>LKMJ01005966.1_pt1 | contig 11521 bp, 10 predicted proteins | sample 643391 | NCBI WGS metagenome assembly LKMJ01 (sample SAMN04112250, study PRJNA286221) | soda lake metagenome | biome: soda lake; feature: Kulunda Steppe; material: water; isolation source: sample PL-Br10 brine of Picturesque Lake | place: Russia: Kulunda steppe | collected 2010-07
CGAGGGTTGGCGTCAACCGCTGATAGAAGCCGCCTGGAGAGAGCGTTTTGTCCGCCGTTGAGTTGTAACAGCGTCGAAAATCAGCAAGTGTTCGGCCTTCGCCTGCGGCGAAGCCGAACACGAATGCCCAGACGAAGGCGGGAATCTGGAGTTTACGATCACGTTCGACCACGCCGATTTCCTCGGCGTGCTCTTCGAGGAGCTCGGATGGAAAGAGGCTAGTGAGACGACGCATAAGACGGGTTGAGGAGGCTTGTTTGGACACACTGCTGCCTCCTCATTCTTCTCGAAAAGAAGGCTCGATAAGCTACCGCTGTACGGCGGTTCTGTGACTAACTAAAGACGGATGGAGCTTACACAGATCGCTAACACCGACAAGAAAACTGAGTCTATCTTTATCAGGTGGTCGACTAATTTTGGAGTTGGATCTGAACGATGAGAAGTGACGCGTCCGCAGCTCCTCTCTCTTAGGCCGTTGGCATTGTGCGAGGTCTGCACTGGCAAAGAAGCAAGAGCCAATCTCGACCAATGGTGAGCGTGCCGACGAGGACGACCCCGATAGTACAGATTTCGAGACGATTGTGATCACGAACCTGCTCAAATATTTGAAGTCACAACGATAAATTTCTCAAGAGATTAGTCTTGATCGGTTCCTCACAATAGCCTTGTGATCCATTTCTACCGTAGCTGATGGAATGTGTTGATATGGGTAAAGGTTTCAGAGGGATGTCAAAACAATTTTATCTCCTATAGTAAGTTTTAATTTTAGAGAAGTAAATTTGGGTCCATGGAGTATCGAAATACAGACAACATGAGGGTATTTATCGGAAGCTTAATTGTCGCTATGGGTATGTCTGTAGCTGGAATTTCGGCTTTTAACAGTAATTTCTCCCCCACTTTTCTGGGATTTCTTGTGTTCTTTTCTGGATATATAATTTCGCAACGGGGAATTCCTCTGAATCAACGAACAGTCGACAAGCAATTCCTAAATGCCATATTTGCTATATTTTCTATCAAATTATTTTTGCGTTTTATGTTCATACTAGCTGGGGGACTCCTCGCTACTTGGGGAGTCATTTTATTCGCTGATGCAGTAATTAACCCAGATAGCGTTATTGCTATCGTTGCAGGGGTTATTTGTGTGCTTAGTTACATTTTCACACATATTGGAATTAATGGGACATTACTATGACAGGTAGGAATCCGACCAACAGCACCTCTGGATCTTCTGGCAAAAACAAGTGGACTGACGCCCCTATGCAGATATTTGGGTTCATCGCAGGTCTCGCACTTGCTTCAGTATCACTCTCTAGTGGATTCATTTGGGTCTGTGGCGAACAGTGTATACAGCAGGGGACAATCTGGACACCAGAACGACAGTTCGTATTAGTGTTTCTGGCATCGTTGTCCTCCTGGTGGGGATACCTAATTGCACACCGAGCTGTGACAGGCCAATTCATCGACCTGGAAACGTTTGAACAGAACACCGACTCTGTGTCGACCAAAAATGAAGGAGGCGATTGGATATCGGATATACACAGTATGATCAAAGCGAAAATACCGTCCGGAAAGAAACGGATTTTGGCTTTTGTTTTGGGTATTGCAGCATTTGTTAGCGGGATCGTCGTCGGCTTTGTTTATATTCGCCAAGGTAATCACCTTCTCACCAATCTGGGTGGGATACTCTTTTTCGGTGGGTACGTTATTGCACACTACGCTGAAACGGGTAAGCCATTATAATCATGACAGGTGATGACTCGAGTCGAGCAGAGCGCGATTTTGTAGAAGACACATATTCCAATATGCAATGTTCCGTCACTGAAAGATACTATGATAATTTAGATAATAACCCCGAGAACACGTGGAAACGTAATGACCAATCAGCCCGTGACGAAATGGTCGACGTGAGCGTCATACCGTTCGATAATCTACACATCCATAGATTTTGTAACGTGTTCCCTGTGAAATTGAGGAAAGATCAAAAGGTGGACGATACGCATGGATCAAAGGGAGACAGAAAACAGAGCTATTCGTGGTCAATAGGACTGCCGTTTGTCGAATATCGACTAGAAATATTCCCATTCGAAAAGGGAATAGACGAATATCACAGCGATGAAATTCAATTTTTACCGTGTCGGGGTGAGTCAAACTACGAAAGTAAGTCTCTATCAGTCTTTGGTGGGCTAACTCGAACGGCTCTCCAATTCACACCGTTTATTATAGCCACAGTGATGTTGATGTTGGTGATATTTGCAGAACTATCGCCAAGAGTTGAGGGTATCAGCGTGTTTTTCTTTTCGATATCACCAACTGTGATTATCGCAGGATCTGGAAGCCTACTGATGTGGGGTATTCTGTTGTGGCTGATTGTAGGGGCCGGACTAATTTCTGCTCGCGACATAATGGAAGCGATCACAGTATATGGCCTAATCTGTTTATTGGGCATTGGAACCGCTGTATCGGTCTATCTAGTCCTCACAGCTTCCGATCCGCGATCTCTTTCCCCAAATATTATTTATATTTCTGGATATCTACTACTGACACTACTGGGTGGAATGTTCATTTATGATGGAATGTTACGGACTGAGTACCTCTTCAACAATCTTGAACAAAATCTGATTGTCGAAGACGAAACTATTTATAATAAATATAAAAAGCAAATAGCTGAGAATCTCCGTGATACCACGTATATACCAGTAGTTGGAAACTTACCAACATACTTATTGTTCGCTATCGTGCTCGTGTCACAGTTCACGGGGATCTGGCTTATTACCGATGGGCCTCAACATCTCGACCTTACCATAACACTCGTTGTGAACGTGATTTTCAATATTGTAATGGCGATCATATATTTCCAGATGTTTGTTCTTATCAACTGTTTCCACAATTTGATTACTGGGAATGTCAGACTCGACCCTGATAATGAAGTTAACGGATCGGGGATGTCAGATGATAAAACCCACGACCTGATTTCTTATCACCCATTCCACCCGGATGGTTACGGAGGATTTAGAGACTTTGGAAGGTTCGCAACCCGAGTAAACGGCCTTCTTTTATTAGGAGGGCTCTACGTTATTTATCGATTGTACATCCAAGGAGCTCGTGCGTTCCCAGAGTCCGGAATTGGACTAACAACACAGCCTACCCTGGAGATCTTGCTATGGGGAGTAAGCTATGTGGGGCCGGTGGCAGTTCTCATCTTTATTGCTTTTGCTTGGTTGTATTTCTCGTTCTGGAATATCCATGTTAAAATGTCAGGTGAAATGGAAGTCCACTACACCAATCTCTTACAGAAAAAGCAAAAAGAAAACGCCGAAGAATGTATTGGCTCAATCGAGGATGGAAAAATGTTCAAAGATACTCGTAAACAGGCTCCTGTCTGGCCTATAGATACGAAGATGTTGATCTCTTCTCTTTCCAGTGGTGTGCTGCCATTGGTGCTGGCATTACCACGGTTTTTGTTTTGATATATCACATCGACTCGTCACAGCGTTGAAGTACGAACGGTCAACTATGCTTACGGATTGATAGATACCCTTATAATTGACTACTCAATCTACAAGAATGTCTACGATATGAACGCGACGAGTACCGGGAAGTCAGGAGACTCTCGAAAGGCACTGGTCACGGGCGCGTGTGGTTTCGTCGGAAGTCACCTCGTTGAACATCTTATTGATGCGGGCTGGGAAGTTGTTGCGACAGACCTCGAAGCATCCCATCGAGGCGAGTACTACGCTTTACGCGAGGAGTCCGACAACGATTCGATGCCGGAACCAAGCTACTTCGAAGCGAATCAGGGGCCGCGTGAGGTGGAGTTTGTCCCGGCTGATATCACGGAGTCAGATCAAGTTGATCATCTGTTCGACAACCGTGATTCCTACGACGTGGTGTTCCACACGGCGTCACTGTACGACTACTTCGCCGACCGAGTGACGCTCGACCGAGTCAATATTATTGGTGGACGAAACGTGGCGACAGCCGCAAACCAATCCGGAGTCGATCAATTTGTCCACTGGAGTACTCTTGGAGTGGTTGGGGGCTCGTCGTCCGAGCCTGAACCAATCCAAGAAGACGCTTCCTATAATCCACACAACCGGTATGGCGAATCTAAAGCTGAACAGGAGCGGATGCTGTTCGAACTTGAAGCCGAGGAGGGTCTCCCTGTGACGGTACTCCGTCCTGCACCAATCTACGGACCACGACACATGTATGGAATTTACCACCTCCTGTATCTTTACCGGAGAGTCGGGACGGGATTTATTTGGCCGATTTACCCTCGAGGCCGACAACTTCGATTCCCATCTGTGCACGTTACAGACCTTGTGCGGGCCGCGATCTATGTCACCCGATATCCCAAGCAAACTGTTGGTGAAGTGTATCATGTTACGAGCAATCCTATCGACCAGGATGAGCTCATCGAGTTCATCACGAATGCACTTGGGCTTCCACAGTATCGAATCCCGATGCCTTGGCCGCTGTATCGATTTATTGCAAACCGACTAGTCGAGACAGCCGAAGTGTTGGAGAGGCGCGCACGACGAAACGACATACGTCCGAAGTTTCCTATGTCGATGGCACAGTATCTGACGCGCGACTTCTGGTACGTAAACGACAAGCTCTGCAATCTCGGATTCGAGTTCGAGTATGCGGATCCTCGAGAAGGTCTCTGGGAGTACATTACGTGGTGTAAGGAGCGTGGGCTCGTATGATTGAGATCTCTACTCTCCACGTCCCAACAATCGCTGTGTTGGGTATCCTCTCTGGAGTGTTGTACGCTCGATGTCTGCGTGGCCAAAATCCAGATTTCTACATGATCGCCTCGGTTCTTGTCCCGGTAGCCGTTTGGGCATGGGTAGCGATTGTGAACACGACCGGACTCACTCCTCTGTTCGATCGAACAGCAGTCGACCTTCCGGTGATGCTCGCAGTTCCGTACCTTCTTTCGTATCTACTGTGGTTCAGGGCTGGTGGAGAAGTAGCGTTCATTTGTTTCGGGCGCTCCCCCGACCAAGGTGGTCTGTTGTGGGTATTTCGTCTCAAGGACAACACAAAAGAGATTGACCCATCCTGGAACGTGGATCCTCGAACTGAAGACGATGACTGAAATATTTCTCCACTTGAGGAGGTCAGTCGTTACTCGTTTTGTTACGCTGTCTGTGTCTGCAGATTGACAACGTAATTGTTAAGAAACATCATAGATGAGCAGTTGACATGGAACACAGAGCGGCCGACTACGGATGGTTGTTGGTCGGTGCCGTGATCATCAGTGTCGGATCCGGTCTAGCAGGGATATACTCTTTTCGTGGTCAATTTATTGTGGTCACGGTCGGATTTGTGTTCTTTTTTATTGGGTTCCAACTTTCACAGTTTGGCGTTCATCAGTGGCCAGAACGTAGGCTAACAGACATCCTCGATTTTAAGAAGAGTCAAATTGAAAATAAGACACTGATAACACGAGGAGGTGCGGTCGCGATTGGCCCATTGCTAATCGGTGGCGGAGTAACAATGTTCTCTCAGACGATCATTGATCCCACGATCACGGATGCAATCCTGGCTGGCGTCGTTAGCGTCATAGGCTACGTTATATCACATTACGGCTTGATCGGGAGGCTGTTTTGATGTCAACTAGTGAGGGATCTGGCAAGCCAAGCGGGGGCAGCCTCCCCAAAGTTGGACTTTCATTGAAAGAGTGGACACTGTTTGGGGCTGGGTTCCTGACTACAGCCCGCGCGCTCGCTTCAGGGTTCATCTGGGCGTTTCAGGGTCGAACAGTACCAGTCTTTGGAGCTGCGTTCGTCGCCTGGGTCGGCTACCTGGTAGCACATTATGGTGCTACAGGGCTGTTCATCGATGGCAAACGAGACACAGAGAGCAATAAATCTGCCCGCAGTGTCGACGAGGACGGCCTCGTTCCTACTGAAGGGTGGCGACAGGTAGGAATCATCATTGGTGCTGCAACGCTCGTGAGCGGGATGGTGATAGGTGTGATGTTCATTCGGCAGGAACATCATTGGTTCACCAGTGTCGGTGGTATCTTGTTTTTGGGCGGATACGTGATTGCTCACTACGCGGAAACCGACCTTTTGCTGTAGGACGCGGATGCGCTCGAAAGATTCGACACTCACCTGTCACCGACCAACGATCACAGAAACTCGGCAACATAAATAACGATTGGACCAAGAGTGCCACTAATGAGACTCCATAAGAGTCTGTTGTTTATTGGCCACACAGGTGCCTCCTCACGAAGAGACCAATTCGAGAGGTCATCGAGAGTGTCCGTCCGCTCGAAGTAGTGACGTTCTCGCTCCCGTAGCATTCGTAAATGGACCTGCCAAAACGAGTAGTACATCCAAGCACTCGCTACAAACCCGTACAGTAGTACCGGAGCGAGGAAACTCTGAAACCAGATACCAGTCCCAAACGTTACGTGTATACCCTCCGGAACAAGTTCTGGTGGCGTTACACGAGAGCCTTGGAAAAAGAGTCGGTAGACAACATAGAAGCCACCGAGAATAAGCATCAGATTCACCCGGGTCGCGAATTTGCCGATATCGCGGTACCCAGCATGGCCGTCTGTGTGACCGGGCAGGTACCCCAAGATGCGGTTGTCATCAACTGAATGGACGTCGAACGGCTGGCGAGTGTCTCGGTCTTCGTTGAGCAGTCGATAAAAGGACGCGATCAGTATCACGAATTGAAACGCCGTGACGACGAGAAGAAAATTGAACAGCAAGTTCGCCGCTATTGCGAGCGAAAAGTCTAGATTCTGTGGGCCGCGTCCAATCGACCAGTACACCGCATACTGGATCAGAAACACCACGCTGAACAAATATGCAGTGCGGATAGGTAACCAATCGTGAAATGGATTCCACGTTTCCCCGACTGTATGAGAGAGATGGCCACGGATACCGTCCACCCAATCTTCGTACTCTTTCTGATTTTGGACGAGGTGAGTATCATCTAGGTTCTCGATAAGGTACTCAGTCCGTAGCAACCCGTCGTAGGTGAGCAGCCCGCCAAGCAGAATCAAAAGCAAATACCCAGAAACGAACACGATGTTGTTTGGAACCTCTGTGCCACCCGAAATGTCTTGCCCACCGTCTACCAGGATAGTCGGATTCGTTATGAATGTCGTGTACTGGATGACAAGATATATTGAGAGTAAAGACCCAATGACAAGAAAAGTCATCAGTCCGTATACAATTACAGACTTATACAACTCTACCCTGTCGAACAGACCAATGTCGAGAATCAGTAGCAACAAGACCATATACAACACGACACCTGCGGCGATCGCTACCCACTCTACCGGCGACAGCACCGGTAGAAACACCGAGAGTCCATCAATACCTTTGGTGAACTCGGCCCCCAGAAACAGCACGAACGTCGAAATGAGTACTGCCATTGGCGTGTGACGTACCACTAGTCTCACAAAACCTGAAAGAAACTCTACCCGGTTATTTAGGTTGTTATCAGCACCCGTAGCATCGTGTTCGTCGACGATCTCTGCGTACTCCTCGTCTGTGAGGTACGCTGGATCGTCATCTGGGCCGTACGGATAAACAGCACAGTACCGGTGTAGGTGGAAGTCGTCAAGGGGAATGTCACCGTCATCCTCTGTCGTCGATTGTTTCGATCCGGGACGCATCCAGGCTCTACGAGGCTCATCAACCGTATTCGAATCGGGTTCGTTAGTCGATTCAACATCCCGATCACTATTCTCAAGGGGCATTGATCCTCGTCCAGATACAAAGATATGATAAATGAATTGGTTTAAAATATGGGGGTTGATCGGTGTCTAATAACATGGCGTCCCGAGTACAGAATTTTTATACGGTTGCCCGTTGAGAGATTCGTAATGATTCATCTGTGGGAGCCACGAAATATTAGTGCTGGGGTGCTATAGTTAATGTCTGATGACCCATACGAAAACAGCTCAATTGATCCAGACCAATACGAATCAGTCTCTATGAAGTTCTCTGGTCAGCTAGCTGAATTAGATTTGATCCCAGCTTCGGCCTGTGCGATATTCGGCTATCACTCTGCAACAGGAGATTTTGCATTAGATGTTATCCGTATAAAAAGGCATGCAGAAAAATTCATACAATCCATTATTAGTGAAGCGTTTGTCGATATCGAGACCGCAATAGCTGATGAATTCGAAATACCGCAGGACTCTGTAGGCTTCGATTACAAAACGAAACTCACGATGCCGGCCGAACTAACACTTGGACATATTTATAGGCAGTGTATAAATAATTCGGCTGATAATTTTAATCCGGTCACTCAAAAGATTTCGACGCCGATTGAAGAGTATTTTAGATTTCCATTCGACAAAGACGCCGAAACCAAGCGCCGACAAAATTTGATAAAAGAGTCTTCGGCACAGTTGGACAGAATCGAGCTCGTCGAGAAAGTAACTGAACTCGTTGTCGTTGCTCTCTTGGACGGTGACATGCGGGACGCAATCAACGATCAGGAATACCAAGATTTCGAAATAACTCCTGCAGATCAACTAGAAAAACAGCAGGCGGCGGCAGTTGCACAGAATACACTACAAAAAAAGGTCGAACAGTTGTTCGAACCATTCGATAATAACGTCCGAACCGCCTACGAAGAAGCAGTAGTGTTATCTGAAGGACATCAGGAAGACGACCCCTACTTTCGTGAGTTGATGGCTAACGCGAAACAGGGAGACGAAGAGGCACTCAAGGACATTCGACAAGAATACAAGTTTGGAGCCTTCGAAGATGATAATTTCAAAGGTTCGTTAATCGAACCTCAAGCCCTTTTCGGGGAGGACCTAGAATTCCCATATCTCAAAACGCAGTACGGTCGGGTTGGGGTTATATATGATGGAATGATCGAAATGTATCGGTATGCAGGGATAGATATCGGGGACCTGTTCAAACGATCGATAATATATGCTATCATCGGTGCACAGATATGGCTGGATGACATTGACGATTATCACGCAGACCTGACCGACACACAGCTCACACCTGTTACAGCCGAGTATCTGCTATCAGATACGAACCGAGAGGCCTACGATAATATCGAACAAATTTCCAGACAGTATCTGATGACAGCAAAGCGGTACGCAGCCGAAACTAATTCTCCACTTGCGGGTATCGGAACTGACTACATTTACAGGCTGGGTAATCCCGAGATACTTCACAGAGGATAATAAAAAAGCATTCCCGACATATTACAAGCAGGTGACTCTAGAACAGAGAATAAGTCTTAACATACATATCCCTCTACGACTCATTTAGTTCAAGATGGTTGTTCTTAGTTCGATCTATGGCACTTTGGGTAGAATAAGTAGAACTATTCGATTAGTTGTTGTATATGGGCTGAGAATAGATACAAATCTGGTTCCAGAAACCTGGACCCACATCACGAAAATCGACCCAGAATCGAACAAGAAGATTCCTATTGCGTTTGCCAGATATCTCAGTTGTACGGATGCAATCTCTGTCGGTGGATCAGCCGATGTTACCGACGACAACACGATCGAGACCCTCAGGCTACTCGAACACGTGTCGACGCCTGCGTTCCACGAACCGAGTGCCCCACAGCACGTCACCGAAGAGAGTCAAGCGAAATCAGAATTTCTCGCAGTGCCGCAGGTGCTGAACGGAAACGACGAGGCGTTCGTCGGCGACTTCGGAGCCGGTGTCGAATACATTCGTGAAACCATAGCACCAGCCCTGCTGGCGAACGTGCCGATACTATCGTCGGATCTGAAAGACCGGATCGCAGCGATACTGACCGGTGTCATGCTCGAATCTGCTGTTACAGAAGCCTACATAATCCAAAACCCAGACAGCGCTGCCGCCCGCGAAAGCGGTGTCTCCGAGGACGATCTGGTCGATCCAGAGGGAGCAAAACACCGAGCACTCGCGGCCGAACACGTGCTCAAAGCAGAAATTCTCTATCTCGAGTATTCTGGAACCTTCGGTGGAAACGAGGCAGTAGATATCCTCGAACAAATAGACAGTGGAGTCGAGTGGACACGTATTTGGTACGGAGGCGGAATTGACTCCAGAAAAAAGACAGTCGATATGTTACAGGCAGGTGCAGATTCTGTCGTCGTCGGTGATGTGTTCCATCGTATAGCGACTGAAGAAAAAGAGATCACAGAACAGTTTCTCGACAACGTAACTCCGAACTCCGGTTCGATGGAACGTATAGGAGTGTGGATAGAGAAAGAGATCGACGTCTCGGAGACTGCTGCCGCACAGTATCTGTCGACGATTCCGTCGGTTTCGGATCCTGTTACGACGGCTCAACGATTCCTCTGTTTGGGTGTGCGTGCGCGGTACGGAATTGTGTTAGAAAAATATAACACTGATAAAAACGAAGCCACCAGTTCGAGTAACACGACCGTCGATGCAGTGACCGATGCTGTCGGTGAAAACGTTGCCGAGCCCGAAATTTTCGCGCAACAAATTGTCGATGCAATTCTCGGCGAAGATCAGAATCAAATTCCCGGCGATAAATTCGACGTAAGCATACCATAATTGTATGCGTTTAGCCCCAGTTCATTAGTTTTTAGTTAGGCCTCACACCTCGGTTGTGTGGTGGTAGCGAGCGTCTCTTGGAGAATTGGTCGTTGCTGGTGTATCTTCTGAGCGTCTTCGATCAACCGTTCAAGCAGTGGCTGTGGCGAGTATCCCAAGAACTCACCGAGTTTCGAGAGGATAAGCTGGGCGTGCGACCGGAAGGTCGCCGCCCAGCGTTCTGGTGGGAAGACGATCTCGTCATCTGCTACCTCGGTGACTAGCCCGAGCAGATCACAGCTCACCAGCAGTGATAACAACGCTGCGTACACGAGAATTTCAACAACCGCTGGGTCGGATGTGTCGAACTCATCCAGTTCGTATTGTGTCTTGAGCTCACGGAACAGTAACTCTACTTCCCAACGGCACCGATACAGCGTGGCTAGGTCTGACGGCAGAAACTCCTCTCGTGGGAGGTTCGTGATGTATAGATGGTAGTCGTCGGCGTCCTCGTTGCGGACGCCGACGACACGGAACTGCTTCGTATCTACTGAACAGGTCCCGTTGTACAGCCCTCGTTTGAATTCTGCTTCGACCTCTACGTCGATGTACGTACGGTAGAGATCGTCTACAACGTTCTGAATCTTCTTTCCCTCCAAGCGAATGGCGTCGCCACGCCATTCGCGGTGTTCCTCTGTTATCACCGGATTAGCGTTCTGTTTGAGTCGGCTCACGAAGTAACCGTCATTCTCGTCAATTAACGCAAACCGACGGTACTTGAAATACGCCAAATCAAAGAGTATGAGCCGTCCTTGCAGCCACGACCCGGTGTTGAACATGGTACTGTCGTGTGTTTTCTCGTGTGTGATCTCAAACCGTTCAATCGTCTTCTCGGTGGCATTGTGGAGCAGGTGGAGCTTCGCTCCAGCCTGCTCCTCGTACCGGGATTTGTACTCTTCGGAAAGCAGTTCGTGAAGCCGTAGAACGGTTCCATCAGCGATCATCACGTCTCTAAA
>LKMJ01005967.1_pt1 | contig 11520 bp, 18 predicted proteins | sample 643391 | NCBI WGS metagenome assembly LKMJ01 (sample SAMN04112250, study PRJNA286221) | soda lake metagenome | biome: soda lake; feature: Kulunda Steppe; material: water; isolation source: sample PL-Br10 brine of Picturesque Lake | place: Russia: Kulunda steppe | collected 2010-07
GAGAGAGAGAAGGGGAGGGGGGGTTGAACAGGAGATGAGCAGGGGACGAGAGGAGCGCAATGCAGGAGCCTGCTGCAGAACGCTGCCCTGCGCGCTGCATTCTGCTGCTTTGTCCGCGCCAGCCACGCTACTCTACTAACCGCCACCTGCTGCTTTGTCCTTGATGCACTGTCCTGCGTGCCGCCACCTGCAGGTTGGCACTTGGCATTTGACACAGCCAGACGGTGTGGAGGTGTTCTACTTCCCCTCAGGCCAGGCTGAGGCCCACCATCCATCAGGCCTGAAAGAAATCCTGTTCCCCGACGGTGCTGCACGGCATGCCATGGCAGACGGGTGAGCGCTGCACACTTGTGCGTGGTCTGTCAGGTGCATGTGCGCACAGAATGTTCTGTTTCTGGTTGTGCAGGGAGCAGTGGCTGCATGGGGAAGTGAGTGAGGTGGCAGGATGCTTGGGCTCAGACGCCAGGGGGGTCTGCACCTGCAGGCTCACTAGGGGGTGGATACTCGCAGCAAGATCAGCAAACCCCTGATTTCAAAGCTCATGAGATGAATGGCTGCCCACAGCCAATATCCCAGAATGAGCGTGCAGTACGATATATCAGGCCACATGGGCTCTGTTCGAGCAAGGGGGAAGCCATTGCATGCACAGAGGTGTAAAGCAGGGAGAGGAGCTGCAGCTGGTTGCAGTTTCCTAAAAATGCCTGCAAAAATGCCAATTCGCACCTGAAGCATTTAAATACAACACACCCCTGCGCACTTCAATGTGTGTTCAGGCGTGGGGCTGTGATTTACGGCTGTCTCTCCCTCCTGCGACTCTGCCTGCAGGCTGGAGCATGATGTCCTCCCTCACCAGCTGTCGTTAGCTGTCAGGCAGCCTCCACCTCAGCCTCGATGGCATGGCTGTTGAGCCATGCAGTCTGTCTAAACATACTGACTGACAGGTCCCTCTGGAGATGGGGTCCAGGAAGTCATCTTGCTCTGGTGGATTGCTCAAAATTCTTCGTGTGCTGTGCATGTTCCTAAAAAGGAGCTGTGCTTTGCCAGCAGCCTAGACAGCAAGGCAGCTTCACGTTTACTATTTTGATCGCGGGGATGGAACAAGAGCATGAGCCTGAGGCCACCCTGCAGATGTCTTTTTCTCCTCCAATTCAATGAAGAAATCATATTGTTAACCATTTGCCATGCTTAGTTGTTTACATTATGTTGTACTAAGTTTGCGACCATCTTAGTTCCTTTGTATTTTCTTGATAGCAGGCTGTGACCAGAGGCAAGCTGTGGTTCCCGCTACTCGTGCAAACATCATGATACTGGAAAACCAAAACAGCAACAAAGTTCCGTCTTTCCTACATGAATTACTTGCTTTCTGAGAGCAGGCTAGCAGTCACACATCTTGACTGCAGTCCCTTCCTTGCCTCTTCCTTGTTAATCTCAAGTCATATCCACACAACCCACACTGTGTGGCCTAAAGGTACTCACGGGAGGCAACAGCAGTAACTTAGTGAATATGTTCCTCTCTTACCATGAGCGGAAGAAGGCCCTGGATCGCAAGAACAAAAATACCCCTGCCTCCATTGCCCAGCCTGCGAGTTAAGTTAGTTAATGGGTTAACCGCCAGCCAGGTCTTTAGGGTGATTGTTTTGTTGCTGGTCTTCGCCAGCCAAAAAAAGTCCATAATGTCCAAAATGAAATGGCCGAGTCTATTGTGCCGTTGAGCAAGAAAATCAAAGACAGTCTGACTAGGCAAGGCATGTGGAACATAGGGGGCCTCCATAGAAAAGGATTGGCAGAAAGGGAAGAAAAGGAAAGAGTATTTTCTTCTGAGAGAGTATACAAACAAGTCTTGACAGTGAAAAAGAACATGCACCTCATTTTGAACAGCAGCACAGGAACACTTGTCATAGTGGCTATTTCCACGTGCCAGATGAAGGATTCCACCGCGAGGGTATGTGCTCGCAAGCGAAACCTGCTTACATTCCTCATAGAATGCTTAGGGAGTTCAAGGTGCAGATAGCGAGGAGTCATCAGTGGGCCACCCCCATTCCCCACCCGAGTGCGTGAATCAGCTTGAAGATCTAAGAGGGGACAGGCAAACCAAGAATGATAAGTCACCAGTTTGTTGTCGCTTTCCAGAGGGTTCTTGGCAGCAATGTCCCTCTACACTTTTCTCATCCTAGACCTCAGGTCAGCAATGAAGTCTTCCGTCCCTCATGTTAGAGGCCTTGAAGGACTTTGCGGCCTGCCAAGGCCCACAGAGTTCTGTGGATGATATAGGGTCAGGTCATCCTTTCCCCCGAGCTGGGCCGGGGGGGGGCCTGGAGTGTGTTTTGCTCTAGCGCGCGGGTGCCTCTGTAGTTAGTTCCTAGTCTCAGTGCCCTTAGGAGGTCCCTTCTCTTTGCTTTCTTTTGTGCGAGCACTTAGCCGTAGTGGTAGCTGAGCCTGAGCCGGCCTGCCCACGGGCCAACTGGTAGCCCTAGCCTGAGCTGTCCTCGTAGCCTTGGGGGCGACCTCCTAGCTAGTTGGCTTTTCTGGCAGTTCTCCTTTTCCTAGCGTTTTTCAGCTCTTCTGCCTTGCCTGCCTTAAGGACATTGCTGTGTCCGCTCGTGTCTTGTAACAAACAAACTAGTCTGAGTAACAAATAGGGAGCCCCTGCAAGAAAGCTTGTGTATAAGTGCCGCAGCCTCGCAATCCCTCAAAGGCGCACATAATATCTGAAGCCCAACATGTTTTAGCCTGAGGCACTAGCTTCAGGTCTGCATGAAGGGCCTGCTTAAGAGTGGCACTGTTAGAGGACAACAATCTGTTGTAAAACCTAATGGCAGCTCTAAAGCAACAGAAGTGCAGAGGTTCATGCGCACACTCACGTAGAACAGCCTAGTTAGGCGCAGACCGCTTCAAACCTAGGGTGCCCTTCAAGAAATTCAAATGCTATGTCTGGAGGGTAGGTCTATATGCATCACCTTTGCGCAAAAATCCTGAGCTCCAAATCTGGCAGCCATACATACCAGGAGGCACCACATATGCCTTAGCTAGCCAAAAGGAAGCAAAAGGCCCGTCACATAGGGCAGTGTTCCGTACAAACCCATGTATTCGATGAGCTGCAGCAAGCATTGCTATGTGTGCATGCTCAGTCGAGGCTGTCATGTTGAGTGTTCAGAGATATGTCATGCCAAGATACTTAAACGAGTCAGAGCACTTCAAAGCAGCGCCGGCTAACATAAAAGTGGGCACCTGAGCACCGTGCTTTGAGTTGAAGTGGACCACCTCTGATTTTGCAGTGTTGATGTTCAGGTGTTTGGAGCGTGCACAGACCACAAGCCTATTTAGCATGGTTTGTATGGCATCAGGGGCACAAGCTAGTAGAGTCAGGTCATCCGCATACAACATGTGCGTGACCCGCACATCCTCTGCCCCGGTAACTGCTCCTTGCACTCCCTCAGCAATCGTACCATTGTCATTAATTAATGTACAACAAAAAGAGCAGAGGAGACAAAGGGCACCCTTGTTTCACACCCACAATAGGCTTGTCCCTTACAGCTCTATGCCCGTCTTGTAAAAGGTACTGGTCATCAGCATACAGGCTTTGAAGAGCAGAAAGGAGAGTTGCAGGCATGCGTATGCGACGGAAATGTGACCAGAGCCTGACTGGGGATAGTGTCGTAGGCTTGTTTGAAATCAATGAAAGCAGTGTGCAGCCTGGAAGAGTTGCTTGGCTTAATGGTGCGGGCAGCGTAAATAAATGAAAAAATAAAAAATAAAACCACGACCCTCAGCCCTAGGCACATTACAAACTGCATACTTCAGGAAAGGTGTGGCCACCATATCCAAACCAGAGGAGGAGCTACCTTTCAAGCGCTTCAAGTGATCGGCAAGGAGAGAGCACATGGTCCCTAAATCTGGTGCAGGCATGGAGGTGCCATGGTGCAGGCATGGTAAGAAACTGAAAGGGGGGAAAAAGGCACATCATTGTGTTGAACACTGTGGCACCAGGATGGAACAGGATGGAAGCAGTCAACATTTTCAAGCATCTGTCAGGACAAATCACCCTTATGCAATCAAAGATGGGAATTTCAAAATGAAAGCGCCGCCAATATCCTCTTTGAATTTATACAACGGACAGGACCCCTGATGATGAAGGTCAGCCCACATTCGTAGGATACAATAAATGGTCAAAAAGTAGGCCTGACCACACCAAGGTGTCAAAAGAGCTCTTTCAAAGTTGCACAGGCTGTCCAAACAGAGATTACTTTGCCTCTCTGGCATGATCACTGCCTTACGTCGATCCTGCTTTCAACCGATGCGCAAACACAGACATTGACAAGCACCTACACCAAAACCCGTATATAAATGGACTTCAGGAATATTTCCTGAGATGCAAACCTGACAGAGCTGCTGAATGAACTGCACCTGACAAACAATGACGTACAGGGCCATAAGAAATGAAGACGTAGAATAGACATGGCAGGAATTTAGAGCATGGCATAGCTCTAAACACAGCAATACGGACGGCATGCCAACTCTTAGAACTGCCACAGGCATACGCCCAGCTCCCAGACCCAGAGGGGCAGCATGGTTTGGCGTCCTCCATTCCTGGGAGCAAGCTGTGGAAACATATACATCACTGTCAGATGCCACACCATATTCTGGCCATTTAAAAAGACTTCTACCATCGTGCCATCCTTGTGTACTACAGTAGGGGCCATGTTGATCAAAAAGACTTATACCATGGCGATGAATACAAGGTCCCGGATGGCCTCCTGATCCCCATTGACTTCTTTTGTTTCTGTTTCGCTGGTGGAGGGGTCATACAATGCCTAGGCCCTAGGTGACCTGCGGTGTATCATGCAAGATTGCGGTCTAGAGCGCCTACAATTGAGCAGCAGCACCACAACGAAAAGATTTAAATTTTGCAAGCTGACATGCAGCTGAGCACGAGGTCTGATGATTGTTGGTCCTCTCTGTCAGCCAGAGCTCTGGCTCGAAGGTTTGGCATACGCTCACGTCTTCAAACACAATCTGCTTAATTGCGAACGTGTTTACCTCAGTCGTTTTGTGGTGGATCTCACAGCAAAGGCACCACAAAGAAAGCTATCTGCGTTTTTGGGAGCTTTTCACACGAGAGAGCACGAAAGTAAACAATTGACAACCAGCAGTGGTGCGCTCCACCTAAAACCAAGGCCTTGCAAGGCCGCCAACTGGTTATGCGTTCTCCTTACACTCTTCCCAAATACCTGTTCCTTGACCTCACCCCTGATGTCATTTGCAGCATGCCGCGATTTTGACTCCGTCTTCACACTTTTAAGTGACTGAGACGGCCACCTGGAATCACAGGTCTTCCCCAATGACAATACCCAGAATTAACAATCCAACATGTCATCTAGGTGTTCTCTCCACCTGTGTGTCCCAGCTGCTAAGCTGCCCCCGCTCGGCAGGTACAGCTATTTAACCTATTCCAATAATATCCAATATCCAAACCTAGCCTTGGTGTGCCCACCTTTTAAACCAAAAGCGCAATAAAACTCCATTTTCCGTCTCGGAATGCGACATCAAGTTTCGCTCTCTTTTTAGCGAGCTAATCCATGTGGGGGATACTCAGCCGACTGTGTAGTTTTCAATGATCCCAAAAAAGTCTAGCAGTCGCAATTCTTAACTAAAACCTTGAGAGACGGCTCGTTTTCTTAACCCTTACTTGTTATATCTTGTTCTCGTAATCCTTGTCTATTAAAATTCGGTCTACAATTAGGCTAGCTGTGTGCAGGCATTTACCAATCGGCCTAACAAACGGATACTCGAGCAGGCGGCGGGGCACCTGCGACGGAAAGTCGACTATCCACCCTCGCGACCTGTTGGTCCGAGGTTCTCACCTCATCGGAGGCTCTACAACCGGCTAAGCTGCCCTCGCTCGGCAGGTAGGTACAGCCTTAAAACCTAAAACCAATCGGCCTAACGACCAGGCATACAGGTAAGGCATATTGTTTCTCTTGAAGCAGACATACTTTTTCTCTCTGAGACTATGGATATTTTTTTGTCGGGCTGGCAGTGTCCAGCAAGCCCAGCAGCCAACCCATCTGGCTGAAGGTCTAAACCCATTGTAACTTAACTAACGACCAGGCATACAGTTAACCCTGACTTATGGACTTGTGTACTGATTCAGGCCTTGCTTCAGCTGAGCTACCCTCATTCGGCAGAAAGAAAAAGAAAGAAAGACCACGCCAACAAGGTAACCCCTGTTTGCGCAAGTTCAAGGCAGGTACAGTTATGCAACCTTATCCCAATGGATTTAGTTTTTTCTTTACATATTCTTCACGAAAGCAGACCATGCATGGCAAAATCTTCTGCTGCAGAAGATTTCACTGTGCACGATCTCACAAGCACATGGTTTTCAATGCGGCCTTGTTTGGACCTTCCTCGCTTTAAGGGCTTCAAAAATTACATGCATTGAATCATTGGTATGCAATATGATCGAATATAAACAATTCACACCTGGTATTTCCTGGCTTGCTCCACAGGGAGGAACAAGGTGGTGATGGTCAAACACACAGCAGTTACCGAGCAGGTCAGTCAAAGTCAAATGGTTATCGGTCCAACAAAAAGGTCAGCACAAGGTCTGTGTGCATTCAGACCGCAGCAGCAGCTGAAGCCTGACGAACAGCTGCTTCAGGCTAACATGCCTGTGCAATAATGTACATGGTTCCATTGTACACTTCAGTCTGGGATGACCTGCATAGACGGAAAACACAGAAAATTGTGCATGACCATCTTGCAAACAGGTATCAAATAAGTGCATAGGCTGCTTCCACTTAAGGCTGCGTGTTCCTAAAGCATCATGGGCCTCTTACCTTGACATTGCGAGCAGATGAAAATGCATGTACTAGTTGCAGCTAGGTGAGGCAAAACAACACTGAGTCTGCTCAGTGGAGCAAGGTCATTTTGCATGGTCACATTGCATTCACGAATTTGCCAGTAAACTCATGTACCGGTAAACATTGCACAACAGTGGTCAAGAGATTATGATTGCTTGCGCAAGCAACTCTGCCCCTTACTCAGGGCTGCATTGGAGGTGGGGCACCAGGGATCTTGTCAGCCTTGTTAATGAGGGACTTGTGAATGTGGGGGATCACACCACCTCCGGCAATGGTGGCCTGCAAGGCAACAAGCATGGCAGCAGTTACAGCGATAATGTGTACTCGCCGCTTTGACTTTGGTGCTGCACCGCACAGGGGCCCAAAAAAGCATCTTGACCCAGATCAGCTCAAACCCTCTTCAGTTGACCTTAGAGGAAGCTGAGAAGCATTTGTACATAATGATGCTGAACAGTCTGCGCTAAAGAATTTACGGTGCTTTTGCTGCACGTATACTGTGCATGATCCAGCACCTAGGCGCCCAAGGTACGTCACCCTGTGGTATCCCTGATGTGAGACAGGACATTGTAGAAGTAATAGAGGCTGTATCAACCTTGCAACCTTGCTTGCCTGTGCTGCTTGCCTGTCCTGCGTCCTTGTCTGGCACGCTGGTGCTCGCACCCGATGAATCTCCTTACCTTAATCAGAGTGTCCAACTCCTCATCACCGCGGATAGCTAGCTGCAAGTGGCGGGGTGTGATACGCTTCACCTTCAGATCCTTGGAGGCGTTGCCAGCCAGCTCCAGCACCTCAGCAGTGAGGTACTCTGCATGAATACGCGCAGGCAGGCAGGTGAGCTTCGAGTGCTCACACGTAGAAATTGTAAATACCAAGTATTAGAGCAACAGGGGCTCATGCAGGTGCGCGCGCAGCACGAGCAGCAAGTAGCACAGCAAAACAAGCCAGCCAGGGGAGCCCTGCCAGCCCCAGGCCGCACCTAAGATAGCCGCTGTGTACACAGCTGCCGTGGCTCCCACACGCCCGTTGGCAGTCACTCGAGACTGCAAGGCAGGTAAGGTAAACACCAAGGTTGCATACATACATGGAAGGAATGGGCCTAGAGAGGTTTCACCTCTTTTCCCCCTCTCCCAGGCATACAAGGTGTCCTTAAATTAAAGTTGATGACGTTGTGGATCGGGGGGTGGGGAGCGGCAGGCAAACCGGCCTTTCAGGACGGATTTGTTCGGGTCAAACTTAGGGAGGGAGCTGTCGACCAGCACTTGCCAACCGCTTTGCGTCCTCGCGTGCACAGCAGCAGCAGAAAAACACCAAGCGTGGTGCCACCATGAGTGAAATGCTGTGCGAGGTGGGAGGACCTGCAGCATCGCTGCTTTGGAATACCCTCACCTTCAGGAGACGGTGGATGCGGCCCACGGGGAACTGCAGGCCGGCCCTACTGGAGCGGCTCGTAGGCTTCTTTTTCAGGTCACTCGCCCCACCTTTGCCGCCCACCATCGTGCTGCGGTGGCGGTGTGCAGGAGCGAAGTGAGGGTCAGCGCAAGCGGTGGTGGTGCAGAGCTGCTGGCGTGCCGTGCCTTGTGTGCATGCGTGTATATGCGTGTGTACGCGCCACTGCGAAGGGCGTGGCGCTTCAAGGCGCTACAGGGAGAAGGGGGCAGCAGGAGGCGGAGGTGGGGAGGACATCGTCCCCGGCGGGGGAATCACGGCACTCACCCCTTGGCACCCTTCCCGGCGCTCAGGCCCTTGGCTCCCTTTCCAGACATAGTGCTAATTTATAGGGTTTGATGGTGGGATACAAGGATAAAAAAGATTGTAAGGGTTCTGCACCTGTCTCAGCAAAATACGCAGTATGGTCATGCCTACTGTAGTGCGCAAGCAGGTGGAAGCAGATAGTCAGTCTGAAACCATTACAAAGTTTCATCGTTTGTCTTGTGAAGGTTGGCTATGCAGAGGATGGCATGCAATGTCCAGCGCATGACGCACGCAGCACGGCATGCGCAGCAGGCCCCAGCACAGATCACGATGCATGGCATGACTCGTGGAACGCTACATATAAAGATATTGGAGTAAATGTGTTGCATGGGTGCTCAGAGTCAAACCTCAGCTTAATGAATGTCCCTATGTTTCCAGTTATCATTCATGAGGTCAACGGATTGTGACTGGTGTGACAGGAGCTCATGAACAAAATTCAATTAGCCTAAAACTGCAGTAACTTAGCCTAACATCAAATCACACTCAAGAGGCAGCACAATGAGAGACGTGGAGTGCCGAGCTTTAGTGTGAAAGTCAGCGAATGCACAGGACAGGAGATAAGAGCACCCAGGCAAGTGTAGAACACCAAGGAGTACCTGCTTATGGCACAAGATTAGCTTCCCAGCTCGGTATTCCTAAAATCTTGCTGGCCATGCATGTGCTTGGTGATGGGTACTCAGCCTCATCTCAAGCTGAGCTAATTCTGCATGCCTGCCTGGCGCTAACTGGACTGACCTCTGCAGGTATCGACACAGCCCTCAATTGATGCCAGCAGCTCCTGCTCTGTGCAAATAGCCCTGAAAGCAAAGGCGACCGGACCTTGGGTGGTCTTGCCTGCTGCACAGACATGCAGATGGCCACATCTGGCTTCGCTGCGCATAAGCTATGAAGTCTGCAAAGAAAGCCATGAAAAGCTTTATATATGTAAATATGAAAGTAACAAATGGCATCAATTTTGTGACGTGTATATACCTTTGTCATCTTGCACGCTGCCATTTTGCATGTCATATTCAAATACTCGGATTGCTGGCCCATAGTTTCTTTCCACGCCAGTTTTTTTACATGTCCTCGAATGGGCAATCCTTAACCTGGATGACCTTCCTTAGGCTTCATACGCCAATGGGCATTGACAGTGCAGCATCCGTTGGGGTCACCAAGAAATGATGGTGTTATATCTGCCAAGCTCTGGTGTAAGCTCGTGCTTAGTTTAGGCAATTACCTTGGTGGGGTTTCCATGCCCGTAATCCTTTTTTTACTTAGTCGGTCTGGGTGTGCTGCATCTGCTGCACGCAGACCTGCCAAACGTGTTGAGCCTAGCACGCTTGTTGAAGGTCAACAAGCACCAACATAAATTGGCGTGCTAGGCTCAAGGCCGGATAGGCTTCAGCTTGGCTAATCTCATTCGGCAGGCAGAGCCAAGAAACCCTAATCTGACCTGGCACGCCAAAGAAGGTATGGTTAGCTTTGCAGTCTCAAGGACTGCCTGTCATTTGTCGTAGTGATGGGTTTTTTTGTGGAGCCTCAGTGCTTTGGGGTGAATCATGGTCAGGACTCTCGATTGTCCAGAGCCCATAAGCATGCCGCAAACGACGTATAACTGTGGTCTGGGTTGGGCTATTTCATTCTCTAGACACTGCGTGCATTCTGCCCAACCTTTTGGGGCATCAACCGGGTCTGTGTTGCATAAGAGAGTCACCAGGTAGCCTGCCAAATGACGCAAAGCGTGCTTGATAATAATCAAGGATTAACCTGCAAGAACTGGTCCTGACTTTTGAATATAAGAGACGCTCTATAGGCATCCACTTTTGTCTGGCGTGTCCAGCTCTCACCTTTGACAAAGAGATGCTTACCCCATGCTAAGAGATACAGATAATTCAGGACATCGCACATGAAAGTTTTCTAAATTGGGGTCATCATTAGATCTCTAGGTGTGCAAAGTTAGATTCAATCAGGCGAAGATGGTGCACAACATACAATGTGGACATGGTGCACAACATGCAAATTAAAAGTTGTTTTTGGCCATGCACCTGTTGAACAGCAAATTCAGCGTGCTGGGCAGGGCATCAAGAGGGGAGGGGGGGGGTGCCTGAGAGGTCCAGGCGGAAAGATTGCGGCCCCCTCTGCCCTGGTGTTGTACTTGCATGTTGTACTTGCTCCCCCTAATAGGCTTCAGGGAAGGTCTCCGGCAGGTCGCCGTGGGTGTCAAACATGGTTTGCTCACGGGGCCCATCTAATGGCTTGACCTGTACGAAGGGAGGAAGAACTCGATCACATTGTCCATCATGAGAGCTTATTGCAAGCGGCACAGCAAAACTGCGTGCTTGCCTGTGCATGGGGTAGAGAAGGCATGGTGCACCATAATGGGCTTACACAGCCCACGAAAACTGATGCTTGTGCTGTTAGCTCTAAGTTTACTTGCAAGCCCTCCACACGAGTGGTAATCACTGAAGGCTTGGCACCTGGCTGGCGCAGGCATGCTGTGGCCAATCTGCTCGTGTGTGGGCAGATGTGAACGTTTGAGCACATGTGTGCTTGAAATTAGACATCAAAGTCTCTGTTTGGAGGCGTGGGCTGCTTGATCGCATGCTGCCTTGCGCTGTCAGGTGCACAACAGGTCCACCAGTGGTGTGCCGTCTTGGGAGGGTGGGGGCAGGCGAGACTCTGCTGCTTTGTGGCTGTGCGCACTTCATTCTTCACTGGTAGCACAAATGAACACGCCACACTGTGTTGACATTGGCCTGGGTAAGTGCCTGGTGCACACAAAATGTGGCCTGATTAATAATTATTGTTGCGAGGAGAGTCGGTGTTGTGACCACCTCACGCATGAGCGCTCACCGCTGTGCTCTCGTCCACGTGGATGACGAGGTCAAACTGGCCAGGCACATACGCGTCAAAGTAGTGGCTGCAA
>LKMJ01005968.1_pt1 | contig 11518 bp, 9 predicted proteins | sample 643391 | NCBI WGS metagenome assembly LKMJ01 (sample SAMN04112250, study PRJNA286221) | soda lake metagenome | biome: soda lake; feature: Kulunda Steppe; material: water; isolation source: sample PL-Br10 brine of Picturesque Lake | place: Russia: Kulunda steppe | collected 2010-07
CCTCCGCAACACTGGCCACCTGATCCGCAGCCGTCCCCACCTCAAGCGCCGACGCATCCACACGCTCGGCATTGACCGACAGACGCGCCGACACACTGCGCGCCAACACCATCGCCAGACCAACCGCGCCCGCCGCCACGATCAGGGCGGCGATGATGATCACGAGCCGCATCTGCGTCAGCGCGGCGCCGAGCCCTGCGCTGGCCTCCTCAGCGGCTGCCATGTAGCGGTCCACCATCTCATCGACGGCGACGGCCATCTCCGCCTGCAGCGGCGGCAGCACCTCGTCGTTGATGCGATTGGCTTCGACCACATCTCCGGCCTGCATCGCGGCCAGGATCCGGTCCCACTCCACGTCAACCGCGTCGAAGGACGCCGCGTAGCGCTCATAGAGCCGCCGACCCTCCTCGGTCACCAGCAGCCCATCGATCTCCGCGAGGTTCGCGCGGATCTGCTGCCCGCGGTCGGCGTTGTCCTCCACCGCCTCGCTGAGGTAGGGCTCGGCCCCTTCCTGCACGAGTGCCGCCAACATCGTGCGGTTGGCGTAGAGCGCTGCCCGGCTGGAGAACATCGCCAGGTTCAGCTGGTCGTTGCGGTTGATCTGCGTCTCGTTGGCCTGATCGACCACCTGGACCTGCCAGATCACGAACCCGAGCAGCAGCGAGAACGCCACGATCACCGCACCGAACCCACCAAGCAGCTGTTTCTTGATACCCGCGCCCTTGAACAACGACATCGCTGGCCCTTCCGTGGGTGTCGACCGTGAGCGCGCCCATCGCGCTGCTCGCACATGTCCTCCCTGTCGCCCCACCACCCAGATGCTTAAGCAATAGAGGCACACCGCTGCGTTTCGTGACGCAGTGCTTCACGGCGTTGATCGCCGCCACGGCACACGCGAGCGCCGCCACGGCGAAGCCGTGGCGGCGCGGGGAAGCTCGGATCAGATCCGGATCACACGGGTGCAGGCAGCTGCACTGCACGCTCGGTGTCGAGCACGAGCAGCAGGCGGTCATCGAGCTTGTAGGTGCCGGTGATCAGCTCACGGGCCACACCATCCAGGGTCTCCGGCGGCCCCTCGAAGGTGGCCTCGTCGGCATCGACGACATCGCCGATGGCGTCGACCAGCAGGCTGAGCTCGCCGCTGGCGGTACGCACCACGATGTTCATCGGTGGTGGCGCTTGTGGATCCCGCGGCGGCAGCTCGAGACGCCGGCGGAGGTCGAGGGCGGTCACGATCTGTCCACGGAGGTTGATCAGGCCCTCGACGACGTCGTTGGCCAGCGGCACCTCGGTCAGGTCGCGGCTGCGCATGACCTCCTGTACCCGGTCCACCTCGATACCGAAGGTCAGGTGCGCCAGGGAGAAGGTGCAGTACTGGATCGGTGTGGCCATGTTCAGACCCCTGCGTAGGCGCCCATGCGGGCGGGATCGTTGCGCATCACCACGGCGTCGATATCGACGACGTCGGTGACGCGACCCTGGATGATGGCGGAACCCAGCACGCTGCGACCCGCGTCGCCATCGCGCAGATCCACGTCCTGCTCGACGATGTCGAGGATGCTGCCCACCACGATGCCGACCATCCGGCCATCGACACGGTTGACCACCACGTCGAGCTGCTCCGGCACGTCCATGCTGTAGCCCCCGACACCGAGGGCGTCGGCGAGCCGCACCAATGGCAGGATGTCGTCGCGGTACTGCACGACCTCATCGCCGTTGCCGAACTCGATGCTGGCCGACGCGAACTCCTCCAGCCGTTCCACGTCCGACAGTGCGATCGCTGCCCGTCGGTCGTCGCCGATACCCACCAGGAGCAGGGTGCGCCGCTCGACGTGCCGCTCGTCGACGATGTCGCCGAGGTCCTCGGTCGCCCCGGAGCGCTCCGTGGTCTCGGTCACCACCCGCGCCCGCTCCGCGATGCCGAGCACGTCGAGGATGAGGGCGACACGCCCGTCCCCCATGATGGTCGCACCGGAGAACAGATCGGCCTCCTTCAGGTGCGAGCCCAGCGGCTTGACCACGATCTCCTCGGTGTCCTGGATCGCGTCGACGACCAGCCCGAAGCTCTGCCCGTCGGCCTGGAGGACGACGATGTTGACGGCCTCCCGGGTCTCAGGTGCGCCGCGTCCGAGCTCACCGGCGAGGTCCACGATCGGGAGCAGCCGGCCGCGCAGCCGGTGCACGGGAGCGCCGTGCACCAGCTCGATGCCCTTGCGCGCCTCCTCGCCCTCGAGGCGTACCAGCTCGATCAGGCTCAGCTGCGGGATGGCGAAGCGGCTCTGGCCGCTGGTGACCATCAGCGCCGGCACGATCGCCAGGGTGAGGGGGATCTTGACCTTGCAGGCGGTGCCCTGACCCTGCTCACTCTGCACGTCGACGGTCCCGCCGATGCGCTCGATGTTGGTGCGCACCACGTCCATGCCGACGCCACGTCCGGAGACGCTGGTGACCTCCTCGGCGGTGGAGAACCCGGCGGCGAAGATGAGGTTGACCGCCTCGCGGTCGGTCATCGACGCCGCCTGCTCAGCGGTGATGACGCGCTTGGCGATCGCCTTCTGCTTCAGCGCGTGGGGGTCGATACCCCCGCCGTCGTCCAGGATCTCGATGTTGACCTGGCCGCCCTCGTGGAAGGCGCGCAGGGTGAGCTGACCCTCCTCGGGCTTGCCCGCGGCGATGCGCTGCTCAGGCAGCTCGATGCCGTGGTCGACAGCGTTGCGGACCAGGTGGGTAAGCGGGTCCTTGATCGCCTCGATGATGGTCTTGTCGAGCTCGGTCTCCTGGCCCTCCATCACGAGCCTGACCTGTTTGCCGCAGGACAGCGACAGGTCGCGCACCACCCGTGGCAGCTTGTTCCACACGTTGCCGATGGGCTGCATGCGGGTCTTCATGACCCCTTCCTGCAGCTCGGTGGTGATCAGGTTGAGTCGCTGGGATGCCCCGGCGTAGTGGGAGTCCTGCTCCTCGCCGACCAGCTGGACGATCTGGTTCCGCGCGAGCACGAGCTCGCCCACCAGGTTCATCAGCTCGTCGAGCAGCCCGACATCCACCCGGATGGAGGAGTCAGAGAGGCTGCGTCCGGAGTCGTTGCCCTGCACCTCTACGGCCTTGTCGACCGCATCGGTGGTGGTTTGTCCCTGATCCACGAGGATCTCTCCGATCCGCCGGTTGTCGCCGAGGTCCTGCTCGTAGGCGGCCAGGGCGACGGCTTCCGGCGTCGTCTCGCCCTCGCCTATGAGCAGCTCACCGAGCTTGGGGTTGACATCGTCCTCCCCGCCGTTGCCCGCGCGTGGGCTGGCGATCGGCTCATCGAGGGCCGGGTCGTCGCACCCCTGGTCCTCATCGTCATCCCCGTGCGTATCCGAGGTTGCCGCTGGCACCTCGTCGGGTGACGGCGCTGCGTCGTCTCCCGTGGACGGCGTCGTGGCTTCGGCGCTGTCGGCGGCGTCACCCGCGTGCAGGCACTTGAGCGTCGCCATCAGCGCGGCGGTGTCCTCGTCGCCTTCCTCACCGGTCTCCTCGATGGTCCCGAGCATCTGCCGCAGGGTGTCCCCGGTGACCAACAACGCGGAGGCGATCTCCTCGTTGACGGCCAGCTCGCCTTCGCGCAGCCGGCCGAGCAGGTTCTCAGCCACATGCGCGAGCTCACCCAGCCGGTCGAAGGCGAAGAACCCTGCGGTGCCCTTGACCGTGTGGATCGTCCGGAAGATGCTGGAGATGACCCCTGTATCACCCGGATCGCGCTCCAGTGCGAGCAGGTCCTCGTCGAAACGGTCCAGGTTCTCGTAGGACTCGACCAGGAACTCGCCGACGATCTCGTCGATCTCACTCACGTTCCGCCTCCCTGCAGCTGACACGCGCACGGGATGCGTGTCTCGTGTCCCGGTCGGCCGCTGGAGCCCAGCCTCAAGCGGTCAGCCCTCAGGGGGCCGGACCCTGACGGCGCGGGTACCGTCGTCGTCTATGACCAGCCGTGCACCCGCATCCGTATCCGGCCGTGGCGCGGCTGCGGCCCTCCTCGCCCTGTGCGCCCTGCTCGCTGCGGTGATCACCAGTTGCGCGGGCGATGGCCAGAGCGACGGAGCCGCGCTCTTCGCGACCAACTGCGTGGCCTGCCACGGCGCTGCCGGCGAGGGCGGGCAAGGTGCACCGCCGCTGACCGATCCCGCCTACCTCCCGGACCAGCTCAGCGACGCCGAGGTCGCCGACGCCATCCGCAACGGCGTGCAGGAGGTGCCCGACGGCTACGGCCCGATGCCGGCCTTCTCACGCTTCGACGACGAGCAGCTCGCCGCCCTGGTCGAGGTCGTCCGCGAGCTGCAGGACTCGTAGGCTGCCGGTCGCAGGCCCCCGTAGCTCAGCTGGATAGAGCATCGGACTTCTAATCCGACGGTCACAGGTTCGAATCCTGTCGGGGGCGCGTGCGGAGCACAGCGGGCACCGCCCGTAGGCGGAGCCGGTCGCATCGTCACATGCCCTCGGTACGGTGCTGTGGCGTGCTGCACAGCAGGAGCACGGGAGGATCGCAGGAGGATCAAGATGGCCCTGGGCGTCGGGTTCCGGGTTGCACCGGGCGTGCGTCTGCGTGCAGGACAGCGTGGCCCCCGGCTGTCCCTGGGACCGCGGATCGCACGCGTCCACCTCGGTGGTGGGACCCCCGCGATCTCCACGGGTCGCGGCCGGATGACGGTCTGGCACACGCTGTCAGGCGGGGGACACGACCGTGCCCACCCCGGCGTGGGCGGCGACCGTTCGCACAAAGCAGAGCAGTGGAACCTCACCCGCGCCCACCTCGATGCGCTGCTCAGTCAGCACGAGCGGCCGCTCACCCACGCGCGGCCACCGGTGGTCCCCGAGCCGGCGCCGGTGGACCGTCGCACGGTCCGCAAGGAACTCGAGCAACAGCAGCACGCGGGCGTGCCCTGGTACCGCCTCCGCGCACGCGCGGCCGCCCGAGCGCGAGCGCGGGCGGCACTCCCCGAGGTCCTGCGACAGCGCGAAGCTGCGTCGGCCACTGCCCATGCCGCCGAGCAGGCCGCCGCCGATCGCTGGTGGCGCGCGTTGCTGGCCAACGACCCGGACACCGTCGTCAGCCGTCTCGAGGATGCCTTCGACGCACAGCAGTTGCCCGCCACACCCACCGCCGTTGAGGACGCCACCGCCCACGTGGTCGTGTCCGTGGAACCGCCGGAACAGCTGATCGGCCTCCGCGAGCCGACGTTGACCGAGGCCGGCAACCTCTCCCTTGCCCGGATGACCAAGACCAGGTTGCACGAGCTCTACCAGGCAGCGGTCAGCTCGGCGGTGATCGCGATCACCGCCGAGGTGTTCGCCACCTGTCCCGGGCTCCAGACGGTGGACGTGGCAGTCCTGTGTCCTGCACACCAGGGTGGGCCGGCCGTGCTGTTGCTGGCGGAGCTGCCCCGTCCCGCCGTCCTGCCGGGCGACGCCGTACAACCCGTCGCCTCCTCACTGACCCAGCTGGCTGCTGAGCAGCGGGCCCGACTGGTGTTGGACCGGGGCGGTCGCGTCGGGGAGTGGCGCCGCCTCGACGATCACGACGCGGATGTGCGTGAACTGCTCGACGTGCTGGATGCGGAGTAGCTGCTGAGTAGCCTGGAGGCCGCGACGTGGTGCCGCGGTCGTTGGGACGAACACCACCACGTCGAGGTGGAGCGAGGTGGCACGCACCCCACAGCCGGGAGCGGGACGACGGGCGACGACGCGAGGCTCGTCGCAACCCGTGCTGCTGCGCTTCCTCGAAGCGGTCGACGACCGGGTCGTGCCCACGGAGTTGTTGAAGCCGACGTTGACGGCGCTGTGCCACACCCTGGAGGACCAGATCCTCGCGGAGGACGTCGAAGGCACGGTCATCGCCGGCTTCCAGCGGGCACGGTACTGGGCCACGGAGCGTCACCGGTACGAGACACTGATCGACGATCCCCGTCGACACGCCATCGTCTTCACCGCCGATGACGATGGCGTCACCTCCACGGTGGACCAGGTGGTCGTCGGCGAGGACCACGAGCTCGCACGCGAGTGGTTCGTGCTCGCGCTCACCAGCGGGTTCAGCGCCGTGGTCCTCGGCCGCGAGCTCAGCCGCTCACGGGAGCCCGAAGAGGACGAGCGGCGGTTCCTGGCCATCTGGAGCTTCGATCCGACGGTGGTCGGCGACCTGCTCGAGCTGGTCGTCGCTGCGAGTGCGGACCTGGGGACGGCCTGCACCACAGGGCTGGACGCCGCTGTTCGCGCGACGCCGCCACGGGTGCCTGAGCCGTTGATGGCACAGCGCTTCACGAACGCGGTCTTCGAACGCCTGGAGAGCCGTCCGCCCGCGCCACAGGAGGTGCGGGTCCGCACGGGAACCGACAGCGGCATCCCCGCGCCGGGCGACGACCGGAGCAGCGTGGCGGACGACCACACCCGGCGACGTAGCGACACGGAGCGCGACGTGGCTACCGGAGGTGGCAGGGTCGCCGGGAGTGACAGCAACCTCGCCGGTGTTGCTGCGCCTGGCGAGCCGGCACCGCGGGTCGCCCTGATCGTCGACGACGAGCCGGGTGTCAGAGGTCTCGAGGAGGCGTTGCTGCGCCGGGATGGGTGGGTGGTCCATGCCGTCGCCACCGCACAGCAGGGGCGCGAGGTGGCCCGCGACCATGCACTCGACGTACTGCTGCTCGATAGCAACCTCGCGGGCGGGGATGCTGGCGACCTGGTTGCGGAGCTCGACCGCCTCCGGCCCGGCATCGCCGCCCGCACCATCATCGTCGCCGACGAACCGTCAGAGGTCGACCCGCTGGCCGATCGCCCGGTCATCGGCCGACCGGTGGTGTGGGCCGAACTGCGTGACGCCCTCGACCAGCTCGCCTCCGCTGGTGGAAGCGCCGCAAGGGCTGCGCCACGGGGTTGAGGCAGCGCGCTGGCACACCCATGACCGTGGCAGCGCTTTGACCGCCGTGGGAGGGCGGCGTACCCTCCGCTCGCGCGCCGGTCCTGCCGGCGCGTCGCCTTGGTGGGTGTAGCTCAGTTCGGTTAGAGCGCTCGGTTGTGATCCGAGAGGCCGGGGGTTCAAGTCCCCTCATCCACCCTCCCGATGCGGTCGGGGGTCCGGTCAACTACGGTCCCGAGGTCGCATCATGCGCCGCTAGCTCAACTGGCAGAGCATCCGGCTCTTAACCGGCAGGTTCGGGGTTCGAGTCCCTGGCGGCGCACCCACGAGGACCGGTCCCTAGGGGCCGGTCCTCGGCGTTTCCGGCTCGCGTCGCAACGGCGCAACGTTGCTTCGCGCGGGAGTCCGCATCCTCATGACGAAGCATCCCGCTTGATGGCGACGTCGTGGATGACCTGGAGCAGTGGCGGCGTCGACAGGTCGATCGGGAGGGTCGACTCGGGGACGAGTTCGACAACGAGCACGGCCTCGTGTTCGCGACCCGCACCGGTCCCTGGTCGATCCCTGGGCCAGAGCCCAGGAGACGACCACACCTCGCCGGTCAGGCCGCAACCTGAACCACTGCCTGGTCGATCCCTGGGCCAGAGCCCAGGAGACGACCACACGCCGACCATACGCCGACCACACGCGGCTGTGCCCTGCGGCCGCATGGGGCAGCGCGCAACGCACGTCGTGGCCGGCCTGGAAACCCTGCCCTTGAGATGCCGTGTCGTCCCCGGGCTCCGAGCGGAAGGGATCGACGGCTACCGCGAGTAGCTCGTGGCCGTACCGGTTGCTGTTCGCCGTCCGCGGGGCTGTGGTCGTCCTGCTCACGGTGCTCGATGGCCGACGTGATCCGGGCGAACTGCTCACCGATCGCGCCCTGCGCGAACGAGACTGACTGCCACGACGCCGACCAGAGCGGACCTCGCAGCCCGGCGGGTCGGTCCACTGCACGACCAGGCCCGAAATCCTGTCACAGGCGGCGCGCGCCGGTCCCCCCTCGACCGTGGACCGGGAAGCCGGTGGTTGCGTCCCAGGAGGAAGTGACATGCCCCCACTGCTGCGAGATGCGACCCCGGATGACCTCAGTGGCTCGCTCCGGGTACTGGAAGAGACCGCGATCACCGCGCAGAGCGAACCGCTCGATCTGGCGCGGATCGTTGCCGACATCCAGGACGGCGCGGTTGGCGCGACGGCCTTGGTCGACGACACGGTGATCGGCACCGTACTCGCGCGGATCGACGGCGCCAGCGCGGAGATCACGGCCTTCGGGATCGCCGCACGGTGGCATGACCACGCCATCGCCACCTCCCTGCTCGCCCATCTCGAGTCGACGCTGTCCCAGCACGGGGTCCAACGCATCAGCGCACTGGTCAGCCCCGACCACCCTGGACGTGACGCGCTGGAGGCGCGGGGCTTCATCGCCTCCGAGGGGCTCGTCCGCTACCAGAAGAAGCAGGCGCTGGAGCCCGAGGAGGTGCACATCGTCAAGAGCTGGGGTGGCGAGATGTGCTCCGGCGGCCTGTGGGACGAGGTTGCCGGGATGGAGCGGGAGAAGTCGCTGATCGAGTCCCGCGTCGTCGCGCCGCTGGCGGAACCCGAGCTCGCGATGCGGGTCGGGATGCGGCCCCCATCCACGGTGATCCTGTTCGGCCCTCCCGGCACCGGCAAGACGACCTTCGCGCGTGCCATCGCCAGCCGATTGGACTGGCCTTTCGTGGAGCTCCTGCCCTCCAAACTGGCCAGCGGCGACGGCAGCCTGGCGAACGAGGTCCGTGACGCCTTCGAGGATCTCGGTCGGCTCGAGCACGTCGTGGTGTTCATCGACGAGTTCGAGGAGCTTGCACCCAGCCGTGATGCGCATCCGGCGACCGCCGGTGTGGTCAACGAGCTGTTGAAATCGATCCCCGAGTTCCGGCGCCGCCCGGGACGCCTCCTGGTGTGCGCGACCAACTTCGTCACCACGGTGGATCCCGCCGTGCTGCGACCGGGCCGCTTCGATCTGCTGATCGCGATCGGACCACCCGACGAGCAGGCGCTGCAGGCGCTGTGGCAGCAGGCCCTGCTGCCGATCGCCACCTCGGATGACGTCGACCCCATCGACCTCGCCGGCCGCACCAAGGGCTTCACCCCTGGAGACGTCGATCTCGCGGCCCAGCGAGCCGCCGCCGCGGCTTTCGACCGTGCACGATCCAACGGCGGCAACGGGCAGGTGACACCCTCTGACCTGCTCGACGCCTTGGCACGGACCCAGCCGTCGATCCCCACGGAGCTGGTGCAGAGCTTCAACGTGGAGGCGGAACGCTTCGGCCGCGTGTGACATCCGGGCCTGCGCGCCCGCTCGACGCACGCTGCAGGCCGTGCGCATGCCATGCTTACCGCATGGCTTCGACGGGAGACGGGTTGATGGGCTTCGACACCGATGTGGCGATCGTCGGCAGCGGGTTCGGGGGCAGCGTCTCCGCCCTGCGGCTGCGCGAGAAGGGCTACAGCGTCACCGTGCTCGAGTCGGGCAAGCGATGGACCAAGGAGAACCTGCCCGACACCAACTGGGACCTCCGCCGCTACCTGTGGGCCCCGAAGCTCGGTCTGCGAGGCTTCCAGCGGCTCACCCTGCTCCGCGACGTCTTCGTCCTGTCGGGTGCGGCCGTGGGCGGCGGCTCGGTGGTCTACGCCAACACCCTCTACGAGCCCCTCGACGCCTACTGGCGTGATCCGCGGTGGGTCGCAGGCAACGACTGGAGGGAGGAGTTCGGTCCCTACTACGACCAGGCGAAGCGGATGCTGGGCGTGGCACAGGTGCCCTTCACCAGCCCGGCGGACCGCGTCCTCAAGGGGGTTGCAGAGGACCTCGGCGTCGCCGACACCTACCACCCCACCGACGTCGGTGTGTGGTTCGGCACCCCCGGCAAGCGGGTCAGCGACCCCTACTTCGGCGGGCTCGGCCCCGACCGGGTCGGCTGCATCCGCTGCGGCAACTGCATGGTCGGCTGCAAGCACGAGGCCAAGAACTCCCTCGACCACAACTACCTCCACCTCGCCGAAGGCGCAGGCGCCGAGGTCCTCGCAGAGCGGCAGGTCGTCGACCTCATCGCTCTGCCGGGGGGTGGGTGGCGCATCGTCCACGAGCGTCCGGGTGCCTGGTTCCGGCGGGATCGACAACACCTCACCGCGGAGCAGGTGATCCTGTCCGCCGGTGCCCTCGGCACCCAGAAGCTGCTCTTCGAGCTCCGCGACCGCGCACGGCTGCCGGGGCTCTCCCCGGCCCTTGGCACCCTGGTGCGGACCAACTCGGAGGCCATCGTCGGTGCCACGGCGCGTCGGGTGCCAGCGGACAGCCTCGACCCCACCCCGGGCAGCGCCGGTGCCGCCGGCTACGCCCCGGGGGTGGCCATCACCTCCTCGATCCATCCCGACGCGCACACCCACATCGAACCCGTGCGCTACGGCAAGGGCTCCAACGCGATGGCGCTCACCTCGACGTTGATGGTCGACGGCGGTGGCCGCATCCCTCGCAGCCTGCGCTTCGTGCTCACCGTGCTGCGCCACCCGGTGCGGTTCCTGCGGAGCCTCTCGGCCCGTCAGTGGTCGGAGCGCACGGTGATCCTGCTGGTGATGCAGACGATCGACAACTCCCTCAAGGTCGTGCGACGCCGGGGCCTGTTCGGCCGGCGTCTGACGACCCGACGTGGCCATGGGGAGCCGAACCCCACCTGGATCCCGGTGGCCAACCAGGCAGCTCGGCACGCCGCGGAGCGCATCGACGGTCAGCCGCTGGGTTCGATCTTCGAGGCCACCCTCAACACCCCCACCACGGCGCACTTCATCGGCGGCTGCCCGATGGGTGAGGACCCCGACGCCAGCGTGATCGACCCCTACCACCGCGTGCACGGCATCGATGGGCTCCACGTCTGTGACGGGTCCACCATCACCGCCAACCTCGGTGTCAACCCCTCCCTGACGATCACCGCGATGACGGAGCGGGCCATGGCGCTGTGGCCCAACCGCGGCGAGGTGGACCCACGGCCCGCACCAGGCACCGGCTACCGACGGCTGGCGCCGGTGCCGCCGTCAGCTCCGGTGGTCCCGGCAGCTGCGCCCGCGGCCCTCACCTGGGGACCGCCCAGCGGTGCTCACTCCACGACGAGATCCTCGCCCTCCTCGGTCTCGACCACCACCCGCGTGACCCGGTAGACCCCATCCTCGTCGGGGTCGAGCTCGAGGTTGAACCGGCCCGGTCGTAGGTCCATCGTGCCCGCGAACTGCTCATCACCGCGGCGCAGGATGCGGACCATCACGGTCTCCTCGACGTCCTCCTCGGCGACACCGAGGTAGCCCTCGGCGAGCTCGCGGGAGCGCTCGCGGTCGAAGCCGTCCTCCTCCTGCGGCACCTCGGGCCCCTCGGGTGCGGGCTCGGAGACTGGCTCACCCTCCTCGGCGGCACCGCACGCCACCAGGAGTAGCGCCGCCACCAGTCCTGCGGCCACCCTGCGCTGTGTCGACCACATCTGCACACCCTCCTCCGATCGGCTGCGAAGGGTGGGACGTCACCGACGATGCGCAGGTTCCGGCTGCTGCGGACCGCGGCCG
>LKMJ01005970.1_pt1 | contig 11516 bp, 13 predicted proteins | sample 643391 | NCBI WGS metagenome assembly LKMJ01 (sample SAMN04112250, study PRJNA286221) | soda lake metagenome | biome: soda lake; feature: Kulunda Steppe; material: water; isolation source: sample PL-Br10 brine of Picturesque Lake | place: Russia: Kulunda steppe | collected 2010-07
GATAGCCAAGGATAGTAACGTCAACGGTCCCGAGCAGCGTCGTCAGACCCGGCGAGACGGTTTCCCCGTCGAGGATGCGGATTGGGACGAGTACGCGAGTCATTATATTGCTCCTTTGAGAGTCACGCCTCTGGCATAATAGAAGTACCACCCGGCGGTGACGGCGATGACGGCGATACCGACAGCGATCGAGGCCGGGTCCATGAACGCGATAAGTCCGAAACTCGCGATCGCACCAAGAGTCGGGATCACCGGCCCACCGGGGACGCGAAAGTCGGGGTCGTACCAGTCGGGCCGATCGCGCCGGATCGCAAGCAGTGCAACACAGATCAGTCCGTACATGACCAGATGGAGAAAGGAGGCGACTTCGGCCAGCAACTGCACCTGTCGGGTTGCGGCCAGTACGACCACCGGGCCGCCGGCCATCCCCAGTGCGACGTGAGGGGTGCCGTACTGCAGATTGATGCGACTCGCCCACCGTGGCAAGAGCGCGTCTTTCGAGACGCCGTAGATCGCTCGCGAGGTACTCAGGATCGACGCGTTCGCCGACGACATCGTTGCGAGGAGTCCGCCAATAATGATCACGAGCGCGCCCGCAGTGCCGAGCAATTCGCGGCCGATCTCGACCATCGCGGTCTCACCGGCCGCCGCGAGTGCCGCCTGATCGAAGACGTCCGTCGCCACGTAGATCGTCAACACGTACATGATCGTCACGATCACGACCGACCCGATCATCGCAAGCGGCAGATTCCGTCCGGGATTTTTCATCTCACCGGCGACAGTCGCGACCTGGGCGAACCCGAGATACGACGTAAAGACGAGGGCAGCCACGGACATGATCGGCACGACCTCCCAGACGTCGGCTGCCTCACCGGGCGGCGTGCCGGCGTCGACGACGCCGAACGATTCCAGCAACCCAAAGGCCAGAAACGCGATCAGCATCGACATCAGTAGGGCGACGATCCCGTTCTGGAGTTTGGCGGCGTTTTCGGTTCCCGTGACGTTCAGGACAGTAAAGCCGATGCCGGCGAGAACGGCGATCGCCGAGACGATCAGTCCCGGACTCGCACCGATCGAGATCCCGATCTCGGCGAGTGCATCGAGCGCGTAAAATCCCAGTCCGACGAGGTAGAACGCGGTCGCGAACACGAGCCCAAGCCACAGCGACAGGCCGACGACCGTCCCGGCGAGCGTTCCGAGCCCGCGGGAGATAAAGTAGTAGCCGCCGCCGCTTTTCGGCATCGCAGTCGCCAGCTCGGAGGTTGGGAGGGCAACGAGCAACGCGATAACACCGCCGACCGCGAACGAGGCGGTCGCGGCTGTCCCGACCTCCGCACCCGCAAGGCCCGGAAAGACGAAAATACCGGCGCCGATCATCGTCCCGATCCCGATCGCCAGCCCGCCAGCGAGCCCGATCGTCCGTTCGAGTTCGGCATCGTCGGTGATCGTCGCCTCGTCCGTTTCGACGACGGATTCTGTGATCGGTGACTCTCCCTCGATGTTGGCTCCGGTCGAGTCCTCGCTCATGCCATCAGTTTTGTTTTGTTTCTTCGTACTCGTAGGCTTCGGTCGTATCTCCGCCACCACGATCGGTTATCATGTTCCCGATGTCAGTTCCCTGACTCTCTCCGGGGAGGATGTCACCGAGGGTTGCACCGAGTGCGGCGGCCGCCCAGATGACGGTAATCCGCCCGACCATTTCGAGTTGCGTCGGGTTTTCCTCGTGAAGACGGCCCCACATGAACATCGTCCCGGCGGCGACGAGAAACGAGATCGTGAGTACAGCGACGAGTCGTTTGGGGATGATCCCGAACAGCCGTCGTTCTCGCACGTCACGGATATCTGTATAGTACAATAGGCCAGCCACGAGTCCAACGATGAACACCACGTTGACCGCGAGAAAGACCGGAACCGGGCCGATCATGAACGCGGTAAACCACTCGGCGATCTCGAAGACGCCGTCTTCGACGAGCAGTGGGAGCGAGAAAATAATCCCGCCGACGAACCCTTCGGCGATATCCCGACCAGTATATTTTTTGATCCGATCGCTTCCGGGGACGTGTTTGAGCATCCGTCTCGTGCGCTGGACTTCACGACGCTCGGATGAGCTGTCGACCGTCCGTTCGAGTTCGTCTAACTGATCGAGGACGTCATTAATATCATAATTTCTAGGTTGTTGTTCCTCGTTCTGCTGACTCATCACGGGATCCTTTGAATGAACGAATAAAAATAGAGGTGGTTCGGGCTGTCGATAGCGTAGTCACTGCAAATCACTGCACACCCGCAGTAAACGCCGTGTGGCTGCCACTGCCCTGACAGGCGATCGCGACGGTCGTCGATGACAGTGGGTCTGTCTCGCTGGCGAACGGGAATATCGCTGGCTACTTATCGGCGGCCAGTTCGACCGAAACAGGACCCTTCAAGTGGGCTTCGTTCCTCCGGTCAGGTAATGGCTGATTCGACGGACGACGACGGACCGGACTGCCACCAGTGTGGTGACCCGGTTGGGGCAACCGGTGAACAGCGCGTTGTGACCACTGTCGACGGCGGCGAAGTGTGTTACACCTACTTTTGTAGCAACGAGTGTCTGGACAGCTGGCAGACCTGATACCGAGTAGTGTCCGTCGGTGCCGTCGATTGCGACTCCAGTAACGATGGCGGTATACGGATCCAGTAGTCCGTATTTGGAGAGACGCCACTGAGACTCTCCCGAGAGTGGCGTCTCACCGTCGAACCAACACCCGCCAACTGGTTCGACGTACACGATCGGGCGTGGGAAGCCACTAGAGCTCGTACTGCTCGCGAACCTGCTGTGCCAGCCCGCGCTCTTCTAAGATAGCCATCGGTGCGAGCATATCGAGTTGAACGACACCGGGGAGACGCCCGATCTGGACACCGCCGGTGAACGTACACCGCGATCGGACTTCGCCCTCGCTCATCCCAAGCAGTGTGCTCGCGCGATCGAAAGCGTTCTCGGTCGCGTCGTTGATCGTCGCACCAGAGCCGATGATCTGGATCGGGCCCATATCGTCGTCGATGTCGACGCCGTGTTTCTCAGCAAGCTCCCGACCTGCATCGCGCTCTGTGTCGCTGTAGGGTTTGCTGATAAACGGCAGATCCTCCTCGTTGGGCAGGAGAATGGGGCCATCGATGGTGAGGCCCTTGATAACCTCGACATCCATCTCGACGGTGCCGCTGACATCGGTCGTGTGGAGGGAGAGTTCGCCGTCGCCTTGGTTTGCATGGAGGTCGCCAACGTAGACGCCAGCGCCGTCGACTTTCACGGGACAGATGAGCGTTGCACCCGCCCGAACCTCGGGGATATCCATATGGCCATCAGTCCGTTCGTCGAGTTCCGCCTCGCTCTCTAGGCCCCAGTCGTGGTCGGCACCGATCAGAAACTGGCCGAAATCGCCCGCGTTGTGCGAGTCCGGGAGTTCGATCGGCGGTGTCGTGCCAACGTTCCCGATGAACGGACGCAGCCGTCCGAGCGTTCCGGGCATCTCGGCTGGCTCGTACAATAAAATCGGATGCTGACGGGAGTTTTCGGGGATATCCATCACCTCCTCGGCGTTTTTCGCGAGTTCGTGGGCACCCGCTTTGTCCATCGTGAGGCCGATCGTCCGATCGTCGTCGAAGGCGACGGTGTAGCCGTACTCGAAGCCAAAGGATGACGCGTTTGCCCCACACTCTACACAGCGGATAGCGTCCTCGCCGGTGCCCTCGATCACCGAGTCTGGCCAGACGGTCCCACACTCCGGACAGCGGTGGTCGACGAACGGATCGGCGTCGAAGGCCTCCTCGCGCTCTCGCATCGAGCCGGTACTCGTCGCAAGGCTCGTGACCTCAACGTCGCGAATCGTGAGTGCAACTGCATCGCCAACGGTAGCGTTTTCGACCCGAATCGGTCGCGTTACCTCGTGGCCACCCCTGAACTCGGGAGTGATCATCGGCCCCCAGCAGCCCGGTGGGGTGTACGTCTCGATCGTTCCGCCATCGGCGACGGTTCCGGCCCACTCCTGGTCGGGGCCGACGAGCCCGAGCGTGTACTGATCGACAGATAGCTCCTGTTGGACCTCTCGTTGTGCCATGCTGTACCACTGTACGGAATACCCAATGATAAACCATGCAGTTTGGTGGCTGCTGGAACGATGGGCTGCCAATCGGCCAGTACGGGAGGTGGCGATCGGTGAGAACTGAAGCGACTAGTCTGTGACAGCGCGCTACCGATCGACGACGGTGCCGATGCCGTCGATCGGTCGATCGGGTGTGAACTCCTCGATTTCGTCGGGGAGTCCGAGCTGGTAGCGATCGCCGTTTTCACGGACGCTCGTGCGGCCGCGGTGGACGGAGACGTCGCCGTTTAGATGGAGGCGGACGCTTTCGAGGAGGGCGTCGGCTTCGAGTGGCTGGCCGCGACGTTTCATCTCCTCGATGTCGGCGTTGTCTGGCACGTCGAACGCCCGCTGGGTGATGATCGGTCCCTGATCGAGGTCGGTAGTGACGTAGTGGGCGGTGACGCCGGCAACGCGGACACCCTCATCGAGGGCCTGTCGGTAGGCCTCAGCGCCGGGGAACGCCGGCAGCAGGGAGGGGTGGACGTTGATGATGCGGTCCTCGTAGCGGAAGACGACGTTCGGACTCAGAATCCGCATGTAGCGCGCGAGGACGATCAGGTCAGCGTCGTACTCTGCGAGCAGTTCGAGGAGCCGTTCCTCGTTTTGTTGGCCACCGTCGTCGCCGATATCGTGAAACGGGACGCCGTAGTGTTCGGCCAGTGGCTGTAAGTCGTCGTGGTTGCCGATGACGACGCCGATGTCGGCCCCAAGCTCGTCGTTTGCCCACGCCTCGAACAGCGCTTCGAGACAGTGGCTCTCTTTCGTGACAAGGACGGCAATCTGCTGGTTGTCCCGATCGGCCGGAAACCGCACTTGGACGTCTAAGCCGAGATCGTCGCCGAGTTCGTTGAGATCCGTCCGAAGCGTCTTTTCGGTACAGACCATCTCCGAGGTGTCGACGGCGAGATACATCCGGAAGACGCCGTCGCGGACCGCCTGATCGAGGTCCTCGATGTTGACGCCGCGTTCGAACAGCAGACTCGTGACGCGGGCGATCAGGCCGGTGTCATCATCTCCAATAACCGTAATTTCGGTCAGATCAGTCGTCATCGTTCCACCCATCCGTATCGATTCATTCGTCCGAATCCAGTCCGTCAGTGGCTAAAAGTCCTGCTTTCTCCGATCGGTCGCTGACTGAATCAGCAGTAATAGCCACTGGAAGTCACTGTCCATCCGATCGACGTGTGTACAGTGGCTACTGAGGTGCAGTGGCTAGAGGTGTCAAACAGTGTACCGCCGGTCTGCCGGACCGAGATGGGATGCTAACATCGGTTGTGAGTTAACACAATTTACTAACTCAAGCATAGAATTTGTTAAGTGCGTGGCGTTCGAACGGCGAGTATGCGTAGCTTCGATTCCGACATCGCGATCGTCGGTGCCGGTCCGGCAGGCATTGGAACCGCCGTTGCACTCGAACAGCTCGATGTCACGTACACGGTTATCGAACGCGATCGGATCGGCGCGTCGTTTCGCCAGTGGCCCGCTGAGATGCGGCTGCTGACGCCGTCGTTTCCCGCAAACGCGTTTGGCGAGCGCGATCTGAACGCGGTCACGCCAGACACCTCGCCGGGGCTCGCACTCGACTGTGAACACCCAACCGGCGAGCAGTACGCCGAGTATCTGGAGGCAGTCGCGGAGTTTCACGACCTCGACATCGAGTGTGGTGTCGATGTCGAGGCCGTTATCCCGACAAAGGGTGGGTTTACGCTCCAGACGGACGGGAGCGATCGTCACGTCCGGTACGTCGTCTGGGCTGCAGGCGAGTTCCAGTATCCGTCTGACGGCTCGATTCCCGGTGCATCCCACGCCGTCCACGTCGCCAGCATCGATTCGTGGGGCCGCCACGCGACTCTCGTTTCGAGCGAGGCAACGGGAGTGCCAACGGCGAGCGACTCGTCACCGCAGCCGATCGCTGCCGGCGAATCACACCTCACCGAGGACGGTGACACGCCACGGGCTGGCGCCGACGGAGCCGGAGCAACGCTTCCCGCCGCAGACGACGTTGTCGTCATCGGTGGCGCAGAAAGCGGTATCGACACCGCGATCGAACTCGCAGAGAACGACCTCTCGGTGACGGTCATCGACGAGGAGGGAACGTGGCAGTTCCGGAGTCCCGACCCGAGCGAGGTCCTCTCGCCGCGGACGAACGAACGACTCGAAACGGCACTCTCGGCTGGGGCGCCGATCGATCTCGTCGCCGGTGAGCGCGCCGCCCGAATCGAACGCCACCACACGGACGAGGGCTATGACGTCGTCACGACCGACGGCGATCGAATCCGGTCGCGAACACCGCCGATCCTCGCCACCGGCTTCGAGAGCAGCCTCACGCTCGTTGACGATCTGTTTACTTTCGAGGATGGCGTTGTTTCACTCACCGATCGGGACGAATCGACCGAAACGCCCGGACTCTTTCTCGCTGGTCCACAGGTCGCCCACAACGGCCAGCAGTTCTGCTTTATCTACAAATACCGCAAGCGGTTTGGTGTCGTCGCCGAGACGATCGGTGACCGACTCGGCGTCGAGACGAGTCCGATCGACTGGTACCGCGAGACAGCGATGCTGCTGGAGGATTTCGACTGCTGTGAGCCGGAGTACTGTGACTGCTAAGTTACCCTCGTGGGCCGACGGCCACTAGTGGCTCGAATGAACGTGGTCGCGAAGTCCGTCGACGTTGTCGAAGGACTCGTCACAGGCGGCACAGGTGTTGTGATGCAACGCAACGTGCTGGGTGACACCAACGGCTGATTCGAAACTCTCGTCGCAGGTTGAGCAACTGTATGACATGCAATAGTAACTGAACAGCGAACACGTAAAAAGAGTTGCTAGGAATCCCATAACATAGGGCCACATAGATTAGTATTTTTGTCGCAGGCGTTGGTAACGTGGCAGTTGTCGATCGCGATCAGCGACTCCTGCCGATCGCCCTCTGAGGCTGCCGATTGGTCGAGGCGATCAGGCGAGTTCGTCCGCTCGTCGGCGCAAGGTGGGTTCGATCGTCGTATCGTCGGCGAGTGCTGCCAGCTCCTCGGAGCCGTTGCAGTCGGCTAATCCTTCGAGTGCGTATCGGCGGAACTCGCCGTCGATCCCGCCCGTTCGGACGATGACGCCGAGATTTGTTCGTTCGCCACGATCGATCAGTCGGTCGATCGCGTCGTATCGGTGTTCGTCGGCGATGCGTGTTTTGACTGCAGTCTGGAAGTGTGTGGACATGTGTGGTCGGTCGGGTAGTGGTTTCGTGTTGGTGCTGCCGTGTGGCAACGCTCATCTGGCGTCCTCTCGGGAGACGAACGCGTCGCCGATCGCCGAGATCCACTCTGTCGTTGCGGTGTCGCCGGTGAGTGCGACGTAGATCGTACAGACATCCGGCCTGTTAGCGCGCCGATCGATAATCGCCTGATAACACGGCGAAACGTCGCGGTCTGGCGATTCTGCGTCGGTGGGCGATGGTGTGTTTCGTTCGGACACGGTGGGTGCTCAGTCTGCAATACCGATCTCTTCTTGCGTCTCTGCATCGTCGTGTGCGTGTGTGCCAGCGTCGGGCTCGGGGTCCTCTTCGGCCTCGAAATCGAACTTCGGGAACCGATCGTCGTAGACGGCGGGATCTTCGGGAAGCTCGCCATCGAGCAGACAGTCAGCGAGGTCCGCGCGAAGCGACTCGTGGTCCATCTCGGTGCCGATCAGGACCAGTCGGTTGTTCCGATCGCCCCACTGGTCGTGCCAGACGGCTTCGAGTTCGGGGTCCTCGGCGAGCTGTTCGCGTCGTTCGGCCTCAGGGAGCGAGGCAATCCACTGGCCGCCGGGGCCGATACGGATCGATTGGCCGGCGACGTTGACTGTCAGCGCTTGGTCGGTGCGGCTTGCGATCCAGAAGTGGCCTTTCGCACGGACGACCTCGTCGGGAAACTCATCGAGCAGTTCAGCGAAGCGTTCGGGGTGGAACGGCCGTCGTGACTCGAACACAAACGAGGTGACGCCGTGTTCTTCCTCGGCCGAGGCGTGTGGCTCTTCGAGCTCGCGAATCCAGCCGGCCGATCGGCTGGCCGCTTCGAAGTCGAACCGATCGGTGTCGATCACCGTTTCTGGATCGATCCGGCCCTGCTCGGTGCGGACGATCTCAGCACGGGGCTGGAGGACTTCGAGCGTAGATTCGATCTCATCGAGTGTCGCCTCATCGACCAGATCGCATTTATTGAGCAAGAGCACGTCACAGAACTCGACCTGCTCGACGAGGAGGTCGCCGAGGTGTTTTTCTGTGCCGTCGTCGTCGAGAATCTCGTCGGATTCCATCGCCGTCTGGAACTGGTGGGCGTCGACGACGGTCACTGTGGTATCGAGATGACAGCCCGCGAGCGGCTCGATACCGGTTTCCTCGTAGAACTCGGTCGGGTCGAGGTCAGACTGGTCGAACCCGAGTGTGAGCGTCTGGGCGACCGGCAGCGGCTCGGCAACCCCGGTCGATTCGACGACGATCGCATCGAACTCTCGCTCGCGCGTGAGCGAACCGATCGCATCGAGCAGATCACCACGCAGTTCACAGCAGATACAGCCATCCGAGAGTTCGATCAGTTCTTCGTCCTCGTCGGCGATATCGGACGATTCGGCCACCTGTTCGGCGTCGACGTTGACCTCTCCCATATCATTGACGAGCACGGCCAGTTCGCGATCGCCGCTCCCGCGAAGCACGTGGTTCAGCACGGTCGTCTTTCCGGCACCGAGTGTCCCGGAGAGAACGGTTACTGGTGTCGAGTTGTTGGGCATCGAGTAACAAAACTCGCCCCGTACTAATAGTAGTTATTAATTCGGAAGAGCAAAGTATTAAAATGCCATCAGTGGCTGGTATGCACACCTGTATCGTCGGCGGTGGAATCCACGGGACCACGCTCCTCCAGCGACTGCTTGCAGACACCCACCTCGATCGCGACGACGTGGTGGTCGTCGATCCCGCCGATCGGCTGCTCGCTTCCTTTCGCCGGAAAGCAGACGCGTGTCAGATGCCGGCGATGCGATCGACGTACGTCCAACATGTCGGCACCGAACCGTTCGGTCTCGAAACGTTCGCCGAGAGCCGGGGTCGAGACGACGAACTCCATCCCACCCCCGGCTACCCCAGACGGCCCTCGCTCTCGTTGTTTCTCGACTACGCCGACTACTGTATCGAGCGGCGATCGCTTACAGCGTGTCACCGGCAGGCGACCGTTGAGGGAATCTGTGCGTCAGGGGGCCACGACGACGGCCTCGTCGTCGAGACGACCACAGGCCCGATTCGGGCCGAGCAGTGTATACTTGCGATCGGTCACGGCGGGCGCTACCGCTGGCCGGAGTGGGCGATCGGCGTCGACGGAGTCGATCATGTCTGGGACGGGTTCGATCCCGACGCGACCGCTGGAGAGACGATCGTCGTCGGCGGCGGGATCAGTGCGGGGCAGCTGGCGGCTGGACTGGCCGAACAGGAGCAGGTGACGCTGCTTTCCAGAAGCGAACTCACCGAGGCGACGATCGAAGCAGATCCGCGGTGGATCAACTGGAGCTACATCGAGCGCCAGCTCCACCGACATCCACCGGGCTCACAGACGCGGTACGAGACGGTCCGATCGGCTCACAACGACGGAACCATCCCACCCACCGTTCGCGATCGACTCGATACTGCAGTCGCCGAGGGGCGGCTCTCGATTCGTCACGCCGAGGTCGAGTCAGCCCGCACCGTCGACGGGCGGGTCCGCCTCCTCTGTGACTCGGAGTATCTCTCTGCCGAGCGCGTCGTCCTCGCGACGGGATTCGAACCCGTTTCCGAGCATCCGTTCGTCGACCGCGTCGCGTCCGCTCTCGGCCTCGATCGGGGCTATCGTGGCGTTCCGATCCTTGATGACAAGACGCTCGCCTGGAAGCGACGCGATGGAACACGCTCGCCGGTGTTCGTCTCCGGCGCACTGGCAGCCGAGACGGTTGGCCCCTTTTCAGGTACGGTTGTCGGCGCGCGCCGCAGCGCCGATCGGATCACGACTGTCGTCGCCGAGCCATCACCGATCCGTGCGTGACCGATCGAATCCGATCCTCACTCATCGGATATAATCCGTCACGCGTTGTCGACTGATTTCAAATCGAGACGGGGTGTAACGTCCTCGTACGTGTCGTCGCTGGAAACGATAGTATCCCCATTGGATTCGACGAGGTGAAGCGCATCAAACGGTGTGAACCCGTGGTCTTCGATATATGTTGCTGCCGTGACGACCGTCTCCGCATCACCGCGCACGTCGACGAGGGCAGCGGCGTTCGAAACGACACGTTCGGTATCACGGTCCTCGCGGTAGGCAACCAACAACAGTTCGATGAGCGTAAACTGTGATGTCCACAACTCCTCGCGATGCGCTCGATACACCGACTCGGCGGCGTCTCCGAGCCAATCGTCGTCTTTGATCAGGCCGAGGAGAAAATCGGTTTCCGCATACATCTATCGTCCGGCCTCATCAAGCGCTGTGTCGCGCGCTTCGGTACGAAGTTCGTCAGCCGACTTCTCGACAGCCGCAAATTCGTCCCTGAGCGCCTCAAGCGGGTCATCGGCGATCGGTACCAGTTTGATCCCGTCGGGAAGCTGAACAACGTGGTATCGGTCCCCGTACCGCTCTCGCACCTCCTTTGGGAGTGTGAGACGGCCACGATCGTCCAGCGCGACATCTGACATACCTCGCTGTTCGATGGGCAAGAATAAAACTGTTCCCCGAATGTACTAGCATACCCATCGACGAGAGCAGCGACCGCGTTTGCAAGCGAGTGGGTGTACAGAGAAGGTCACGGCTCCAGCCCTGTCTCGTATCCACAGCTCGCTCCCGACCGATCGATCAGTCACAGGTATCGAGACATGCGGTGGGTGATCCCGAGCGGGTTGACGACCGAAAAGCCCGCTCGCGTATACCACCCGACGAGTTCGTAGTTCGATCGCTCGACAGAGAGCCAGACGTATGTGACACCGTTTCGTTTCGCATGGCCCATGCCAGCCCCAAGGAGCGTACTCCCGATCCCCGCACGCTGGTAGTCCTGATGGACGAAAATAGCGAGTTCGTGGCGTCCAGTGCCGTCTGGGACGAAACTGACGTGGCCGACGATCCGATCGTCACAGCAGGCGACGACGTTCTCCCCATCGAGAATATCGGTGAGCCACTCGCGAACGTCGGCGGTCGCCGCCGGTGGGACTCCCTGGGCCCGATCGGCCGGATCGAACGCATCGTACATCGCGACCAGTGACTCGAAATCCTCGTCGGTGTACGGACGGTACTGGACCGTCCGATCGCAGTCGTCGACACGCGTTATCGGCGGCATCTGGGGCGTGATCCGCCCGATCTGAATCCGATCCCGGACTGTCTGTAATAGTCTCTTCGCGTTCATTGAGTTGACAACTGTGCC
>LKMJ01005971.1_pt1 | contig 11515 bp, 10 predicted proteins | sample 643391 | NCBI WGS metagenome assembly LKMJ01 (sample SAMN04112250, study PRJNA286221) | soda lake metagenome | biome: soda lake; feature: Kulunda Steppe; material: water; isolation source: sample PL-Br10 brine of Picturesque Lake | place: Russia: Kulunda steppe | collected 2010-07
ACACGCTCGTGACTGACACGCTCAATCACCGGGTGGTCGAGATCACGCCCGAGGGCGAGGTCGTCTGGGAGTTTTACGCCGCGTGGGCACCGTACAACGCCGAGCGCGGCGAAAAAGGCGGCAACGGGCCAACGATGGCCGACCACGGCGTCTCGGGTAGCTACACCGTCACCGGCGGCGGTGACGAGGGGCCGGCAGCGCAGTACGAGGTCGCCGACGCCATCGCCGATCTCGGGGTCGACACCCGTTTCGAGGAACGATCCAACTGGTTTGCGACCCGCTGGGCGCATCACGAGCCGTGGTTCCGCCCCGTCTGGATGGACTCGTGGACGTTCCTTTCGACCGCCCTCGCCGGCGTCGTCGCCCTGGGTTGGGCCGGTAGCGAGGTCGTCGTGAATCGACGCCGTATCGCTGACAGTATCCGCAGACGACGTCCGTGACGGGTTCGGTGGGCGGTGACTCCGGCGCGACGATCGTTCGGGCGCGTCGCGGACACAGCACCGCCGGGCTCTTTATGCTGGAGTACATAAACGCGAGCAATGGAGAACATCGAACTGTACGAGCTGCCCGGGTGTCCGTACTGCAAGAAGGTCATAGACAAGCTGGATGAGCTCAATCTCGAGTACGAGAGCCACGAGGTGCCGCGCTCGCACGCCGAACGAACCGAGGTCGAGGAGGTCAGCGGTCAGACCGGCGTTCCCGTGCTCATCGACCACAAGCACGACGTCGACGGAATGCCTGAAAGCGACGACATCGTCGCGTTTCTCGAAGAGACGTACGGCTCGAAGACCGTAGCGTAGCAGACTATATTTTTCTCCGTCGGTACAGGTAGTAACCGGCGACGACCGGCTGGAGTACCCCTGTTCCGAGCCCGACGAGCGCGGCGGCCAGATACACCGCCGGGTTCGGTCGCCACGTCGTCGACCGTTCGCGCACGTACAGCGCGTCACGGTAGATACTCACAGGGAAAATTCCTGCGCTCGTGCCCGCCAAGAGCGCCACCGCGGCGACCGCGAGGCTTGCCGCACCCTCTCCGAGTGTGAGGGCGATGACGACGGCGACGACACCGGCGGCGATACCCGCCACGCCGACGCAGAGCGCGACCCACACGAGGTAGTACCACCAGCGACCGCTCGGAGTTCTGGCGATTCGGTCGTGACGACGGTACAGATAGACGAGTGCGACGAGCGGCGCGCTCACCAGCAACGCCCCGAGCGCGTACAGCCACCGGTTCGGCTCCCAAGCGAGCGGACTGCGGTCGACGGCTCGCGCATCGAGCCACAGCGCGACCGGGATACCGAGGCGAATCGCGAGCGCGCCCACGGCGGCGGCGAAAAGCGCCAGACGAGCCAACACCGGAAACGGGACGTACTGAACGAGGGCGATCGCTCCAACGCCGATGACGAGCGGCAACAGAAACAGCAGTCGCTCGACCCAGCCGACCCACCACTCTACCGGCGTCGGCAGCTTCAGCCGCATCGGCTCACACAACGGACGCAGACGCACATCCCGTTCGCCACGGTTTATAACGCGTGTTTGTACGCTTCGAGCGTCTTTTCGACGTCTTCTTCGGTGTGTCCGTAGGAGACGAAGTTCGTCTCGAACTGGTTCTGCGACAGGAGTATTCCCTGTTCGAGCATCGCCGGGCGGAACAGCCGGGCGTAGCGTTCGGTCTCCGCGCGCTTGGTGTCGGTGCCGCGCTTCGGACACCCACCGTAACGCGCGCACGCGCCGTCCTGTCTGCAGCCGGCCGCACACGGATCGTCCTGCGTCGATCCTTCTGCCCGCGTGAACATCACCTTGAACATCGAGTCACAGCCGACGACGGTGTACGGAGGGGCGGCGTCGGCGACGATGTCGACGAGTCCCTCGCGAAGCTGTCGACCCAACTCGTTGACGTGGTCGTACACGTCGTTTTCGGCGCAGTAGCGGAGCGTTTCGAGGCCGGCCGCCATCGTCACCGGATGGCCGGAGAACGTCCCCGCCTGGAACACGTCGCCGGCGGGCGCGAACTGCTCTATGTACTCGGTTTTGCCGCCGATCGCGCCGACGGGATAGCCGCCACCGATAATCTTGCCGAACGTCGTGATGTCGGGGTCGATGTCGAACTCGCTTTGCGCACAGCCGAGGCCGCCGACGCGAAAGCCAGTGATCACCTCGTCGAAGATCAACAGCGCGCCGTGGTCGTCACAGAGTCGTCGGAGCGTCTCGTGGTAGCCGTCTTCGGGATAGACGATTCCCATGTTCGCCTGCACCGGTTCGACCATCACGGCCGCGATGTCGTCGCCGTGGTCGTCGAACACCTCCCGGGCGGCATCCGGGTCGTTGAACGGAACGGGGATGGTGTGTTTCGCGAACTCGTGTGGGATGCCCGCACTGGAGGGCGCGCGGTCGTCGGCGTCGCCGTCGACCAGCGTCGATTCCTGTGCGCCGTGGTAGCCGCCTTGCATGATGACCACCTTGTTTCGCCCGGTCACGCCGCGGGCGAGTCGGACGGCCGAAACGGTCGCTTCGGTGCCCGAGTTCACGAAGCGTATCATTTCGACCGACGGGACGTGTCGGCAGACGAACTCGGCGTGGTCGACCTCGATCTCGGTGGGCATGCCGTACATCGGGCCGGCGGCGGCGTGTGACTGGACGGCCGCCTGCACCGGTTCGGGAGTGTCGTGACCCAAAAGCAACGGCCCGAGCCCCATCACCCAGTCGACGTACCGATTGCCGTCGGCGTCGATAACGTGGCCCGCGTCGCCGCGCTCGACGAAAAGCGGGTACGGTTGTGGGGCCGCTCGAACCGCCGAGTTGACGCCGCCCGGCAGCACGGACAGTGCCCGGTCGTACAGCGAACGGGAGCGTTCGTGGTTCATACGCCGTGTTCACCGGGGGCCCCAAAAGGCGTTACCGTCGACCGGTGACCGGAGATGAACGAACGGCGACTGGTGACCGCGGTGTGGTGCGTTTTATAAAATATATCTTATAAATGAGTAAAATAGTAGATAATCGTCTTATATTTGAGAGGATAAACTAGTTATTGCCGCATCCGGCACCGTATTAATGAACGTAATCGTAGTGTGTCTCACCGTGAGACAGTGTGTCTCCGGTGTGGTATCGCTCAGCAATCGGAGCCATTACGGCTGGCATCCAAACTGTTCCTCCGTTCGGGCCTTTGGCCGGGCCCGATACGCTTTCCGCGCGTAGCGACGGGTTCGATATCAGCGTTCGAACGGCCCCGGGACGCACGCTCTGTTCGACCTGTAGGGGCCTCCGAACGAGAGCGAAGTGGAGCAGTCGGCCATCGGTGAAATTCCGGGACGGCGTGGAGCGGATGCATGCCCCTTCGGCGTTTCCACTTCACCGGATTTAAAAAAGGGGAACGATCGTTTCGTTCGCTCTACGCGCCGCCGACCATCGGCGACCCACCCTCGCCGACGACCCGTGCTGTCTCCACGGTGACGGCGCGAACGTCGACGTCGCAAACGATGTCACGGACGCACGCGTTTAGGGTGGCCTCGTCGTTGAATTTCCCGACAGCGACCACGTTGTACTCGCCCGATACCTCGTAGACGGTGACGAACGCGGGTCGCTCGCGAAGTCGGGCGGTCACCGCATCGACCGTCTCCACGTCGGTGGCGATGCGAACGACTACCGTCTGGTAGCCGAGGCGGTCGTAGTCGATCCGGGCTGTGAACCCCGAGACGACACCGGCTTCTTCGAGCGACCGAAGCCGGTTTTGCGCGCTCGTCGGAACCATCGTCGTCTCGGCGGCGATCTCTCGAAGGTCAGCGCGGGGGTTGCGGATCAACGCCGCCACGAGCTGCCTGTCGAGGTCGTCCATCTAGACCGCGCTTGTCCCAACCTCACCCGTGCGGATCTGGTAGGCCTGCTCGACCGGAAGGATGAACACCTTGCCGTCGCCGGGCTCGCCGGTCTTTCCGGAGTCGCGAATCGCTTCCGCGACGTCCTGGGCCGGGATATCGGCGACGACGCACTCGAGTTTCACCTTCTGGTGGAGGTCGACGGTGAACTCCTCGCCGCGCCACTGGCCCTTCTTTGCGGGCTGTGAGCCGCGGCCGGAGACGTTCGTCACCGTCAGCGACGGTGCGCCGACTTCGGCGAGACCTCGTTTCACGTCCGAGAGCTTGTCGGGACGGATGAACGCCGTGACCATCTTGATGCCGCCGTCGTTCGCTTCACCACCGTCGGCGCGGATGATGCCGTCTTCCTCCTCGAAGCCGCCGTCGGTGGCGACCGGCCCGCCGGAGCCGCCGAACTCGGGGTAGGTGTCCGTGCCGTGCTCGGAGATGTCGAGCCCTTCACGCTCGTGTTCGGGCGTGACGCGAGCCTGCCCGATCGCTTTGAACGCGCCCCAGACAACCGCGGTCGCGACGACCGTCCAGACCGTGATGATGAGCGTACCGATTATCTGTGGGGCGAACATCGACGCTTCGATGCTCAGGATGCCGCCGGGAACGACGCTCGCACCGATGGGCGTCCCGCCGGTCGACCACAGCGGAAAGAGGATGATACCGAGCGCACCGGCGCTGCCGTGCACCGGGAACACCGCGCACACGTCGTCGATCTTCAGTCGCTTTTCGACGAATTCGAACACGATGGGGAGCTGGGCGCCGGCAATGAGACCGAGCATGATGCCGCCCATGGGCGTCAGAACGTCGGCCGTGCCCGTCACGCCGACGAGACCGGCGAGCATGCCGTTTGCGACGTACAGCGTATCGACTTTACCCGTGCGAATCAGCGCAACCGCGCCGGCACCGACTGCACCCATCGCCATGCCGAGCGTGGTCGTCATCGCGACACGGCCGGCGATCCACTCGCCACCGGAACCGAGAACGAGTTCGCCGCCCTCGACGGTGATCGCCGTGGCGGCCGTCCCGACGTTGAAGCCGTACCAGCCGAAACAGAGCATGAGCGTACCGAGAACCGCGAACGTCATCGAGTGACCGGGCATGACGTTGACGGAGCCGTCGTCGCTGAATCGACCGATTCGAGAGCCGAGCATGTACGCGGCCACGAGGCCAGCGATACCGCCGACGCCGTGGACGATCATGCCGCCCGCGAAGTCGTGGAAGCCGAGGTCAGCGAGGAACCCCCCGTACCAGTACAGCCCGGAGACGACGGGGTAGATAACCGCGGCGACGAGGAACGTGTACGAGACGTACGCGCGGAGTTTCGCACGACCGGCGACGGCACCGGAGACGATGGTGGCCATCGTCATCGCGAACACGGCGCTGTAGAGCCAGTCGGCCCAGCCGAGCGTCGTTTCGCCGCCCGCACCGAACATCGACAGCGACGTGAATTCACCGGAGCCGGTAAGCGCGCCCACGAGGTTCGCAAAGCCCATTCCGACGAGGAAGAACACGACGACACCGACGCTCCAGGTGAGCATGTTCTTCGTCAGCTGGTTCGCGACGTTCTTCGAGCGAACCTGCCCGGATTCGAGCATCGCGAAGCCCGCGTGCATGAAAAAGATGAGGAACGTGACCGTCAGAATCCACGAGTAGTTGATCGCGGTGGCGGCGGCCTCAGCCCCTTCCATCTGCAAAACGATTCCATCAATCATCGGACAACCTCACTGCAAGTGTTGCTTACGTATGGAAGCTTGTCCATATTTTCGATTTCTTTTACCATGTTTGTATTCCAGCGTACGAAGTAACCTCATGAAACAGACCTATATAAAGATTGGAGTTGAATTCCAACAATTATGAGACTCCTTAATGGACGCGCGTCTGTTTTCCGGTACAATAATATCAATATAAGGTCGTACTTCGTCCACGTCGTAGCCCGTATTCAGCACATTACTGGACGAACATACAGTGTAAATCTTGCCAGGGTACCGGAGTGTCGCTCACACGCGGGAAAATCGGACGAAACAGAGAGTGAAGAAACGAACGAATCGAAGAACGGCGTTACAGCGTCGGGGCGATGTCTTCGGCGAAGTACGTCAGTATCAGATCCGCACCCGCCCGTTTTATCGACAGGAGCGATTCGTGAGCGACCTCATCCAGTGAGAGCCAACCGCGGTCTGCCGCGGCGTGTATCATCGCGTACTCGCCGGAAACGTTGTACGCGGCGACCGGATGGTCGAACTCCCGTCGAATCGTCGAGACGATGTCCAGGTACGAAAGCGCCGGTTTAACCATCAAGACATCCGCGCCCTGTTCGACGTCGAGACGCACTTCACGCAACGCCTCGCGGGCGTTCGCCGGGTCCATCTGGTAGTGGCGGCGGTCACCGAACGCCGGCGCGCCGTCAGCGGCGTCCCGAAACGGTCCGTAGAACGCGGACCGATACTTCGCCGCGTAGCTCATCACTGGTAGATTCGAATATCCTTCCGCGTCCAGCGCTCCCCTGATTGCACCGACCATGCCGTCAGTCATCGCCGACGGTGCGACCATGTCGGCACCGGCGTTGGCGTGTGAGACGGCGATACGTTCGAGCAGTTCGAGCGTCGCGTCGTTTTTAATCGTCAACTCGGGGGTCTCACGGGCGTTTTCCTCCAGAACACCACAGTGACCGTGGGTCGTGTACTCGCACAGACAAACGTCCGTAATGACGTACGCGTCGGTTGCTTCGGTGATTCGACGGACGGCACGTTGGACGACGCCGTCATCAGCCCACGCGCGCGAGCCTTCGGTGTCTTTCGATTCGGGAATACCGAACACCATGACGCTTTTGACCCCCGTTTCGAGGACTTCTCGGACGCGTGCTGCGCTCTCGTCGACGGGGACGCGCTCGTGGCCCGGCATCGAATCGATAGGAAGCCGTTCGTCGGTAGTCGCGTCGATGAACACCGGGGCTATCAGGTCAGACGCCCGGAGTTCGGTCTCTGAAACCAGCGGTCGAACACCGTCCGTTCGGAGCCGTCTGGGACGGTCAAGGGGGTTCATGTACGACCCTCAGAGTGCGAACCCCAAATGCACGTCGCTCTCGACCCACAACGGCTATACAACGTCCATGCCGATGAGGTGATGAATGTCGAACGTCGAGTCAAGCGTCATCGAGCGCACCCGACGCCTCATCGAACGGCACGTCGTCCACATCGTCATCGCCCTGACGCTGGGCTGTGCGGCCATCGGGCTGTATCTGTTCTTGATTGGCGACACACAGTTCGCCCGCGAGCTGCTCGATACGTACGGGCACGCAGCGCTGTTTTTCATCCTCGTGCTCGAAGGCGCGATGCTGCTGTATTTCGCACCGAGCGAGGCGCTGGTTCCGGCTGGAATCGGACTGCTCACCGACGGTTCCGGGGATTACCTCGGTATCGCAACGGTAATCGGGGTCGCCGTGGTCGGTGCGACGATCGGCCAGTTCGCACTGTTCACCATCGCGAAACGAGCGGGGCGCGACTACCTGCTCGAACAGTCGTGGTTCCGCGTCTCGGAAGCGCAGCTCGACCGGTTCGACGGCTGGTTCGAGCGCTGGGGGCCCATCGCCGTTCCCGTCTCGAACGCGTTGCTGTTCACGCGGGGGATGCTCACCGTTCCGGCGGGTCTCGCCGACATGAACGACCGGACGTTCGTCCTGCTGTCGGCGCTCGGGACGCTCGTTTTCCAGACGTGGCTCACGCTGGTCGCACTCGGTGTGTTCGGCGCGCTCGGATGGATATAATGGACAGGCGGTGACTGCGAATACAGCGGCCGGGCAGCGCCCGAAGCGGTCGACGGGACACCGCACTCCCGCGAATCGTCGACCGATTTCTCGTCACGGCATACGCCGTCTGGTTCCGTCTTCGTTTATATATCTAAGGCCGGCAGTTCCGGATCGGGTCGACGGGGTGTTCGGCTGGCTCGACGGAAATCAGCCGCCGTCGTCAGTACTCGTCGATGTTCGTCCCGACCGAACAGACGTACTCGCCGCTTGCCACCTGCGGGAGCCGCCGGTGTCGCCAGAAGATACCCGATGAATCAGCCGTTATTTCGGACTTTACGCCGCCGAACGGGTCGGTGATTCGAAACAGCGTGTCACCACGGGAGACCTCGTCGCCGAGCGACTTCTCGAACGAGACGAGGCCGCCGCGTGGCGACCCGTACTGGTCGAAGCCGGTCGCCCGCGTCTGCGAGCGGGTTTCGACGTCACCGTTCAAAAACCCGTATCGGTACAGGACGTTGAACACGCCGTCGACGCCTTTTCGAATCGACTCGTCGTCCCAGCCGACTGCACCGCCTAACTCCGGATCGATGGTCGGGATACCTTCGTCCGGAGCGACTCGGGCTAACTGCCCGTTCGGCCCTTTCTGGTCGATGATGTACCCACAGCCGAACACTTTCGCCAGCTCCAGACAGTCCCGGTGGAGCCGGTGGCGTCGACCACACCGGACGCGAGTCTCATTGAGCATACACGACGTCGAGCCCTGATGTAGGTCGAGAACGAGATCGGCGCGGCGCGCGGCCTCGAACGTCGCCGCCGAGATTCGCTCGCTAGAGGTTCCGTTCTCGTCACCGGGATACGTCCGATTGAGCTTCGTATCGTCTATCGGGTTTCGGTGTTCTGCGACCTGAAAGCCATGGTAGTTGACGATACCGACAAGCAGAACCACGCCCGAAAGCTCGTCCGGATCGAGTTGCGGGACGAGTCGTTGGATGACGCCGAGTCCGTTCAACTCGTCGCCGTCCGAAACCGCCTGTATATACAGCGTCTTCCCATCACGAGCGCCGTTGACGACCGCGACCGGAAGCCCGATCTCCGAGCCGTCACGTGTCTCGCCGACCGGCAGCCTCCCCGTATCCATCTCGCCGGGGGGCGCGCTCGCCGTACCGAGGGTAACCATTAGTACCACTCGACGCGCACACGCTCTTAGACCTACTGATACCCGTCGGGTTTTTCCGGTCTTCTCGACGTGAACCTGAAACGGCTATGTGTCGTCCGCTTCTACCCACGAGTGTGTCCCGCACCGACCGGCCCGACCGCCCCGGTGTTACGGCTCTCATCGCGGAGCTGAACGTCCGTCGTCACGCGCGCGTCGCCGTGGGAGCCGGAGTCGGCTTCGCACTGCTCGTGTTCGTCCTCTTTGCGTACCTGCCCGGAACCGACGAGTCGCTTCTGTACTGGGCGTCGCTGACGTTCGTGTTGGCGTTCGCCGCGAGCGTCCTCGTCGCCGCCGTGCTCGTCGGCCAGGCCGCCTACCGACGCACGCGCGAACTCAACGACGTCGAACCCGGCGGGCGGTCGGCGACCACGCTCGCGATACTGTTCGGTGTCCTCGGCTGGCTGCTCGTCCCCGTCGTCGCCGCGGTCGCGCTCGGTCGGCTCTCGCCGGAACAGCAGCTCTCCGTCGCGCTTTTGAGCGCCGGATTTGCCGCCGTCGTCGTGGGAGGACTCGGACTCAAACTCGTCGCTGCGCTGTCGTTGAGCCACGAGTGGCGCCCCGAATCGGCGGTCGCCGGAGCCATCGTGTACACCGCGCTGGTCGCCGTGCCCGCGGTCGAACCGACCGCACGGCTCGGAACCCCGAACGAGCTCGTTGCCGCGGTCGTGGGGATCGACGCGGCCGCGGTTGCACCGACGTATGCCGCGATAACGCTCGGCGGCGGGTTTCTCCTTGGCGCGGCGCTCGCACTCCGAAACGCCGCGCCGCCACATGGTTTCTTCGCGGGCGTCGTCGCTGCCATCAGTGTGCTCCCAATCGTCGCAGCGGCGACAGCCTCTCCGGAGCTGGTTCGGACGACTGGTCTGTATCTGCCGATACTCCTCGGAACGGTAAGCGCGGCCGGTGGGGGTGTCGTCATCGCCGCCCGAAGCGTTCGAGACTGAACACGTCCCCTGCCGCAGCCGCACACCCGAACTGTCGTCGCAGCCGAAACACGTGAAAAACCGTGTTCGATGCTACCATATCTGTTCTTCTCGAAAGATAATCCTTTTCTCTTGGGGATTGAAACCGGTACAGTATGACCGACGAACTCAAAAAGGGACTCGAAGGCGTGCTCGTCGCCGAATCGTCACTCAGCCGCGTCGACGGCGACGCCGGACAACTCATCTACCGCGGCTACGACATCGACGACCTCGCCGAAAACACCACCTTCGAAGAAGTCCTCTACCTCCTCTGGCACGGCCATCTCCCCACCCGAACCGAACTCGACGACTTCCAGGCCGCGATGGCCCAAGAACGTCACCTCGACGACGGCGTCCACCACATCATCGAAGAACTCGCCACCGCCGACGAAGAACCAATGGCCGCCCTCCGAACCATCACCTCCGCGCTCTCCGCCTACGACCCCGACGTCGACCCCGACGCGGACCCAACCGACCTCGACGCAAACCTCCGCAAAGGCCGCCGCATCACCGCCAAAATGCCGACCGCTCTCGCCGCATTCACCCGCCTCCGAAACGGCGACCAACCCGTCGACCCGCGAGACGACCTCTCGCACGCCGCAAACTTCCTCTACATGCTCAACGGCGAACAACCAGACGACGTCCTCGAAGAAACCTTCGACATGGCGCTCGTCCTGCACGCCGACCACGGCCTCAACGCCTCGACCTTCTCGGCGATGGTCACCGCCTCCACGCTCGCCGACCTCCACACCGCCATCACCTCCGGCATCGGCACGCTGTCCGGCAGCCTCCACGGCGGCGCAAACCAGGACGTCATGGAGATGTTGAAGGAGTTAGACAACTCCGGCGACGACCCCGACCCGCTCGAATGGGTCGAAGCCGCCATCGAAAACGGCCGCCGTATCCCCGGCTTCGGCCACCGCGTCTACAACGTCAAAGACCCGCGCGCAAACATCCTCGGCGGCTACGCCAAATCGCTCGCCGAAGCCAGCGACATGAAATGGTACGACTACTCGGTCGCCATCGAAGACCACCTCATGAACGAAAAGGGCCTCGCACCCAACGTCGACTTCTACTCGGCGTCGATGTACTACCAGATGGGCATCCCCATCGACATCTACACCCCCATCTTCGCCATCAGCCGCGTCGGCGGCTGGATCGCACACGTCCTCGAACAGTACGACGACAACCGACTCATCAGACCACGCGCACGATACGTCGGTGACGAAAACAAAACCGTCACTCCCATCGACGAACGCTAAAACGAAGGGCGACAGAACGGTATTCAGGCCAGCGGCAAACGAAGCGACGGGGAACAGTTTTACCGCGGAGAAGTCGGAATGTCGTTACGGAACGAACGGAGGCAGTCCGTTTTTACTTCGTCGGGATGATGTTCGGTATCGGGTACGTGCCGCCGTTGGCGTGTAGCACCTGTCCGGTGACGAACGACGCCTTGTCGGAGGCGAGGAAACAGCAGGCGTCGGCCATCTCCTGAACCGTCCCCATTCGTCGGAGTGCGGTCGCTTCCATCACTTTTCGTTCGAGTTCGAGCCACTCCTCGTCCCGTTCGCGCTCGACGTCGATCAGTCCCGGCGAGAGCCCGTTGACACGGATGCCGTCGGGCCCGAGTTCGGTCGCGAGATGTCGGACGAGTCCCTCGATCGCGAACTTCGTCCCGTACGAGTGCGCGTGATCGGGTCGGCCGAGATACACCATCGCGCCGATGAGGTTC
>LKMJ01005973.1_pt1 | contig 11510 bp, 11 predicted proteins | sample 643391 | NCBI WGS metagenome assembly LKMJ01 (sample SAMN04112250, study PRJNA286221) | soda lake metagenome | biome: soda lake; feature: Kulunda Steppe; material: water; isolation source: sample PL-Br10 brine of Picturesque Lake | place: Russia: Kulunda steppe | collected 2010-07
GGATCGAGGCAGTGATGGAGACTGCCCATCGGGATGCGGATGCGTGGATCGCCAGTCTCGACGATCACGACAGTATCGTCGACGAGTACTTCTCCGGTGGTGAGTTCCTCGTCGGGACGCTGGACGGCGAGATCGTCGGAACGGTCGCATACCGGACGCCCGGCGACCTGCTACGGGAGTTGCTCGATGACGTGGACGATACCACTGCACAGCTAGAGCGGTTCAACGTTCTGCCCGAGTACCAGCGGGAGGGATACGGCACCCGGCTGTACGAGGAACTCGAACGCCGTGCGCGGGCCGACGGGTACGACGAGCTCGTGCTGCATACGACCCACAGGCAGACGGCGGCCCAGCACTTCTACCGGGTGAACGGCTACCGGGAAGTCCACCGCGTCGATGTGACCCGGTTTTCACGCCCGTTCGAGCTACTGTGCTACCGCAAATCGCTCGACGACTCGTCGCCGTTCGATCCGTATCCGGTGTGAGCTACGGGATGATCTGCTCGCCGTCGTCGTCGTACACGACGATGGCGTCAACCGGACAGGTCCGGGCGGCGAACTTCGCGTCCAGTTCCGCGTCCTCGGGGATCTCACGACGGAAGAGATCCTCTTCGACTTCTTCGCTGTCCGCGAGCACTGCCTTTCCGGCGTCCTCGTCCTTCTCGAAGGCGTCCCACTCGACGACACACTGGAACATCCCGATACAGACGTCGCGATCGAACTCGATTTCCATGGTCACCTCTTGGTCGGAGCCCAGTATAGTCGTGACGGATCCCTCAAATTGCTGGTTATTCGCCGACCGGGCTATTCCGGATCGACATCGACGTCGGGTTTGCTCTTCCAGGACGCAGCCGTCGAGAGCCGATCCGTTACTTTTTCGGCCGACGCAGTCTCGTGAGCGATCATTTCGTAGTTCGTCCGTGCGGCGTCCAGCATCTCTTCGCCCGGTGCCGCGGTTGCGTCCTCGACGACGAGCACCTCGTAGCCGTTCTCGATTGCGTCGCGCAGGTGCGATTCGACACAGAGGTTCGCAGCCATCCCGGCGAGGACGATGGTGTCGATACCGCGCTTTCGCAACTGGGTGTCGATGTCGTTGGCCCAGAAGCCGCTGAGATGCTTGTGCGGCGAGAGGACGAACGTGTTGTCGTCCGGCCTGAGTTCGGTGATGATATCGCTTCCCTCCCGCTCGACGTCGTACATCCGCTCGTCGAACATCGTCTGTTCGATCGGGTTCAGATCCTCCCAGCTCTCGAACTCGTCGTCCTCGTACAGGTGCGGCGAGTAGAACACGGGTATGGTTCCCTCGCGCGCCGCCTCGCGCAATGACACGAGCTTTTCGATGACGTCGTTCTCTTCGACCTGCTCCCCGGTCTTCTCCCACATCAGGCCCTCTGGTTTGAGCATGTCGACCTGCGGATCGGTGAACAGTACCGCCGTGCTGGCCGGTTCTATTTCCACGTCCCCCATACCGGAAGGGACGTGGGTCGTCGCAAAAAGTCCGGGGCCCGATCGTGTCAACGCCGAGCGTCGCGGTGCGATAGTTTAAACCCTGGCAGGAGCCAACGTGGGCGTAATGCAAACGGCGGATCTATCGGGCCTCCCTCCCGGCTTCATCGAGTATCTCGCCGAGGCGGGGATCGAGGAGCTGTACCCACCGCAAGCCGCGGCCGTCGAGGCCGGGATACTGGAGGGCGAAAACGTCGTCGCGAGCGTGCCGACCGCCAGCGGAAAGACGCTGATCGCACAGCTGGGAATGCTGTCGGCCATCGATCGCGGGGGATCAGGCGGCGCGTCGACCGGTCGCGCGCTCTACATCGTCCCACTTCGTGCGCTCGCCAGCGAGAAGAAGGCCGAGTTCGAGTCGTTCGAGGCCTTCGGCGTCTCGGTCGGCGTCTCGACCGGCAACTACGAATCCGACGGCGAGTGGCTCGCGGATCAGGATATCATCGTCGCAACCAGCGAGAAGGTCGATTCGCTCGTTCGGAATGGCGCGCGCTGGATCGACGACGTCGACTGTGTCGTCGCCGACGAGGTCCACCTGATCGACGACTCGAATCGGGGGCCGACCCTGGAGGTGACGATGGCGAAGCTCCGCCAGCTCAACCCAGACTTGCAGACGGTCGCGCTCTCGGCGACCGTGGGCAACGCCGACGAGATAGCGACGTGGCTCGACGCCGAACTCGTCGACACGACGTGGCGACCGATCGATCTGAAAAAGGGCGTCCACTTCGGGAACGCCCTGCATCTCGACGACGGGACACAGCGTGAACTGTCGGTCGAACGCGGCCAGAAACAGACCGCCGCCATCGTCCGGGACACCCTCGACGACGGCGGCTCCTCACTGGTGTTCGTCAACTCCCGGCGCAACGCCGAGGCGGCGGCACGACGGCTCGCTGATGTCGTCGAACCGACGCTCTCGCCCGAGGCGCGGGAGGAACTGGCCGAGGTCGCCGCCGAGATCAGGGACGTTTCCGATACCGATACCAGCGACGATCTGGCCGCCTGCGTCGAGCGCGGTGGGGCCTTTCACCATGCTGGCCTGGCGGCCGAGCATCGCTCGCTCGTGGAGGACGCCTTCCGGGACCGGTTGTTAAAAGTCGTCTCTGCGACGCCGACGCTCGCCGCGGGCGTAAACACCCCCTCGCGGCGCGTGATCGTCCGTGACTGGCGGCGCTACGACGGTACTGCGGGCGGGATGCAACCCCTCGATGTCCTCGAAGTCCACCAGATGATGGGTCGAGCGGGTCGTCCGGGCCGGGACCCCTACGGCGAGGCCGTCCTGCTTGCGAGCAGCCACGACGAACTCGATGAACTGTTCGATCGGTACGTCTACGCCGATCCCGAGCCCGTGCGCTCGAAACTCGCGGCCGAACCCGCCCTGCGAACCCACGTTCTGGCCACCATCGCCAGCGGCTTCGCACGCACCCGCGCTGAACTCCTCGACTTTCTCGCCGAAACCCTGCATGCCAGTCAGGCCGACGATCCCGAGCGTCTGGAGGGGGTCGCTGATACGGTAATCGAGTATCTGGAGCGCAATGATTTCGTGACCCGCGACGGGGACGACCTCGACGCCACCGAACTGGGCCACACCGTCTCGCGGCTCTACCTTGACCCGATGAGCGCCGCCGAAATCGTCGACGGGCTAGAAGCGAGTGACGACGATCCGACCCCGCTCGGACTGTACCATCTCGTCTCCCGGACACCGGACATGTACGAACTCTATCTCAAGTCCGGCGACCGCGAGGAGTACACCGAACTCGCCTACGAGCGCGAGACCGAGTTCCTCGGCCCGATGCCCAGCGAGTTCGAGGATGTACGCTTCGAGAGCTGGCTGTCGGCGCTCAAGACAGCCCGGCTGCTCGAAGAGTGGGCAGAGGAGCTCGACGAGGACCGGATCACCGAGCGCTACGGCGTCGGACCAGGGGACGTCCGCGGGAAGGTCGACACCGCTGAGTGGTTGCTCAACGCGGCCGAACAGCTCGCTGCCGATCTGGATCTGGACGTCACGCCGTCGATCCGCGAGGCGAGAAAGCGCGTCGAATACGGCGTGAGCGACGAACTGCTCGAACTCGCGGGCGTCCGCGGCGTCGGTCGCAAACGCGCTCGACGGCTCTACGATGCGGGTATCGAAAACCGATCACAGCTCCGTGAGGCCGACAAATCGGTCGTCCTCGGCGCATTACGAGGTCGTGAGAAGACCGCCGAGACGATCCTCGAAAACGCCGGGCGGCAGGACTACTCGATGGACGGGGTCGATGCCGACGAGAGCGCCCAGCCCGGTGGCGGGTCGGACGGGGAATCGGACAGCGAGCGTGAGGACGGCGAGGCAACCGACGACGCCGGACAGGCCAGTCTGGGTGATTTCTGAATGGAGCTACTCGAAGGTCAAATCGTTGTCGGTGATGTCGACGAGCTCGTCGCGACGCTCTCGGAGATCAGCGAGGAGTACGACTGCACGATCCAGGCGTTCGACGCCCGCTACGTCGCTGGGCGCGAGCATCTCGAACGCGCGCGCTCGCTTGCCGATCGGGCCATCGAGCGCAGCGAGAACGTCGCCCGGGATCGATCCGTGGAGATCCTGCTCTACGCCGCGGGGTGTCGACAGATCAACAAAGCACTGGAAATGGGGCTCGAAACCGGTGAGAACCGGGCAGTCATCCTCGTTGACGGTGACAGTGAGGAGGCCGACGAAGCCGGTGCGGTCGCTGCACTCAAAACGCGACTCGATCTGACGCCGACTCCCACGCTCGGCGTCGAGCACGCCGACGAGGCGCTGCTCCGGGAGTTCTTCGAGATCGGCGCTGCGGAACTGGCCGCGACGGACGCCGAGCTTCCGGATCTCGTGCTAGAACGGGTCGCGCTGCTGGATGTCGAGAAGTGAGTTCCAGTCGCCGGGCTACTCCCGTGCCTCGTCGAGCCAGTCCGGTTCCTCGACGATGACGTCGTCGTAAGTGAACTCGAAGTTCGCCTCGACGTTCGCGCCGTCCGGGACGGTGTAGGAGACGCTAAAGGAGTGGATCGCACCGTCCTCGTCGACGACGATTCGCGTCTGGACGTCCTCGACGTTGCCGAAGGTGGTGTCCTCGTCGAGCACACCGGAACCGCTGTAGGTGAGCCGTCGCGGGTCGTCGTCGGACACGTCCTCGAGTTCGAGATTGGCTGCAGCAAGTGCTGGGCCAAACGTGTCGAGCGAGACCGCCTCGGGCGTTTCGATCTCCTCGGCCTCGTACTGGACGTTCTCGCCGTCGTCGATCCGCGTGTAGACGACGCCGTCGCCGCCCCGGTAGGTTTCGGCGGTGCTCTCGGTGAGTTCGATCCGGGAGTACTCCGCGCCAGTGCCGTCAGCCCGTGTCGTCAGGGAGAGCCGCTGGACGCGATCCTCACCGTCGTCTTCGGCCGGTATCGTTAGTTCGATGCTTGTCTGGCCCTGTATCGGCCTGTCAGCGATCGCCGCGGCGTGGCCAGCAAGCGCTTCGTCGGGGTCGGTGACGCCGTTCTCGTCGAAGCCGGCGGGATACGTCGGCTCGATCTCATCGTCGCCGGTTCCCGAGTCCGCCGGGTCACCGTTCCCGCCGTCTTCGGCCGACTGATCGTTACAGCCTGCCAGCGTAACCAGACCGCCTACTCCGAGTAAAACCCCTCGCCGATGCATACCCGCATAGGGACGCTGGTCTGACAAAACCGTTCTGGCCGATAGACTCGCTTCTGGCCGTCAGGGCGTCGGCGGTTCGCCCTCGTAGCGCCCGTTATCGGTGTAGAAGTTCAGCATGGCGAATTTCAGTTTCTCGGGATCGACGTCCAGCATCTCGTCGCGCTCCTCGGCCGGGAACGCGTCCCTGACGCTGTACTTGCCGAGGTCGCGCTCCTTCTCGGCGGTGTAGCGGGCGTCCAGCAGGATCCGCACCCCAACGTCTGCGGGCGAGCGTAGCACGCGCCCGAGCGCCTGTCTGGTCTTCCGGATCGTCGGAATCTCGACGGCGTAGCGCCAGCCGGCGTCGTCGACGCCCGCGCGATCGCCGAACGCGGCGTCGTAAGCCTCCTGTACTGCCTCCGATCGGTCGTCCAGATGCGGATAGGGAACGCCGACAACGACGACCGTGTTCGCATCGTCGCCGTCGAAGCTCACCCCCTCCGAGAGGGTCCCCCACAGCGAGGTCAGGAGGACCCCACCGTCGTCCTCGACGAAGGACTGGCGGAGCTCTTCAGCACTCGTTCCTGCCTGATCCAGGTAGAGGTTCTCCGACCGAATACTCGATTGGAGATGGCCGTGGTACCGCTCGGCCTCGCTGTAGCTCGGGAAGAAGACGAGGGTGTTCCCGGGGGTGAACTCGGCGGCGTCGGCGAGTGCGTCGGCGACGGCCCCCTGTACCTCGGGATCCTCGCGGTCGCTGGCGAACAGCGGCGGCGTCCCGACGGCGTAGGTGCGGCGGTTCTCCGGGGGGAACTGCAGACCGTAGGCCAGCGTGACGGGGCTCTCCAGTCCGAGCACATCCTCGAACACGTCGAAGGGGCGCAGGGTCGCGCTCATCAGGACGGTGGCGTGGACCTCCTCGAACAGTTCGCCGGTGACCTCTCTGGGAATACAGGTGTACAGCTCCGCCCGTCCGTACACTTCGCCGGTCCCCTCGTTTCGGCGGACGGAGACGACTGGGTACTTCCCGAGTTCGGTCCCGTCGGCCATCCACGATTCGAGGAATCGGGCGGCGGCCAGCGTCTGACACTCCTGGCGCGTACTCGACTCGCCGCTCTTGTACGCCTCCTCGTACTCCTCGTCGAGTTCGCGCCCCAGCTTCCGGGCCGACTCGATGTCGTCGTCGATGCCGCGCCCCGTATAGCCCTGCAGGAACGCCCTGGTGAGGTCGTCGCGCCCCTCCTCGTTGGCGATGGCGATGTCCGCCCAGTTCTCGTCGACCTGTTCGCGCCCGCCGAACCCAAACGAGTCCTCGTAGGTCTCGACGAGCGCGTCCCGAAACGTGCGGATGACGTTGTCGGCTTGCTCGGCCCGCAGGTCGTCGCTCTCTTTCAGTTCGTCCAGTGCGGCGTCGAGCGTGTTCTCGGTGAGTGTCTTCGTCGCGTGCTCGCGGGCCGACCCCTCGACGTTGTGGGCCTCGTCGAAGACCGTGATGACGTCGTCGGGCTCGCGCCCTAGCCACCGGAAGAACTGTTCTCGGATGTTCGGATCCAGCAGATGGTGGTAGTTACAGACGACGAGATCGACGCCCTCGATGCCCTCCTTGAGGAGTTCGTAGCCACAGAAGCCCTGCTCGTCCGCGTGCTCGTAGATCTCGTCGGGCGTCCGGACGTCCTCGTAGAGCCAGCCGAAAAAGTCGTCGGTGTCGGCGGTGAGGTTCTGGTAGTAGTACTCGCAGGTGTTCTGTTCTTCCAGATTCTCGACTTGCTCTTCGAGGGATTCGAGTTCGTCCATCACCGCGCTTCGGGCCTCCGTGGCGCGCTCGTCGCCCTCCTGGCTCGCCTCCAGCAGCTCCTGTTCGCGGCGCTCTAGCTGATTCTTATCGCGCTCGGCGTCGACCAGATCGTACGTGTTGTCCCGGAGCACCTGACACTCCTCGTAGTCGACGTCGATGTGACACATCGAGGATTTCCCGCGGAAGACGACCGCGCGGATCGACTCCCGTTTCGTGATCTGGCGGGCCTCGTGGACGAACTGGCGCATCTGCTGGTGGACGTTCGTCGTGATGACGACCGTCTTGTCGGCCTCGCGGGCGTACTCCAGCGCGGGCACGAGCGCCGAGAGGGTCTTTCCCGTCCCGCAGGCCCCCTCGAAGAGGACGTCCTGCCCGCGGGAGAGCCCGTTGTAGATGCGGTCCATCGCCTCCCGCTGGTTTTCGTAGGGCTCGTCGTAGGGGAAAAAGCGCATGTACCCGTTGGACTCTGGCACATCTCTGGGATGGTGCGTATTCTACTAAAAGGGTTCGGGGCGGGGCGACCGTGTTCGTCCGCTATCCATGCCGTGACGTCCCGGCTCGGGAGACTACCGCCGTTCGGCCGCAATCTCGTCGAACGTTTTGAACTCGACATCCGGTTTCGACTGCATGTGACGGATCAGTTGCTCCAGATAGAGCGGTCGCGGTGGCTGTCCGATAACTTGTGGATGCATCGTGAGTGCGAAGACGCCGTCATCGATATTGTCATACATCCAGTCGAACTGCTCGCGCCACATGTCGAACACCTGCTTCTCGTCGGGTGCGCCCCCCTGTGAATCCGCCCCGAGAATAAACTGAAACGGCGGCCAGTCGTCACGGAGCCATGAGACCGGGATTTCGAGGATGTCGGTTTCGGTCCCCGGGTCGTACGGTTCGTCCGGGTTAGCGCTCCAGTCCTCTTTTACGTAGTACGTCTCGAAGTCGTGGCCCATCAGGCTCGAATCCCACTCGAACCCAAGTTCCTGAATGATACCAAGTGTGTGTTTCGAGTAATCCCAGTACGGCGAGCGGTAGCCGGTGGGTTTCTCGCCGATTAAGTCTCGGATCGACTCGATCGCTCGCTCGACATCGGCCTTCTCATCCTCTCTGGTCTCGAAGTTTGCCGGGTTGGTGTGTTTCCAGCCGTGGTGCTGGATGTTGTATCCTCGATCGTGGATCTCCCCGCAGGCCTCCGGAAAGCTGTCGATTGTGTGGCCCGGAACGAACCACGTCGCCGGAACCTCCAATCTGTCGAGCAGATCCAGCATCCGGGGTGTCCCGACTTCGGCCCCGTACACTCCCCGCGAGTGTTTTGTCGGGCTTTCGACGAAGTCGAAGCTGTGCAACCAGATCGATACTGCATCGAAGTCGAAGCCAAGTGCGACTGTCGCGTTTGCCATGGTAGTACGTGTCGAGCTACCACGAACCACCTCAAAAACCTAGTATGATCCCGATTTTCTTATGAAAAGCGCGTTACATCCTCGTTTATTGCCGATGTCGGCGTGTATTCAAACGGGGTATTATGAGCCAGTTACAGACCGACCTTCGCGGGCTCGAACTGACGGGGACGCCGTACGAGCGGGGTGTTACCCATGGCGAGGCCTTCGCCGACGAAATCGCTAACAACGTCGACCTGTATCTCGACGTCTTCGAGTACAAGGGGACCGACGAAAAGACGGTGTACGAACAGGCCGACGAGTTCGTCCCGCTGATCGAAGACGAAAACGAAGAGTACTTTCAGGAGATGCAGGGGATCGCCGAGGGAAGCGGTCTAGACCTCGAAGATATCACCGTACTGAACGCTCGCTACGAGGTGATGTACAGCGCGTTCAAGCAGGCGGCCGATGAGGTAGATGAGGAGACACCCGACGCATGCACGGCCTTCGGCGTACAACCGGAAATCACCGCTGATGGTCACACCTACATCGGACAGAACTGGGACTGGATGCCCGGACTCGAAACGTTCGTGATGGAGATTAAGCGCGACGAAAAACCGGATATGGTGTCGATGACCGAAGCTGGAATCGTCGGGGGGAAGATTGGTGTCAACGAACACGGTATAGGGATGACGCTTAACGGTTTAGTGACAGAAAAAGACGGTGAACACCCGTTCAGAAAACCGTACCACGTGCGGTTCAGAGAAGTACTCGATGCCGAGCGAATGGATCAGGCCATCGCACCGCTGATTACGAAAGACCGGGCATGTTCGGGGAACGTCATCGTCGGCCACGCCGAAGGAGAGATGGTAAACCTCGAAATCGCGCCGGAAACATCGAACTACCTGTATCCCGAAGACCACCTTATTACCCACGCCAACCACGTCGAAGACCGAACGTCGATGAGTAGCGAGTTCGAGAAACTGATTCCCGATACACTCTGTCGCGCGCCGCGTCTCAAACGGCTCCTCTCACGTCACCGCGGTGAGATTGATGACGAGGTACTCGCCGAGGCGCTCCAGGATCACTTCGGGCGACCGAACAGTATCTGTCGACATCCTGACGAGGACGAACCGGAACTCGACCGACTCCGGACGAACGGGAGTTACGTCATCGATCTGAGCGAGCGGCGGATGCTCGGCACCGGTAGCCCGCCTTGTGAAACGAACTACGAGGAGTTCAGCGCTACCTGATCGCGCTGTCGTTTTTCAACCCAAACGGCTACCACAATCGCGGCCCTTCGTACACCCATGAGTCACTCGACGTCCTCCGGCATCAGGAGCCGCCTCGGCGACCTCGATGGTCGAGACCTCCTCGCGCTGGTCGGGTTCGTCGTCGGCGTCAACGTCGTCGGCGCGCTCCCTGCCCTCTTCGCCGGATCGGATACCTCCTGGATCGAACGGCCGTGGTTCTACCCACCCGAACTCGCTTTCCCGATCGTCTGGACGCTGCTCTTTACCCTGATGGGCGTCGCCCTCTTCGTCCTCTGGCGTGCCGGGTTCGAGCGGCGTAACGTCAAACTCGCTTTCGGCGTCTTCGCCGCCCAGATGGCGGTCAACGTGACGTGGACGCCGGTCTTCTTTGGCCTGCAGGAACCCGGGTGGGGGCTCGCGATCATCGTCGCGCTCTGGGTGGCAATCGTGGCAACGATTTATGCCTTCGACCGGGTGGACCGGCGGGCGGCCGCCCTGCTCGTGCCGTATCTGGCGTGGGTGAGCTTTGCCGCGGTGTTGAACTACGAGATCTGGCGGTTGAGCGGATGACTCGACGGTACTCTTTTGAGTAATGAGACTAGTTATTTTGTAAGGGGATATCTAATATGTCTTACGAGGCGACAGTCACCAGCAAAGGGCAGGTCACGATCCCGAAAGCGGTTCGAGAACGGCTGAATCTCGAACAGGGCGAGAAGGTCCTGTTCCGCTTCGAGGAAGACGGTAGCGTTCGGCTGGTCGCCGTCCCAGGTGATCCGATGGAGCGTCTCGAAGCGGCACAGGAACGTGCTGCACCCTACGATCTCGATGCATCCGAACTGATCGAGCGGGAACGCCGGGACTGGGGACGGTGATCTACCTCGACTCTTGGGTCTGGCTGGAGTTCGGGTTTCGGGACGAACAGTGGGAACTGGCAGCCGATGCGATCGACGAAGCACGCCGTGAGGGTGGGGCGTTTTCCACGATCGGACTCACGGAGGTTGATTACATCTTGACGCGCGAGATCGACCGTGAAACAGCCGATTTTGTGACGAGTGCAATAGAGGACTTCGAGACGATTCACGTCGTTCCTGTCTCGAAGGAGATCGCGATGTATGCGTCCGAACTCCGATCGAAGTACTATCAGCGACGTGAACGTGAGCTCTCGTATGCGGACGCGATTCACCTAGCAACCGCGGCTGTTCTCGACTGTGATCGCCTCTATACCGGAGATTCTGACTTCGAGGATCTCGATGAAATCGATGCAGTCGTTCATTAGCCAGCCTTTCAAAACGGAACGCTTTGATACATTGACGTGCAAGATTACCACAAGACCGTGAACGCCAGACAGGCCGATTACGTCGCGCTCGCACTCGTCGGGGCCGTGTTCGTTCTCGGCCTCGCACTCACCTGGCAGTCCTACCAGCAGTGGCTCGCGCTGGGCGAGATGGGCGGGCATATGGGCGACGGCGCGGCGGCGATGCACGGGACGCACCCGCTGTGGTACCTGCTTGGTACCGTGGTTGCCGTGGCCCTCGTCGGTGGCGGGTATCTCGCAATACGCGACCAGTTTGTCACTGATGACTCCAGCCGCCAGCTCGACGCGGACGCCACCCCACCGGCTGATGACGCCACGAGCGAGAACACGACCGGTGACGCTACGGGCGAGAGTACGACCGGTGACGCCGCGACCGTGACGACTGGCGAGGACGCTACCGCAACCGACGGCCAGCACGACCGTCCGTCGCGTCCCCTGCTCGACGTCCTGCCCGAGGACGAACGTCGGATTCTCCAGCCGGTCGTCGACTCGCCGGGACTGACACAGATCGAGCTTCGCGACCGGGCCGACTTCTCGAAGAGCAAGGTGAGCCAGACGGTGAGCGACCTCGAAAAGCGCGGGTTGCTGTACCGTGAACCCCAGGGTCGGACGTATCGGGTCTATCCATCGGACGAGATCGAGAA
>LKMJ01005974.1_pt1 | contig 11510 bp, 8 predicted proteins | sample 643391 | NCBI WGS metagenome assembly LKMJ01 (sample SAMN04112250, study PRJNA286221) | soda lake metagenome | biome: soda lake; feature: Kulunda Steppe; material: water; isolation source: sample PL-Br10 brine of Picturesque Lake | place: Russia: Kulunda steppe | collected 2010-07
AACTTAACGAAATTATGTTGAAAATAGCCTAAAGCATTTCCAGGGTTACTCGGGCTTTCCAGGATTACTCTGCCAGAAAGGTCGACTGGTTACCAGCCGGATTACTCGCGTTTAGAAAATTTGGAAACGGTCGTCGAACATTACCATCGATTTCCGCACGCTTACCAGGTCAGTAACCAGCACTATTACCGCCGGCTTTCTGGGCCGGAAAGCGGGCCAGTAGGCGTGGTAATCCACACTGGTAACGCTTTACAACTTTCCGACGTTGTGAGAGATGCCAGGTGTAAACCAGAAAGCATGCTATGAGTCTAGTTTGGATGCAGCAGTCTTTCGGCGTGCCATCCCATCCTCTTCGCACAATATCAATGCATAACATTCTTCAATGCTCAAAATTAGGGAAAGTTGATTAATTGATAGACTGGAGCTCTTTTGCTGAAACATTTATGATCACCATATGATCAGTTGCCAATCACTCCCAGTGGGAGCCAACTGAGATTGCCCGGAAACATTGAAAATAACTGGGGAGATGTCAAATGCCAATTGTGAACAGTGAAAATTAATAGTCACAATGTGTTCATTTGTTGTGTTTTGTACTCCTTTTATCCTTAACTGTTTTTTTTTAACAAGCGCCAACTCGTCAAACTTCGTAACCGAGGCCGTATCGTTGTAACCTTGTAACCTTGTTAGTTTTGTACACTTCACATTAAGTGACGTAACTTAAATGTTTTGGGAAGCTTATAAACAGGACTACCACTTCGTGCTTGGCTCGAAAACAGCCAGCCACAGGGCTGGACCCTTGGAATCCTTAGAGGTAGAGAGCATACCTATTTTGGGCCTCAGATAGAGGAAGAGAGCAAACCTATTTCGGGCCTCAGAGAGTCCCCTCTAGAAAAATCAGCTGAGCAAATGCTAGGATAGGTTACATGCATAAGCACACGCTGGGCCCTTTTGAGGCAGGCTGCCGCAGGATTTGTGCATAGCAAGCATATCACAAGGAGTGTGCGTACTTGTTTCTGGTAGACACTGATCTACACAATCCCTGCATTTATGCATGCATGGCAGGTGAGGGGGGATAAAGCTCTCAAAACGGGGGGCAGGGTTTGAGTGCCCACTGTTGACTTGTCACATGCGTCTTAAAAGGTAAAATGGGATTTCACTTGAAACGTAAGATAGGATTTCTATTAAAATAATTCATGCCCTCCGCGGAGCTAAAGAAAGAACATCATATAGCACGATGCAAAAGCAAATGAAAGAACATTATCAAGACGAAGCAAGAATTTTTGCCTTAGTCTTGTCCTGGGGACCGCTTGTGTACTATAATCAAGAGATATTGTGCTTCACCTCAATATCTTGGAATCTCACCAGGGAGGACCTCTACGACAAAAAGTCCAAGAACAGCAATCATAAAAAATAGCACCCATTGTTTAACTCTATTCATACTACACCATGAGGAACACCATTGAACGTAAGTACCTAAAATCTCTCCAGGTAGCGCTGTGCCTTATGCGCAAAGCTGTACAGGCATCATTATAGCTTTGCAAGCATATTTTTTGGCTCTTATTGCGTGCTATTTGCCAAGCAGGCACAGATGAATTGAATTGTTTTTAGTGCAAGTAACAAATAATCTATCCAGCCCTCACTGCAGCCTTCCACCCGGCCTAGTGAGCTTACACTCTCCTTGTCTTCTCGCGACGCACTACAATTTCATCCATGATCTCGTTATCCTGGCAAGCATTCATGGTTTTGGTGTGCTCTGCCTCATCATCCCTGTGTGCGAGGGTTTACAGGGGTGACAGGTTTGGTCAGGGCAGACAATAGATGTGAGACCCAGCATGCTTCTGAATGTTTGAAAACTGGAAGAAAAGAAAACCTGTCCTTGCAATATATGCTTTCTCTCCGTTGTTGACACACACCCATGATTAATTCAGGACTAAACAGAGACAAGCAGTTCAAGCTAGCAGCCTAAACACCATTCAAGCTCGGCTTCATCCCATGTACCTGATGTTTACAAAAACATCGTACAGGTTGTTGCATTCAGGGTTTCGTTTCTCTGTTGAACTGTCTGTCTGGAACTCATCAAACCTGGGAATAGTGCAAGTTTGAATTACATCAAGGTCACTAGGAGCTGTCCTATGCCAAATCTAACCAAATTGGTTGTGTTGAGGCATGATTTTATCCAATACAAAAGGGGGTTTGGCGCGCTCATTGTTAAGGAGTATGCTCACCACACATAGTGCAGCATAGTGCAGGCATGCAAAATTACAGAATTTACTTGTTTCAGAGGTTGGTAGCTCATTAGAAAATTGACAAATCATCAGGCCGCTAAGACACGCAACAGCTGTCAAATGCAAGCCGTGTCATGTTGCTGTAGCTGTATCATAGGCCAGAATGCAATGCATGAGGCGTGACGTACAAAGTCACCAACTGGCTACTAGCGCACACTTCTATCAACATGTTAAGATGCTTTATATCTACCTTGGTATTCTTACTTTGCTTGAGAGCAATAAAACTTGGGAAACTCACATGTACAGGTCGGGTGAACTGTAGTATTGCGCAGCAACAAGGGGTGGCGCTAGCTCTTTCAACAATTGTTCATTTGCATCCACAAACTCGCCTGTGGCCAGTGGCAGCAATATTTGTGTGATTGCTGAACAAGGACAATTTCATGGTACATACCACATAATCTCGTCAGTCTTGCATGTTCATCTTGAATAAGGGACATGTTCATCTCAAATGTCAAGGTCAAGAGAGACTCACTGCAAGAGAGTCATCTCTGCTCCGGCCATTTTCCATCAAGTACAGGCAAACAATAAGTTGAGTCAGCAACAAGAACCTACCATATGTATCGACAGCATGGGCTTCAAGGAGCTCCGAAAAATTGTAAGATCGCTTGGGAGAAATTATGTACAGAGCTACCTGCAGCTCAGAACAATCAAGATGAATGAAGTGGCAACTGGGCAAGTGCTTGCCCCTTTTCATTGAGCACCTACTCTTTAAGAAGACTTATCCGCACCACAGGGTGAGGCTGTGCATATCAGAGCAGTGCAGCTGCAGCTCGCCTATCAATGGCTCCTCATTGGGTCTAAGCCAATCATTCTCATGATCAGCTTGCTATGATCCCTGGCTTAAAACGCTTGAGCATGATGTTGCCATCGGCCAAGATCTAAGTGCAGCAGCAATGCAGCAGCGATGCAATGGTGCCATGATCACAATATTGCTACAAAGTCAAATATTGAATCGATCAATGAATTGATGATGCAGCAAACCAAGGTGGAATTGCATCAGAGCTGCAGTGGTGCCATGCAAGCAAATGTCTACCAACAAGTCAAACCACCTTCGCGAATACTCCTCAAAATGTGCGCGACTCGATCTAGTATTAGTAACCCATCAGGATCAGGAGCACTTACCAACACCCAGTAGTAGACGATGGAAGCATGATATGCCAAGAAACGGTCAAACCACAGCCTGTCTCCCCCAAGGGCTTCCATAATCTGCACCAAAGATGCACCAAACAGGCACTCAGTATCACGCCATTGGGCTGTTGCCCTGGCAGCTTACGTTGAGGTGCTGCGCAGAGGGCATGGCCACCTTCATTTCTCGTTCCTTTTGGGCTCTGCTATTTTAAGTTATATCAACCGAAGGTCCTTCAGGGTCCCGTCGACGAGCGCTCATGACACTGCACCTTGCATGCCAGTTCACCTGCAGGTGGTGCAGCTCATTCCACTCCTGCAGACCCAAGAACAACATGGGTAAGCGAATGAGCGGATGAACAAGCGATAGTGTTTCCTCAATCCCAATTGAAATATTAGCCAGCACCTTGAGCCGGCAATTCTTAGAAAGAGCAGAAATTTTGCACGAGCGCTTGCTTGCCAGACCATGTAAAGAGGACTGCGCACCTCTGCAAAATGGATCTTCCGGAGCTCTGCTGCTGCCCGCCTGCCGTATGGATTGACATGTGTCAATGGTCAATGAAACTACTCCGGATAAGGGACAGTACATTATACCATTTCAAGCAAGCGGTAAAAGGAGGGGGGCTTACCACCATCCAAGTGTTTCGTACAGGTGGATGCAGCTGATGTACGAAAAGTAGGGCATGCGAGCAACCGTCTCCAGGAACCAGAATCTCTGCAAAAATGCGCACGGACAAATTTTAGCCTTGAGGGCTTAAACCGGCCTTGTTGGACCGTATGGGGCATGAATTATGAAGCACACCTGCGTTTCAGTACTACCTACCTAGTAACCAAAACTAGCTTGATGTAGGCCATGTGTAGGGATTGGCATGTAGCGCAACATGAAACAATCCTAAAGCACTATATAGCGCTATATTTTGCTATATTCCAGCTGCTATATCTGCCAGAATTCCACCTAGCACTTTGAATTTGAGCATCAGAATTGCAAGGAAGGTTCAGCACCCTGTAAAATGCCCCCATACAAAAAATGAAAGCGAAAAATTAATTCTGCTGGGGCTGGGGGCTTGTAGGTCCTGGCCTGGAATCCCCTGTTGGTGTGCATGCCATGTTCATAAGAAAGTCACCTGGATTGGTCTGTTGTTGAAGACAACGTCCAGGAAGAAGCAGACAACATCATACATAAAACGAATGTACCTGCAGAAGGCCAGCGGTAAGCAACCCGCACACAGGCTCATTATTTTTTTGTTAGTTACCGGTACTGCACACAAAGCTGGATAGATAGGCAATGCCACCTGCTGCTTGCAAAGTGATCCTCAATATCCTACGAGTTTAAGACACACTGCACAACCAGCACCTCAGGGCAGATGTGTGGCTGAAAACGCGTACTGCTCTGTTGCAGAGCCCAAGAGCTGCAAGCTTCACGCACCAAGTCGTCTCAACCTTGCCCCCTGACATTTCTCGCTTGTGCTCCCGGGCAGAAACGGCCTTGTTGCTCAGGGTGAGCTGCTTCAGCTTCAGGCGGATCTGCGTGTGCAAAGATAGTGCAAGTTGGAGACGGCTAGCAGGCAATCAGAGGTAGGCCTGGTGCTCACGTCTGCGGAGGCCCCACCAAAGCTGCCCTAGGGCTCAGTTCCTCTCAAAATGTCCGAGGAAAGACTACACATTGCTGTGGGCAATTGCTTTTAAGCTGCTGCAAGGAATTATACACAATTTTAGCAGCAACCTATTCAGCAATCTACAGCTCGTCGAAGGCAATGGCTTGCCCTTGCTGTCATTGCTGAGGGAGGCAAGCGGCAAGCATGCAGCCTTACCTGACGGCATTCGCCCTTCACCTCTCCAGTGTCTGGGTCAATTACGTCTGGTGCCTCTGGGGCTTGGACTTGCAAGACCGGCAGCACCTTGACATTCTCAAGCTGCTTATCAAGGGCTGACAGCCCCCGCACGATAAAGCCGCCTAACTCAAAAAGGGCCTGCAGTAGGGACAAAGGGGCAGGTGGGTGCTTGAGTATGGCTCTTGCATTGGCTCCTTCATCCTAAGCGATGATTTTGGGCAAGCACTGCTTGCCAAGCAAATGCATGAACTACCAAATCAGATGTGAGCCTATGTTGGTTTTCAAACGGCAGGGCAGCCAAGGTTGTACCTACCTTCCGCGGAAGCGTAGCAGGGGGGCTGGCACTAGACACACGTGCGTACTCATCCCTACGCACTGAGCGTCTCAGACTAGCAAACTCAACCTTGAAATTCTCCACCTGAAAGCAACACAGCTCAGCAATTATTGATCCCTTTTTGCTCACTTTAACAAATGCGTTTGTTCTCCTGTTTTCCTGTTTTCTTGTGTGCCTTGTTGGCAATTACATGTGCATTCATGAACTTGCGCACAGGCACATCATACAGCAAAGTGCAGGATCAGTGGCATGTGGATGCCGCCTGATAGGCCCTACCGCAAGCTCTAGACCGGAAGCTGGGATGGTTCCATCGGTATTGCTGTACATTCTCCCCACGCCACCTCTGCAGCCATTGTCGCAGATCGACAAACATCACAATTTCAAAGTTGAACATTTAATGCGTATGACTCCAACCTTCTTTGGTCTCCTTCCTTTCTGTACATGTTTGAGCCAAATGTGTCTGCTTCCCTGTCGTGGGAAAACTTTATGCCTGCAATGTACCACCCCTGGCCCTACTGGTTCCTAGGGTGCTCATGCTGCAATGCAGTACCTGCTAGTCATATCTCTGGAACACAAGCATGTAAGCATGGCACAGCTTCCCACTGACTTCCATACCTGTAGCCATAGTCGCAGCACATGACCTGCATGTCCAGGCAGCGGTCCAAGCACGTGGATGGGGGAGATTGATTTTCAGGTTCAGAGGAGGTGGCACTGAATTGATCACATTACAGATCCTCCCTGCCTACATGTGCATTGGAATAGGACTGTAGCAAAACTGGCAGTTCTGTTGAGCACAGCAAAACAAGTGCAACCTCTTGATGGCCTGCAGTCCTCGCTTCTTAGTTGCATTGAAGCCTTTCAGACTGTTGCTGCTTTCTCTCTTATTGGAGCTACAGGATGAGATTTGGGCACTTTGTACCTGCACGAAGTTGCCCTTGCGATCCACGAAGACAGTGCAATTCTGGCCGTCTCCTTCGTCATCACCCTCTTGCGACAAAGCATACAAGGAGCTTGAGCTGCATGCAATTGCTCGTCAAAAGCAAAGTAGCAATCAATCAGCTAATTCCTGAGGCCCCCACCTTAAAGCCTTAGCAAGCACACCCCCAGTCGTCTGAGGATGGTTGCATGTACAGAGCTGCCAAAAGAATCTACAACCTTGGCCAAGGCACCCACCTTTGTTTCTGTAGATCTTGTAGCTGCTCCTGCTGCGCTGCACGTGCACGCACTTCACGTACACGTAAATCAGGTAGACGTACACGGCAGACAGTAGGCCTTCCCACAGAGGGACTTCCCACAGAACTCGTACTCGTAGAAACACAGGACTTGCGCATTGATAAAAGCATGTGAAATAACTTGAATTTTCTTTTTTTAAAGTTGAGGCCCATCTCCCAATCCGGCGAAGCCTAAATATGGTATGGAAATTGGATGCTGCATAAGCAACCAATTAACAATTAAAGCAATAATTGCGATTGTCTTCTAGTGTGCCGCCTCTAAACGAGTTTGAAAGGGATCCTCATGCCCTGGCACTAGCTGTTAATAGCATGGTCGCAAAGGTGTTTCTCCCGTTTGTGTGAGCAGTCCACCCATACTTGTAGAGACATGTCCTTGTCTCTGTTTGAAGACCAATTTAGCTTTTTCCTGTGCAACCCCAATGATGGCAAGCTTAGTTACGTGTCAAAGAAGTTTTGCAACCAGCACAGCTGCACAAAAGAAGAGCTTGTTGGGACAGAACTCCTCAGGTATGGGTCTTATCTGTATTCCTTTATCTGCTCCCATGGTTATCTGTAATCCATTATCTGCTCCCATGACCTGCAGCCTGCCTCCATTAGGTGTCGTACTGACCCTCCGCTGTGCCATACATGACTGACAAAGCCATCATAAGGTTGTCTCGTATGTGTGCACAGGCTGCTGAAGGGCGAGAAGACGTGTAAACGGACCTTAGGTGAAATCAGGGATGCAGTGCGCGAAGAGAGGCCATGCTCTGTCACTCTGCTAACATACACTAGAGAGAAGCAGCCGTTTTGGGCCCAGGTGAGTATTTGCTGCGAGAGTGCTTTTGTGGGAAGCTCATTGACGTGCCCTTTCTGGTTAAAACTTGCCTGAGTACAGGCCCCCTGGCCCAGTTTGCCTTTGTTTGCGTGGACCAAGGTGCACTACTCAATCATTTGTTGTTCCTCCTACATCATCGCAGTTCTCATTGAGTCCTTTGGCTGACAATGATGGTAGGCTGGTCCACTTTATGGGCATGCAGGTACATTTAAAATGGTTGTGCCAGTCCTGTTTTGGGGCTGCGTTTTCGATCGGCAGTTCTGCTTGAAGTGAACATATTGATGTATGCAAGGAAGGGAATGGTCCAATACAGTACTTAAGACTGCTTACTGAGGTGGGGTCTTGCGCAGCTCCACAGCAATGGCATGCCCTCACCCGGCGCTATGTGGCCCTTGCTTGCAGGCAGATGTGACCCACCTGATAGGAAGCACAGACCCTACAGCAGATATTGATGGTAAGTAAAGAGGTGCACAGCTAGCAGAGCACGGTGCAAGGTCACATGTGAGCATGTACCGCATCTGAGCCTGCCCATTCCCAAAACTGAAGAGTTTCTTCGTACTTTCCCTCTTCCTTTCCCATAATTCCCTTCCCTGCCGGATATTCACTTAAATTCCTCCATGCTCGATTTCCAAATGCCTCCAGATGACTGCCTGGAAAGCGTGGCAGAAGATATTGAATTGGACTCACGCAAACTTGCTGCAGGTGAGGTTTGCTTGTTGCAAAATGCTCGCACATTTTTTCCACACTGCGCTTGCACAAGGTCTGAAACGCGGTCAAACAGATCGACCTGTGCCGTCTGGCTCCTGGATAAATGCTCAACTACCATCTTTATTTACTATTGGCACAAGCATGAGAGGTTCCTGCATGCGAGAGCTGCCAATCCATGACCTGAGTCTTTCTGCCCATGTCCGTGTGCACTGCAGCACTGAAGCTCGAGCCTTATTGGGAGCATCACGGACAGCCCCCTGCTGCAGCCAGTGTGCCATGTTCCCTTAAGCATGCGCTCTCCTCCATTATGTCAGCATTTGTGCTCTGTAAGTGGCATGTTGTTGCCAGTAATGCTTGCCTGCCTTGTTTCCTTGTATCTCAGGTGCACGGGCTGTGCAAGTGCAGCTCTGCCTTTCCACACATCACGCAAAGGAAATCTACCACATCTGTGCTGAAGCTCTGGGTCTTAGTCTGACTGTAGGAGGCCAACAAATCATTCTAGTTGAGCTGTTGCAGCTCATTGCAAGTCTTGCACTGTTGTGGCCTTCTTGAGTCACAAGCAACACTGCTTATGCCAATGCTTTAAAACGTGCATGTATATTTGTGCAAGATTCCCCCCTTTCAAACATTGAGTTTACTCACAGACCGTTTTGATTACCACTGTCGCTTTGTTGCTGGCTGCAGCCAATCCGCACCTTTCGGACTGTCCAATCGTTTTTGTTTCAGAGCCTTTCTTGAAACTGACTGGCTACAAAAGGTGATTCCGCATGGCAGTGGCTAGGCACTTGCTTGCAACATTTGGTTACCTAGGTTCCTGACTCATGGAAAAGGCGTGTAGCCCACGCACAAAACAAATGTACCCACCCAAATTTGGAACACATGCCTGGAGCAAGGGAGTGCATCGATGGTGTGACTGTAGGGAAGAAGTGATTGGACGAAACTGCCGCTTCCTTCAAGGGCCAGGCACGTGCCCTGCTGAAGTGCAGAAGATCCGGGATGCTGTCGCTGGTGAACGGCCCGTGACAGTGACGCTCCTTAACTACATGGCTGATGGCACGCCTTTCTGGAATCTCCTGCATGTAGCGCCCATTCGGGATGCTGGTGGGAAGGTGAGGCCAGTGTCACAAGTGGCATGTGTGCGATGGGCGCTTGTGCATGCATGTCATTTTAGAAAATGCGCCTGCACTTGCCTGCCCTATGTCTTCCAGTTTAGCTGCCAGCCTATCCAGCCACTCCTCCAGCATGAAGCTTTGCACTTGTAGCAGGGAAGGTCTGCAGGCTGTGTGTTGTCCATCTTGCAGGTCGCTTACCACATAGGCGTCCAGCTTGGTATGAGGAAAGAAGAGACGGCAAGCATGGCAACTTCACAGCATGGGAGTCAGCCTGCCGGTGACCAATCACAGGCCTCCTCAGAGGGCAGCGAACTGGGCAGCGGTGGCCGCCATGCCTCCGCTCAGCAGCTACAGCGGAAGGAGCAGCTGGATGCAGATGCTGCAGTGCCTGCACAGCTGCCCCCCTCAGCCCCACCGCTATCCAAGTTCTCAGACAAGCTGTACTACTCGGGTGTTACAGGCGCGGTGAGTGCGCCCGACAGGCTGTTGCTTTGAGGGTGAGGTGGGGCAACTATGTTGACCAGCACACACTCTTGCTTGGGCCGCGGTCACTCACAAAATTTTTGATAATTCAGGCAAATTTTTTTGATAATCGGGCAAAAATTTTGCGGTCACACGCAAAGATTTTTCGGAGTTACCAAAGAAATCTGAATCATGAACAGAGGATCGGGGTGCATGATTGGCCCCTTTTTTCTGGGAATTCCAAAAGTTCGAGGATTGCCATAGGAACTTAGCCAAATGACTTCCCCTTGAATAAAATGCCCCTGGCACAGGTTTTTTGCTTGAAACCTGCGTATCTTCATGCATTTACAGTGTCACAAGATGGTGAGGCATAAACAGGAAAACCTCACCGAAAAGGGCAGACAGGGCCAGGCCGAGATGCCCCACCTGGCTGCAGCCCATACCAAGGTGCCATGAGTGTGTGCAAGCCTGCGGCCAGGCTTCTTAGCCTGCGCAGGGGCCCAACCCAGTCTGCGTTTTCCAATGCTGAAGCATGATAAAGAGATTGCTCAACCAAGCAGGCCACAGCACAGGGCAACCCCGTATTCTGAAGCAGCAGTTAGCTATGGGCGTGGGCATGGGTATACCCATGCCCTGCTCCTACGTAGGAGCAGTGCACTGGTATACAATGAGAGTTGCAAAACACTGCATTTGTGCAGAAAATGGATAACTTAGGTGTTACGCCCAGCAACAAAGGCACAGAAAGGGAAGCCTAGCCAAAGAAACCGACTTGAAAGAGACAAATGGCTAGACAGATAGATGGGAGTGGATCTGCTTGCGAACCTGCGCATGTGTGAGTGCATAGATGAGTTGCTGGGTGGCTTATACATGTTGCATCTTATACAAGTGTTGATGAGTTGTTGCTCATGCTCATGCATGTGCACCTTTCCCTTACTTGCTGCATAGCCACAGCCTCGACCAGCTCCACCATGTAGTCCATTGTATGGCAGGCTGAATGCCATACTGTGAGGCTGCAAGCAGCCCTGTGCAGGATAATAAGATGTAAACCCTAAATGTAAACCCTAATTTTCCACCTGTTGAGATCGTAGTTTCATGAAATTTTGCTAGCGAGAATGTGGGCATGGATGATATGAGCACTGGAGGCCATAAGGCCAACAGAGACAGTGTTCCTCTAAAAGGTTGCACAGATATGGGCGTTTCAAAGGACTTCAGTTTAGAAAAATTAGAGAGTTGCTGAGCGTGAGAGGGTGCTCGCTGCTGCCATTGCAGCCAGACCCCCTCCTGCTCCACCCAGGCCTGTGGGTAGGCCAAGGTTGGAGAGGCCTGCTCCATCATTCATCAAAGAGAAGCCTGTGGTGTGGGTTCAGTTGCTGCCCTTGCGGCTGCCCAACCATCAGGTGCATGTGAGCTTGCGTCTGCACTTCTCAGGCAGAGCAGCAGAGGCAGAGAAAGCTGCTGAATGGGACAATCAGCAGCGAGCATGGCTCAGGTTGGAGGTGGGTGGGAAAGGGCATGCGCACGTGCAGCTACAAGCCTCACCATTCCCCAAGCTGAAGCAATGGAGTGAATGGGAGAGGGAATTTGCACTGAGCATGGCAGACCG
>LKMJ01005960.1_pt1 | contig 11505 bp, 8 predicted proteins | sample 643391 | NCBI WGS metagenome assembly LKMJ01 (sample SAMN04112250, study PRJNA286221) | soda lake metagenome | biome: soda lake; feature: Kulunda Steppe; material: water; isolation source: sample PL-Br10 brine of Picturesque Lake | place: Russia: Kulunda steppe | collected 2010-07
CTCGAAAAGAGCCAGCGGATACTCGACCTCGAGAAGGTCGACTTCCTTACCCGGTGGGACTCCGACGTGATGATGCCCGAAGGTGGTGCGCCCGCACGAGCGTCCCAGCGCTCATCGATTGCGGCGGCACAACACCGTTACCGCACCGACGACGACCTTGGCCAAGCTCTCGACGTCCTCTCAGACGCCGATCTCACGGAGGACCAGGCGGCGATAGTCAGAGAGATCCGCCGGGAGTATGACGTCGAGACGAGCGTCCCGGAGGAGGCAAACAGTCGCATTTCGACGGTCACCTCGGGTGCTCATGAGGACTGGAAGCAGGCGAAAGAAGCCAACGATTGGTCGATGTTCGCTCCGAGCATGGAGGAAGTCGTCGACGCCTGGAAAGACTGGGCGAACCACGTCGACCCAGATGGTGACCCCTTCGAGACACTCTGGACGAAGCGCTCTGGCTATCACGCACAGCGCTACATTGACCTCGAAACCGTTGACCGTATCTTCGACGAGTTGCGCGAAGCGCTCGTGCCGCTTATCGGAGACATCCAACAGAGCGACGTCGACCTGGCGACGGACGCGTTCACCGCTCACGGCCCCTACGACCTCGATACACAACGCGAGCTCTGTGAGGAGACACTCGACCTCTTCGGCTTGGACTGGAATCGAGCACGCCTCGACACCGCCCCACACCCGTTCTCGTACGGGACCCAACACGACGTTCGCATCACGACTCGCTTCTCCGAGGAGTCACCAATGACAGCCCTGCAGGGAGTGGTTCACGAGTTCGGCCATACGGCGTACACCCACGGCCTCCCGAAAGAACACTACGGTGACCCGATTGGCGAACCCAGGGGGCTCGGCGTTCACGAGTCACAGTCGCGATTCTTCGAGAACCACATCGCGCGGTCGAAGCCGTTCTGGGAGTTCTACATGCCGACGCTTCGCGAGCATTTCCCCCAGCTCGAGGAGGTCTCACCACAGCAAACGTACGAGGCAGTTAATCAGGTGTTCGAAGACAACTACATCCGGGTCGAGGCCGACGAGCTGACCTACCACATGCATATCATCCTCCGGACCGAAATCGAGCAGGCACTCGTCGCCGATGAAATAGGCATCGAGGAGGTTCCGGATGTCTGGGCCGAGAAGATGGACGAGTATCTCGGCCTTCGACCGGAATCCGACGCTCAAGGACCACTCCAGGACCCGCACTGGGCTGGCCAGATTCCAGCGTTTATCACCTACACGATCGGGAGCGTTCTCGCCGCCCAACTAGACGCGAAGATGCGCGAAGAGCTGAACGTCGACGAACTGGTCCGAAACGGCAACTTCGACCCGATACACGACTGGCTCGAAGAGCGTGTCCAGCGACACGGACAGCGCTACCGAACTGACGAACTCGTCGAACGTGCGACGGGCGAACCGCTCACAGCGGAGTACTTCGTCGAGTATGCACAGGAGAAGTACAGCGAGCTGTACAATCTCTAACCTGGTATAGATTTCTACGCTCAGTATGGCGCTTGAGCAACCTCGTTGAGCCGCTCGAACGCTTCCGTCGAGAGGTCGATATCAGCCGCATCGAAGTTCGACTCCAGCTGGTCGACAGTCCGTGGTCCAATGACCGGTGCGGTCACTGCGGGATGTTTGAGCAACCAGGCAAGAGAGATCTGGACCGGCGATGCGTCGTACTCGTCTGCGACCTCGCGTACGACTTCGAGCACGTCGAAGTTCTCGTCGGTGAGATAGGTCTCTCGAAAACGTTCCTCATGGGCCCCCCGAGAGCCCTCAGGTGGCGATTCATTGCGTCTGTACTTTCCAGTGAGGAATCCACCAGCGAGTGGCGAGAACGGCATGAGTCCGAGGTCGTAGCCCTCGACCATCGGCAGGTACTCGGGTTCGACCTGTCGGTCGACGAGGTTGTAGATTATCTGGGTGTTCGTGAACGGCACCCATCCTTCGTGCTTCGCAATTTCGTTCGCTTTGGCAACCTGCCACGCATTTGGGTCACGGTTAGACGCACCAAGGTAGTGAACTCGGCCATCTTCGACGAAACCGTTCAGAGTTCGCATGAACTCTCGGGCGGGCGTCTCATCGTCCCACCGGTGAATGTACAACAGGTCAACGTAGTCTGTTCCGAGACGGTCGAGGATGTTGTCGAGCTGGGCCCGGAGGTGCTTTCGGTTGAGTCCCTGCGCGTTGGGGTCGTCATCCCGGGTCGGCCAGTAGATTTTCGACGCGATGACGAATTCGTCGCGGTCGCGACCTTCGAGCCAGTCACCGACGTATCTTTCGGCATTGCCGCCGCCGTAGACGTCAGCCAGGTCGAGGAAGTTGCCGCCGGCCTCGGCGTAGCTGTCGAGCAACTCATGTGCCTCTGCACGGGTGATCTCCTCCTTGCCACTGTCGCGTTCGCTTCCGAAGCGAGCAGTGCCGAGCGCAAGTTCGCTGACCTGTAGACCGGTGTTTCCGAGTGTAACGGTATCGAGTCCCATGCAGAAGTCTCTCCCGCCCAGATGAAAATTCCGTCGATGCGGACCCTCCATTGCCCGCGATGTCGAATGGGACACCTACAGTTATGTACCGAGAACGAGTTTCCCTAGCCATGTCTGATGAAGGCAGAGCCATTACCGTAGAGGGACCGGTTGACCCCGAGGCGCTCGGTATCACACTTCCGCACGAACACCTGTTTTCTTCGTGGGGGGAGAAGTTTGATGCACCGGAGTCCGCTTACGAGCGGAAACTCGCTCGAGAGCCGATTTCGCTGGACAATCTCTGGTACGTCCGCAGAAACCCGTCCCAGCACCAGGAGAACCTCCGATTGGAATCGATGGAAGACGCAGTCGAGGAGGTCATGCACTTCTATCGTGCCGGGGGCGACACAATCGTTGACGTCACACCAAAAGGAACCAGCGCAGACCCGGCACGAGTTCGTGGCGTCGGCAGAGAGACGGGCCTCAACTTCGTTCACGGTACCGCGTTTTACACCCGTGACGCACACCCCGAGCGAATCGATACGAGTACTGTAGACGACCTCGCTGCAGAGTTCGTCAGCGACGTCACCGAAGGAATCAACGACACGCGAGTCCGTGCTGGAATAATCGGCGAGATTGGTACCTCGGGAGATATCCACGAGCAAGAGGAGAAGGTCCTCCGGGCTGGCGCACGGGCTTCTCTCGAAACCGGCGCGCCGGTGAGTGTCCATCCACCCTCCGACAGGGACCCCGAGTGGCCACCGTCCCGCCGAGCACTACAGGTCCTCGACATTCTCGAAGAAGAAGGACTCCCGCTGGACAGGGTCGTCATCTGTCACATGGACCAGTCAAAATGGCTTGGCGGGTCGATGGAGTACCAGCGGGAGGTGCTCGACCGTGGTGCATTCGCCGAGTTCGACCTGTTCGGTCACGAAGGGTACTTCGCTGACGCTCAGGATGCCCAGCCCTCCGACGTCGACAGGGCCGGGTACGTCGCTGACCTCGTTGATGACGGCTACACGGACCAGCTGTTGTTCTCGCAGGACATTTTCCTGAAGTATCTCCTTCGCAAATACGGCGGCCACGGTTACGCACACATCCTCACGAACGTCCTCCCAATGTTCGAAGGTGCGGGCGTTCCCGGCCCCGCCGTGGAACAGATCCTGACCGAGAATCCTCAGCGAATGCTGACGTTCGCAGAACCCCAGTGAGAAGCAGGACGAACGATCGTTTTTAGGCGGTGTTCTGCTCGTAAATCTCTTCGAGCAGCAGCGTCATCTCGGCGCACAGGTTCTCGAAAATCTCCTCGCCTTTCTCAGCACTGGCGAACTGTGGATCACCGACGGCACCGTTCTCGGAGTACTCCTCTTCGAGACGATGAACCGAGAGCGGGCCGCCCTCGTACATGTCGTCGTAGGCGTGGGTGTAAGGTTCGTCCAGATGGGTTCCTTCGACGAGGTCTTCACGAACGAGGTCCGGGCGAATGTGCATCATCAGAGACGTCTCCAGTTCTCCAGCGTGGTTCATCCCACCAGGCTCGGAGTCTCGGATGTCGTCGATAAAGCCCGAAGCGAGGCCGAAGTAGGTCATCGCCAACACTTCGATATCGGGGTGTTCGAGCCCGATTGCTTTGCTGGCTCCGCCGATAGCGTTGTGGTTGCCGCCGTGTCCATTGAGGAACAACAGCGCGTCGAATCCGGATTCCAGGGCAGAGGCAGCCATCGCCTCGTAGAACTCCACGAGTCTGCTGAACGGCACGTCGATTCGGCCGGGGAAGTTTACGTGGTACGGAGAGTTACCCGCCCAGAGGGCAGGACCGACGATAATCGGGATGTCATCCATAACGAGGTTGGCTCCTTCGTGTGCCAGCGCATCTGCACATATCGTGTCGGTTGCCACGGGGAGATGTGGCCCGTGCTGCTCGATGCTGCCGACGGGGAGGATGAGTATCGACCCTTCTTGTTCGGCAATCGATTCAATTTCGGAGAACGTCTTCCCGGCCCATGCGGTCGGCTGGCTGCCGAAGCACTCGTACATACCAGGGGCGAGGAGCGATTGGGTAATAACAGTATCCCCACGGCCGTTGGGAGTATCATTTTATGTCCCGTCGAAACACAGGTTGACCCATGGCCAAATCTGTAGTCACTGCATCGGCAGTGACGCTGACGGAGGAAGTGCGCTCTGGACAGCTGTCACCGGTGGATATCGTCGAGGGGTACCTGGAACGAATTGGCGAACGAGATGACGACCTCGGTGTGTACATCGAAGTTCTCGAAGAGCAGGCAAGGGTGATCGCTGCCGAGCAGGCCGAACGAATTGCCGATGGTTCCGACCCCGGTCCACTCGCCGGAGTTCCCATAGGCGTGAAGGACATCGTCGACGTGGAAGGAGTTCCCACCACACACGGTATCTCGTTACTGGCAGAGAACACCGCTGAATTGGACGACCCAGCAGTAGCGAGACTTCGGAGCGAGGGGTCAATTGTTCTCGGGAAGACCAACACGCCACCGTTCGCTCGAAGCGCCGTCACCGAAAGTGATCTTGCAGGCTACTGTTCGACGCCATTCGCCGAAGGGTTCAACGCCGGCGGTTCTTCTGGCGGTTCCGCTGCTGCGGTCGGGGCTGGACTCGCTGCAATCGGTTACGGGACCGACGGCGGTGGGTCGATTCGCATACCAGCTTCGCTATGTGGTGTCGTCGGACATAAACCCACATTTGGTCTCATCCCGTGGGTAAACCGGCCGGATGCCTTCGCTCATGCTCGTGGAAATCACGCCGGCCCGTTGACCAGAACTGTCCCGGACGCCGCACTCGCACTGGATGTGGTTTCAGGACCAGACCAAAGGGATCCGTTCTCACACCCCGAACCGGCAGAGAAACAAGAAGGGAGCTACCTGGCGGCAACCGAAAAAGAACCACAGGGGCTCGACATTGCGTACAGTCCAGATCTGGGTGTCTTTCCGGTCGCGGAGGCCGTCGAGGCTGTCGTCGAAGACGCCGTCTCTACCCTGGCTGACGCAACGTCCTCCACGGTTCACCGCCCGGATATCGACTTCGGACTGACCCTCGAAGAGCTGGTCGAGCCGAAATATCACAACTGGGGTCCTGTCCATACCGCTGTGTTGACCGAACGAGTCTCAGAGGAACACGGAATCGACCTCACCGGACACCCGGACATTCTTGGCGAGTCGTTCGTGGAATCCGCGGAGGAAGGCCACGAAATCGATGCAGTCTCGTACAAACGAGTTAACGACGTACACTCGGAGATATACGATGTATTACAGGAGATACTCGTGGAGTATGACCTGCTCGTCACGCCGACGCTTTCGGTGTCCCGCGTCGAAAACGGGTCTATCGGGCCGGACACCATTGACGGTGAGGAGGTCGACCCCTCGACGGACTGGTTCCTGACGTTCCCGTTCAACTTCGGCGGGCCGCCAGCGCTCTCGGTTCCCGCTGGGACCGTAGACGGGTTCCCGGTGGGGCTACAGATCGCCGGGCAGCGGTTCACCGACGACCTCGTTCTCGCGGCAGGTGCAGCACTCGAACGGGCTCGGCCGTGGCACCATCTGTACGAAGGGCTCTGAGAAGAGTGTGCTAGCTGTCAACGACTCGCCAGCCAACCGCCGTCGATCGGGATTGCTGTTCCGGTGATGTACCGTCCGGCGTCCGATGCGAGAAAGCGGGTGAGTTGACCAACGTCTTCTGGCTCACCGAAGTACGGCAAGAGGACGTGTTCCTCGTATATTTTCCGACGCTCGGGGTCGTCGAAAGTTCCCTGTGACATACTCGTGTAGATGGGCCCGGGACAGAGTGCGTTGACTGTGGTTCCATCAGGACCGAAGTCGACGGCCAGCTGGCGGGTCAGGTTGACAACACCACCTTTGGTCGCACAGTACCCCGCTCCTTGCGGTGTTCCCTCGAACGCTGCAGTCGAAGCGAGGTTGATGATTCGCCCCGCTTCGCTTTCGTCGAGGTGTGGCGCAGCATACTTTGTTGTGAGATATACGCTGGTGAGATTGACATCGACAATCTGTTCCCAATCTTCCCGGTCGAGTTCGGTAACAGAGCCAGGAACCGAGATGCCAGCGTTGTTGACGAGGATGTCGAGACCACCGAACTGTTCGATTGTCTCTGTGACAGTAGCCTCGACCGACGCCTCGTCCCCGACATCACACTCACTGAAGAGTGCGTCTCCGCCAAGAGATTCGATGACGTCGACAGTGTTGCCTCTGGCCTGCTCCTCCTCGAGTTTCGGTTCGCGACGCACGTCCGCGACTGCAACGTTCGCACCACCTCGTGCAAGTTCGATAGCAATGCCCCGACCGATACCAGCCGACCCACCGGTGACGAGAGCAGTTCGATCTGTGAGATCCATGCACTGAATTCAGGGGAGAGACAGGTATAGATTAGGGGTTCCAAGTCACTCCGTGCGAACAAGGTGCATAGATTTATCAAAGCGCGCCAAGAGAACCTCCATATGGCAGTACAATCAGCCGAGCAGGCCTACCAGATAGTTCTGGAGCAGTCACAGCGCGTCATCGATCTCGAAAAAACAAACCAGCTCATGCGCTGGGATTCGGACGTAATGATGCCACCGGGGGGCGTCCCCGCCCGGTCCAGCCAGCGGACTACGCTCTCCGCGGCGCGACACAGGTACCTCACGGACGACATTCTCGGTGAAGCACTCGAGATGCTCGAAGACGCCGATCTCGACGACGAGCAAGAGGCGATCGTCAGGGAAGTCCGGCGGGAGTACACGACAGCAAGTCGGATACCGGACGAACTCAACGACGAAATCAGTCAGGTCAACTCAGAGGCACACGAGGCGTGGAAGGCAGCCCGTGAGGCGGACGACTGGTCGACGTTCGGTCCGCTCGTTGCAGAGCACTTCGAAACCAAAAAGCAGTGGGCGAACCACGTTGACCCCGACGGTGACCCCTACGAAGTGGTCTGGAGCCAGCGAACTGGCTACCTGGGACAGCCTCACATCTCACTTGAGACGGTCGACCAGATTTTCGACACGCTCCGGGAAGAACTCGTGCCGCTCATCGGGGAGATTCACGAGAGCGACGCCGACCTGGCTACCGACGCGCTGTCGAGCGAGAACGCCGAGTTCGACACCGCCACGCAAAAAGAGCTAAACCGGGCTGCACTCGACGTAATGGGGTTGGACTGGGAGCGCACGCGCTTTGATGTTGCGCCACATCCCTTTTCGTTCGGAAATCCACACGATGTTCGGATGACGACGCGATATGACGAGACGGACATCACCGAAGCACTCACCGCAACGCTCCACGAGTTCGGCCACACGGCCTACGCGCTCGGCCTCCCGAAAGACGAGTATGGAACGCCGCTTGGCGAGCCACGGGGTATCGGGATTCACGAGTCACAGTCCCGGTTCTTCGAGAACCACGTCGGCCGAACTGCGGAGTTCTGGGAGTACTTCATGCCGACAGTCCGCGAGCACTTCCCCCAGCTCGAGGACGTATCCGCTCAGGAGGCTTACGAGGCAGTCAACCAGGTGTTCGAAGACAACTACATCCGGGTCGAGGCCGACGAGCTGACCTACCACATGCACATCATCCTCCGGACCGAAATCGAGCGGGACCTCTTCAACAACCGTATCGATGCCGACGAAATACCGCAGCTATGGAACGACAAGATGGAGGAGTACCTCGGCATTCGTCCATCGACGGACAACGAGGGCTGTCTGCAGGACCCTCACTGGTCACGGAGCCTCCCAGGGTTCATCGGCTACACAATCGGGAGCGTTCTCGCCGCTCAGCTGGACGCTGCAATGCGTGAGGAATTGGACGAAAACGTAGACGAACTCATCCGGACCAACGAGCTCGGACCAATTCACGACTGGCTCACCGAAAACGTCCACGCACACGGGCAGTTCTACCGGGCAGACGACCTGATCCGGGAGGCGACAGGCGAAGACCTGACCGCCGAGTACTTTGTCGACTACGTGAACGAAAAGTACGGCAGTCTGTACGACCTCTAGCGATAGGGACTACGGTCCAATTCTGGGTGTGGGTGGTTTATTTATTGAGGAACAGCCTTTTTACAGTGAAATCTAACGGGATGTTATGGGGTCAGTACTCGTCGTTGGCGGAACACGCTTTATCGGGAGAGCAACGGTCGAAGAGTTTCTGGAGAACGGCGACACCGTGACCACGTTTACACGGGGCAATCGCCCCGATCCGTTCCAGGATAGAGACAACGTTACGCATCTAAATGGAAACCGAAAGAACCGAGAGCGGCTCCAAGAAGTGGCCGAGCGTGTCGACCCTGACATCGTTGTTGACTGTATCGCTTATCACCCTCAGGACGTCGAAGCTGCGACCGATATCTTTGAAGATGTAGAGGCGTATATATACGTTTCCTCAAGCGGAGTCTACCCAGACGATGCGAATCCCAAACGTGAGTCGACCACTCCGATTCTTCCTTGTACGTCTACTCAGACGACCGACAATACGCAGGAGACCTATGCGAATCGAAAAGCGGAGGGCGACCGTGAGGTGGCTCGTGCCGCTGAGTCAGGAGTCAACGCGTTCAGCGTTCGTCCGTGTCTTGTGTACGGACCACACGATTACACACAGCGCCTGAACTACTGGATTGACAGAGTCGATACGTACGACAGAATCGTGGTGCCTGGAGACGGGCAACATCTCTTTCATCGGGTGTACGTCCGCGACCTGGCACGGGCGTTCAAAGTTGTTGCACAACGAGGAGAGCCAGGTGGAGCGTACAACGCTGCCGACAGACAGTTACTGGACCTGGATGGATTACTCACCGAGGTCACAGAGGCACTGGACAGAGAGGTAGAGTTCGTGCACGCTAATCCGCGGGATCTCGCAGCTGGTGGGCTCTCAGTGGACGATTTCGTCTGTTATCGTGACTATGTCCATGTTCTTTCGACTGAGAAGCTGGCAGCACTCGGGTGGGAGTCAACCCACGTTAGTACGGCTATCGCCGACACCGTGAAGGCTCATTTCGAACACGAAATCGGTGGCGGGATGCACAGTTTCCCGCGGGAGAGCGAAGAGCAGGTAATCGACCACCTCGACAGCACCGACCCGCGGTGAGAGCAGACGCTGTGTGTCCTGAACAGGCGACGATGAACTCGATTCGACAGATATTGGCTCATCGACACACGGACCCTTGGCCCATAATCCAACAAACGCAGGCTGAATAAAGCCTGAATTCCCAGTGAGGTACATTTCAGGATAGATACCAATCAGACTGTCGTCGGCCAGGGGGCGGACTCAGCACGGACAGGAATGGGGGGGTAGAATTTATATAATTGGTCTGTTTTTCTCCATCAATGTCCTCACAGGACCCGAATGCGTTTCCGTTCCCAGAAGGCAGGCCACGGGTATACACCAACTGGGCGAGAACGGCCCTGGAGGTCGTCGTCGACCAGGAGAACCTTCGGGGAGGTGTCGTCATGCTGCCAGCGTTCATCTGCCAGGACAGCTTTATGCCGTTGTTCGAGCGGCTCGACCTCACCCCGAGGTTCGTCGATGTGACCATCCCGACGTATCACATGGACATCGAAAAAGCACGGGGCAACATCGAGGAGGTCGACGCCGTATTGTTCGTCCACGCATTCGGACTGCCCGCAGCAATGGAGGAGTGGCGGACACTTTGTGACGAACACGACTGCGTACTCGTCGAGGACTGCGCCCGTGCTCTCGGTGCACGTCGTGACGGCCAGGCGGTGGGGGGAATGGGAGATTACGCCGTCTACTCGCTCCAGAAGGTCACACCTGTATCGAAGGGTGGTGTGGTTCTCCTTCCAAACCACAGAGAGAATGTGTCGCTCCAGCGACCGAGTTACGGCATCGATGTGCTGTACAACGCTCTCCCACAGCGCGTCCGCGAGACAGTTTCGGTGGGATATCCGCTCGATGTGGAGCCGCGCAAACTCGACGGAATCACAAGACGGGTTTTCGAGCGATACGTCCGACGGCAGTACGTCGCTGACCTGGCAACGAGCAGAGAGCGAGCACTGCAACTTCGCGACGGACTCGAGCCCCTCGGATTCGAGTTTCAACGTGATTCCGAGGGGCGTTTATATCTGCTCTTGCCTGCACTCCCGCCCTGTGACCGAGACGAGCTAGTCCACCACCTCATGGCATACCACATCCCTCACAAAGTGACCTGGGGCAACCCATGGGCTAAAACGTATTTCGGGTCAGACTTCAAGCAGGAGTTTCCGAATGCCGCCATATTGAGCGAGCGAATTGTCCAGTTCGAAATCGGTGCAATGGACGACGATGACGTCGAGTTCGCAATTGACCGTATCGGTGAATTCGTGTCGGAGTTCGGCGACCAGTAACTGGAGTGTTTTCGTCGACCGACTCCGCTCAACTGGTTGTCTCCTGTCTCCGTGCGACACCGAGGGCCAGGGCTGCGCTAACAATCAGACATCCAGCAAGTCCGAGGAACGCAATCCTGAAACTGAACTCGTCGGCGACGAATCCGACGACGCTCGGTCCCAGGCTGGCAAGTCCGACATACCCTGCACTGAACGCACCGTAATCTCCCCCTTTCGTATCTTCAGGAAACAGGTTCATCATGTACGACTGAAGTGCGGGCCAGATGGCGGCGAGGCCAGCACCGAGAACAGAGACGCCGAAGATGATGACGAGAACCTGCTCAGCGTAGATTACGACAACCAGGCCGGCGCTCGTGATTATCGCTACGATTGCAACGATGTACGGGACAGGATACTTATCAGAGACGCGGCCGGTAATAAGATTGGAGCCGATACCGACGAGAAACAGCAGTGCAAAGAGGTTATTCGAGAACGTCGCCGAGACAGCCTTCTCAGCCTGCAGGAACATCGGGAGAAACGTAATAACCCCCTGCCACGCCGTCCCAAAGAGCGTCCCGACGACGAGCATCCGGCGAACCTGTGCAGAGGTGAAGAGGCGGGCTGCCGTGTCACGAATGGTGAACTGGGGTCTCGAAATCTGGTACGGCTCGTGATTCCAGTAGTGGAGGGCGGGTAAAAGAAACACCAGGA
>LKMJ01005978.1_pt1 | contig 11504 bp, 9 predicted proteins | sample 643391 | NCBI WGS metagenome assembly LKMJ01 (sample SAMN04112250, study PRJNA286221) | soda lake metagenome | biome: soda lake; feature: Kulunda Steppe; material: water; isolation source: sample PL-Br10 brine of Picturesque Lake | place: Russia: Kulunda steppe | collected 2010-07
ACCATTGGGATGCCCGCTGGTTAAACAGCGGTCAATCTGTCATGGGGTTAAACAAGCCATGGATCTGATTTTTACTAATCTGGTCAACGGTCTGATGCTCGGTGCGCTTTATGCCATCGTGAGTGTGGGCCTGACCCTAGTGTTTGGGATCGTCAAGGTCATTAACTTTGCACACGGCGAGTTTTTGATGGTGGCGATGTTTCTTGTCTTCTTGGCAACCAGCTATTTTGGTGTGCACCCCTATGTCACGTTAGTTGTTGTCCTACCGCTGGTATTTGCACTCGGTATGCTCACTCAGCGTTTGCTCATCGAGCCATTGCAGGACTCCGATGAGCACATCATGATTTTTGCCACCGTGGGTCTGTCGATCGCCATGATCAATCTGATGCTTATGATCTTTGGCCCGGATATCTACAACACGCCTTCTTCCGGACTGCGTACGGTGGTTGATATTGGCCCAGCCATTTTCTTAACGGGGCAATTGAATATTCTCATCGCAGCGGTTTTGCTTGTTGCAGGTTTGCATGTATTCCTAACGCGTACGCAGTTGGGGCGCGCCATTCGCGCTACCGGCCAAAATCGCGCTGCCGCGCAGCTCATGGGTATTAATGTTTCTTGGGTCTATATGGTGACCTTTGGGATCGGAGTGTCCTGTGTTGCTTTGGCTGCCGTCTTGATCTCGCCGCTCTACCCCACTTCACCTGAAGTTGGGCAGTATTTTGTGCTGCTTGCATTTGTGGTGGTTGTCATGGGCGGGCTTGGCAGTATCTCCGGTGCGCTGGTCGCAGCCATGATCATCGGCCTAGTGGATGCGTTTGCCGGATTTTACTTCGGCTCCCACATCAAGGATCTCGTAGTGTTCGGGATTTTCCTGCTGGTGCTTATTTTCCGCCCACAAGGATTGTTTGGCGGCGCACGCAATATGTCCCATGTCTCCTAATCGGAGCCGGTCTGTTTGTCGGAGTACATAACTGATGTCAAGTAATCAAACATCATCAACAACGCCAGCGGTTCTCCGATTTTTCGGAATCGATAATGCCGCTGATAAACGCGGCGCGCTGTACGTTCTCGTGCTGCTTGCTGCGCTGCTTATCACGCCTATTTTGGTAGGCGATGATTTTGTCTATCACGTCTTTATTACTATTTGCCTTTTCGCAGGCCTTTCCACCGCCTGGAATATCGTCGGTGGCTATGCAGGGCAGCTCTCGCTGGGCCACGCGATGTACTACGGTATTGGAGCCTATACCGGGATGATCCTGGTGAACGCCGGTATCACACCGTGGGTGGGTATGTTTGTTGGCGCGGGCATTTCAGCGCTTGTCGCAAGCCTGATCGCTTATCCGTGTTTTCGCTTAAAAGGCCCGTTCTACGCGCTCGCCTCGATCGCCTTTTTAGAGGTGTTCCATGTCCTTTCCATTGAAATGAAATGGCTAACCGGCGGTGCCACTGGAATGATGGTGCCATTGCAGGTGGGCTGGGAATGGATGATTTTCCGTGAGCGTCTACCTTCTTTGCTCATTGCGTTTGGGATGATGTGCTTTGTGATATTGGTGGCACAGGTCATCCGTCATCGCCGTATGGGCTTTTATTTAATTGCAACGCGTGAGCGGGAGTCGGCAGCAAGAGCGGCTGGCATCCCGACCGTTAAGGTTCGTATTTATGCGGCTGCTATTTCAGGTGCGCTGGTTTCAATGCTCGGTACGTTCCATGCGATGTACCTGACGTTTATTGAGCCAGAATCCGCGTTTAATTTGATCTTCTCCATTCAAATTGTGCTGTTTGCCTTGGTGGGTGGAATCGGCACCGTGTTTGGCCCATTGTTGGGCGCGATCCTGTTGGTGCCAATCACGGAAATTTCCCGTGGAATGCTGGGTGCCTCGGCCATCGGTCTGCATGGATTTGTGTATGGCGTTATTTTAATGCTGGTAGTGGTCTTTATGCCCGATGGGTTGGTGAGTCTGCTGCCGAAGCGAGTCCGCAAGGCCATGGATCCGGAGAAGTTTGATGATGCACTCGGCAAACCGATCGGTGAAGCGGAGCTAGAGGCGGTTGAGCTGGACCCAATCCAGACAAAAGAGCGCCCGCCCCTAGGGGGTGAGATTCTCAAAGTGGATGACCTGGTCAAAAACTTTGGTGGTCTAAAAGTTACTCAGCACGTGAACGTGAGTCTTCGTCAGGGTGAGGTGCTCGGCATTATCGGGCCAAATGGCGCGGGTAAAACGACCTTGTTTAATATGTTGTCTGGCTTTTTGGAGGCAGACAGTGGCTCCGTGGTCGTGATGGGCGCGGATGGCAAGCCGCATTCGCCGAAGTCCGTCGCTGACTTCGTCGATCTCGGTGTTGGCCGTACTTTCCAAATTGTGCAGCCATTTGCCGCCATGACTGTAGAAGAGAACATCATGGTGGGTGCGTTTTATCACCATCCGGATGTGGAATCGGCCCGCCGGGTTGCTGGCGAAATTGCAACCGAGCTTGGGCTTGGCCGTTTCCTACATGAGGAGGCCAAAAACCTGCCGATTGGCGGATTGAAACGCCTTGAGGTGGCTCGAGTGATGGCCATGCGGCCGCGCATTCTGCTGCTGGACGAGGTCATGGCGGGCATTAATCCTTCTGATCTCGTTGAGGCGATTCGCCTGGTCAAGGCCATTCGCAATACCGGGGTGACCATCATTGCGATTGAGCATGTGATGCGAGCCATTATGGATCTCTCAGATCGGGTGCTTGTGATCAACTCTGGCGCGGTTATTGCTGAGGGTGATCCTGAGGCGGTTGTGCGTGATGAGGCGGTGATTGAGGCCTATCTTGGTAAGGAGGCGGGCAATGCTGAAGCTTAAGGATGTAACGGCGGGGTACGGCTCCACCACGATTCTTCATAACGTATCCCTCGAGGTAAAAGAGGGGGAGATCGTAACCATCGTAGGGGGTAACGGCGCGGGGAAAAGCACCACGCTGAGGACAATCTCCTCATTGATTAACCCGATGAGTGGGTCGATTGAATTTGAGGGGGAAGATATCACCCGCACCCCCGCTCATCACGTGGTTGAGAAGGGAATTACTATGGTGCCTGAGGCACGTCAGCTCTTCCCTGAAATGACGGCACTGGAAAACCTGCAAATGGGGGCGTTCACTAAACAGGCACGTGCCCGCTATAAAGAGAAGCTTGACGAAGTGCTTGGGCTTTTCCCGCGAGTCGCCGAGCGGCTCGGGCAGCAGGCCCAGTCACTATCAGGCGGCGAGCAGCAAATGGTTGCGATCGCTCGCGGCATGATGGCCTGCCCAAAGCTTATGTTGTTTGACGAGCCCTCACTTGGGTTAGCGCCCATCGTGGTGACCCAGGTGTTTGATGTGGTTAAGCAGATCGCTGCAAGCGGCACAACGGTGTTGATTGTCGAGCAAAACGTCTTTCAAACGCTGAAGGTGGCCGATCGAGGGTATGTGATCGAAAATGGTGAGATTGTCATGGGTGGGCCTGCCGAGGAGCTCATCGGGAATGATCATATCCGCAAAGCTTACTTGGGGATTTGATCAATGAAGGTCGCAAAACAGGTGCTGGTAACAGGTGCTGGTGCTGGGATTGGTCGTGCGATTGCGCACGGCCTTGCCCAGCGCGGGGCCAAGGTTGGGGTGCTTGATTGGTCGGTTGAGGCTGCGGAGCAGGTTGTTCTTGAGATTAAACGCGATTGTCCGGATGTTGCTGCGGTACCCATGTGCGCGGATGTTGCTGATTATGCTGCTGTGTCGGCGGCCATTGAGCAGGCAGAAGTGGCGTTGGGAGGACGCTTTGATGGCCTAGTTAATAATGCGGGGATCTCGCCGAAGCATGAGGGACGAGCCCATGGCATTTGGGAAATGGATCCTGCAGAGTGGCAGAAGGTGGTTGGTGTTAATCTCACTGGGGCGTTTAACACCATTCGCTGTATCAGCCCGGCGATGCGGCAGGCTGGCGAGGGTGCGATTGTGAATATGTCGTCAGTGGCGGGTAAAACGCATTCACCGATTGTTGCCTGTCATTATGCGGCCACCAAATCTGGCCTTATCGGATTTACCAAGCATCTCGCGGCGGAGTTAGGGCCGAGCAATATTCGCGTGAATGCCATTGCGCCAGGCCGGATCGAAACGCCGATGGTGCTTGCTGTGGGAACGGCAGTCAACGCCGAGCAGGTTGCCATGACGCCAATGCGCCGATTGGGTCAGCCCTCTGAAGTCGCTGATTTAGCCGCGTATCTGCTGAGCAATGAGGCGAGTTTTGTGACGGGGCAGACGATCGATGTGGCGGGTGGGCTTTATATGACCTGACGGATTGCCTCGCTGAGCGCGGTTAGGTCGATCGGTTTCGCGATGACTGCGCTGGCACCCGCGTCAAGGATGCGCTGGCGTTGCTCGCCGAGGACACCGGCGGTGATGCCAATGATTGGGATAGCGCAGGTCTCGGGGATCGCTTTGAGCTTGCGCGTGGCCGTAATGCCGTCCATACCCGGCATTTGAATGTCCATGAGGATCAGATCAATGCTGGCGGGATCGTTTTGCACATAACTGATGGCAGCATCAGCACCAGGCATTGTTTCTGTTATGCAGCCATGCTGCTTTAACATCTCGGCAACTAGCAGCCGGATTGTAGCGCTGTCATCAACGATTAGAATGCTCAATCCACTTAAATGGTCATAGCATTTTGGGGAGTCGTCCGGTTTGGCTGAATTCGCCGGTGTGGCTCGGCCGAGTTTAATCTCAAAGGAAAACACGCTACCGCGATTGACTTGACTGGTCGCAAACAGGCGGCCGCCCATTAGCTCAATGAGTTGTTTGCTGATTGCCAGACCAAGCCCTGTCCCATGATAGGCGCGATTAACGCCCGCATCGGCCTGAGCAAATGCATCGAAAAGCTCAGGCAGCTGCGTAGCGGAAATTCCAATACCCGTATCTTCAATCTCTGCATCGAGTTTGCAGTCGCCATCGGCCGTTTCAGTCAGCTTAGTTCGCAAGTGGACGGTGCCTGACTGGGTGAATTTAATCGCGTTATCGAGCAGGTTCGTTAACACCTGCTCTATACGAATCGGATCGCCCATCACCTCCTCAACGTCGTGTTGTTGATCGACCTCCAGTATGACGATTGGGCTGAGTAGGGGCCGTTTGCGTGCGGTTATACCATCAATTAATTCATGGAGATTAAACCGTTCGCATTTGATCACCATATGGCCGGCTTCGATTTTTGATAAATCCAGCACATTGTTAATGATGCCCAGAAGGTATTGCCCTGAATCGGCAATGTGCTGGAGTTTTTCGCTCACTTCCGCGGAGAAGTCCCGCCGTAGGAGTAGATCATTCATTCCCAAAATGACCGTCAATGGGCTCCGAATTTCATGGCTGATATTAGCGATGAAATCGCTTTTGGCGCGCTCTGCCGTTTCCGCCTGAGCTTTGGCCGCGGTGAGCGCCTTCGCTCTGTTTTCGACATTCCTCGCCATGTCGTTAAATCGCCGGTCGAGATCAGCAAATTCGCGAATTCGATAATCACCGAGTGGCAGGGCTTGTGTCGCTTTGCCTTTTGCTACTTCATCGATACGAACCGATAATCGCTCTAGGGGGCGGATTATTAGCGAGGTTATACGCTCATTTTTAATGCCAATGACCATCAATAGGCCTAAAAGTATTCCTGCCACAACTAGCCAAGAGGTGGCGATAAAGTAGTCGAATAATTCGGTCGACACCAAAATAGTGATCGTTGCGCCTAAATCTGGAACATAACGCGTGACGGCGGCACGTCTGTCACCGTTGAGTGTAAGTATTTGGTAATCCGGCAGCGCTTGATGGACGGGGTTAGCGGGAATAATCGGGAGGCGGATATCCGGGTCGCTGCTCATCATTACAACGCCCACCGATGTGCTGACCAGTACCGGTTGATCGGAAAAAGCGGTGTAGCGCGACAACAATGTTTGGAAATAGCCTAGATCGAGTCGGCCGAGGTAATAATTGGCGCCAACGCGGTGAGCAAAGTAAAGGCTAGGCTGCTCAGCTTCATAACCCCTTAATAATGTGGATGTGACTGGCCCTTGTTGTTGCCCCTCGAGCATTCGGCGAAGGGCACCACGGGTGAAGGTGAACCCTTCGTAGAGTGCATTATCCGCGGATGAATGGAGTATCTGAGTGATTTGATAGTTGGCATTGAGTCGGTAGAGATCTGAAAAGTACGTTGGCCGGGTTAGCCTGGCCGACGCGTTGCCTTGAACGTCAGCCCATGCCGCAAAATCTGACTCTACTGATTCGATGTGCCCTAGAAAAAATACTGAGAACTTAGTGACGTCACTTTGCCCGCCAAGGGTGAACTGACGATTAACTTCTTTTTGAACTAACAAAACACCGATCAACAAAGCGGAAATAATCACACCGATTGCAATCGCTTCCAGACGAAAAGTGTATCCTCTCAGACTGCTCGGGTGGAGTTTCATTCGAAATTAACAGCCGATAGCGGCCTCGCGGAAAACTGTGCGCCGGTCAAATCACCATATTGATCAAAATTCAGCGTGCCGAGGCTGGTTTCGATCGGTCCTTGAGTAAGGAAATACCGCTTTGCGGCGTCGGGGGTGGTGTGCCCATTCCTAATCGCCTGTTCAAGCATCTCCAGTGCCGCGGTAATTCGGTGTGCCATTCCATTGGGTTGGTAACCAAATCGCTTAATAAAGCGTTCATTCAACTGCTGCAATGCGGCGTGATCGGCTTCGGAGACGTGTTGCGTAAACACAATCACTTGCTCACCTGCGGGTCCGATGCGATCAATGATTGCGCCGGAGGTTGCCCAGGGTGTGAGATAGATTGGTGACTCGGGGTTTTGAATATGAAAAAGTTGGACGAGCAAGCCAATGGAAGCCTGGAAATCACCGGCAAGTATATAAAGGGCCTCATGAGGCGTATCCGTCACTTTATCGTGATCGGCGGCTGAAAATTCAGTAAAAGAAAAGCGCTTATGAGTAATTTCCCAGCCGTCTGCGGCCTGCAACTGCGCTGAGAACACCTCCCAAGCTGGGTCGGTATAGGCTGCGTTCTGGGAATCCTGAAGGACCAGGATGCGGCGCTCGCGTGCGTCTGTTAGGTAAGCGGCAATCGCCGTTTGCTCGGCAATCACATCAGGGGTGGTGCGCACAATATAATCATCGATTGCGCTGATTAACGGGGATGTGGCCGAGGTGTTTATTTTGAGCATGACGTTGTCGTTAAAGACATCAATGCCAGCTACCGCTAACGAGGAGGGCTGCGTTGTGATAAAGAACGGGATGGATTGCGTTTTAGCCTCGATAAAAAGCCCGCGGGCCTGATCAGGATCAAACTCGTAAAAGAAAGGCTGCGGCTTTAGAAGCGAGTCGGGGTTTTCTTCCAAGTATAAGGTAGCCGCATCTTGTTCGCTGGGGTCAAACGCGGCACGAACGCTCAGTGGTGCATCAAAACCAACAATGACCGTTTTCTGCGGAGTGGCTTGTACGTAGAGTATCGACAAGAGCAAAATGGTGGCCAGTGCCACACTAGGCCAGATAATCAAGGGCAGTAGGCGCGATGTTTTTTTCATGTCGCTTATTACAACGAAATTGGGGCAGGCAGTGGATCGCATAAATGAAGTAGTGACTATCCATCCGCTGCGGCAGACGTTGCTGCATGAGGCACATGCGCGGCCGTTTGAAAGCCTCGATTCGCCCTTGCGTGTTTCTCATCTTGTGGTGCAAACCGGCACGAGCCGACGGCAGGAAGAGGTTGCGCACATGGCGCGCTTATGCCGCCAGTTTGCGGTAACGGAGCCGGCTGAGGAAGCCAGTCATTTTATCCTGGAAGCCCCCGATTTTCGGCTGCGTTGGGAGCGCCACACGGAGTTTTCCACTTACACCGTGTTTGTGAATGGTGCAGAGGCATTGCCTTTTGCTAAACCAGCGATTGCCTTAATACCGGTCATTTGGCTTGAGAAATTGCCAGGGGAGCTACTCTCAGCCATGCATGTCACACTGCTTGGCGGCGCTGAGTTTGACGATTCTGAAGTCTCCCCCATGGATATCTTGCAACCTGAGAGCCTTGCGGGGAGTTACGTCGCGGGTGGCGCAGCCCGGGTTTGGACGGATTTTATTGCAGATGAGCAGGGCTATTTGCGGTTTTTAGTCGCCAATGATGGTTTAACCGCACAGCAGGCTGGGCGACTGGTGCAGCGGTTGCTTGAGGTGGAAACGTATCGATTTATGGCGCTGTTGGGGTTTCCCCTGGCGCGCGAGCTGGGCCCTGATGTGACGGATATGGAGCGAGAATTGGGCGCTCTAATGGATCGCCTTGCCACGGTTTCCGAGCTCAGTGAGGAGCGGGATCTATTGGCAGCCTTGTCGCAGCTCTCCGCGCGCGTTGAGCGATTAATGGCAAAAACTAATTTCCGATTCAGTGCAACGGCAGCATACGGTACGTTGGTTCGGCGGCGTTTAATCGCGCTTCGCGAGCAACGTATCGAGGGGTTGAGTACGCTTGATGAGTTTATGGAGCGCCGGCTGGCGCCTGCATTGGATACGTGCGTGCACATGGGGGAGCGACTGGAGCGCGTCTCTCGTCGCCTTAGCCGTGCAGCAAATTTACTCCGCACCCGAGTTGATGTGGCCCTGGAAGCACAAAATCGGGATTTGCTGGACTCTATGAACCGACGGGCCCGGCTTCAGTTGCGTCTTCAACAAACGGTTGAGGGGTTGTCGGTCGTTGTAATGAGCTATTACACGGTCTCTTTGATTGGGTATGCTCTGCGTGGCGCAGGCACAGCAGGATGGATTGTGTCGCCCGAAGTCCTCACGGCCTTGAGTATTCCGGTGGTTATTGCGGTAATTGCAATTGGTGTGCGGGTGCTGCGCCGGCGTGCTACGCGCGCGGATGAGCTTGGATAGCCTGCGCCTCTGCCCGCATGCGCTTGACCATGGCCACAAAACCATCGCGGCGATTAGGGGTGAGTTGTTGAGCAAGGCCGAGTTCGTTAAACAGCGATTCGATATCTACATCGAGAATTTCTTTGGCCGTTTTGCCTGAATAGGCTTTGAGCAAAATTGCAACAAGCCCCTTAACGATAAACGCGTCGCTGTCTGCCTGAAACTCGATGCGGGGTGGCTGATCGTCTGTAACGTGGGTAAGTAACCAAACGTTACTTGTGCAACCCTCAACGCGGTTTTCCTCAGTGCGTGCCGCTTCTGGAAAAGGGGGCAGTTTACGGCCCAGATCAATCAGGAGGGTATAACGATCCTCCCAGTCATCGAGCATCTCAAAGGTATCGGTAATGCGCTGTAAATCCATCGCTTAAGAGTACCAGAGACGCCGCTAAGGCAACACCTGAGCGATCTCCTGGTCACTTAAATGCAGCCAAAATGCGGTGATGATGGCGTGGGCCCGCTCGATCCCGTCTGCTTCGGGGGGGACTGGCCATTTCAGGGGGTGCCCTGGCGGGATGGCAACTCGGTTTAAGATTACACCGTCTAAATTTGCGGTAATTTGAATCGCCTGAAACAGTGTGGCTTCTAACGGCCAGCGATAGTGTGACGGTGCCTCGGTGGCGCCAGCTAAGCCAATTTGAGCGAGAGGTTCTGTTTTGAATTGATGCCACGCCGCAACTAAGTCAGATTGCTCGATGCGGCGCACCCGCGTGCGTTTTTGGATCTCGCTGAGAGTAGCGGTTAAATCATCCTCGGTGGGGTTGATAAATACCGTTCGCCCCTTTGTCATTTCCTCATAAAGCGATTTAGGAACTTCCGGTCGAATAAAACCTCTAGCCATTTGGCGTACCTCTAAAACTGCTATGGTTGGTTTTTTGTTTTTCCGTTTTAATCGAATTAGTTGGGCGCTTTTCAACCAGCGGACCAACGGTGGTGTATCTGGGAGCAGCGTATGAGCAGTAAAAAGGTTTGCTGGGTTGGATTGGGGCTAGTAGCCGGCATATCAACCGCATCGATGGCAACCGAATTATCTGAAATTGCGCCCGCTCAGTTTTTTGTTGAACAGCCATTCTCAGAGTATGGGTCCCTGCATTATGGGGCGCTGAGCATTGCTGATGAGCAACATCACTATGGCGGACTCTCACTCGGCGAATTAACGATTGGAGCGTTTCACGCAGAGGCGCATACCGTATCGGAGGCGCAAAACACGCTATACCCGGGTCTGGATCAAACCTTTTTCTATGGCGGCACGCGAGCTGAGTTTCAGGTGCAGGGGATTACCGCCGAATTTCCGCTAGGTGGAGGTGTGCAAACCCAAGTGGCGAGCGCGCAAGTCAGCGCGGCCGGTGTGGCACCACGTTATGGAAATTATGTTGGGCTGCAGCGCCGCGGGGTTGAAGTGGGTGGGTTTCAGCTCAGTCGGGGCAGCGAGCCTGTGGGTCATGGGTTGAATTTAGCTCTCGATATTGGGGGCTTTGAGTTGGCCTATCAGGCCGTTGAAAGTGAGTTTGATGCCAGTTTACGGCGGGTTGCTTTGCTGTGGCAGCCCGCATCGCGTTGGGATGTCTCTATCGCCGTGGAGCGGGCGCGCAATAATCAGTTCACTGCTGCGAATGAGGATCAGATTTTCTTTAGCGTTGAGCGGTACTTTGGTGCGGCAGATGATCGAGAGGATCGGGGCTTTAACCGGGTAATTGGGTTAGGCGTTGGAGTCGGATTAGCCGCTGCCGCCGTGAGCTCCGGCAGTAGCGATCGAGATGGTGCCCCACGATTTCTGGCCCGCGATGAGGCCGCTTTTGAGGTGCTCAATGCCATTAACCCTGTCTCAGTGGCAGAGAATCGAGAGCATGGCGGCTGGATTTACGTAAATGCCGATAACAGTTTCAGTTATACCGAGCCGGTGGCGGGCACCGCAAATAGCGTTAATATTGGCAGCCCATTTAACTCCGTGCCGGAGGGTACCCTGGCTAATGCGAGCTATCATACGCACGGCGGGCCGGATCCGCGGTTCATCAATGAGCAATTCTCACCACAGGATTTATTTTTTAACCGGCTCTTCCGGCTCGATGGTTATCTGGGTACGCCAGCGGGATTCATGAAATTGCATGACGTGCGCACCGAGCAGATTTTCGTGCTTGGGCGAATTAGCAACTAGCCGCCGATTGCTCGGGTGATTCGCTCTGCGGCCATGCAGACTTGGGAAGCAAGCGCTTCGAGCTTGGCATCGTTAATCCGGATTGTTGGCCCGGAGATCGAAATGCCGGCAACGGCTTCGCCATATTCATTAAAAATCGCGGCGGCAATGCAACGCATACCCAGCGTGTTTTCTTCATCATCGAGTGACCACCCACGCTGTTTGATGGTGTCTAGCTCCTCGGTTAAGTGATGGAGTGCCTGGCTTTCAATCCAAGCTGCTCGCGCGGCACTGGGTAATTGAGCGAGCAGCATCTTTCCGATCCCTGAAGCGTGCAGCGGCCCCCGCGTGCCGGGGCGAAAAAACGCACGGATGGGGTGATGCGTTTCTACTTGGGAAAGAAACACCACGTCATCGCCGTCAAGTACGCCCAGGTTGCAGGT
>LKMJ01005981.1_pt1 | contig 11499 bp, 13 predicted proteins | sample 643391 | NCBI WGS metagenome assembly LKMJ01 (sample SAMN04112250, study PRJNA286221) | soda lake metagenome | biome: soda lake; feature: Kulunda Steppe; material: water; isolation source: sample PL-Br10 brine of Picturesque Lake | place: Russia: Kulunda steppe | collected 2010-07
GCCGAGAGACGCTCAAACTGTTCGTCTGAAAGCGACACGTCTGCGGCGCCGAGATTCTCCTCCAACTGTTCGACTGTGCTTGCACCGACAATGGGGGCTGTGATGTCCGGATGGTGCAGTTGCCACGCGAGGGCGACCTGCGCCAACGTCGCGTCCACCTCCCGGGCAACCCCACGAAGCGCGTCGAGTGCGTCAAAGTTCTCATCTGTCAGGTACCGCTCGGCGAACCGCGTATCCTCAGCTGCAGTTGAATCCGCGTGGCCGTCGTCACCGCGCTCGTACTTCCCGGTCAAGAAACCCCATGCGAGCGGGCTCCACGTCACCGCGCCAAGATCGTAGCTACGACACATCGGCAGGTAGTTCGCGTCGATAGCCCGATCCACGAGGCTGTACCGCGGCTGAGTGACCGTGAAGGGCTCGTATCCTTCGCGGCGGGCAATCTCGTTCGCCTTGACGATTTTCCAAGCATCAGGTTTCCCCGACGAGATACCGAGGTAATTCACCTTGCCAGACTCGACCAGTCCGTTCAGGGTTCGCATGAACTCCTCTGCGGGAGTATCGTCGTCCCACCGGTGACAGTACAGCAAGTCGATATAGTCCGTCCCCAGTCTGTCGAGGCAAATATCGATCTGTCGACGGAGATGCCGCCGATTGAGTCCCTGCGAGTTCGGATCACCTGGCCGCCGAGGTCGGTGAATTTTCGTGGCGACGACGTAGTCCGCTCGCTCACGGTCTGCGAGCCAATTCCCGATCCATGCCTCTGCTCGACCGTCACCGTACTTGTCGGCAGTGTCGATGAAATTCCCGCCGGCATCGGCGTAGGCGTCGAGGAGTTCGTAGGCGCGCTCTTCGACCGTCTCGACAGTCCCCTCCGCGTCATATCGTTCTTCGCCGTCTACCAATCGGCGACCGAACCGCCATGTCCCGAAAGAGAGTTCACTCACTTTGAGTCCCGTACTGCCGAGTGCGACATTATCGATAGACATACCTCTGCCTTACCCCCCATCAGTTTAAATCTAGGCCGCAACGAGAAATCTTACTCACAACATCAATTTCGACTCTGTAAGATTCGCGTCCTCTAGTCACGTTCAACTTCGTGCTGGAGGGTGCCTTATAGGGATTATCGTAGCCAACCGGGGATTTCGATGCCCGTCTGTCGGCGCTGTATCTCGATCTATCCGAGGCAACCGTATGAACTCTTACGATAATTCCTATTAGCGGGCGGCGTGACGACCTCGCTCCGCATCGATCCTCACGGGACATCGCTCTCGTCGCTGCTGGCAGGCGTCGAACTGCCGGAAGCCCAACCGAACGACTCGCCGTGAGTTCGAGCGCGAACGGCTCGGGCGTTACTCGGATGACTCACCGACTCCCTCTTTGTTCCACCTTGTTCAGGTCTATTACTCACGTTACACTGTTTCGTGTATTTTCCGGGTTTCCCTACGTTACCTCTGATTTTAACCGAGCGAATGAGCTTCGCACTAGAGCTTTTAAGCGTGCATGTAGTACTGTGTACTAAGATGGCGACGAAAACGATTTCACTCGACGAGGAAGCCTACGAGCGGCTGAAAGCCCGAAAAAAAGAGGGTGAAAGCTTCAGTGAAACCGTCAAGCGCCTTGCGGGAGAACGGTCGTGGAACGAGGTTACAGGGATTCTCTCCGAGGACGAGGCGGCTGACCTCGAAGCCGCTGTCGAGGAGGGACGAACGAAGTCCAGCGAACGGAGTGACCGCCTCACAGCAGCGTTAGACGAAGTTGGAGATGACGAGACATCGGAATGATCCAGGATACATCGTTCATTATCGACCTACTACGTGGCGATGAAAACGCAAAACGACTTCTCGATATCGTCGAAAAAGAAGCGCGGCCGCAAAAAGTATCTTCCGTGACGGTTTTGGAACTCTACGAGGGCGTTGTTCGGTCTCAAACACCGGAGACGAAGCGGGACCGAATTCTCGAGATACTGGAAACGAAGCACGTCGTAAGTGCGGACCACACCGTGATGCGAAAAGCCGGAAAACTTTCCGGTAAGCTAATCAATGGCGGCGAACGGATTGAGCGAGAAGACTGTATTATCGCTGCGACTGCGCTTCTCAACGACGAACCAGTTATCACGAGAAACACCAAGCACTTCGGACGTATCGACGGCCTCGAAGTACGGACGTACTAAGGCTATGAATGCGTGAGAGGTTACCTGCTCTCGCGCTGCTCCACCTTGTTTAGAGAGACAATATCCACTGTGCGAACAGATGAAACACTAATAGCTGTACCATCGATTCCCCTCTGGTGGTAAGATTCTTTGCCTATGGCATCATAGTCAGATCTATGTCAGCGGAAACGGACGGGCAGGGGAGGTTGTACATCCCCAAAGACGTACGAGAAAAATACGGGGAGAAGTACCACATCGTCACGTACGAGGACAGAATTGAACTCGTTCCGGTTGCAGACGACCCGCTCGCTGCAGTCCGCGAAGCGGCAGGCGAGTTACGTGACGCGTCCATCGACGATATTCGTGCGGACATCGAAGCAGAAGCGAAAGCTGAGGTCCGCGAGAAAGGAGACGATAGATGACGGTCTACGTCGAAACCGACTTTTTACTCGCGCTCGCCAAAGACTCGGACTGGTTGCAGCAATCAGCGGAAGAAGCACTCGACGAGTACGACGTAGAAACGTCGGCCTTCTCCTATCTCGAACTCCTTCTCGCCCGAGAACGGTACGAGTTTGATTGCGTCCCACTCGTGGCAAATCTGCTCGAACTCGCCCCTGTCCGGGACGAGGAAGAACGACAAATCGTTCTGAAGGCCGTCAACTACTACGACGAGGGAATGACGGCGTTCGATGCGTTCCACGGCGCGACTGCAGAAACTCGGACGCTGAACGTACTCTCATCGGAGAAAGACTACGAAGACATCGAGGTGGAACGAGTCCCGCTAGAACCTGCTGATGAATGACAGTCTCTCTATCTCGTGCTACCGATTCTCACGCTGCTCTACTTTGTTCAACTCGATTAGGAGCCGAAAGATAGCCTTGACGAGGTTAGCATCGACATCGAACTGCTTGGCGTTCTCGCCGGCGCGCTCCATAACCGCTCCCTCCTGTGATTCATCAGTCGTCGGGAGCCCCTTCTCTCGTTTGACCGCTGCGATACTCTCGGCGACGTAGGTCCGCTGTGCGATCTGTTCGACGATCTCTCGATCGATACTTCTGATCTCTTCTCGGAGTTCGTCGAGATCCATCTCGGCCGGGTCGTCCCGGATCATCGTATCTTTGCTCCCGTCGATTGTGTCGTTGTTACCCATGTTTGTCCCTCTCGTTCGCCCCATATATCTGTCAGTGCTTCGAGCGTCTCGCGCTCGCCGACCGCGATGTAGCTCGGCCCCGTTCCCGAAAGCGACGCCGCTGCGTCCGGCAGCGCCTCTATGATCGGTTCGGCCGAGTGCCCGAGCGCGGCAGCGAAGGCGAACCCGTTGACGCACATCGCGCGGTGATACTGGCCTTCCATCGCCAGATCGAAGACGATCTCCGCCATGGGCGCGACCCGTTCACATCGCGAGACGTCGGCATCGGCCGAAAACTCCTGCTCGTCGGGCGTGTACACGAGAACGTCCCAGTCAGGTTCGTCCCGCCGAAGAAGTTCGTCGGCTGTGTTATCGGTCACCGTAACTCCTCCGAGCATCGACGCCGACGCGTCGTCGAAGGCTCCTGTGACGGTCACGCCGACGTCCCGTGCGGCTTCGACGCCGAGTCGGCAGGCGTCCTCGCGATCGAGTTCGGTGCCGAGCGCGTCGAGCGTCGCGAGCACTGTCGCGTTCGCGGCGGCACTGGAGCTTTTCAGTCCCGACGCCATCGGTATCTCGCTCTCAGTCCGGACGTGGCCTCCTTCGCCGTCGCCGAAGCGTTCGACGACGAGTTCGACACAGCGTTCGATGAGTCGCGTATCGGCGTCCGGCGCACCGTCTATCTCCCCGGAGACCGACTCGGACCCCGTCAGTTCGACGCTCGCCTGCGTGTACGCGTCGATAGCGAACGCGGAGCCGTAGCCGTTCGCGAGCGCGTTCAGAACGGTACCCGCCGCCGGTGCGGCTGCACGACCAACCATCGTCTGTCTCTCATAAGGGGGACTACAAAGCGGTGACGGTCCGCGTAGCTCCGAAGCTACGCCTCAAGGAGTTCGACGAGATTTCCGTCCGGGTCGCGGACGAAGACGATACGCGTCCCGCTTTCTGTCGTCTGCGGCTCGCTCAATCGCTCGATCTCTCCGGAAAGATCGTCGACGAAAGCGTCGACATCGTCGACGGAAAACGCCACGTGTGTCGCACCGGGCTGGGTGAGCGACGCTCTCGTTCGTGGTGCACCCGACGGTTCGTATTCGACGAGTTCGATGCGCGTCCCGCCCGAGACGAGGTGGGCGAACGATCCGGTAACGCCGTCCGATTTCACCGCGGTTCCGAGCGCTTCACCGGAAACTGTAAACTGGGTTTCGACCGTACAATCGAGAAGCCGCGTGTAAAACTCGATTGCCGCATCGAGGTCGGAAACGGTTATTCCAGTGTGATGAGCGATCGGTTGAGACATGGCTCTATCCTCGAAAGGTGGGTGAAAAACCGTTCCGATATGGGGCGTTAGACAGCTAGTGTTTTCACTGGAGTCACGTTGCGTCGGAAGAATGCTCGCTAGGGGATTTGAACCCCTGTCATCGGCTCGAAAGGCCAATATGATTGGCCGGGCTACACCAAGCGAGCGACATTCCGATGTCCGGTGTGGGGAGGTATAAAACTGTCTGTATCGATCGATCAGATCGGGGTGCTTTCGTCCGATTTCACGATAGGTTGTTACATATCGTGCGGTAGAATGCGATCGCGTATCCACACCACTCACACATCGAAAACGACGTACGCTCGCCAGCCGGACGGAGTTCGTTCCAGTTCCATCTCGGAGTACGTTACCGCTTTTATCTCGCGTGCGTCAATCTCCGAAAACGGGACCCCACGGGCCGAGGCTTCGAGCGCGAACCGGTCCCGGTCGTCGATAGACACCTGGTGATCGACCGGGAGCACCTCCCTGACGTCGCGTTGATAAATCAGCTCGTCGAGATAGTCGAAGAGTAGCGCGTCTCGCGATTCGGCTTCGACGGCGAACGTGAATCGCTCACCACTCTTCGGTATCGAGTCGGAGTGTGCGGCCGTAAGCCCTTCCGCGGCGGCTTCGAACGTCTCTTCGAGCGTCTTTCCGTCGGCTTCGACGGCGATGTCTGCGGTGTGCCTGCGGAGTTCGAAACTCATCGTCCGTCTCCCGTCCTTCGTTTCATTCGTTCGTTATGTGGGGGTAACAGGGGGAAAATGTTGTGACGGGAGATCACGGACCACGTTCAGAACGGACCGTATCCGAGCGAGGGCGGTGGAATTATATTCGTCGGTATCGTATCCTTTGGCAGTGAGTGTCACCATCGATCTCCGCGTGTTCGGGGCCGGTGACGACGAGTTCGTCGAGGAGGCCTGGGAGCTCAAAGAGCGGATCAGACGCGAGGAAGGCGTCCTCAAGCAGCGTCGCGGATTTTTCACCGACGCGTACACGCGGTCGAAGGTGTACGCGCTCGTCGAACCGGGATACGACGAGGGGACACTCGTCGGATTCGCGTCGACACGTCGGGACGGCTACATCCTGTTTTTAGCCGTCGCCCGAGAATACCGTGGCGAGGGGTTCGGCCGAAAGCTCGTCGCCGCGGTCGCCGACGATCACGGTTCCGTTACGTGTCACGCGCGAGCGAGCAACGATTCGGCAGTGGCTTTTTACGAATATCTCGGCTTCGATATCGAACGTCTCGTCGAAAACTACTACGAGGACCGCGGCGACGCCTACTATCTTCGGCTCGGTGACGGCGGACTGGCGTCGAAGCTTTCGCGGTTCGTCTCCGGGACGTAGCGGAGACGGCAACGCTTTTTCATACGTCCGTCGAAGCGGGGGTATGGACGGCCGCACTCGCGAATATCTGAGAGGTCGCTTCGGCGACCATTACCGGCGAGCGTCGATTTCCCCGCCGCCCGCCGGAAACGAACGTGAGTGGGGATATATCACGTGGAGCGCTGGCGGGACGACGATGGTGAGACACCACTCGTTTCTCGATCTCACCGGCGGCGGCGATCTCGGCGGCTTTCTGGCGGGCGAACGACCGAAACACGTTTATTTTTCGGCGGGTCGATACGACGATCCCGGGGCGAAGAGCATGGGACAGAAGGGGTGGCGCGGCTCGGATCTCGTGTTCGATCTGGACGCGGACCACCTTCCGGGTGTCGACCCCGAAACGACGAGCTACGCGACGATGCTCGAAGAATGTAAGGGCGCGTTGAACAGGTTGCTCGATCTCCTGGAGGCGGATTTCGGATTCGAAGACCTCCAGATCGTCTTTTCGGGTGGACGAGGGTATCACGTCCACGTTCGTAACGAATCGGTCCTCGAACTGGGCCGACGGGCGAGACGGGAGATCGTCGAGTACGTCCTCGGATCGGACATCGAATTCGAAGATATCGTACGGACGCAAGCGGTCGCCGGGAGCGCGGGCCGCACCTCGCCGGCACAGAAACGGACCCTTCCGGACGGCGGATGGGCCGGCCGAACCCGGGACCGCCTCGAACAGTTCCTCGATGAACTGCTCGCGATGGATGATGACGACGCACTGGCTCGCTTACGGGAGTTCGACGGGATCGGTGAAGGGAAAGCGACAGCGGCGCTAAACGCCGCAAAACGGAATCGGTCCGAACTCGAACGCGGGAACGTCGACGTTCATCCGGCGATACACAGTGTCGCGAGGTTACTCTTCGAGGACGTTATCCGAGAACAGTCCGCGCCGATCGACGAGCCAGTGACGACGGATATAAACAGGCTCATTCGGTTACCGGGGAGCCTTCACGGCGGAACCGGGTTGTCCGTGCGACGAATCGAGCGAGACGCTCTCGAGGCGTTCGAGCCGCTCACAGACGCCGTCCCCGAGACGTTCGTCGGTAACGACATCATGGTGTACGTGCGGGAACCGGTGACCGTAGAACTACGGGGCGAAAGCTTTAGGCTCTCGGAGGGAGTGTGTTCCGTTCCAGAGTACGTGGGTCTGTTCGCGATGGCCCGCGGACACGCAACGAAGGCAGGAGAATGAATCTCGACGAACTACAATCTGTGCAGGCGCGTGAGCGCCAATCGAGCGACCTCCAGCACCTGCGTTCGTCGTTTTATCGCGAGGTCGGCGAGTACATTCAAACGCTCAACGAAAAACGCGCACGGACCGTCGAATCAGCCGACGATCCGTTCTCCGAGCCGGAAGTCAAACGCCTCACAGACGACATTGAAACCGCCGAAAACACCGTCGAGGCGATCTACGAGCGACGGGTCGGGAAAGTCGTCAAGAAAGCGTCCATCGCTGCCGCCGGAATGTCGGTCGAAGACGACGGTCTGACCAGAGAGGAAGCGTCGCTCTTCGAGGATCTCGTCGAGCGTATCGAGGAAAACCGAGAGACCGTCCTTTCGGTCCTCGACGGCGATACCCCGAACGTCTCCTGTTCGATCGAAGAGGAGGGGACCGATCGCCGGGCGACGTCGACCGATCCGAAGGGCGGACGGGCCGACGTGCAAGGACCACCGGAATCGGACGTATCACCGGAGTCGGTAGACGATTCGATCGCTGATACGGGCGTCAACGCCGCCGATTTGATGGGTGACTCCACAACGGACTCAACAGCAGAGACGCCCCCACCACCCACGGAGTCGGCGTCAACACCCCCTCCGAAGCCGGACTCACAACAGACAGTAGACCGGGGCGAGGGAGACGAAACGCCGACCGTAGACGTCCCACCCGAGACAGCAACGACGACCGGGGACGCCACACCGGAAGCTCCGCCGGAACAAGGGCAAACGTCACCGGAACGGAGGGACACAGAATCGCAGGACATCCCTGGTCTTCCGAGAACTACCGTTCGTATCACCGCCGACGTCGGTCAGATCGTCGGTGCGGACGATCGTGATTACGATCTCGGCACGGAAGACGTGGTAACACTCCCGGAGCCCAATGCGAACGTCCTCGTCGAAAAGAACGCTGCTGAACCGCTGGAGTAGGCGACCCTATCGGAGAGAGAGAGAGAGAGAGTCACAACGAATCGAGGAACGACCACACGGCGTCGTTGAACGCCTCGGGCCGTTCCATCATCGGAAGATGTGCGGCCGATTCAATTTCGTGAAACGTACACTCAGGGAGTTCCTCGGCCAGATACTCGTGAAAGCTCGGTGGTGTCAACGAGTCGTACTCGCCGCAGACCGCGAGCGCGGGAACGTCGATGGCCTCGATTCGGTCACGAACGTCGAAGGCGTTACACGACTCGAAATCGCGGATCGTGACTTCCTTGCCGGCCGATCGGAGTGACTCCTCGGAGGCTTCGACGAAGTCATCAGTCGGTTCGTAAAACAGCATTTCGGGCGCGTGGAGCGCGTCGACTGCCGCGTCGAAATCCGACGACAGCGTGTCGAGAAACTCCGGAGCGACAGTTAGTTTCGCCCCCGTATCGGCGAGGACGAGCCCGTCGAGATCGAGATCGCGTTCGAGAGCGATCCACAACGCAATCGCACCGCCCATCGAGTTTCCACACAGGACGGTCGCACCGGTTTCCTCGCAGACGGCTTCGACGTCGTCGGCGTACGCGTCAAGCGTTTCAATACCGGCTGCGGTCGAGATATCATCGCTGTCGCCATGACCCGATAAATCTGGAACGACGGCCGACGGTCCCGCCGGGTCGCCGTACTGGTACACCCAGACGCGACTGCTCCCGCCGGCACCGTGAATGTAACAAACGGTCGGATCACGCTCGCCATCGACGTGACGGTACGCCGTCGTCCGTCCGTCGTGAGAAATCGTCTGCATATGTGTGTGCATCTCCGAGTGGTCGTATAAAAATGGCGTCGAGATACCGTGAACGGTCTTTCCCGACTCGTCGTTCGGGACGGTGGGGGGATGGGCCCAAACCAGTCAGTGGGCGTTCAACGGTTGCACAGACTGCTCGACTGTCCAAACGAGTAACTCGAAAACCGTTGTGAACTGCAATACTACCGATAACTTCTCCCCGCCCCACGTACGTCGATTTTAGGAGAAAGATTTATATATCTAAACCACTAACTACGAGTTAGTATGAATAGATATACGCAGTCGATTCGTAGCGATATCGACGGTCCAGTTCGTCTCGTCGAAGACGACGGCCGGGACGTTCTCGTCGCCGATTTCGGGGCGGTCTCCGGCAGTATCGACATCGTCGACGGAACGGCGATCGTCGTCATCGGAGACGAACAATACGAGTTCGAGGTTCCGGCCGGTAGCGACAGTGCTGTTATGAACAATGGCGTCGTAAGTATCGAAGTGGAGCGATAACTAATGCGACTCACTGTCAAACCATTAAAACAGAAAGACGCCGGGCGCGGACTGGCCGCCACTGATCGGGCGGCGATGGAGGAACTGGGCTTGGAGAACGGGGACTACATCGTCATCGACGGCGGCGAATCCCGCGCTGTCGCCCGAGTGTGGCCCGGCTATCCCGAAGACCAAGGACGCGGTATCGTCCGGATCGACGGGCGACTCCGCCAAGAGGCTGATGTCGGTATCGACGACAAAGTCGAAATCGAGCCGGCCGACGTGAGCCCCGCAAAGCAGGTGACGGTCGCGCTCCCGCAGAATCTCCGGATTCGCGGGAATATCGGCCCACATATCCGCGATAAGCTCAGCGGACAGGCTATCACGACCGGACAGAACGTTCCGTTTTCGCTCGGACTCGGTCCGCTCTCCTCACAAACGGGTCAGCGAATCCCGATTCGTATCGCCGAGACCGACCCGAGCGGAACGGTCGTCGTCACCGATTCGACCGAAATTACGGTGAGCGAACAGCCCGCCGAACAGCTCGCTCAATCGGGCCGCGGCGACGTTGGAGTGGCCGGGGGCGACGGAACGCCATCGGTTGCCTACGAAGATATCGGCGGCCTGGACGACGAGCTCGAACAGGTGAGAGAGATGATCGAACTGCCGATGCGGCATCCGGAGCTGTTCCAACAGCTCGGGATCGAGCCGCCGAAGGGCGTCCTGCTTCACGGTCCTCCGGGGACCGGAAAGACGTTGATGGCGAAAGCCGTCGCGAACGAGATCGACGCTCACTTCACGGACATCTCCGGCCCGGAGATCATGTCGAAATACTACGGCGAGTCCGAAGAGCAGCTCCGCGAGGTCTTCGAGGAAGCCGAAGAGAACGCGCCAGCGATCGTCTTCATCGACGAACTCGACTCGATCGCGCCCAAACGCGGCGAGACGAGCGGCGACGTCGAACGCCGAGTGGTCGCCCAGCTACTGAGCCTGATGGACGGGCTCGACGAGCGGGGCGACGTCATCGTCATCGGTGCGACGAACCGCGTCGACGCGCTCGATCCCGCACTGCGTCGCGGCGGCCGGTTCGACCGCGAAATCGAAATCGGCGTCCCGGACAAGGAAGGGCGAAAGGAGATCTTACAGGTTCACACCCGTGGGATGCCGCTCGTCGACGGGATCGATCTCGATCAGTACGCCGAGAACACGCACGGCTTCGTCGGTGCCGACCTCGAAAGCCTGACGAAAGAGGCGGCGATGAACGCCCTGCGACGGATCCGTCCCGAACTCGATCTCGAACAGGACGAGATCGACGCCGAGATACTCGAATCGATGGTCGTCTCGGAGGCGGACTTCAAGGACGCGTTAAAAGGGATCTCCCCGAGCGCGATGCGGGAGGTGTTCGTCGAGGTCCCCGACATCACCTGGGACTCGGTCGGCGGACTCGAAGACACGAAGGAGCGTCTCAGAGAGACGATCCAGTGGCCGCTCGAATACCCGGACGTGTTCGAATCGATGGATCTCCAAGCCGCGAAAGGCGTTCTCCTGTACGGCCCACCGGGGACCGGGAAGACGCTGATGGCGAAGGCCGTCGCGAACGAGGCCCAATCGAACTTCATCTCGATCAAGGGCCCCGAACTCCTGAACAAGTACGTCGGCGAATCCGAGAAAGGCGTCCGTGAGGTCTTCGAGAAGGCCCGCGCGAACGCTCCGACCGTCGTCTTCTTCGACGAGATCGACTCGATCGCCGGGGAGCGCGGACAGCGAATGGGAGACTCCGGCGTCGGAGAGCGCGTCGTCTCACAGCTCCTCACGGAGCTGGACGGGCTCGAAGAGCTGGAGGATGTCGTCGTCATCGCGACGACGAACCGACCGGATCTCATCGACTCGGCGCTCTTGCGTCCCGGGCGATTGGACCGACACGTCCACGTTCCCGTCCCCGACGAGGACGCGAGGCGGGCGATATTCGCCGTTCACACCCGAAACAAGCCGCTGGCCGATGACATCGATCTCGACGAGTTGGCTGCCGAAACCGACGGCTACGTCGGAGCGGATATCGAGGCGGTCTGTCGGGAAGCGTCGATGGCTGCGACCCGGGAGTTTATCCACAGCGTCTCCGC
>LKMJ01005982.1_pt1 | contig 11499 bp, 6 predicted proteins | sample 643391 | NCBI WGS metagenome assembly LKMJ01 (sample SAMN04112250, study PRJNA286221) | soda lake metagenome | biome: soda lake; feature: Kulunda Steppe; material: water; isolation source: sample PL-Br10 brine of Picturesque Lake | place: Russia: Kulunda steppe | collected 2010-07
CAGATAAAACTACAGAAATTGATGAAGGAGAAGATAAAACTGCTGGATATGATGCTGAAAGTGATAAGTTTGCAGAAAATGAATCTGGCTGTGAAGATGATGATAAAAAGAGTGAAAGCTGAGTTTATAATAGTTGATAATAGTTTATAATAGTTGGTAATAGGGGCAAGAGAAGTTGAGAAAAGCTAAAGAGAATTAGATACATTTTTCGTAATTAGAGATAGAGTTTTTTAATTAGAGTTTGTCATTGAAAAGGATTTAGTAAGTTTTTGCTGAATAGAATGATTGAGAATGATTAAATTAGAAATAATGTCAGAAATGGTGTCAATAGTGTCAGAAAAAATGGTAAGACAAAAATAAAAATGTTAGAGTAAATTAAAACGCAAAACAGGGACAGCCAGAAGACCATCCCTGTTTTAAGATTTATTCATTTTATTTATTGTTATCCTGTTTTTACTGTTTTTATCTTATAATCTTATTTTATCTTATCTTATTTGTTTGTTTATGCTTTATAATTTTATGCTTTATAATCTTGATAGTTTAGTTTCACCGGGGATCTTTTTCTGGACCGGCTTTTCAGGATCTTTCAGCATGCTAAATGGCCAGATATTTTGATTTATTTTAGCTTTGTTATAATTTTTTGCTGTATTTTTCCCGGGTTAAATAGTTATCTACTATAACCGGTTAAATTGTTATTTGCTATAAATGATATGGTTATTTGCTATATCTCTTATGGTTATTACTGTTTCTTTTAGGATTTTTATTGCTTAAAGCTATTTTTTAATTATTTACATTTTGAAAGATTCACAAAGATTCACTTTAAATCTTTACCTTAAGTTCTTGGAATTGAAATCTTTGCAATTTGCAATTGGTATAACAAATTGGAATTACAGGACTTTAACAATAACAGTAGATGTTTAATTTACATTAATAACTTCCTTTACCTCGGAAAGATTTTCCTTAAGAACCCTTTCTATTCCGGATTTTAAGGTCATTGTTGACATCGGGCATCCGGCACAGGCTCCGGTCAATCGAACTTTTACTGTTCCGTCATCTTCTACATCGATAAGTTCTACATCGCCACCATCAGCCTGAAGGCCGGGGCGAATTTGATTCAGGACATCTTCAACCTTTTCTCTATCCATTAAAACTTCACCTCCTGATACTTGTTTATAATCAAAAGCATTATAAGCATGATGATCATTATAATCACTTTAATCACTATATCTGAAATTATTATAACATACTGGCCTTAAAAAACAAAGTAAAGTATTTACCTTTAGGGAGTCACAAAGATAATCAGGCAGGGAGTTACAAAGCAGGGAGTCACAAAGATGATCAGGAATCATAAAAAGTAAACCCACATGCTCCTGTGAGGGTGCAAAAGGATATGAAAAGGATATGAAAAGGATATGAAAATTAAACGGCATATTTTCTAGGCAATCAGGAATCAAGAAATAATTGAAGAAACAGGATCCGAGTAAATGCTGAAAAAACAGTGCCAACCGGTAAGGTACCAGCTGGAAAGGAGAAATTAATGGCTGATTTTGTCCATCTTCATAATCATACCGAATACAGCCTGCTGGATGGGGCCATCAGGCTGTCAGAGTTGATTGAGCAGGCCAGGGAATTTGGCCAGCCGGCGGTTGCTCTGACCGATCATGGTTCCCTCTATGGCATGATCAGATTCTACCGCCAGGCCAGAAAGGCCGGGATAAAGCCGATACTGGGTTGCGAGGTTTACCTCACACCAGGCAGTAGACTGGAGAAGAAGGATCAGACCAGGTACCATCTTATTCTGCTGGCTGAAAATAATCAGGGCTATCACAATCTGATTCAGCTGGTTTCCCGGGGACATCTTGAAGGTTTCTACTATAAACCGCGGGTGGATAAGGAACTGCTGGCCCGGCATGCCGAAGGGCTGATTGCTACTTCTGCCTGCCTGCAGGGAGAGCTGGCTGTTCTGTTGACCGAGGAGCGCCGGGATGAGGCGGAAAAGGCTCTGCAGGAGTACCTTGATATCTTTGGCAGAGATAATTTTTTTATTGAACTTCAGGATCACGGCCTGGAGGAGCAGAAGAGGATTAATCCCATCCTGATTGAGATGGCTGATAAGTTTGAGACAGGTCTGATTGCCAGCAATGACTGCCACTATCTTAACAAGGAGGATGCCGAGCTGCATGACCTTCTGCTGGCCCTGCAGACCGGCACCAACATTCAGGATGAAGATAGAATGCAGTTCCAGGGTGATCAGTTTTACTTTAAATCGACTGCTGAAATGAAGAAACTTTTTGGGGCTGTTCCGGAGGCCCTGGAAAATACGGTGAAGATCGCCGAGCGCTGTAAGGTGGAGCTGGAATTTGATCAGTTTCATCTGCCAGAATATCCTGATATTGAAGAAAATGACAGAGAGAATGGGAAAGAGTATGCAAATAAGAATCCAACTAAGAATCCAAATAAGAACCCAACTGAGAATGGTAAAGTGAATGATAAGGAAAATAAAATTGAAGATGATAAGGAGAAGCAATTAGAGAAGGGAATAGAGCATGATTTAGAGCAGGATGAAGAAAATGGCAAAGAAAATGGCAAAGAGAATGGCAAAGAAAAAGGCAAAGAGAATGAAGTAAAGAAGGTGAAAAGGAAGGGTAAAGAGGATAAGAGATCCAGTCCCAAGGAACTGCTGCGTTATTACTGTGAAGAGGCGCTGCAGGAAAAGCTGCCGGGAGATGAAGAGGCCCGCCGGCGGATGGAGGAGGAACTTAATATAATTATCGATATGGGCTATGCCTCCTACTTTTTAATCGTTAGGGATTTTGTGGTGGAAGCCGGCCGGCGGGGAATCAGGGTCGGACCGGGAAGAGGCTCGGCTGCTGGAAGTCTGGTTTCTTTTCTTCTGGGCATAACCAAGATCAATCCCCTGGGATACGGGCTTTTGTTTGAAAGATTTCTCAATCCTGAAAGATTGAACCTGCCGGATATCGATATAGACTTTGATGACCGCCGGGATGAAATAATTGAATATGTCAGCGAACGTTACGGACAGGAGAGGGTGGCCCAGATTGGCACCTTCGGTACCATGGCAGCCCGGGGAGCGGTCCGGGATGTGGGCCGGGGTCTGGGAATGGACTATGACAAAGTTGACCGGGTGGCAAAAAAAATTCCAGCCCGACCCGGGATAACCCTGGATGAGGCCCTGGAGAAAAATTCCGAGCTGGAGGCCCTGGCCGAGGAGGACAGGCAGATTGCCGAACTTTTGGAGAAGGCTTCCCGGCTGGAGGGCATGCCCCGGCATATTTCCACCCACGCTGCCGGGGTGATTATCGGACCGAAACCGCTGGTGGAACTGGTTCCCCTGCAGCTATCCGATGGTACCCGGATAACCCAGCTGCCGATGGAAGAGGTTGAGGAGCTGGGGCTTTTAAAGATGGACTTTCTGGGTTTAAGGAATCTGACAGTGATTGAGGACAGCCTTAAGAGGATTAAAGAGAATCACGAAGAAGAGATTGAGATTGATAATCTTAAGCTGGACAACCAGGAAGTTTACCGCATGCTGGGCAGAGGGCAGACCGCCGGGGTTTTTCAAATGGAGTCTCAGCTCTTTCAGGATCTCAACCGGAGGCTTAAGCCGGACCGTTTCGGGGATCTGATTGCTCTACTGGCGCTGGGCAGGCCCGGACCACTGGGCAGCAACATGGTTGAGGACTATATTAGATGCCGTCACGGGGAGAAGGAACCGGAATATCTTCACCCCTCTCTGGAGCCGATCTTAAAGGACACCTTTGGCCTGATCCTTTACCAGGAGCAGGTAATGGAAATTGCCAGTAAACTGGGAGGTTTCAGCCTGGGAGAGGCTGATATTCTCCGCCGGGGAATGGGCAAAAAGAAAGAGGAGCTGGTGGCCCGGGAGCGGGAGCGCTTTATAGCAGGAGCCAAAGAAAACGGGATTGCTGAAGATACAGCCCATGAGATTTACGATCAGATGGCCTACTTTTCCGGCTATGGTTTTAATAAATCCCACAGTGCAGCCTATGCTATGATTGCCTATCAGACCGCCTTTTTAAAATCGCAGTATCCGGGCGAGTTCATGGCTGCCCTTTTGAGCAGCGTGATGAACAATCTTGACAAGGTGGCAGATTATATTTCCGCTGCCCGGGAAATGGGGCTTAAGGTTCTACCGCCGGATATCAACGAGAGCGGTCATGATTTTGTCAATACCGGCAGAGAGGAGATCCGGTTTGGTTTGAAGGCCATTAAAAATCTGGGAGGAGGAGCAATCGAGGCCATTATTGCCGGCCGCCAGCAGGGGGACTATCAGGATATCATAGATTTTCTCGAGAGGGTGGATCTGGGCGCCTTCAACAGAACTTCGCTGGAATCATTGATGCTGGCCGGAGCCTTTGACAGCATGCCTCAGAAAAGATCCCAGCTGGTCAGCAGCTGCGAGGAACTGTATTCCAGATTTAACAGTTCAACAGCGGCTCAGGCCCAGGGGCAGACCTCTTTTTTTGATCTGGTTGAGGAAAAGGAGGAGTTTTACAGCGGGGAGTTTAATTTTCCCGAGATGGAGGAGTATACCCATCAGGAAAAACTGGAACTGGAGAGAGAATACCTGGGTGTGTATGTTTCCGGCCATCCTCTGGCGCCCTATTATCAGCTTTTTGCCTACCTGGGCTGTCTTAAAGAAGCTGACAGCAAAAAAGCCCGGCTATTGCGGGGCGGCTTTATTAAGAATATCAGGGAGCATATCACCAAAAATGGCAACAGAATGGCCTTTTTAACCATCGAGGATATCAGCGCTGAGCTGGATGTGGTGGTTTTTCCTGATATTTACCGCAGGTACAGCGGCAGGCTGACCGAGGGTGATGTGGTCTTAATTTCGGGCAAACAGGATGAGGATAATCTGATTGCCAGACAGCTGGTTCCGCTGCAGGCGCCTCCGATAGTTGTTGAGTTTTCAGGAAAGGGAAATAAGGAGCTCAAGAAAATCAGGACTGTGATTCAGGAGGCTCAAGGCGGGAGGGTTCCCCTGATACTGGCCGGGAAAACTGGAAAAGGTGGGAGGCAGATTCTCCTGCTGCCGGCAGAAATCTGGCCGGTTGAGGAAAAGAGAGATTATTTTGTTGAGGAATTCAAAAAGAAGGGATTCAAAGTTGAGGATTTTTCATAATAACACTGGAGGTAGGCGGAGATGAAAACCAGAGAAGAAGCTGATTCAATAGGAAAAAAGATGGTGCCGGTCACAGCCTATTACGGGATTCAATCTCTGCGGGCGGCGGAAAATTTCAAAATTACCAACCTGAAAATACATCCCCGGCTGGTAAAAGCGCTGGCCCTGGTGAAAAAGGCGGCAGCCATCAGCAACCGGGATATAGGATTGCTGGTGGATAGGAAGGCCCGGGCCATTATTCAGGCCTGTGATGAGGTGGCCGGGGGTTCGCTGCAGGATCAATTTATTGTCGATGCCGTTCAGGGCGGAGCCGGGACCTCGATCAATATGAATATGAATGAAGTGCTGGCCAACCGGGCCATTGAAATACTGGGAGGAACCAAGGGTGATTATCAGCTTGTCCATCCCAACAACCATGTCAATATGAGCCAGTCAACCAATGATGTGCTGCCCACCGCCATCAGAATTGCCACCATCAGAATGCTGGAGGAGGTGGTGATTGAGGTCGGAAGGCTGGAGGAAGCTCTCAGGGAGAAATCTCGGGAGTTTGATGATGTGATTAAAATGGGCCGGACCCAGCTGCAAGATGCTGTTCCCATCAGGCTGGGTCAGGAATTTTCAGCCTATGCATCAGCAGTGAGCCGGGACAGGAACAGGATTGCTGCCTCCATCGAAGATCTTGAGGTTATCAACCTGGGAGCTACAGCGGTTGGCACCGGACTCAATGCTGACCTCGAGTATGTCAACAGTGTTACCGAGATTTTAAAGGAAATCACCGGCTTGAATCTAAGACAGTCGGAAAACATGATAGATGCCACCCAGAATGTTGATGCCCTGGTGGGGGTTTCCTCGGTATTGAAAACGGCGGCGGTTAACCTTTCAAAAATAGCCAGTGACCTAAGATTGATGTCCTCGGGCCCCCGGGCAGGGTTAAATGAGATTGACTTACCTGCCGTGCAGCCCGGTTCTTCCATCATGCCCGGCAAGGTCAATCCTGTGATTCCGGAAGTGGTAAACCAGGTTGCCTATCAGATAATAGGCAATGATCAGGTAATCAGCATGGCTGCCGAGGCCGGTCAGCTGGAGTTGAATGTCATGCAGCCGGTGCTGGTTTATAACCTCTTTCAATCGATTGAGATGCTGGAAAATGCCCTCGAAACCTTTATTGACAACTGCATTGTCGGTATAAAGGCCAACCGGAAACGCTGCCGGGAGCTGGTGGAAAGAAGTGTGGGTATTATAACGGCCATCAATCCCCATGTGGGCTATGAGACTGCTTCCCGGATTGTTAAAAGAGCTCTGGAAGAGGAAAGGTCGGTCAAGGATATCATTCTGGAAGAGGGAATTTTAAGCGCTGAGGAGCTGGAAAAAATATTAAACCCCTATGAAATGACCGAGCCCGGTATTGCCGGCAAGGATCTGCTTGATATCTAGCAAATTTAAAGGAACTGCTTGATATTTATCAAATTTAATTTAGCAGTGAGTTTAAGTCAGAGAATTTATTGTTTAACGAATATATTATTTAGAGAATTTATAATTTAACGAATTTATAATTTAACGAATTAATTTTAACGAATTTGTTTTAGTGAATTTATTTTGATATCCAGTTGTAACAGCAAAGGTAACAGCAAACAGCCTACATACTCCAATCGGCGAGGGGAGGAAAGAAGCATGTGGCAGATTGTTTATGTGGTACACACCCGGGAAGAAGCGGAAAGGATTAAAGAGGAGTTGACTGCCGAGGGATTTCTGATTAAAATTGAAGGTATGGGAGAGGGTGATTATCAGATTAAAACTCCCCGGGGAGAGGCTGAAGAGGTGTATGAGATATTGAATCGAAAGTTTAATGTATAATTCCCGGGACAAAATAAACTGGTAAAGAAAAAACCCCCGGATTGGGTGATCGGGGGTTTTTCTGTATTGATAGTTTATTTGTTTTATCAATTATTGTTCTTTGTTTTAAATGGATCATACTTTCTATATTACAGTAAACCCGGTTAAACTGCTTTCTGTAATCAGTCTTAACCGAAGAAGATCTCGGGTTTTTCCAGAAGGTCCAGTGGTACGGTTTTTGTTTCGGCTACCGCATCGGCCAGATCTACTATTTCAATATCCTGACCTTTGAGGGCTGCCATTTTGCCAAATTCGCCTTTCTCCACACAGTCAATGACGGCCAGTCCATATCTGCTGGAAAGAATTCTGTCAAAGGCAGTGGGAGTTCCACCCCTGACTATATGACGGGGCTGGATATAGCGGGTCTGCCAGTCCATTCTTTCCTCGATTTCATCGGCCAGATATTCACCAATACCGCCCAGGATTACATGACCGTATTCATCGGTATCTTCATCCTCTGCCATCATTTCATCCATTTCTGTGGTGGTGGCTCCTTCAGCCACAACTACTATAGCATAATCCTTACCCCGCTGCCGGCGCTGCTCCAGGTAACTGCAGATATCTTTGATGCTGTAGGTTTTTTCCGGCGTCAATATTACATCGGCATCCCCGGCCCAGCCAGCATAGAGGGCAGTCCAGCCGGAATAGCGGCCAAAAACTTCATAGACGATCACCCGGTGATGGGAACGGGCAGTTGTTTTAAGGCGATCCAGATGGTCGGTGGCGGCCTGAACGGCACTCATAAAACCGAAGGTCATATCAGTGCATTCCAGATCGTTGTCCATTGTTTTGGGAACACCTACGATCTTAACTCCCTGCTGATAAAGTTTGTTGGCAGCTCCCAGAGTATCATCTCCGCCTATGGCTATCAGGGCATCGATGTCCTCCTTTTCCATGGTTCTTTTGACATCTTCAGGGTCATTACCGGCACTGAAGGGATTGGTTCTGCTGCTTCCCAGCATGGTGCCGCCTTCAGGCAGAATATCAATAACATCATCCATGGTTAATTCCATCCAGTCATTTTCCAGAACACCCCTCCAGCCATCCCGGAAGCCAACAAACTCGTGATTGTATTCCTTGATTCCCTTCCAGACAATCGATTTAATTACGGCATTCAATCCACCACAGTCTCCTCCACCGGTTAAGATTCCAATTTTCATATTATCACACTCCTGAGTTAATAGTAATGATCAATAATGCTTTTCAATAATGCTTTAAAGATAGTCAATAATGCTTTAATGATAAACAAAATGCTTTAATGAGGTTTGATAATGCTTTGATAATTTAATAATGGTCGATAAGTCGATAAAGGTTTGTTAAAATAAGTACGAGGCAAAAATGGCTTCCCTACAGAAATAAATTTTACCACTTTAGCAGGCAAGATGCAAATCAACATTTTCAGTGCTGAATTAAACTGGATTAAAGATTAATTGTGGTTCGAGAAAACATTAATCAAAATATTAATTATATACTGCCACAAATGTTTTGTGAAAATTGCTATACCTTGACAAGCGAGAAAGTCCGGTGATATGATGTATTTACGATTTACAGGCATAAAGGTTTTTCAATGTTAAATTAACCAGGCCGGAATAAACCTAAGGAGGTAACAACCATGCAAAGAATAGGGGTCCTTACCAGTGGAGGAGATGCCCCGGGAATGAACGCGGCTGTACGGGCTGTCACCCGGCAGGCTTTGAATCTGGATATGGAAGTTATGGGAATCAGCAGAGGATATTCCGGTTTGATCAAGGGGGAAATATCTAAATTAAAAGATAAGGATGTTTCCGGCAAAATAAACCGGGGAGGGACCTTTCTCTTTACTGCCCGGAGTGAGGATTTCAAAACTGCCGAAGGTCAGGAAGAGGCTATCTCCCACCTTAAAAATTATGGAATAGAGGCTCTAGTTATAATTGGAGGAGATGGATCCCTCCAGGGGGCTATGGCTCTAGAAAGACAGGGCATACCGACAGTGGGCGTTCCAGCCTCCATTGATAATGATCTATCCGGAACAGATTATTCCATCGGTTTTGATACTGCGGTTAATACAGTGGTTGATGCGGTTGACAAAATAAGAGATACCGCCACTTCCCATGAGAGAGTTTTTGTGATAGAAACCATGGGGCGGAATAACGGCCTGTTAACCCTGGAGTCAGGACTGGCTGTGGGGGCGGAAGCTATATTAATTCCGGAGATTGAATTTGATATTGAAGAGGTATGCGGGATAGTCCGAAAAGGCTATGAAAGTGGAAAATCTCACAATCTCATTCTGGTAGCTGAAGGAATTAAGGACTGCTGCCTGGATCAAACCAAAAAACAGAAAAAACAGTACAGTGCAGCCTTTCAGATCGGGGAGATAATCACTGAAAATACCGGATTTGAAGTGAGAATTATTGTTCTGGGTCATGTGCAGAGAGGAGGTTCACCCTCAGCCCTGGATCGTGTTACCGCTAGCAAACTGGGCTCTAAAGCAGTTGAGGTAATAAAATCAGGAGGCCGGGGAGTGATGGTGGGAATCAATCAGGATAAAATGGTTACCGTTGATTACGATGTTATTCTTGAGCAGGAAAAACAGATTGATGAGTCACTGTATAATCTTGCTAAGATTTTAGGATGATTATTATTTTTATGAGAATTTGACCGGTAATTCTCAGGGTTAAATCGAATCGCTGGGGAGCTGAAGATGCAAACAGCTCCGAAAAAGCTCAGGATACAGGACAGCAAATAGAGTAAATAGAGCACATAGAGCAGAGAGCAGGACCTGAAAGATGTGCTGTCGTGATTTATTTATGATTCATTTAAATTTCCCTGAAGAAAGGCAAATAAACTTTCTCTGAAGAAAGGTAAATAAAGTTCCTGAAGAAAGGCCAAAAAAGCAAAAAAACAATTATAAAACAATCATTATATATCAGGAAGGGGATTTAATATGCGTAAGACTAAAATTGTTTGTACTCTGGGACCGGCCAGCAATGATAAAGAAACACTGCTGGAAATGGCTGAAAAGGGAATGGATGTAGCCCGCTTTAATTTTTCTCATGGTGATCATCAGGAGCACAAACATAGAATGGATTTAATCAAGGAGATTGAACAGGAAGTAAATCGTCCCCTGGGAATTATGCTGGACACCAAGGGTCCGGAGATTCGGACCGGGGATCTGGCTGAAGGTGAAGTGGAATTAAAGCAGGATGAAAAGATTATTCTGACCACCGAAAAGGTGGAAGGAACAGCAGAAAAAGTTACCGTCCAGTATCAGGGGCTTCCTGAAGATTTAAAGCCGGGGAACATGATTCTGGTCGATGATGGCCTGATTGAATTAGAGGTTGAAGAGATTGAGGGTTCTGAAGTTTTTTGCAGAATTGTGAATGGAGGAACACTTGGTTCCCGCAAGGGAGTGAATTTGCCGGGAGTAAATGTTCAGCTGCCGGCCTTAACTGACAAGGACCGTAATGATATTCGCTTTGGGGTTGAGCAGGGAGTACATTTTGTGGCAGCTTCCTTTGTCCGCAAGGCCAGTGATGTGATTGAGATCCGCAAACTGCTGGAGGAAGCTGGAGCTGAAGATACTAAAATCATACCCAAGATTGAGAATGAAGAGGGTGTGGAGAATATTGATGACATCATCGAGGTCTCTGATGGAATTATGGTAGCCCGGGGAGATCTGGGTGTGGAGATACCGGCGGAAAGAGTTCCTATAATCCAGAAACAGCTTATTAGAAAGTGCAATGAAGCTGCCATTCCAGTGATTACCGCCACCCAGATGCTGGACTCCATGATCAGGAACCCTCGCCCCACCAGGGCCGAGGCCTCTGATGTGGCCAATGCCATTTTTGACGGCACTGATGCCATTATGCTTTCCGGTGAGTCTGCTGCCGGTAAATATCCGGTGAAGTCGGTGGAAACCATGGCCCGGATTGCCCGGGAAACCGAGGATTCCATTTCCTATACCAGGAAAATTGCTGGCATTAAAGAGCCCCGCAGCAACACCGCCACCGAGGCCATCAGTTATGCCTCCTGTGAAACAGCCGTGAATCTGGAGGCCCAGGCTATAATTACCGCCACCGGTTCGGGGCTTACAGCCCGCAAGGTGGCCAAGTACCGCCCGCCAATCAAAATTGTAGCGGTTACTCCTAACGCCAGGGTGCAGCATTTTTTGACGCTGATCTGGGGAGTATATCCTCTGGTCTCAGCCGTCACAGATTCCACCGATGAAATGATTGAAAATGCTACCCAGGTTGCCCTGGAAAAGGGCCTGGTTCAGGATGGAGACATGGTGATAATTACCGCCGGAGCACCGGTCGGCATACCGGGTACCACCAATTTGATTAAAGTAGATGTTGTCGGCAAGCCGGTTATTGAAGGTATGGGTGTCGGTAAAAAGATTGTAGTGGGAACAGTTGTCAGGGCAGAGTCAGCCCAGGAGGCCAATGCCAAAGTAAACAAGG
>LKMJ01005983.1_pt1 | contig 11495 bp, 12 predicted proteins | sample 643391 | NCBI WGS metagenome assembly LKMJ01 (sample SAMN04112250, study PRJNA286221) | soda lake metagenome | biome: soda lake; feature: Kulunda Steppe; material: water; isolation source: sample PL-Br10 brine of Picturesque Lake | place: Russia: Kulunda steppe | collected 2010-07
GCTGCTACGAAAATAGCTATCACTAGGCCTACTATTACATCAACTGTTTTCCCCTCAGTTCCTTTCAGAGACACTGTATTAGAAATGTTGTTTGTTGTTGAATTTAATGTTTTTTAGTCGAATGCGGATTCTAAGGCGTCTGTGAATATTGATTCCAGTACGTTGTTAGTGATGTAGAGCGTTGTTAGCGCTGTTATTACTGCTACTGCGATAAGTATTAGGTGCCAAGTTGATATTTCTCCTTTCACATATCTCCTACTCCGGTCATTAGGCTTCCGAACAATAGGCTTACGATTGTCAGTGTCATGATGTAGAAGAACATTCCGGAAATTAAGATTTTTCCGATAAACATGTTCTTGTATGTTGGATCGTTGCCTCTAGAGATTTTCATGTAAAAAGTTCCGAGTATGTAGAGCAGCTGGATTAAATAAAGGCCTACCACAAACTGTAGCAGCTCGGGAGGTATTGCTGAGTCCATGTCTTCGATAAAGGTTCCTCCTCCTAGGTTTGCTCCTGCCTCTGCCTCTTCTCCATCAGGCAGATCTCCTTCGGCAAGCTCGAACGACTCGGAAAGCTGAAATATTGCGGTGATTATGGTTTGGGACATTCCTACTGCTACTCCTGAAACGATTGGTGCTAGCATGTATGCAAGCATCTGGATGGTTGTAGTAGTCTCTTCCATCAAGTCGTTTAGCCGTTCCTGGGTCTGGTGAATGTTTTTCAAGTATCTTGAAATTGTCATCATTGCTGTAGAGGCCATATTTGTTCCTTTTTCCGATGACTCGAGAATAGCTCTCATCACGGTTTCAATCATTTGACTTGGGAACTGTCTCAAGGCGCCGTAACGTTCATGGAAAATAGCGTCGTCAAAAGTCATTCCCATGTCTTTAACGTTTCTAGAAGCGGTCAAGAACAGATTTGAAATCTCCAGATCTTTAGTACTTTGAGCTGCCTGATCTAAAGCAAGCTCGATCGGTGTTCCGCCAGATATCTTATTACCTAGCTCGAAAAGCGCAGTAGGGAACTCTGACTCTATCTCTCTCAACTTGGCCTCAGCTTTCTGCCGCTCAATATTACCTAAGACCTTTGTAACTCCTATGGCAAGGCCTAGACCCAGTATGATGGACATGCTCCGCATAAGCATTGCGAAGGGAGCCACGTCGTCGCCAGAAGTTAAGAGGCCTGGCGCGGTCTCAATGACGGACGAATCTGATAGAGGGTAAAAGTATGGGAAAGATAAGTAGCCTATTATGCCGTATAAACTGAATACAGCGAATATACCGAGGCCTATAGGCCAAACCGGTAGCTCCATTTTATCTCCTGAGATATTGAAGGTGTAACGCCCTCTTTTCGGTAAGGAGTCCTCTGAAACAGGTTTGGAGCTTATTGTAGGGGGCCTGGAACTCAGTGTTCGCTGCATGAACCACCATAGGAATGCGGGGAGCATCAAGTTGAACGTTATGAACAGGTGTAGAGGTGTTATCAGGCCTCCTAAGAATGCTGATACTAACGGAAGCATTATCATGCCGAGCACAGGCAGCAATGCGCCCACAGCGTTTAGTATCATGACCGGTGTCTCTAGGCCTTGTGCGTAGTGCTTCATTTTCTCCTGGGTTCCGTCTAGTATGTTGTCTATTGAGTCTTGGAGAAGTCTTTCGCGACGGGTAGGATTAGGTTCGTTTGTTGCTGCTCTCAAAAGGTTTAGGGACTCTAGAAAGTCTTTGTTGTAGTCTTTCCAGCGCTCAGTATAGTTTTCCAGAGCGTTGTCGATTTTTTTGTATTCTCCTATCTCCAGAGTCCATAATACGCCCTTTAAATCCTTGGAAATAGGGCCTTGCAGGTTCAATGCGGCGAATCTGACGGCGCCCTCAAGGTTGGGAGAGCTGCGCATGTATACGACCATGTATAATACTGCAAGGATCATTTCGCCGCTGCTTTCTATCACCTTGTCTTTTGCATCATATAATGGCTTGTAAAATGTGTATGCGGCCGCCATAAAAGGCACGAGGCCTGTAATAAGGATCAGCGATAAAGGGATTAGGCCTCCGTCCATTCCTAAAGCAGCTCCAAGGCCTATGTTCAGGGCGAATAATGTTATCCATGCTGCAAAAGTCGATATGAGCACGCCTATGGTCGCTGAGAGCACCATTCCTGGCGTTATCTCCCATCCGAGAAGTTTTATCGCAGGATCTAGTTTTCTGCGTGTGCCTTCATCTGCCTTTAGATTAAGTACGGAGGCCATTCTGTAGCAGAGCTTCTCGTACCGGTTGCGTTCTTCAGATCGGATTTCTTCTTCTTTGTATTTTTGGTATCTTCTTGAAAAGTTGTTGCTGTTGTCCCGGGTGTCGTATGGAGGCAGTTTAACGTCTTTGTTTATCTCTCCAAGTATTTCATCTAGCCTTTCTTTCTCTTCATCGTCCAAAATGATTCACCCGTGCGTCTTCCCTGTTCAGGCCTCTAATTTTTTGTGTCACTCCTGTTCACACCTGTTGGTCCAGCCATTCGTTCCATCTGTTGAGAATTCTTTCAGGCTCTTGTGATCCGTATTCTTCGTACACGCGGTTAGAGAGCAGGTGGAATTTTTGATTTGCTTTTACCACGGTTTCAGCTTCAAGCAGTTCAGGCCTGTCGTACTCTTCTGCCTTGTCTGCTAAGGTTTTTTTCATTTCTTCCCGCATCTTGATGTTTTGCCAGACGGCCTCCCAGTCGTTCTTCCATTCTCTGACGTTTTCAGCAATTCTGTTCAGTATCAGGGACTCTCCGTTAAGAAGCTCGTCAGTAGGCACTAGCTCGTCCTTTGAGCTGTCATAACGCATCAAGTCTACAAATGCATTCTCTTCTAGAGGATCTTCTCGCCACTCTTTACGCACTTCGGTGATACCGGTCACTCTTCTATAAGTTTCTAGACCATCAGGACTCTTGATTTTGTTAACGCTTACAACAATGTCTGTGGCCTTGAAACTTGTGGTTGGCACTCCCAAATCATTGACAACACGATCAAAAACAGAATAAGCATCTTCTCCGTGGATAGTACCTCCTACAAAGTTTGCTACAGCTCCTACACGCATAGCTTCATATAAGGCCTGCGCTTCGTCCGAACGCACCTCTCCAATAACCAGTGCGGAGTCTCCCATTCTCAACGAGGTTCTTATCGCGTTGTCAGCAGTCATCTCGTTTTCTACTTGCGTGATAACTGATCTCGACTTCATCCGCTCAACGTTGTAACCTAGATCCTTCATCTGGGGTACAGGAAGCTCTAAGGTATCCTCTACCGTTACTATGCGATGGTTTTTCATTATTTCGAGCATTGACGCACTTAGAATAGATGTTTTACCTGCTCCACGAGTCCCTGCGAACAGTACTGACCGGTTCCCATCGACTATAAAGGACAGTAGGCCTGCGCCTATTGCGTTGATCGTTCCGTTGCTCACGAATAGCGGCAGTGTCCAAGCACGGGATCTGTGGCGTCTGAATGCAAATGCTAGGCCTTCAGGAGATAGGTTTTCCTGTATTACTGCTACACGCGCTCTCCCGCCTTTTACCTCTGTTTCTGTGTCCAGCACAGGGTTAGCTTCGTCCAGAGGCCTGCCGCTCTGTATTCTGAACTGTGTGGCCCATGATTCTGCCTCGTCTTTTGTCGGTATCAGGTTGGTCTCGCATTCTCCGTAGTGTTCATGAGCTATGTAAATTGGTGAGCCTCCTATAGGCGAGTTTATGTATACGTCTTGGATTTTTGGGTCTGCGAGAAGCAGTTCGAGCACTCCTAGGCCTGATGTGTATCGGTTTAGTATTTCTCCTATGCTTTCTATCTCATCTTTTGATAGTTGTATTCCCATCTGGTTTGCGATGTCTCTAAGCATGTCCCGTCCGATGCTTTCGAAAACCTCTCTCATCCGGTCTGGTTCCGCGAACTCTCCGGACTCTGGTTCGTGGGAGGCCATAAATCTTCTGGCCGCGTCAAGCAAGTTGTACTTTTCCTCAGGCAGGTTGAACTCGGGAGGGTTTACGTGATACACGGGCCTTGTTTTTTCAGGAACGTTATAAATTGAGACTTCGACCTCTCCACGACTATAGCGTTCTACCTCCTCTCCTCTCTCAGGAGGGAGGGACATGTATTTTGTAAGCATGAAGTTAGGCCTGACTAGTGGGTGGAAGAACTCTCTGTAGACTTCTCTGTCTCCTATGTGGTGGCCTGTGATGTAGTCTGAGGCCTTTTTTATTATCTGCGTGTTTTCCAGTATTTTCATTACCGGGTTAAGAACGTCTTGTACGAAGTATTTCCTGCAACGGCTCTGCTGAGGATAAGTTTCGTCCTGTTCCTGTCTTAGATGCCGCTTTTTTCTTTTCAGCTCTACGTATGCTCCTACGGGATCTTGCTTGAGATTGTTGAGGACTATGTTCTGGACTTCAGGGAGTTGTTCACTGTATAGTTGGCCGCATTTGTCGTTTCTGATATTGGTTGAGAGCAGGCCTTTGTTTGAGATTTCTTGTATTGCATCAGCGATTTCCTTGAGCAGTCTTACTTGTTCTTCGCTGTACTCATAGTCTCGGCTTTCTGATAAGATTACGGATGAGGCGTTAGGCACTTCCTGTAGTATGTCGACTACTCGGGCCATCACCTCAGGATAATCTTCAACTGAAGCGCCGTAGATTGAGCCGAGAGTATTGACTCTGACGGTCCGAGTATCCTCCTCAAATTCGTAGTCAAATATGTCCTTTTCTCTTATGCTCATCCTAGCATTATTATTCATGTTTTGCTAAAATAAAAGATAGGATGGCCGATCAGCAGATAATCAACCAGATAATTGACAGGGTGAACGACTTTAACCGAAGAGTTAGAGGCCTAGAAGATAAGATAAGGAACTTGAACGCCCGAGTTAATACTCTGGATGATACAGTACTGGAGAAGCATGGATCCGTAAATCAAGATATTCAAAGCCTTGAGGATGAAATAACAGAGTTAAGAGATCGAGTGGCGAACATGGAAGTTGATATAAGAGAGATTAACAGGGAGAAAAGAAAATTTGTCACTTCCCAAGAGCTTGAAGAGATCGAAAACTACATGGATCTGCTAAACCCGCTTAACTCCAATTTCGTGACTGAAAAACAGCTTCGTGAAGCAACCTCTCAAAACATCTCTCGAAAAGAAGTTGAACGCATAATAGAGAGAAAGTTAAAAAACAAGCAAACAGAATAACTAAACATAGAGGCCTTATTAATCAATGAAATTTCAGCTATTCGGACGCTTAAAAGACCAAGAAGACTCGCAAGAGGCCCAGAATCAGCAATCCCAAGCTTCTAGGCCTGGCGATGAACCTGGTTTTTCAGGCGGAAGCCTTGAGAGAACTGTTGAAAGCATGTTTCAACAAGGATACTCTGAAGAAGAAATAATGGATGAACTTCAGGGCAGGTATTCATCCACCGAAATTAGCAGGGCGGTCAATAATGCTATAACTTCTACCGCTACAAATGATTCTTCAGGCCCACAACCAATGACACCTTACAATAAAGAAGCCGATCCTGAAGCCGTTAGTCCAATGGATGAGGGATACAATAAAGAAAGTGGCGACCAAGATACGCCGATGCCTCAAGAAGATGCTCAATCCGGCCTTCAGAACCCGAATCTAGGCCAGCCTTCTGGCCAGCAAATCCCTCAATCAAATCCGCAGCCTAATAACGGGCAGTCTGGAACGATAGACCAGGCTACAGAGGAGCTTATAGAAACTATTGTTGCCGAACAGTTCCAGAGAGTGAACAGTGAGTTTGAAAGCGTCTATGAAGAGTTAGACATAATAGTTGATAAGGTGGAGGATCTTGATGAAAGGGTTAACGAGCTGGAGATCAGAGATGATGAAGACCAGCAACAGTTCGTCCAGAAAGTCGATGAAATGGAAGACCATATCGATTCTTACCAGAGCAGGATTGGAGGCCTAGAAAAAGCATTCCAGCAGGTCTTACCTTCCCTTGTTGAGAACGTGAAAGATTTGACTTCGCTGGTTCAGGAGATAAAGAATGAGAGAGGCATAGAAACTGATACAGAACTGGACTCGGACGATGTTGAAGACATAGATATGAGCAACTGGTAAATTTTTTCTAGTTAGAGGTTATATAGACTACAGCCAGTATAAAACCGAGAAGTAAAACAGGCATTAAAACCTCGTCAACCATATCAGCATCCACTTCTACGTTTTCTACTACGCCGGTCAATCCAAAACTACTTGCTACTACCGCGATAAGGCCTCCTCCAAGTATTAATGCTCCAGCAGCTAAAGGAATGTTTTTCTCAATGTCGGTCATTGAATCTAGATCTATCCCTGCTACTGCCATCACTATCAGGAAGCCAAGAGCCACAAAAGATGCGAAAGCCAGTACTGCTGCAAAGTTTGTGAAAAGCGTTTCAGGGAATGCAAAGTAAACTCCTCCTATAGCAAGAAACGAAAAAGCTACTGCAACCGCGCCGTTAATGCTAGGCTCCTCAAACACCTCATATTTTTGGAGAACTCCGTATGTGAAGGTCAGCAGGAGGAGCCACGGGAAAAATAGGTGGAAAAGGCCTGCTTCTGACATGAATGCAACCATTTCAGCAAAGAAACTCACGTACTATCTCCTCCAAACAACCATTCTAGTCTTTTTCTTGCGTCTGGTCCTCCTCCGTCATCTTCGCTGTCTTTTAGTGTCCATGCCAGTACTCCTGCTATCAGAAGAAGCCAGATAAGGCCTGAGTCTATAAGTAAAGGCCCGAGATCTGCCATATCATATTGTCCTACGTCTACTTGGCTAGGGCCGAACCCTCCTGCTGTTACGAAGGCTGATGCTACGATCGATATTATGAGGAATACGCCCATCGGGCTTCGTAAGTCGCCTTCGTTCCAGCCGAATAGGCCTATTAGGACCATGAGTCCTACTATCCCTACTATTCCTATTGTTAGTCTGCCGAAGTATTCTATGAAGAACTGTTGGTAGAATGGGTTTACTGCTATGAACTGTGCTGTGAAGAACGAGGATATTATGGCTATTAGTGCGGCATGTTTGTCTTCACTGAAGAGATCTACGCGTTTTAGTGCTAGGAAGAATACTATGTAGGATAGTACAAATGGTAGGACCAGTGTAAAGAAGTCCAACTGGGCCATTGTTTCAAGGAGGGTTGAAAATCCTTCTGCTTCTGTCATTAGCAGTTAATCCCTCTGATCTTTCTGTTCTAGGTAGTATGAAAGCTTCCTGTTAATCAGCCATAGCTCGCGTCCTATAATCATTAGTGCGAGCATTGTTATCCAAGGGAAGATTACTCTGCCGAAGGATATAATGTCCCAGTCTGCTGTGGATACGAATAGTACCCATGCAGTGACGGAGATAGCTCCCAAGGAAAGTATAATTATCGCCAGTTCATCTACAATATTCTCGAGTTCGTACATGAAGCGGTGTAGCTTGTCTCGGTTCACATGAATCCTCCTCCCATTCCCATGCCGCCTCTTCTCATTTTACGCTTCATCATGGTTCTTCCAGCAAGGTATCCTATAACTGCACCTGCTATTAACACATCAATATTAGTTACGGCCCGATCAATTATTTGTTCTGCTGGCATCTATTATTTACCTCTACAACTGTAAATTATTGAGCTATTGTTTAAATAATTAGGGCAGTCATCACATTGCCAATCAAGATTTCTCTGGTTTTTCGAAGTTTCTACATTGCTTGTTCCAGCTTTTTGAGCTGCTTGTAGACATCAGATTCAAACTTCCCGTGCGCCGCCACTTTACTTTCAAGAGAAGCTAACTCAGTATCCACGTCAGCCATCTTAGCCTCTGCTCGAAGAATATCGTTGGAAAGAGCTGTAGAAACAACTGAAGAACTTGAGCACACATTCTTTAGTGCTTTTAATTTAGAGTGGATTTCTCCGTCTTTTTCGACCAGTTTCTTGATGTGGTTAAGCTCAGCCTCAGATATCTGCATATCCATTTTAGCGATTCTCTCCGCCCGCTTAACTATGTTTTTTAGGGTATTAGAACGTTGATCAAGCCAGCCTGCCACTCTCATTAATTCATTTGCTTCATCTCTTCCGGATAAATCCTGGCATTTGTTCATATCTAAGGCCTTTGACACAACTTTTTCAGCAGCATCTCTGTCCGAAGAAATTTCTGACATCGATACGGGAGAGTAATGCATGAAGTGCGCCGAAGCCAAGATAAACTGCATTTCATCCAACAAGTCATTAAACACATCGTCGGGAGGCGTAATGCTCTCGCTCTTTAAACACCTTTTTATCTGGTTTTCCAGATTGTAAATCTCTTCTTTAAAATTTCTATCCGATTTAACAGAGTTGTGGAAGTTATCTATGGTTGCAGGGCTTTTAGAAGTATACTGGCCTAAAATTTCGTTGATGAGGCCTGCTCTCCGAGTTAAACTCTTGAAAACGTCCGGACCGTTATCATTGAAATCTCCTAGATCATCCTCTGCCTGGGACAACAATCTCTCTATACTGGAGTGATGCTTTCTAACATGCTCTATCTCGCTTACCATGTCGGTATCAAAGAATCTTAACGCTTCCTCTAGGCCTTTTTCCTCTCTCTGCCGGCTTCTCTGGCTGTAACCATCGGCAATTTCTCGGCCTGTTTTTCCCAGCTCCTTTCCTAGATCTTTCCAGGCCTGTAGGTTTTGATGGTTCTGAGTTTGACCGTTTTGAGACGTAGAGTCTTGAGTCGTTGTTTGATCTGTAGGTGTTGCTGTTGTTGTGGTTGTTCTACTAGGTATCAGGCCTGCGTAAAGGATGGCTGCTAGGGCTAGGGCTGATAATCCTGCTAGTGCTAGAAGGCCTGATGATATGGCGCCGAGCGTGAGGACTGTTGTTGAGGAGGCTACAAGCGAGAATCCTTTCATTCCCGTAGGCGTGTCTTCGTCTGTTCGGTGGTAGTTTTCTCGGCCTATTCTTTCTTCAAATGTTTCGTAGCCCATGGTTGTAAAGTTCTTGATTAAAAAGTAGAAGCCTATGATCGGCATTACGATGAACAGCATTACTTCTCCAGCGGTTTCTACTTGGAAAGTTGTTACTGTGTTTACGAACTCGACCAGGCTTTCTTCAACCGTCATCTCTGCTCCTAGCATCTGTGCTGCCGCAGTAGAAGTATATACGGTAAGTGCGGAGCCTAGAAGAACGGTTTTGCGGCCTGCCATATGTTAAAATAGGTTCACTCTGTTTTTATGTTCTGTCATCAAGGCCTTACAAAAACGTAGATCATGAACAGGAATACTAGTATCAAGGCCCCGACAGCTATAACACCTATCGATGCAGCCATCTGCTGTATCAACTCCCAGTAAGGTGATACAACAACCATTAAAGCTATAGTTACGGCCATTATAGTGGCTTCCTTATCCACGTTAGGCCCGTCTTCCCATGGGTTGTCGCCTGTGTCAAAAGTAAACTTTAAAGCCCTTTTAAGAGAGAACTGCAAAAGAATAGTGATGAATAAGAAAGGCGCCACAAACTCGGCAATTATTTCTTCATGAGAATCATACTCAGGGACCACAAACCAGTCAGAACCAACCTGCTGGTCGCTATAATAGTAGTCAGCGGAAACCAATGAAACTAAGAAAAACACTGAGAGTAAAAGGCCTGAAATTTTAGTTACCGAAGTCAAAATCATCTCCTCCGAGATCGTCTCCCCCGAAGTCATTACCTAGGCCTCCGGACCCGCGCTCCTGCTGCAGCTCATGTATGTAAGCTGGTATTACTTCGTCGACTAAAAAGCCTACGACAAGGCCTGACACAGCAAGCACCACAACAGTGTTCATCCACGGTTCAAGGCCTAAAGCGTTCTCAGCTAGGTCTTCAGTTAGTAGAGCTATAAAGTATCCTCCTATTGCTGCTGCAGGATAAGAAGCTATGGTCCACAGGTTTTTCACTATTTTTTCACGTCCTTAAGAATTATTTGCGTCTTTTTAGTTTTTATAGGATAGTTTTGGAAAGGGGTTTTTACGCCCATAGGTTGTTCAGAGGCCTGTCCATTTTTTGTTTTAGTATGTCTGCTAACTGTCGTTCTAGATCTCCTATTTCTTCTGAGTTCTCATCTGAATACCTGTTTCTAGGGCCTAATTCGTTAAACGTTTTTTGAGCTTCGTTGTAAATTTCTTCTGCTTCCCATTTGTCTTCCGCGTTTTCGGCCTTTCTTATCAGATTTTTTAGCTCTTTTGCAGTTTTATTCACTTTTAGGGCTCTATCTAGCACATTTTCGTCTTGGCCTTCAAGTCTTTTTAGGACGTTTCTTGCTAGGTTTTCTACTTCTCTTATTTGTTTCTGCTGTTTTTTGCTTTCTGTATGGTGCTTTTCTTCTGCTATTATGTTGACGTACCTTAATACTTCTCTCTCAATTTCTTCGTACTGTGATGCGGGTATTTGGTTGTTTCGTAGACGGCTCCAAATTCGCGACAACCGTTTTCTTATTTCCGTTATGTCTCTTCCAACGTTTTTCAGATTTCGTGCCTCTAGTTCTTCTGCACGGGCAATTTCTTTCTTTAGTTTTTGTGCTGTATTCCGGAGTTGCTGAACCTGTTTAGTTAGTACTACTAGAGTCTGTTCTTCCTCAGAAAGGTTTTGTTCGTAAAGCTCCAAGGCTCTCTGCTCTTTCCCCAAAACATCTCTTATCACGTCTAAAGCATGTTCTTCTCCATCTAGTTCTTCTGATTCGTGTAATACCAACGATTTCTCTTCTTCAGCGACTCTTTTCAGGGGAACGAGCTCTTTGCTTTCGCTAGTAAGAGGTACTAGGTCTGTGACTTCCTTTGAGGCCTCTTTATCAATTTGCTCCGCCTTTTGAATTTCGTTGATTACATCTTGGAATGTTTTCTGGCTTTCACTCAGCTCTCTTTCTGCTTCTTCGGAGTCGATTTCTACTTGTCTCGCTCCTTGAGTCGCTTGCTGGAGTTCTGCCTGTAAATCGTTTATCTGGCTTTTTACTTGCTCAAATTGTTTATTGAGTTCATTCAATTTTTGGTTAAATACTTCTTCATCAATTGCCTCTTGAGAAAGGCGGTCTTCAAGATTTGCTAGCTGTGACGATATTTGTTGGAGTTGATTAAACACTTGTTCGGATTGTTCAGAAATCTTGTGTTCTAAAGAACTTATACTCTCTTCCAAACCGGCTATCTCGCTTTCTACGCCATTCACTTGCTCCGTCTCCGAGACTAATTTTTCTTCTTCTCCCTCTATCAGCTCTTCTTCTTGTAAAAGCCTTTGCTCAAGGCCTGCAATATTTTCTGCTTCGTTCGCTATATTAATTATCTTTTCAGCTCTTTCTCGGGAGATATTGCCGTTTTCTAATTCGTTTTTCACCTTTCCTTTAAGCGCTTCTAAATTAGACGCATCGCTAATAACACTGTTCAACTCTTTTTCCAATTGAGGCTCATTTTGCTTTACTTCTTCAAGCTCATCTTTCAGACCTGATATCTCTTCTTGAATCTCACTCTGCATAGGGTCATTTTCGGGATCGCGGTTTCTAGGCGCA
>LKMJ01005984.1_pt1 | contig 11495 bp, 16 predicted proteins | sample 643391 | NCBI WGS metagenome assembly LKMJ01 (sample SAMN04112250, study PRJNA286221) | soda lake metagenome | biome: soda lake; feature: Kulunda Steppe; material: water; isolation source: sample PL-Br10 brine of Picturesque Lake | place: Russia: Kulunda steppe | collected 2010-07
GAAGAACTGGATTCGTACGACGAGCAGTCAGTTCGTGCGACGGTAACGATGCAACGACGAGTAGGGATCACCGAAGCACCGGATCCCGATGCACTGCTCCGACTCGGCGATACCGGCGTCGAGCCGGATGGACCGTACACCGCCATCTCGGTATCCGGTGAGGTCCCGCCGGGCGCGCTGGGCAGCATCTGTCAGCGTCTCCGTACTGCGGGGACCGACCTCGCCGCGGCTGCGGGTATCGACGGCAAGCTCACGCTAGTCGTGGACAACGACGACGCGGTCGATGCGCTCCGGATCGTCGAGGACACGGTCAGTTCGTTACCGGTCCCGAACGGGCACTGACCCGGTCAATTCGCAAATAGAGCTGTTCTCGGGGAGAGGGTGTGGACCAGGGCTAACCTTCATACTGTTTCGATCCGAAGGACACAAACGAGCATGAACTGCAGAGTTGTCGTCGAGGCGGCCGTGCCGGTATACGACGTGGAAACGCCCGACGAGGCCGTTCGGATCGCCATCTCGAAAACGGGTGCGATGCTCAACCCGGACCTCAACTACGTCGAAATCGACATGGGCGAGCGCGCGTGTCCGCACTGCGATGGCGAACTCGAACCGGCCTTCATCGCTGCCGACGAGGCCCTGGTCGCGCTTGAACTGGAGATGACCGTGTTCAACGTCGAGCGCGAAGAACACGCCTCGCGGATCGCCCGCAAGGAGATCGGGCAACGCCTCGAAAACATCCCGCTGGAAGTGATCGAAATCGAAACGATCGAGGAAGACGACGAGGGACAGGCCGATAGCGGGAACGGGGACGAGCACGACGACGACAACGACGGGAACCAGCAGAAGGACGACGCCGACGGGCAACAAGCTGCCGGATCGGACGAGGATGACGAGATCCTCCCCGAGTTTGAGGACCTGATCGAGTAGCCGACCGGCGCGAAACTCTGCAGTCTAGATATCCATTCATCTGAGGACACAGCGTTCGACGAGCGTTCCGCTTTCGGAAGTGAGGCGACAGAGAGAATCGCAGTGTGAGAAAGCTCAGTCAGCGGTCGCAGGAACGGCTTCGGTCTCTTCTTCGAGATCAGAGGTAATACAGTTCGCGAGCGCAAAGACAGCGGCCTTATGATCGGTTTTCGATTTGTGAATGGATGTCGGTCGTACACCGAGATCCTCGTAGTCGGAGTAATCGAGCGAAAGCTCGTTGTACTCCTCGTAGTTGTTGGATACTTCTGCGAGCAGTCCGTGAAGGTGAATGAGCTCCTGCTTCTTCATGGGCACATACGTCTATAGAGTGCAGGGTTATATTATTATCCTGAGAGCCGTTACCACATGTCTCCGTGTCGAACGGTACGCTCAGCATTCGAATACACAGTCCCTCCCGGCGCAGTCAGGCATAAGTTCGACTTACCGCTGACGAATACGTGCGAGGTACTGAACGTTTTTATTCTTTTGTTAACTACGGCCGGATATGGACTACGAGGAGCAACTCGACCGAGCGATCGAAGAGACTCCCGAAATCACGGATGAGTCGAGCCGATTCAGCATTCCCGACCCGAACGTCCGGGAGGAAGGTTCGACGACAGTGTTCGAGAACTTCCAGTCCACGGTCGATCGGTTCGGGCGGGAGGATACCCACGTAATCAAATTCCTGCAAAACGATCTGGGGACACACGGCGAGATCGACGAGAGCGGCCGCGCCCGACTCACCGGGTCGTTCCGTGACACGCGTATTGCCGACTCACTCGACGAGTACGCCGAGCGGTTCGTACTCTGTGACGAGTGTGGGCTTCCGGACACCCGCTTCGAGCGGGAGCGAGGTGCGCGAGTACTCCGCTGTGAGGCCTGCGGCGCGGTCTCACCGACCGGGGAGTAGCTATTCGAACTGCTGGAGCGTCTCCAGATCCCGGTCGGTACGCATAAACTCCGCAAGCTGACGACTCGCGTGGCAGTTCGGACAGTGATAGGTGTCCCGTGAGTGAGGGAGGCCGCTCACGGATGACTGCCAGTTTTTACCACATTCCGGACAGAGAAGTCGTGCGGACGCTTCGTCCATGTCATTGTCCTACTCAGGGTACCATGATAAAGGTTGGCGCACGGAGAGTGCAGCAGGGACTATCGGGTCGGCTCGATCCGAAAAGCGGGTCGATTTTAGATACGGCCGACGTTCTGGACGTCGACGCTTTCGACGCCCTCAACGGTTGCGAACGCATCCTCGACAGCCTCGGTACCGCCCGCATCGTCGGGAACGATCACTGTCGGAATGAGCGCAACGAGACCGAACGCGACGTCGTCACGCTCGACGCCGTTGATCTTCGCGCCCTCGGGCAGGGAGCTTTCCAGACGGTCCTGGAGTTCGTCCAGATCGATCTCGGGGCTCTGGGGCATGACTTTGACGGCGGCGGCGACCTTTCCCATGGTTACGGCCCTCGGAACCCGCAGTCCGGGCATTCATAGAGGTTGCTCTGTTTGCGGCACTTCGCACAGCGGACGATCTGGGCACCACAGTCCGGGCACTTGAACGACGCAGCGCTCGTTCCTGCGATGTTGATCCCGCACGAGACGCACTTTTGCGCTCGCGCCTTCTGGGACTTGCTCATACATCCTTGTATCCCGTCACCGCTTTTAACCGTTTTCTTCTGACCGCGGCTAGAGGCTCAGTACCAGCGGCCCGATCAGCACACCCATTAGATGGACACGGCGAGCGCCGAGATGAGGTGGGACGAGGCCAATCAGCGTCGCGACGACGAACGCGGCGATCCCAATCGACCCGGCAAGCAGAGCGGAGAGGACGACCAGGAGCGCGATAACGCTCACGGAGAGTACCCGGTAGTCCGCCTCTCCGACAACCTGCAGGTACCAGTCGCCGACAGTGAGGACGACGAGGAAGCCGATGATCCCCGACAGCGCGACTGCCGCCAGCAACAGGGGAAGATCAACCGGTGCCCCGGTTTCCTGATATGCGACCATCACGCCGGTTCTGGGCTGTCCGATCGCCGAGAGCGCAAAGAGCGCAAAGATCGTGTTTGCCGTATCGACACCACTCGTGGCGACCACGTAGCCGCGGTCATCGACGCCTCCCGGCAGGAGGGCAAGAACGGCGACTGCGGCGATGGCGGCGGAAATTCCGGGCAGATACCCAACGACCGCACCTGCAAGCGTGCCCGCAGCGGCAGTCGCCAGAACTCGCCGGCGTGTCGATCGTATCTTCGGATCCTGCTGGTCCGGGATGCCGCCGCCAGCTATCGCATCGAGCAGGATCGGTGCCCCGAACAGCCCTGCAAACAGTGGGGCAAGCATCCCCCCAGCGTCCAGCGGTGCGGCCGGATCGATCGAGAGCGTTACTGCACCCAGGAGGGCACTTGCGCCCATCCCGATCGCTCCACCGATCTGCGCGCGACGCGTCGGTTCGGCGACGATCATCGCCACGACGACGGCCACCAGAAGTAACTCTATATGGGCCATGATCGTCGGGTAGTTCCTCTCCATGCCGCGAGTGATCGGGAGTGCCAGCACTGCGCCACAGCACACTGCCAGTAGACTGCCGAGCGCCGTGAGTCGGATCGCTTCCTCGCCGCGACCCTGCTGGACCAGCCGGTGTGCGGGGAGCGTCGTCACCGCGGTCTCCGCGTCGGGAACGCCCAGCGCGAGCGCTGGAACGGCGTTGACGAACGTATGGACGACGCCCGCCGAGAGCATCGCCACGCCGACCAGTAACGGCGAGGCCGGAACCGCGGGGGCGAACGACGCCAGCACGAGCGCGAAGTTGTTCGCGTGCAGGCCGGGGATCAGCCCGCTGATCGCCCCCATCGTTGAGCCGACGCCGATACACGCGAGCGTGAGCAGCGTCAACTCGGGGTCGAGGACGGGCTGTACTCCCAGCGTTTCCATCGTGACCCTCTGGCCGCCCGATCACGTATGAACGTCCGGCCGATCGCGCCCCGAACCGGCGTCGGAGGGTGTAACCACAAACAGTTACTAAAACCCGAGATTCGACAATGGTTTTAAGCACTATCACCGCGAAGCAGGACGTATGTTGACCGACGGGTTCGGCAGGGAGGTCACCGGCGTCCGGGTCTCGCTGACCGACCGTTGTAACTTCGATTGCGTCTACTGTCACAACGAGGGCCTGGGCGACACTCGCGGGCCCATGGAGCCACAGGACGACGAGATGAGCGCCGACGATGTGGTCCGTTTTCTGGAAGTCGCCCGCGAGTTCGACGTCGAGAAGGTCAAGTTCACCGGTGGGGAGCCGATGCTCCGACAGGATCTCGAAGAGATCATCGGCCGGACGCCCGACGAGATGGAGGTCTCACTGACGACAAACGGGACCTTCCTGCCCGGTCGTGCGCCCGACCTCGTCGACGCCGGGCTCGAACGGGTGAACGTCTCACAGGACTCGATGGATCCCGAGGACTTCGCCGAGGTGACGAAAAGCGGCGCATTCGACCGGGTGCTAGAGGGGGTCGACGCCGCGCTCGATGCCGGACTCGACCCCGTGAAGCTGAACATGGTCGTCTTCGAGAAGACGGCCGGCTACGTTCCCGAGATGGTCGAGCACGTCGCCGACAACGACGGCCTCCAGTTGCAGTTGATCGAGTATATGCCGGAACTCGCCGGACATCCCGAGTGGGCCATCGAGATCGAGCGGGTCCACGAGTGGCTCGCCGAGCAGGCCGACGAGATCGAGATCCGCGAGATGCACGGCCGCAAGCGCTACTGGATCGGCGGCGACCCCCACGCCGACGAGCCAAACGACGGTGCCGGAATGGTCGAGATCGTCGATCCCGTCGGCAACGAGTCGTTCTGCCGGAACTGCCATCGGGTGCGCGTGACACACGACGGCTACCTCAAGGGCTGTCTCAACCGGAACGACGACCTGCGTTCGATGGGCGAGATGACCAAAGCGGAGATCCGCGAGCAGTTCCGCGAGACGGTCGACAAGCGGGTCCCCTACTACGGCGAGTACATGATAGAGAACGAGGATGGGGAGTGGGAAGTCAACGACAAGTACATCCAGACAGTCTGAGCGGTCGGCCCGTATGTTCTTTGTCGCCAGTGGTCACGCCCGCTTCGCCAGTGGTTACGCCCGCTATTTACAGGTAGAGCCGTGGAACGCCGCCGTGGGGAACCATTCATGGCATACGATTCGACGGACGAACTACCGGAGGAGGTTCAGCGGAAGTTGCCCGGCGACGCACAGGGACTGTTCCGGAACGCGTACAACGAGGCCTACGGAGACCGGGGACGGGAGGCCGACCCCGAGGAGTATGACGATGCCGACTCGCCGACCGAGGTCGCCCACGAGAAGGCCTGGAACGCCGTCGAAGCCGAGTACGAGGAGGTCGACGGTGAGTACGTCCAGAAAGGCGGCGGGGGGATGCAGTACTCGTGACGACGATCTGTCCGGTCTGTGGCGAGGAGGTAGCAACCGACGACCCGATGGAGTCGGACTATCGGGACGACGAGTGGCAACCGCCGACCGTCGAACACGAGGGCGAGACCCACAGGCTGTGTGGCGAGGAGTGTGCGGAGACGTTTTCTACGTCGCCGGAAGCCTATCTCTGATCGACCTCTCGTACGGATTTCTGTAACGATGTACCGCAGACCGCCGACTCGCCGACCGCCACGTTTTTTGCGGTCTCCCGACCGAGTGTACGCATGATCTCTCCGGGACAGAAAGCCCCAGATTTCTCGCTGCCGGGCGTACTCGACCGTGATCCCGCGATCTACGATCTACACCGGTTCATCGACGATGTCGAAGCCGTCGTTCTCGCCTTCGTCCCCTCTGCCTACGCGCCCGTCTGCCAGGACGACCTGCGCGCACTCGGGGAGTCAGGGTGGGCCGACCGCGACGACCTGCTCGTCTGGGCGATCACGGGCGACTCGCTGTTTGCAAACTCCTCGGCAGCACGGCGGCTCGAACTCGACTTTCCCGTGATCAGTGACTTTCACGCCGGGATCGCCGACTCGTACGGCGTGAGTCTGGACGACTGGCACGGTCACCGCGACATCCCCGGTCGGGCGTTGCTGGTGATCGATTCCGGGTGGACCGTTCGCCACGCCTGGTCGCCGTCCGACCCGTTCGAGGTTCCGCGTGGCTCGCCGTTTGCGGCGGTCGCCGAGACGCTGAGCGAGCTCGGCGTCGACGTCACCGCACCCGAGGTCGAGTATCGCGTCGACGACTGAGTACTGCACAGTTCTCTCCACCCGAAAACAGGCGGCACCTATTAGTACGGATACTGGTTACTGTCCCACAAGATGCCATCCGATGTCGACTTCGGGGACCAGCTTGAAGCCCATACCGACGACTACCTCGCACGACTCGAGGACTGTGTCACGCTGTTGCCCGACCTGTTCGAACAGTACACTGCCGGCGAATCCACTGACGAAACCGTCGAGCGGATCGAAACGCTTGAAAGCGACTGTGATGACATCATCCACGACATCAACGGTGCGATCACGAACGCCGGACCCGGCGAGATGGGCCTGTTGAACTCCCGGATCCACTACAACGCCTCCGCCCTGCTGGAGTTCTACAAGAGCCTCGATACGGTCGCGAACCTCGCCGAACGGATCGCCGACGAACTCGTGATCGTCAACCCGCCACACGACAACGAGTGTTTCGAGGGGCTTCACGAGCTCGCAGAACACACGACCGAGGCCGTCACGGTGCTCGAAGACGTCGTCGCACAGTTCATTCACGCACTCTGTACCACCGACGCGTCGGTCTCGCTCGTCGACGGCATCGAGCGGGTGAGCGAGATCGAGAGCATCTGTGACGACATCCGCAACGGTGTGATCGAACAGGCGTTTGCCGACGACGCGATCGAACAGCCGCTCGTCTACCGCGAGTTCGCCATTCTGCTCGACGAGCTGCACAACACGATGGAGGACGTCACCGACCAGATTATCATCATCGCGAGCAACGAGCAGGGGATCGTCACCGAACCGAAGCCCGAGAACGCCGGGTGATCAGGAGACCGGCGCGCGACGACACCGGGTTGTGGGATCAGCAAGGACTATATTCCTGTGCGACAAACTGATAATTATGTCCCGTCTGATCAAACTGCTGCTCGTGGTCGCCGTGGTCGTCGCCCTCTGGAAACTGCTCTCCACCGAAGAGGTCGACATCGAGTACGACGAAGTGTAGACCGAACGAACCACTTACCCTTCTCGCCGCCCACTTTGAAGTATGTACGGCGTCGTCACCCGCAACGAGGAGGAACTCGACTGGGCGGAGTTCGATCGGGGCTTCTACGAGGTCAAAGACGTTACCGGCCGCGCCACGGAACCAGTGCCCGATGCAGTCAGTATGATCTCCTGTTTCGGCGACAACGCTGCTGCGGACGCCGAACCGTCGCTGGTCCCGATCAGCGAGGACGGCGATCGAGCAACCCGCGAGCAGCCGTACTTCGACTGGGCGTACATCTGTCCAACCCATCCCGAGTACCGGGAAGGGCTGCTGGAGATCATCGAGGAGAGCGCGGCGCTCGGTGACGTCCGCCTCGACGATATCGGTTTTCCCCGGCAGGAGTACTGTCACTGCGAGCGCTGTAACCGACTGTTCGACGACAGCGAGTTCGACGACCGCTTCGAGTGGCGCGCCGACGTGATCACCACGTTCGTCGCCGAGGCTTCGGCGCTCGTCGACGGAAAGACGTATCTGACGCTGTATCCCGATCCTTACCCCGGCCATCTCTACGAGCGGGCTGGGATCGACGTCGACGCCCTCGCCGAGCACGTCGACGAGTTCGTCATCCCCCTGTACGACATGGCCTACTCGACGACCTACTGGCTGGAGACGATCGCGAAGGGCTTCGAGTCGCTACTGGAGACGCCGTTTAGCGTCGAACTGTACGCTGTCGACGTCGATATCGACGACCTGATCCACGCCGCGGAGGTCGCGAGCGCCTACGGCGACTCGGTGCTGTTCGGCTACGACGCAAGCAACGCCCGGGCAGCGCTGCGGCGAATGCGAGCCGACGAACGCGACGGCGTCAGCCACGGCCCCTAGTATGTGGTGGCGACCGCGCACCGGCCGATCTACCACTTGTTTGATACAAGTTTGACGGCCCGAAAGTATATACTGGTTTGGCACACTCAAACAGTCGTATGTCGGAACAGTACGAGCGTCGTCCGCCGTCCGTGTCGAGGTTCGTCCTCGCAGACGGGCGGACTGCGGCGCTCGTTCCGCGGGACCGAAACCACCTGTCGACGCTGCAGAATGGCTACCCGCTGGCCGAGTCGTTTCTGGACGAACTGGCAGCCGACGGGATCGAAGCGATCGTTATCGACGACGGTGACGAGCTTCACCTGTTCGATCTCTCCCGATATCGGCGTGGCAACCGGATTGGCCACGCGCCGTACCCGATGAAGCGAGTCGTCTCACTGGATGACGCCGTAAATCCGCTGGGCATTTCGGCGACGCAGAGCATCGACGGTACGGACGAAGACGGGGACGCCCTCGACGAGTGGGAGTGGGTTACCGAGGGGGAGCTACAGCCAGCCAGAGAGCGCTCCAAGACCCAGGAGCGATCGCCCGAGACGGGGATCGGCGACGTCTACGAGGGATCGGTCGCTCATTGACCCGGGTAGATGCGCTCGCACCACCACGGTAGGGCCCCAGATCAGAAACCCACGATACTGGCCCGAGTCTATACCGGCCATGAGCGTCGCGAATCGAACATAACCATCCTATTCGGCTTTAAAACACCTGTAATATCGCGCGTCATTCGTAACCGGACGGGTGTGTGAAGAGTACACATGAGCACGCTCTTTCCGGGGGGTGACACGCTCGATCTGTACGTCGAACTCGAGCTCGACCTTCCCGGCACGCATCCGTGTGCGATGCGGAAGCTCTGTTCCCAGGAGGATACGCTCGACTCCGTTTCCCGCCGTAGCGACGGGAACAGATGCTCGCTAACGGTCGAGGGAGCTCCCAGTGACAGAAACGAGGCGCGGATCGAACAGGTAGAACAGCCCTGCCACGAGGGGGAATGTTACTACGAACTCCTCGATCATGACGGGTTCAGTGCCGAGATTGCGGCCGTCACCGAAACCGGTGTTCGGGTCGAGGCACACGTTCGGTCCCGCACGATACTGACGGAGATCGTCGAAGAACTCTCGGCGATCGGTGATGTCACGGTCCAGAAGTTGGCCCAGCACGGGACCGACGCCGAGCTGTCCGACCTGCGAACGATCGATTTCGGCGTCCTTACCGAGTTAGAGCAGCAGACGCTACAGCGAGCAGTCGCGGACGGCTACTACGACCAGCACCGGACGACATCCCTGGAGGAGCTGGCCGAGCAGTTCGATATCTCGAAAGGGACCCTCTCCCAGCGGCTGCGATCGGCCGAGCGAAAACTCGTTCTGGAGGCAGCCTGTGATTGTTTTGCCGAGGGGGCTTAAAGAGCCTCACAGTTAGGAGTGACCCTCTGGGTAGTCACGTTGTTACGTACTACCGAGGGAAATCATGAACCGAGGTGGCAGTAGATGAGCGAGGGGGAATCGGACTCAGTACGGCGGCGGACGTTCCTCAAAGGCTCCGCCGGAGCGCTCGCAGCCGCGGTCGCTGGCTGTGTCGGCCGTGGAGACGAGGAGTCCGCCACAGCAGCGAACCGGCAGAGGGTCCACAACAACTGCTGGATCTGTCGTGCCAGCTGTGGGCAGGAAGTCGTCCTCGAAGACGGCGAGGCTGTCGATCTCACCGGCGTGGACGGCCATCCGAAGGCCAGCGCCGGCCCCGGAACCGAGGGGACGCTCTGCTCGAAGGGGCTCGCCCAGCTCGATAAGACGTACAACCCCAACCGGATCACCCGCCCGTATATCCGCGAGGACGGTGACTTGCGCGCCGCCGACTGGGACGAGGCGATCACGTACGCCGCAGAGCAACTCAAAGCATTCAGTGAGGAGCACGGTCCGGAGAAACTCCTTCGCTACCAGGGCTATCCCCTCGGTGGCGATTTCCACGACCTGCTCTTCCGGGACCTGTACGGCGCGCCGCTGCAGGTCGGCCGCAAAACGACCTGTCACGGGCCGTTCTCCGATTCCTGGGAGTGGATGGCCGGCTACGGCCGCGAGTGGCCCGACTGGAAGAACTCGGAGTTTATGATCGCGTGGGGCCGGAACCCGATGGAATCGTTCCGCGGCCAGTGGGAGCCAAAAGCGATTATGGAGACGATCGAGGAAAACGACGCAACGCTCGTCTGCATCGATCCCCGGTACACGAAGACGGCCGAAATCGCCGATCTGTGGATTCCGATCGAACCGCGGACCGACGGGGCGCTCGCGCTCGCGATGGGCCACGTCATCATCGAAGACGAACTCTACGACGAGGCGTTCGTCGAGGAGTGGACGCACGGCTTCGATGCGTACCGCGATGCCGTCGCCGACAAGACGCCCGAGTGGGCCGCGGAGATCACCGATGTCGACGCCGAGATCATCAGACAACTCGCCGTCGGCTTCGCCGAGGCGGCCCCCAGTTCGGTCGCGTTCCCGTGGACCGGCCTCGCGTTCCAGGGGAACGGCTTCAAGAACTGCCAGAACGTCCACGCGCTCAACGGGCTGGTCGGCAACATCGATCGCGAGGGGGGTACCCGCCACTGGCAGGCCGGCTTCTCGCTCGCCGACCCGTTCGAGGAGCGGGGAATCGACGTCCCGGCCAATCACGAGGATCGGCCCACGCCCGAGTACGACGACTATCCCTACCAGCGTCACATCCGCGACCTCTCGCACAACGCGGTCCCCACGGCGGTCGAACGTGGCGACATCCGTGGCTTTGTCAACAACTGGTCGGCCCCACTGAAAAGCGGTAACAGTGATGCGTGGGCCGAGGCGCTGGAGGCGATGGATCTCGTGATCACTGTCGACGCGTTCTGGAGCGGGGTCAGCCGTCGCGCCGACATCGTATTCCCCGCCGCGTCGACGCTCGAACAGCCCTTCCTCGATGCGGGTGGGGACGGCTCGTACAGCGAGTCCGGCTGGGTGACCGCCTCGAACGCCGTCATCGAGCCGATCGGCGACTGCCGGACCGACTACCAGATCTACAGTGCGTTGGCCGAAGAACTGGGCTGGGGCGAGTACTTCCCGTGGGAAGATGCCGCCGAGTTCTACGACGAGCAGCTCTCGGGTCTCGGACTGTCGTTCGACGAGGTCGCCGAGCAAAGCTACGAGATCGTCTCCGACGTCGGGTACGAGCAGTGGCGCGAGGACGGCTTCGACACCGAGACCGGGAAGTTCCAGTTCGATCTCGATGTCGTCGACGACTACGCCGACCTCGCCGAGGAGACCGGTGCGAGTACGGCTCCAGAGTGGCACCCGCCGGACGACGATCAGTACGGCGAGGCCACCGACGAGGAGTACCCGCTGTTGCTGACCGACGGGTTCGTCGAGCAGCTCTCCCGTGGCCACTGTCAGGCCCTCGACGAGGCAGTCGAGGAGTATCACGACCGGTTTGGCTTCCGATACGAGGAGTACGACGGAAACTTGCTCCA
>LKMJ01005985.1_pt1 | contig 11495 bp, 9 predicted proteins | sample 643391 | NCBI WGS metagenome assembly LKMJ01 (sample SAMN04112250, study PRJNA286221) | soda lake metagenome | biome: soda lake; feature: Kulunda Steppe; material: water; isolation source: sample PL-Br10 brine of Picturesque Lake | place: Russia: Kulunda steppe | collected 2010-07
ATTTGTGAACTCCTGTATTTCACTTGAGATTGTGACTCTGCCGCACGCCATAGCTTCTAAAGTAAGTATTGGCGGAGAGGTTATAGAATTCGATCTCTCAATCAGGTTGATGAACACATCGTTTTCATTTATGTAAACAGGTAAATCTTCTACAAACCCGTAATGTACGTTAGTTTTTTCCCTAAGACTGTGTTGTTCTAACTTCCGTTCTGCATCCTCTATATTGCCTCTGGTCTTTGCCACAGCATAGTTGAATTCAAAGTCAAAATCCAATTTTTCTAAAACTCTGCAGATATGATCAAACCCTCTTCTAGAATTGGGTTTACCTATGAAAAGAATTTTGAGCTTTTCACTCTTTCCTGGAGTTCTAGAAGGTTTATAGGTCTCTAAATCAACACCATACGGTGTTATGCCTCGGTTTTGATGAAGTTTTTGACCAACCGTATCTGTAGTAGCGGTATTATCTGTTAACCGTTGAATCAATCTCTCCTTCTTAGACCAGCGCTTATAAGCCGGCCAAGTCACCATCAATTTTTCAACAGAAACCAACTTCCAGTACAGGGCCATGTTAGTAGAACTGGTGTGTACATTGACTATGTCAAAACCCTTTGTAATCTCTCTATTTCTGAGAACATTTTGAAAAGTCATCTCGCTCCCAATCAACTCAACATTCTCATCCAAACTTGGAGGACTCTTCTCGTAGCTCTTAGTGAGCCATGAGACCTCATGCCCGTTCTCTACTAATTCGTTGGCAAGGTTCATCACCGACTTCTGAGTTCCCTCAACAACAGGCACTTCAAAACGGCCCGAAACGAGTAAAATCTTCATTTACAAAAGAGTATTATGGGAGGACATTTTAATCAGTTGAAGTCCTACTAAGTTTTTACATGACTTCTGAGTCAAAGGTTGTCAAGTCATTGTTCAAAGGAGGATCAATAATTTTCTTAGGTCTTATAGTATCCAAGATTTTTGGATTACTCTATAGAGTTATAGTAGGACGGACGCTCGGACCAGAAGAATACGGAATCATCTCCGTCATGCTCGCAGTTTCATCAGTAATCGGAGCAGTAGCATTCCTTGGAATACCCAAAGGAGTCCAAAAATATGTATCAGAGTACAGAGGTAAAAACAACTTAGAACGGCAAGTAGGAATAATCCGCACAGGAATGATCTTAATTACCCTTCCCTCAATCATAATTGCAACAATAGTGTTCTTTCTCGCACCCTGGATCTCAGTAGAGCTCTTTAACGAACCGCAAGCGATCTGGCCAATACGACTAGTAGCGCTGATACTCCCTTTCCGGGCCTACAGGAAAATATTCTACCGGACTACAGACGCTTACGAAAAAATGCAGTACAAAGTCTACACAAACTACCTTTACGCAAACATATCCAAAGTACTTCTAACCTTGGTTCTCGTTTACCTAGGTTACGGATACATGGGCGCAGCATTCGCATTCGCATTCGCCTGGGCCTCAGCCCTAATACTGGCCACATTCTTCGCATGGAAAACCCTGCCAGAGATATTCACAAAAAACACATATGACAGAGAGTATCGAAAACTCTTCCACCACTCCTGGCCATTGTTTGCGGCAGGCATATTTGCATCGATAGCCGGCTACATCGACACGTTCATGCTCCAGACTTTCCTCGGCTCAGAAGAAGTAGGACTCTACAACGCAGCCTACCCCTTCGCCGCAGCAATAACTTTCGCAGGATCAGCCTTCGGATCCATCTATCTCTCAAACGCCTCAAAACTCTACGGACGAGGCAAAACACAGGAAATGGCAGAGGCCTACCGCCTCGTTGTAAAATGGATTTCACTAGTATCATTACCGATGTTCATGGTGATGGTCGCGTTCCCACAAGCGGTCTTACAGGTCTTCGGCGCCGAATACCTTGGAATGGGCAACGTGCTCAGAGTATTGGCGCTCGGATTCCTACTTTCAGCAGTGATAGGACCTGTAAGTAAGGTAATACAGGCAGTCGATAAAACCAGGTACAAACTCTACCTCACCCTATTCATAGGTACAGCAAACATCGTACTCAACTATCTCCTAATACCGGTCTACGGAATTATGGGGGCAGCTTACGCCACTACCCTCACATTCGGACTAGCCTTCATACTCAAAATCGGAATAATACACTACCTAACAGGCCAACAACCATTCAGACCAGTAATAATCAAGATAATAACTTCGTCAGGCCTTTCAGCCCTCACCGTCTACCTAACAGCACACCTAATATTCGAAACAACACCGCTCTGGTACCTCTTAATCGCCTTGCCACTATACGGACTAATTTATGCAGGCCTAACACTGGTGACAAGAACGATCGAGGAAGAAGACTTAGTAGTTTTGCGGCAGATAAAAGACTTTACAGGCCTGGAAAACGATAAAATCGAAGAAATAATCACGAGGTATAGCTAAATGGCAATAGGAGTTCCTGAAATTGTAGCGAAAAACGTTCGAAAACTAGAAGACGCAGGCCTAATCAAAGACAAACACCTAGCGTCAGCATACCTTACTTATCTCGTAACCTGCACCCATCTGAAAAATTCGAGATACCTTCTTCCCGGAAAGGCGAGAATAAAAGCTTTCCAAAGACTGGGAATAGACCCCTCAAAAATACAGGAAAAAACAGAGATAAGCCTAGAAAATAACGAAAACATCTTTAGCGTGAAAGACGGAGAATGGGACAAAAAAACCTACCCATTTAAGGAAAGCTCTACTTACACTTCGCTGGTCCAGCGTTTTGAAGAAGGTCTGAAATGGGAAGAAACAGAACTATACCAAGAAGCGGTAGAAGGTATAAAGAATGGAAAAAGCAAGTGGGGCTGCGAAACCGTAGAGGAGTACCAGGAAAGATGCAGACAACTGGACGAACTCTACACGAAAATAGAAGAGGAAGGATTCAAATCACAGAAAGAGATAAACAGCCATACCGATACTATAGAAAAAAGACCGGACGTAATACAATCCCATATAGACTCCTTCAACGAAGTAAGAATAATGATAGGTCGAAACGGGGAACTAATACACGACGGAGGAATGCACAGAACATGCATAGCCAAAATAATAGGCCTAGAAAAAATACCGGTAATAATCTCTTTAAGACATAAGAAATGGCAAGAAAAAAGAAACCTAGCAATAGAGAACCCTGAAAAACTTTCCAAAGAAGATAAAAACCATCCGGACATCAAACTATTGCTAAAATGACTCTAGGCCTCCCCAAAACACTAACAAAAATCTACAGGAAAACACCTGTGCCACCAACTTTAGAACGCCAGTTGTTCAAGGCCTATGCAAAATACCTACGACTATACGTCAAGGCCTGGACATGGCACAACTACGACAGGAAAAACTCTGCGAACCTCTATCCTCTCAAGTTGCTGTGGATCAATCCCCAAGAAATAGAGTACGGAGTTAGAAGAAGCAAACTAGAAAATGTTAATGGAACTCTTCTTCCAAGAGTTTTAGACGGCGACTGGGATCGAGAAAACATCTCAGAAATAGAAGAACGAACACGATACCAGTCCATGGAACAACACTTCAAAGAAGGCCTAAACTGGGAAGAAACAATGCTTTACCAGGAAAGACTAAATGAGCTACAGGAAACAGGTTCAACACAGTACGGCGGCACAGTAAATTCCAAAGAAGAATTAGACCAGATTATTTTTGAAAACTTAGGCAGTCTTTATCGCGAAATCAAAAAGAACGGCTACAAAACCCAGAGAGAAATCAAATCGAAGGAAAAAATAGTGAACGCCAAAATAAGGCCTGACCACTACACCAACGATCTCAACGAAATAATGGTTGATATTGGACGAAATGGAGAACTATTATTCCAAGAAAATAGGCACAGATTCTACATCGCCAAACTACTAGGTCTAGAAAAAATCCCTGTCAGAGTACTTTTACGACACAAAAAATGGCAAGAAAAAAGAAACCTAGCAGTAGAAAATCCTGAGGCCTTGCCTGAAAATCTTAGAAACCATCCTGATATTGAATATCTTCTCTGATTCAGTTCCTGTGTTCAAACTCTTTATTGGCTTGGCGAAGCCTTTGAGGAGTTCCTACATCTATTCTTGATCCTTTGATCTCCCTGTAGCCAACATCTCCAATTTGTTTTCTTACAAAATCGATTGCATCTGTTAACTGGTATTCTTCACCTTTTCCTTTACCTATATATTCTACGGCATCGAAAATAGATGATTCAAAGATGTACAGCCCTGAAATCGCCATTTCAGAGGGTGCATCCTCAGTACTGGGCTTCTCAATCATCCCCTCCACCAAGTTATCTTCTCCAGGATCAATAACTCCATAAGAAGTCACATCTTCAGGTCTAAATGTTCCGATAGTTGCTTCATAACCGTTTTCCAGATGGAACTCTTTCAAATCATTTAAAGCAGATTTATCATCGACATAATTATCGCCTAAAACTACTGCGAAATTATCATCACCGACAAAGCTTTCAGCACACTTAATCGCAGTCGCTAATCCGTCTCTTTGATCTTGAACCTTGTAAGTGATATCTACGCCAAGACGTTCACCAGAACCCAAGTAATCAAGAATAGCATGCTGCTTCCAACCCACAACCACACATATCTCAGTGATACCAGCATTCTTCAAATCATTAATACAATACTCAATAACTGCTTTCTCCCCAACCGGTAAAAGCTCTTTCGGATAAGCCTTGGTAAAAGGCCTCATACGAGTACCTCTGCCAGCAGCCGGAATAACTCCTTTCATACAAAACAATAATTATGACCTTCCACTTTTATCACTGCTTTTCCAAAAAAGATAGATATGCCCATCGCAGTGATAGGAACAGGTTACGTAGGCCTCCCGGCAGGAGCAGGATTCGCCAAACACGGGCATAATGTTACCTGTGTTGATATTGATGAGGAAAAAGTTGAGAGGATAAATAATGGAGAATGCCCGATATTCGAGGAAGGCTTACCAGAACTACTAGAAGAAGTAGTTTCCAAAGGCAAATTAGAATCAACGACCGATACAACTAACGCTGTGAAAAACGCTGACATAATTTTTCTTGCGGTTGGCACGCCAATGGATAATGAAGGCAACATCGACCTAGACTACATTAAGGAAGCCTCAAAAGACGTAGCAAAAGGTTTGGAGAATAAAGAAGACTACTGTACCGTTGTAGTGAAGAGTACCGTCGTACCAACAACAACCGAAGAAGAAATAATACCTCTACTTGAAGAATCAGGGAAAAAGTCCGGAGAAGATTTCGGAGTATGTATGAACCCGGAGTTCTTGAGAGAAGGAACAGCACTAAACGATTTTTTACAGCCAGACAGAATAGTTATAGGAGAACTCGACCAAAAATCCGGAGACTTACTTGAAGAAATTTACTCGGATTTCGAAGCACCTATCATGCGGACAGGTCTTAAGGAGGCAGAATTGATCAAATATGCTTCAAATTCTCTATTAGCCACAAAAATATCTTTTATCAACGAAATCGGAAATCTATGCAAAAAACTTGGTATAGATGTGTATGAAGTAGCTGACGGTGTAGGTCTAGACTCAAGGATTGAAAGAAGTTTCCTCGACTCTGGAGCAGGTTTCGGCGGTTCTTGTTTCCCAAAAGATGTTCGCGCCCTTATTAAGTTTTCAAAGAACCAAGGAGAAGACGCAAAAATCTTAGAAAAAGTTGTAGAGACTAATAAAAAACAGAAAACAAAGCTTGTTGAGCAGTTAGAACAGGAAACAGAACTAGAAGGAAAAACTGTAGCATTACTTGGTCTAGCATTCAAACCTAGAACCGATGATGTTCGCCAATCTCCTGCAATCGACATTATTTCTGAACTCAAAGAAAAAAAGGTAGAACTTAAAGCATATGATCCAGAAGCGATGGAAAACATGCAAGAAATACACCCTGACATCAAATATACTGATAGTTATCAAAAGGCTTTGAAAGATTCTGATGCAGCTTTACTGATAACAGATTGGTCTGAGTTTAACGATATCAGTAGAAAAGACCTAGAAATGATGAATAACTGTCTAATCCTTGAGGGCAGAAAAATGAATTATCAAATACCTGAGGAAACCAGGAGAGGAATAACGTGGCTTTAAGACACAACTCTCGCCTCCAGAAAATATACTGTAGTAACATATTTCGTCCTATTCATGCTTGGCCAACTAAACTTAGAAAAAATTACCTTCAGAGAAAGTATTCGTTTAAATATGGAGAGTCAGCACCAATCTTTGATAAAATTTTTTTCATATCTCCCGAAAGATTAGAATAACATGTAAGTTCTATACATTTGCCAAAAAAACGTCCTTATTTTGGAATAATTGAGGGAGACTGGGATAGGGAAAAAGTAGATTGGGAAAATTGCCATTGGGAAGGACTCAAAGAGAGATTTCAACAAAATAAAGACTGGGAAGAGACAATTTACTATCGGAAAGGAATTGAGAAAATTGAAACAGGAGAAAAATTTAGACCACTGAACGGAGAAAATACTAAAGAGAATTTCCTGAAATACCTGAAATCTCTTGACAGCCTCTACAAAGACATAGAAAATAATGGATATGATCAATCAAAGCCTATTACTGTAAATATAGGAAGAAACGGCGAATATTTATGTCATCAAGGAAACCATACACGAATTATCTCTATAATCCTCAATATAGATGAAATACCTCTAAAGATAAAGTATAGACATAGAAAATGGCAGAAAAAGCGTAATGTAGCAACGAAAAATTCTGAACGGCTCACCAAAGAAGAATTAAAACATCCTGACATACAAAAATTGATTAAAACACCTAAAGACTCCATAACGATGAATATACTTCTGAATAATTATTCTTTTTGAAGTAATTTGTCGAATTTACGCAGTTGTTTGTGAGCTGTTCTTTTTTCAGCTGCCTCTTTAGCCTGCTTGAAGTATTTTTCATAATTTTTGTTTATCTCTTCTATTTTCTTGAGATATTCTTTGTGTGTATTTTCTTGTACTACACACTCCTCTTTCCCTACAGATTCTGGTAGTCCTCCTTTATTAGACACGATTGTAGGTATTCCATTGATTCCTGCTTCTACTGGTATTCTGCCGAAAGGTTCCTCCCATCTTGATGGGACAAGTGCTATTTTTGTTTCTGCGTAAATGTCTCTCATATCTTGTACATAACCTCTGTAGTCTATGTTTTCTTGATTTTTGAGTCGTTCCTTTATTTTCTGGTTTTCTGCATTACCTACAACAATGAATTCTTGGTTAGGAAGATTTTCTGCAATTTTAAGTGTTGTATCTATTCCTTTCCGATTTGAGGGATTGACATGAAGGATTTTTGATCCCTTTTCCTCTGTTCTGACTTCGCTAGGTTCGATAAATGGATATATAATCTTAGGTGAAATATTGGAGAATTCTTTGTATTTTTCTGCTACAAATTTACTATTTGCTATTGTAATATCTGTATTTTCTAGGCTTTTCTTCGCCATCCTACGGTTAATAGGTGTTAATGTGCTGTTAGCAATTCTGGATATTTTTCTGTTTCCTCTATGAATATATTGAGAGCTGTAAAGGAGTTCATAAGCTCTGAGAAATAGTATTGTTTGTGTATTTTCTGGCGAGTATTTTCCAGCAGTATAACTGAATTGTTTTTGGGTTATAATGAAGTCTGGATCAAAATGTTCTATCTCTCTCTTGATATTTCTTATTATTGGTTCAATGAAGTAGCCTGTTCTCTTGACTTCTAATGGTATATTGGAAGAGTACCGACTTGATAAAAGAGATAGACTTTCTTTGTCTCTATTCTCGCCAATCCAAAGAAATTTTGTATTATGCTCTTTGCTTAAGTGATCATAAAGAGTTTTTATAGATTTGATTCCGCCTGTTGGATTTTCTAAGTGTTCTTCGATAAATAGAATTTTCTTTCCCATTTGGTGTTTCTGAAATAAGTTTCCCACCTTATATTAAAGAAAATAAAGTCTAAGTCAATTTCATGAAGATTTGTTTGGTTGCTAAGACTTGTGATCCTAAGACTGGGGGTATTGGGAGGCATATTTTTGAGTTAAGTAACGAGTTGGTTGAGAATGGTCATGAAGTTACTGTGTTGACTATAGGTGATGATATTCCTGAAGGCTTAAACGCAGATGTTGTTGAAGTTGATAGTAGGAGTATTGATAGTACGACTTTTGATCCTTATTTGGCTGTGCCTAAATTCTACAGTTATTTGAGGAAAAATGGGGATAGTTTTGATGTTGTTCATGCTCATGAGATTCCCTCTCTTAGTGTTTATTTAGCTAGGAAGAGAGGTTTAGATGCAAAATTTGTCTATACTGTTCATGGTGTGGCTTATGAATTGATTTCAAGGCCTTTTTTGAAGCCTTTAGCGAAAGTTTTGCATTTTCCTGAAAGGTTATCAGTAAATGAGGCTGATAAAATTGTAGCAGTTTCTGAACATGCTAAGAATGAAACTGTTTCTCATTATGGCGTTTCTGCTGATAAGATTGAAGCAATTCACAACGGGGTTGATACTGAAAAGTTCTATTCCTCTAAACAGTTTGAAAACCGGATATTGTATGTAGGTTATTTGATAGAACGTAAAGGTTCTGATATTGTTGTTGACAGTTTCGCTGATATTGCTGAAAAGTTTCCGGATACAGAATTAGTTTTGGTTGGCGAGGGCCGTATAGAGGAAGAGTTGAAGGAAAAGGTCAGGGAGTCAGGCCTTGAAGATAAAGTTGAGTTTAAGAAAGATGTTTCTGATGAGGAGCTGCGTGATTTGTATTCTAGCAGTATTTTTGTGATGCCTTCTAAGTATGAGGGGCAGGGTATTGTTTATGTTGAGGCTATGAGCTGTGGTGCTCCTGTTATTGGTTGTGATAACTCTGCTATTCCTGAGATGATTGAAGACAGTGTTAATGGTTATCTCATTGATAGGGATTCTGAGAGTCTCTCTCAGGCCTTGACAAGTATTTTGGAAGATGATAAGTTAAGGAAATCTATGAGCGAAGCTTCAAGAGAAAAGGCTAAGGATTTCGATTGGAACAAAATTGCTGAACGGACCGAAACTCTTTACCGAAATCTAGTTGAGCAAAGTTAAAGAAATCTCAATCATGTTAATCTAGATTTTGTTATTAAAAGTTTTTATAGAACGTTTGAGATAATCTGTCCCTGTTCAACTTGGAAGAAATTGTTTAATATGTGGATACAGTTTCATCGAATTTTTTGACAAAATTGTTCCAAGAGTATTTTTTACTGTGTTCTTTAGCGCTGAAACCTATTTTTTCCACCTTATTTTTACTTTTTGCTAGTTCTGTCATTTTTTCGGCTATTTCTTCGGTATTTTCGAGTAGGAATCCTGTTTCTCCATCAATTATTGATTCTACGGGGCCTCCGTTGTTGTATGCTATTACTGGTTTGCCGTAGCTCATGGCTTCGATAGGTACTATTCCCCAGTCTTCTCCTTTTGAAGTGAATAGTACTGCATAACAGTTTTTGTATAGGTCTTCCCATTCTTCTCCAGGGACGTTAAGCTTCAGCTCTACTCCTTTAACCTTTGAGGCCTTTTTCTCCACTTTTTCAACATAGCTTTGTTTTTCATCCTGTGTACTTCCCGCAAGCACTAGTTTAAAATTTGTATCAGGATTCTGTTCTCTGAATTTTTCATAGGCGTTTATAGCATCTAAATGTCTTTTGTATGGTGCGAACCGAGAAGGATAAAAGAAGTAGTCTTTATGCTCTCCCGTCTCATTTTGTATATCTGCCCCCGGATGATTTATTGATGTATTTTCTTGTTTGATTAGCTCTGCTTTGAATGCTCTGTTCTGTGTGTTTTCGGAATTGAACTGGACGTGGTCGAAATGTCTCCAAGCTCTTTCTTCAATTAATTTGTAAGTAGTTACTGAAAGCTTGTAGACAGGTTTAAGTAAATTATTCATTCTTTCAAGGTTTTGTTCTACAGTATCAGAATCATGCGCCGCTTTTAGAGGTGTATGACAGTAACCTATTATTTCTTGGTTTCTGTTTCTGAAGTTTAGGAACTCTGCAACTCCTGCAGTTGATATTACTATTTTGTCGTGTTCAGGCAGTTTTTTCGTGAAGAATAGTGCCGTGAAAGCTAGACCTCTGAAAAGATATCCTTTGATAGGTATGTTTCCGACAACTTCAATATCGTAGCCTTGGAACTCAGTAAATGTTTTCTCAGGTTTGTAGACCGCAGTGTAAAGTGTAATATCATGTTCAGAACTCTCCAGTATTTCTAGAATTAGTTTCTCAGCACCTCCTTTGCTGTGGATCCAAGGATGGAATAGCCCTATATCCGCCATAGTTATTCTTCATAAACTATTATACTTAAACAGCTATTCAATAAGAGTTTAAATACTGTAAATAGCTACAATTTTAATGAATATTTTTAATAATCTCTTCATATTGAATTTTCATCCTTAACATATTCTTGTTTCTTAGATAAAAGTATTATAACATGCTATGTATGCCTTAAATTTTAAAACAACCTTTTTTTAGGTTAAGGTATGAAAATCAAAATTGCTATCCTTAGCTTCTTAATAATAATACCTGTTAGTTATAGTCTCGAAACAGAACAATTAGAAGGTTACGAAACTGAAAAAGATATTAGAGGATTTCAAATAGACACTAAATCAGTATTTTTATCTACATACGGTTACATTGAGAAGCAGTCACCTAACAAGTCATGGAAGAACAAATATCCTCGTTCAAATCCTTCAAGAAATCTTGACATAAATGAGGAGAAGGTTTTGGTAGGAACAAGAACACCCGGAAGGAGTTTAGAGCTATTTTACAGAGACGGGGAAAAGATTATAGAAGAGTCTACAAGCAATTGGGTGGACGATATTGGAATGTATCGGTCTTCTTCCGGAGATACTCTTATTTCGGCCGGCTCTGATGATTTCATAGATGTTTTCTACAGTAATGGAACTCTAAAATGGAGCGAAGACGGAGGTAGGTATGCCAGATATCCTCCTTTCAATTCATACAACATCTCAGACGGCAAACAGAGAGAAATATTAATCGATGGACGGTCTCGCTTTAACAATCCTCGATTCAAGGTCGTTAGTCTTGATGGAGAAGTACTATGGAGAACAGATTCAAAACCAGAAGCAGCTCAAGGCTTACATGCTCCTGAAAAAGGAGTTATAGTTCACTGGGACGGAGGTATTTCCTTACGGAACTCCAAGAACGGTTCTATTATTTGGGAGGCTGATACAGATGGAATAGTTGATCCTGTGAATTTGTCTGATTCTGTTGTGTATTCTACGGATAGTGAGCTGTTGTTTAGGAGTTATAGTGATGGTTCTGTTAAGAGGTCTGTTGATGTTGATTCGAGGGTCGAGAACTTAGAGTTTTATCCGGGTAAGGATGTTTTTGTAGGTACTCAGGAGAACAATCTTTCTTTCTTTTCTGAGGAAGGTGAGAAGTTGGAGACCCGGAGTTTTGATAACTTGGGTGGTAGTATCCGTTTCACTGATTTTAACTCGGACGGTTCTAAGGA
>LKMJ01005986.1_pt1 | contig 11493 bp, 9 predicted proteins | sample 643391 | NCBI WGS metagenome assembly LKMJ01 (sample SAMN04112250, study PRJNA286221) | soda lake metagenome | biome: soda lake; feature: Kulunda Steppe; material: water; isolation source: sample PL-Br10 brine of Picturesque Lake | place: Russia: Kulunda steppe | collected 2010-07
CACATCCTGGCTCATGACTACGGCGCCACCGTTGCCCAGGAGCTGTTGGCACGGGATCAGCAGGGTGATCTTCCCTTTTCAGTGGCCAGCGTCTGCCTGCTCAATGGTGCGATATTTCCGGAGGTGCATCAGCCCATTCTCCTGCAGAAGCTGCTGCTGGGCCCTTTTGGCGGACTGGTGAGTCTGGGGCTGACCCGGCGGGTGTTCGAATACAATCTGTGCAAGATCTTTGGTCGTAGTACTCAGCCCACGGCTGCGGAACTCGAGGATTTCTGGCAGCTTCTGGCCTATAACAACGGCCGGGGCATCATTCATCGGCTGATCCACTACATGGAGGAGCGTCGTTGCCACCGTCACCGTTGGGTTGGTGCACTGCAGTCGGCGAGTCAGCCCCTGGGGTTGATCTGGGGAGAGGCGGATCCGGTTTCGGGCCAGCCCATGGTGGCGCGTTATCGCGAACTGATCGGCGAAAGGGGTATCATGACGCTGCCTGGTATTGGTCACTACCCCCATGTGGAGGCCCCGGGCGAGGTCCTGCAACACTACCTGCGATTTCGCGAGGCCATTACCCTACAACAGTCGGAGTGATTCCATGAGCCAGCCCGATCAACCCGCACCGCTTCATTTCTATGCCGGTGAGCGCGCTCTGGCACACATCCGCGAGCGGGGCCTTGCTCCGGGTGATATCAGCATGATACCGGGGGCTGCAGGCGGCCCGAAGGCGCTGGGTCTGCTGGGACTGGACCGGGTACTGTTCGGTGACTGGCTGCAGCGTGAGCCAAGGAAACGCTGGCTGATCGGTTCATCCATTGGCAGCTGGCGGTTTGCCGCGGCCTGTCTTCCCGATCCGGTGGCAGGGCTGGAGCGTCTGGCTGAGCTTTACACCGCTCAGCGCTTTCCCAAAGGCGTAACGGCGGGGCAGATCACACAGCAGTGCCAGCAGATGCTGAAGGACCTGCTCCAGGGCCAGGAGGCGCAGGTACTTCATCAGGAGGCCTACCGGCTCAATGTCATGGTCAATCCCAGTCGGGGGCTGGCAGCCTCCGACAGCCGATCCCTGCTCAGTCTCGGGTTGCTGGGCGTGGTGATGGCCAACACGCTCCACCGCAGCCTGATCCGCACAGGCTTTGAGCGGGTTGTGATGCATGATGCCCGGGAGAAGCCGCCTTTGGGGACGTTCACTGACTTTCCGGGACGCTATGCCGAGCTCAGCCGGGAAAACCTTCAGGATGCACTGCTGGCATCAGCCTCCATTCCCATGGTGATGAAGGCTGTGCCAGAAATCGCCGGCGTTGCGGGCCGTCAGTTCCGTGACGGTGGTCTGACGGACTACCATCTGGATCTGCCTTACCAGAGCGATGGGGTGGTGCTGTACCCACATTTCACGGAGCGCGTGGTCCCGGGCTGGTTTGACAAGACGCTGCCCTGGCGCCAGGGCAGCCCGGAGCGGCTTCGGGATGTGGTGCTGGTCGCGCCCTCGCCGGCCTATCTTGCGGGGCTGCCGGATGGGCGCCTGCCCGACCGGCGTGACTTCAAGGTATATGAAGGTGATGACGACACCCGGGAAAAGCACTGGCGCCAGGCCATGGATGAGAGCCGCCGGCTGGGGGATTACTTCATGGCGTGTGTTGAAAGCGGGCGCCTGGCCGGGCAAGTCCGCCCACTCAGTGAATTGCCCGGCTGAGCCGACTCACTCATAGTCCCGACGCATCTCATCCACCAGCCGGCGCAGCTCGCGTACTTCCTCCAGCAGATCCAGCGACAGGGCCACGCCCGGCAGGTTCACATCCAGATCCCGGCGCAGCCGCTCGGCCTTTTTCAGCCGTACCAGATCCTCGCCGGCAAAGACCCATTCCCGTGGTGCGCGACCGGAGCGAGGCTGGAGCACGCCGAATTCCACCAGCTCGATGACGTATTCCGCATTGACCTGGCAGTCGTTACACAGCTCACGCAGGGTCAGCTGCATGAACTCGTCCATCATCTCAGCCTGATAGCTTCTCTCACCCATGGTCATACCCCCAGATGCTCGCGCGGATTGAACGGCACTTCCCCGGCCAGTTCGCGAAACAGCTCCCTGCTGCGCTCGGTCTGTTCAGGTGGCATGGCGATCTGCAGTACCACGTACTGATCCCCAGCCTGTTTGCCGGGCATGCCTTTGCCACGCAGACGCAGTTTCTGACCTTCCTTCGCGCCCGCCGGTATCTTCAGGGTAACCTTTCCGCTCATGGTTGGCACCTGGATACTGGTGCCAAGCGCTGCCTCCCAGGGCGTGATCGGCAGCGTGAGATACAGATCGGCGCCTTCCAGGCGGAAGTGCGGATGAGGGGCGATGCGGATATCGAGATACAGATCTCCGTTGGGGCCGCCACCCATGCCCTGACCGCCCTGGCCCTTGAGGCGGATATGCTGCCCGTCACGCACACCAGCAGGTACCTTGACCTTCAGCGTCTTGGTGCGGCGCTGTACGCGACCGTCCGGACCCGGCTCGGGCACCTCCATACGCAGGGATTTCTCACAGCCGCTGTATGCCTCTTCAAGAAACAGCGACAGCTGGTGATGCAGGTCTTCGCCGCGCATGGCGAATCCCTGGCTCCGCTGCTGGCGGAAACCCCCGCCTCGACCGCCGAAGATGGACTCGAAGAAGTCACTGAAGTCCATGCCATCGGTGTCAGTGAAGCCGCCCTGGGAGAAACTGGCACCGGATTCCCAGCCCGGCGGGGGATCAAAACCGCCGTCGCTGCGTTGGCCATAGCGGCGCAACTCGTCGTATTCGGCCCGCTTTTCGTCGTCCTTGAGCACCTCGTAGGCCTCACTGACTTCCTTGAAACGGTTCTCGGCGTCGGCTTCCTTGCTGACGTCCGGGTGGTACTTGCGCGCCAGTTTGCGGTAGGCGGATTTGATCTCCGATTTGGAGGCGTTTTCGTCAACGCCCAGAATGTCGTAGTAATCCTTGAATTCCATCACCTGTACCCTTGTCTTTATGAGCCTTTTGGCCGCTGTCCTTCTAATAGATGGTGATGAATCCGCCAGAGTCAATCCGTTCTCTGGCGCGGCCAGGCGATGGCGCGGTAGCCCTGGCAATGGGACAGTGCGTCGGTGATGGAACACACCCGGATGCAGAAGGGCATTTCGCGGCCATCGCTGTGGATCAGGCTGGCATCAATCCGTGTGGCCACGCGCTGCTCACGGCAGGCGATGAGCGCATCGGACAGACGCTGGTGTTCGGAGGGCGGGAAAAGCTCGGCGATGGGTATGCCGGCGAGATCAGCCGGTGCGTGGCCCAGCAGACTCTGCACCTGGTGGGAGACATAACCGATGGTCCGTTCATCATCCAGCTCAAAGCCGATGCCGGCACCGAGCTGGATGAAGTCCCTCGTGCGCTGTTCGCTGTCCGACAGTGCCCGGCCCAGCACTTCCTTTTCCAGACGCTTGTTCTCCAGCGCCTTCAGGTCCCGGTCCCAGCGTTTATGCAGCTGCTGCTCACGCTGGCCCGTTTCAAGACGCTGCCGGTTGAGTTGCCAGAACAGCAGAGTGACCGCCAGACTCAGAGCCAGACCACCGGCCAGGATGGCGTTGAGAAGTGCGCCGCCTGAGCCGTCGAAAAGATCGGTAAGCCCCTGGCTTCGCACCAGCCAGCTGCGATCCGCCAGCTCGACCCGGGTTTCCCTGACCGGTCCTTCCGCGGTTACATCCCGGGTGACGAAAAGCGGTTCATTTTCGTGCTGATCCAGGTCAATGATGCTGGTGCGCAGGGGAAGCGGCTCGGGCAGGGCCAGCGCCTGCTCAATGAGGATGCCGGGCTCAAAGACCGCAATCAGCAGGTAGCGCTCATCCCCATCCAGCCGCAGTGCCCGGACCAGTGCCTGGTGCTCACCTGTGTTGCCGTCAGCCGGAGTGAACCGGGGGGTGGCCCGGGTGCCGGTCTGCTGCGCGGAAGGCTCCAGCAGTGGCTGCCAGAGCGGCTCCAGCGACAGGTCCTGACCGGGTGACCAGGGCGTACCGGCATGGGGCACACTGGTCAGCACCTCGAGCTGGTCATCATCCCGATCCGTTCGGGCGAGAGTGAGATGGCGCCAGGCACCGTGGCGCTCAATCATGGCCAGACCCTGAGCCTGGAGAGCGTCCTCGGGTGCCAGAGCTGTGGTGGCGAGAGCTGCTGCGAGCTGGCTCAGGCTGTTTTCGTACTCGCTGATGGAGGCCTGCAGCTGGCGGGCCTGGGCTTCATGCAGCTGCGTCAGGCTGCGGCTGCTTTCTGTACTCAGCACCGCCCGGGTGTCCTGCCAAAGCACAACAGTAATGAGGCCGCCGATCAGGAAGATCAGCAGCGGCAGCAGCTGTTGCCAGGAGCGCCCGTGGTGGCTGGTATCCGCATCCATGAAGTCTGTCCCTGAATCCGTGGTCCGGTGCCTTCCTCCCCTGAGGAAGCATCTCCACCCACTTTAGCCCAGACCCGCGGGCGCACCAAGTCATAGTTGGCCTGCGCCTTCAGATGCGTGCGCCGCGCAGCAACCAGATGACGAGGAAAAGTCCGAAGGCGGTGACCACGACTGAGGGGCCAGCCGCGGTGTCGGCATACCAGGACAGCGACAGCCCACCAATGACCGATGTCATGCCCAGCAGGGAAGCGAAAACGGCCATGCGCTCGGGCGTGGCGGCCAGGGGTCTGGCCGCAGCTGCGGGAATGATCAGAAGCGCCGTAATCAGCAGCACACCTACAATCTTCATGGCGGTGGCAATGACCAGTGACAGCATCAGCATCAGAGCCAGGCGAAGCAGGCCGGCGTTGCGCCCTTCGACAATGGCCAGCTCTTCGTGGATGGTCACCATCAGCAGGCCGCGCCAGAGCCCGATCAGCAGTGTCAGCACCAGCCCGCCACCGAGCAGGATCCACAGCAGATCCTGGCGGCTGATGGCCAGCAGATCCCCGAACAGGTAGCCGGTCAGATCGATCCGCACCTCGTCCATCAGACCCAGTGCAACCAGGCCAATGGCAAGGGAACTGTGCGAGAGGATCCCCAGCAGGGTGTCACTGGCCAGGGTCTGCTGGCGCGAGAGCATGACCAGCACCAGGGCAAGCATCACACAGACCAGGGCAATGCTCAGGTTGAGGTTGATGTGAAAGAGTGTGCCCAGGGCAATGCCCAGCAGCGCGGAGTGGGCCAGGGTGTCGCCGAAATAGGCCATGCGACGCCAGACCACAAGACAGCCCAGTGGCCCGGCAACCACAGCCACCAGAAGGCCGCCAATCAGCGCGCGCCAGAAAAAGTCGTCCAGCAGGGCATTCAGCATGGGTGCGTGTGGGTTGTATTGGTTGCCTTCAGGTTGCCATGCAGATCATGGCTGTGATTGTGCTGGTGGTGATAGACCGCCAGACTGTTGGCCAGATCCTCACCGAACAGTGCCGAGAATGCGGGATCGCGCGAGATCTGCTCGGGTTGACCCCGGCAGCAGACGTGACCATTGAGACAGACCACGGTATCGGTGGAGGCCATGACCAGATGCAGATCGTGGGAGACGGTCAGTACGGCGCATCCGAGTTCATTGCGGATCTCGCGGATCAGTTCATAGAGCGCACTCTGGCCGTTGACGTCCAGCCCCTGTGCGGGTTCATCCAGTACCAGCAGGTCCGGTCGGCGCAGTATGGCGCGGGCCAGCAGTACCCGCTGGAATTCCCCACCGGACAGATAGTGGACCGAGGCCTTCTGAAGAGCGGCAACGCCAGTGCGCTCCAGTGCCTGGTGGATGGCGCTGCGGTTGGCACCGGCCAGCCTGAGAAAACGCTCCACGGTGAGCGGCAGAGTGGGTTGCAGGGCCATGCGCTGGGGCACGTAGCCGATACGGCACCCGCGCTGGCGACGGATCCGGCCGCTGGATGGCGTTGCCACTCCCAGAATCAGCTTGATGAGACTGGTTTTCCCGGCTCCGTTGGGACCAATCACGGTCACCACGTCCCGTGGATTGAGCACGAGTGAGACGCTTTCAAGAATCTGGCGCTCGCCGTACTGCAGCCCCACCTGATCAAGCTGGACCACAGGCGAATCACTCATCGGATGAGGGCTCCGTGGCGCTGCAGCCCGGGCACAGGCCCGTGACTTCCACGACGGTTTCCCGGGTCTGAAAGCCCTGCCGGCCGGCCTCCTCGGCAATCACCTCACGGATCGCAGGCGAGGGCAGCTCCAGCACGTTATGACAGTTCTGGCAGATGAGAAAGCAGCCGGCGTGATGGTGATCTGGCTGGGTGCATCCGACAAAGGCGTTCAGTGACGCGATGCGGTGGACCAGCCCCATGCGCTGGAGAAAATCCAGAGTACGGTAGACGGTCGGCGGTGCTGCCTTGCGACCGTCAGCGTTGAGGCTGTCCAGGATGTCGTAGGCCCCCAGGGGGCGATGGGAGGCCCATACCAGAGACAGTACCTGCTCGCGCAGGCGCGTCATCCGCGCACCGGCCTGCTGGCAGATGCGGTGGGCGTCATCCATGGCCTGTTGCACACAGGCATCGTGATTGTGGGGGCGATAGGGCAACGGATCAGTCATGGGTTATACTATAACACTCCGTCTCTGGCTTGCCGAGAGGACCGATCAGTCCTGTGTGGCCTGCGTCACCAGTGCTTCCAGTCTGCTGAGGTCTGGTATGCAGACGGTTTCGCCCTCATAGGTCAGCGTCATCAGCTCCGCCTCCCCTTCGCCCTCGTCTTTCTGCACGAGTTCGGCGGGCGTGATCTTGGCCTGGCGGGGAATGCCCTGGGTGGCCAGCGCCATGAAAGGGCTCTGGCGGTGCGCCTCGGTGATGGTGTTGAGCACCAGCACCCGGCCACGCTGACCGTCCGGCAGCACCGGGGACCGCCCGTTGGCAGCCTCCCAGGACAGCACCGGCAGGCTGAGACCGCGCCACTGGAACCAGCCCAGAAGCCAGTCCCGCTTGCTGCTGTCGGGCTGCAGATCAGCGTAATCGACGATTTCGGCAATGGAGACGTTGGGCAGCAGCAGGGTCTGATCCTGAACGGGGATCAGTACACAGGGCAGTTGTTCAGGCGTTTCGGCCATGGTGATCTATCCTCGGCGGTTTCAGGCTGAGCTGCATCGATCGTTGCTGAGCAGACAGTGTTCTTCCACAGTGCGTATCAATTGCGCGGCCAGCTCTCGCGGCTCGCCCTGGAAACGGCTGCAGCCGGTGGCACTGACCGATTCGGGCATGGCACTGCTGGCACAGCTGTCGGGTGTCTGGATCCAGATCTGACTGCCTTCGCCCGACAGCACCGGTGCGGCCAGAGCACCGTCATTGCCCATGCCGCTGAACACAATGGCGTGACAGTCGCCCCCATAGCAGCGCGCCACATTGAGCATGACCTGGTCAATGGAGGGAGCATAGGGCCCGGACCAGCCGTTATCCCCAAGCCGTACAAGACCATCCCCATCGAGCCAGAGTTCCTGCTCGATTGGCACCTGCAGAACCTGGCCACAGCGCAGCGGTTCCCCTTCACTGGCCTGGGTGAGCTGGTAGTGGGCGTGCCGGGTCAGGACCCGACCCAGCACGTCGCTGAAGCTGGCATCAATGTGCTGGGCGTAGACAAAGGCGATGGGCAGGCCGGCAGGCAGCGCATCCAGAAAGGCTTTGACGGCTGCCGGTCCCCCGAGTGAGGCGCCCAGTACCCAGACCTCCCGCGCAGGGGTGCCCTCCTCGGCCGGGCGGACCCAGGGTGAAAGCTGCGCTGCTTCGCTGACCTGTGGTGGTTCGACCAGCGCTTCAATGCTGGCCTGGGAGTCAAGCGCCTCAAGCGCGCCGCAGCGTGATTCAAGCTTGTCCAGCAGACGTCTCTCCCAGCGTACGTACTCCTGGCGACCCGGCTCAGGCGCCTTGCCCACACCGAAGAGCACGGTGCAGTCGTCGCGGTTGAGAAGCATCTCGAGCAGTTCGGGGTGGTCTTCCTCATCGGCCAGTTCAACAATGCACAGTGTGGGCAGCGCTCCATCAGGCTCGCTCATGAAACGCTGGGGTTCGCCGATGAAGGCCACTGGCAGACCGTATTTCCCGACCGCCTGCTGGAGACGGTAGCGTTGCAGTACGTCGTCGGCAATGATGGCGACGTCGGGGCCGGTGGTCATTGCTCGGCCTCAACGCCCGCCATTTCCAGGATGGTGTCCAGCAGTTCCTTTTCCTGGAAGGGTTTGCCCAGATAGCGGTTCACGCCGATCGCCTCGGCCCGTTCGCGGTGTTTGTCACCGGTCCGGGAGGTGATCATGACGATGGGCGTTTCCTGCAGGTTGCTGTCGTGGCGGATGAAGCTGGCCACCTCAAAGCCATCCATGCGGGGCATTTCGATATCAAGCAGCACCACATCCGGACGGTGGTCCTGAAGCTGACCGACGGCGTCGAGCCCGTCCTTGGCCAGCAGCACCTCCATGCCGTGGCGCTCCAGCAGTCGGGAGGTGACCTTGCGCACCGTAACCGAGTCGTCCACCACCATGACCTGGGTGGGCCGGTGTTCGCGGGGTGTCTCTTCTGTCTCCACCGCGGCGAGCATGCGCTGGCGCTGGGCCAGGATGTCGCCCCGGATCATGGCCGGCAGATCCAGGATCACCACCACGTTACCATCCCCCAGGATGGTGGCCCCTGAGACGCCCCGCACGCTGGCGAACTGCGGCCCGAGGGATTTCACCACAATCTCGCGGCTGCCCATGAGGCTGTCCACCTGCAGTGCCATGGGCTGCTCAGCGCCACGCACCAGAATCACCGGCAGGGGCAGGGCCTGACCCTGGAGTTTGGGCTGGTGATCGGAGTTGAGCAGCGCACCCAGGTACTGCAGCCGGTACTGTTCGCCGGCGTATTCGTACAGTGGCGCATCGGGCTGGTAGTACTCCTCAAGCTCATAGGTGGAGACCCGCACGATGCCCTCGATGGTGTTCAGAGGAATGGCGAAGTAGTCCTCACCAATGTTGACCATGAGTGCCCGGTTGACCGAGACAGTGAACGGCAGGCGTACAGTAAAGGTGGTGCCTTCGCCGTAGGTGGAGTCAATATCGAGGCTGCCGCCGAGCTGCTTGATCTCGCTGGCCACCACATCCATGCCCACGCCGCGGCCTGAAACCTGGGTCACCGAGGCTGCTGTGGAGAAGCCGGGCTGAAGAATGAACTGAAGGATCTCCCGGTCAGTCAGTTCTTCATCCTCGCCCAGCATGTTCTGGCGGATGGCTTTTTCCCTCACCTTGCCGATATCGATGCCGGCCCCGTCATCCACCAGCCGCAGCACCACCTCGCCGCCCTCACGGGCCAGGTTGAGGTGGATATGGCCAGTGCCTGGCTTGCCTGCCTGTTCGCGGACCTTCTCCTCTTCAATGCCGTGGTCGATGGCGTTACGCAGCATGTGCTCCAGCGGCGCAACCATGCGCTCAAGCACGGTCCGATCCATTTCCCCTTCGGCGTTGTTGATCTCCAGATGGGTCTTCTTGCCCAGCTCACCGGAGATCTGGCGCACGATCCGGCGCAGGCGCGGCACCATGGAGGAGAAGGGCACCATGCGGGTTTTCATCAACCCTTCCTGCAGCTCGGTGTTGGTCCGCGACTGCTGCAGCAGCAGCGTTTCGGCGTCACGCACCTTGTCGTTCATGGTCTCGCGTAGATCCGCCAGGTCCGAGGCGGATTCCGAAAGCGCCCGTGAAAGCTGCTGGATGGCGGAGTAGCGGTCCATTTCCAGAGGATCAAAGTCCTCATTCGTGTATTCCGGGCCGAATTCCTGCTCAGCCCGGTGCAGAATCTGCGCCTCGGTCTCTATTTCCATGCGCCGCAGCTGTTCGCGCAGACGCTCAGTCGTGGCCGCCATTTCATCCAGGGTGTGGCTGAAGTCACTGATCTGTTGCTCCAGTCGGCCACGGGTGATACTGGTCTCGCCGGCCAGGTTGACCAGGTCGTCCACGAGCTGGGCATTGACCCGGATGGTTTCCTGGGCGCTGCGCGCCAGCTCCGCCTTGCGCTGTTCCCGGGCCCTGTTGCCCGGGTCCTGTTCCACGGTCTGCTGTGGTTGCGCCTCGCCCGGGGCTTCACTGCTTTCGGCGGCCGGCTCAGGCGCTTCGGTGGTGGGCTCCGGGGCCGGTGCTGGCGCGGGTGCACTGGGGACCGGCTCGCCGTTGACTTTCGCACGGTAGGCCTGTTGGACCTGCTCCACCATGCTGATGATTTCATCGTGGAAGCGGGTGATCTGTTCCCAGTCCTGTTCGCCTGGTGCCTTTCCGGACTGTTCCAGTTGGGTCAGCAGGGTTTCGAACTGATGGGCTTTGTCGCCCAGCTGCGTCAGCTCGGCCAGCCGTGCTCCGCCCTTGATGGTGTGCAGGGCACGCTGGGCCTGCTGGGTGAATTCGCCGTTGTCGTCCGTCCCGGCGCGCTTCCAGGCATCCAGGGTATTGTCGAGACTGTCGCTGAGCTCACCGGCTTCCTCCAGGAAGATTTCCAGCACTTCCGGGTCCACATCGTCGAGCAGGATCTGGCTTCCGGCAGTGTCTTCGCTTTGTTTTTCAGCGAACAGATCAGCCGGCAGCCCCGGGGTTTCGCCGGATTCCAGAGTCTCGAGCATGTCCCGCAGCGCCTGGTGGCACTTCTGGCTCAGTGTCAGTGCCTGGCCCCCGTCGCCGGCGCCGTCAATGACGCTGGCCAGAGCGCTGTCCCATTGATCGGCGAGTTCGGCAATGGCCGGCATCTCCGAGAGGCGGGCGCCGCCCTTGAGGGTATGCAGCTCCCCTTGCAGCGCGGGGATGTTTTCGTCACGCTCCGGATCCGCCTGCCAGTTGTTCATCGCCTGACTGATCGCTTCCTCCACATCCCGCGCCTCATCCAGAAAGATGGAGATCAGCTCGCTATCCCCTGAGCTTTCATCGGTCGCGGCTGCTGCCCGGTTCTGTGTTTCGGCAGGCTCCGAAGCGGTTTCGTCTGCTGCGACTGTTTCGTCGGGTTGCTCCTGCGCTGCTGGCGTGTCCTCCTGCTGATCCAGGGGCTGCTCTCCACGCAGCAGCGCCTCCACGCGCTGTACCAGGTGAGTGGCGTCCTCGCAGGGGCGCAATTCGCTGGTCTGTTCGACCATCCGCGCCAGGGCGTCATGACAGGCGAACAGCAGCTCACCGGTGTCCTCGCCCAGGGCGAGGCGGCCTTCGGCGACGCGTTCGAACAGATCCTCCAGGCAGTGGGCCAGATTCCCGATGGCACTGATTTCCGCCATACGGGCGCCACCCTTGAGGGTGTGCAGATCCCGCTGCAGGGTTTTCGCCAGTTCGGTATTGCCCGGATCCTCGACCCAGTCGTGCAGTGCGGCGGCGGTCGTGTCGATCAGTTCATGGGCTTCTTCCAGGAATATTTCCGCCAGCTCAGGATCGAAATCCGCGCTTGCCTCCCCGGTCGCTCCACTGTCGCCTGTTTCAGGCTCAGGCTCAGGCTCAGGCTCAGGCTCAGGCTCAGGCTCAGGCTCAGGCTCAGGCTCAGGCTCAGGCTCAGGCTCAGGCTCAGGCTCA
>LKMJ01005988.1_pt1 | contig 11491 bp, 11 predicted proteins | sample 643391 | NCBI WGS metagenome assembly LKMJ01 (sample SAMN04112250, study PRJNA286221) | soda lake metagenome | biome: soda lake; feature: Kulunda Steppe; material: water; isolation source: sample PL-Br10 brine of Picturesque Lake | place: Russia: Kulunda steppe | collected 2010-07
GCCGTACGGGTTTCAGGAGTATCGAACCGCTCATATTCGAGTATTGTGTTAATGTCGCCCGTTTCCTCCCAACAACCGAGGACAGTCTCCAACACGTAGTTTGCTTGCTTCCAACTTAGATCGGTGTTTTCGATCAACTCAAAAAAGAGCTTTCGGTCGTCTTGTGGGCGAAATTCACCCGAGGCAAGCATCCGAGGTGTTACGGCGAATCGACCGAGACGAGGTGTTTCGATACGACGGTTGAGGGCAAGGCTCAACGGCGCATCAACAGTAATAACGAGATCGTAGTCTGCCACCTCTTTATAAAGATCGGATATTGTTTTGGCCCGTTGTATTGTCACACGATATCTGGTTTCTCAGGAAACTAAAATGTTGACCGTGAAATGTTACTACGGTTTCTGTGTTCATAGAGTCCTATCTATGAGTGTCTTATCTGGATATTCTAAGCGTATTTCACTGTTAGCGAGACGGAGATGCGATTTTTTGTAAAAAAAGCGATCAGCAGGATCGCGCTGTTACCCATTTAAGTAACTATTCTCAATGAATATCTGCAATGTCCGCTAATACCGAAACCGACGAAACGAACTGGTACAACTCACAGACAACTAACGATTGGATCTCGACTCAACACGATCAGCTGTATTTCAAAAATGAGTCCTCGCAACAGCGCGACACAGACTCACGAGTTCTGCTTGAGGCTGGAATTGACCTCGCTAACTCCGTATCTGAGAACTGGACTGTGGTCATAACGGCAGGAATCCACCGAGCCCGTCAGGTATCGTACCGTGTCGTTAGTGAGGAGCAGCTCATTAATTTGGATTTCAATTACAACCGACCCGGGATCCAATACATACCCAATGTCATCAAAGATGTCCAGCAGGTGATTGACAACCTATCTGAGACTGGAACTAAAATGGAAGACTAACCAATAACTAAGCGTCGTTCGTAAATGTGTGTTGACTATGCATTTGGACAATATCAATATGCCTCAGAGATTGTGATACAAGCGGATTCTGAGTTCCCTGTGATCTATCTGCGACAACACCTTTATTCGTCTTGTCTAATAATGCGACATTATGACTGCGTCCGTTTCCGATGCTATTTCTTTTCTCGAAAAAACGCGAGAAAGGCGCCTTAATTCGTACCGTAGTACACCAGAGGACATCAACGCCCACTACAGCGATGAAGGCCAAATACAGGCAGACTATCACAAGCGCTTCGCCTTCGAATTGATTCAGAATGCGGACGATGCAATGTCGGACGTTGATGGATCGCAAAAAGTGCGGTTTGAGTTGGACGGCAACACGCTGCTTGTGGCAAATACCGGACGACCGGTCAATCAAAAAGATGTACGCGCCCTTTGTACGATGAGTTACACAACAAAGGATGCAAGCGGTGATCAAGAGGCACCTATCGGACACAAGGGTCGAGGTTTCAGCTCTGTCCTTGATCTGACGGAACGGCCGCAGGTGTTCTCTAAGGGTATATCCTTCGAGTTTGATCGTGACCGAGCAGAGAATTGTATCACGGATGTCGTTAACGAGCTTGAGGACTGGTCGTGGTCAGCTATCGACGGTATTCCACTGATGCGGCTGCCGTTTCCTCCTAAGACAGTCCCGAACCGCGTGCAGGAACTTCTCAATGCAGGTTACAACACCGTCTTTCGGTTCGAATTAAAACGGCCCGACTTGCGAAAAAACGCTGTCGCCGCTATATCTGATCTCGACCGGCATACTGCTGTCTTCTTGCAAAATCTCGAAGAGCTAGAAATTAGTCTTGACGGAGATACAGAAGGCTGGAGAATAGATCGGAACGCCAGAAAGTTGGATTCTGAACAGACAGATCTCGACTTCATTACTGTCAAACACACCTCCACTGGAGGCGAGACAGATCAAGATACATTTGCGCTCTTTTCGAGGACAGGAATCAAAATTGGAGAAAGTACTGGTGGAATCGACGTTAATTCATGGGGAAAGGTAGACCACACACGAATCGGAGTAGCTCTTCAGGTAGATCACGCATCGGACGGGATCCATCTTCGTTCGCTCGATGAACGACCGTTCATTCACGTTTTTCTTCCAACTGAGGAGGAATCTCCGATCCCCGTTTTAATGAATGGTGCGTTCTATACCAAGATCTCCCGAACCAGCATAGACGTTACTGATGACGGTGATAACTACAACGCGTTTCTCCTCCAACAGATCTCCGAACTACTAGCAACCGACGTACAGGACTACGCAGCACAAACTGCAACGACCTCGGAGGAACTTCTCGATTGCCTTGATTTCTCAGCACTATCTCCAGAGGCTCGGTCTGCTACTGATACACTTGCTGGAAGGTTCGCTACAACACTGCGAGACGCTTTCGCAGATGTTCCATTCTTACCACGTTTTGAGGGAGGCCCAAATCAATCAAATGGGGTTGCACTCAGCGAGATTGTGGTGCCGTATTACGCCGATACGCGTCCTCATATCGCGGAATACGTTGCTCGGATTCACGGCGGAGGTCGGCTTTCCGTCGAGGGTCTCGAACCCGAGGGGCATTTTCCCCGAACGACACTCCTGTCACCAGACCGTGCTCGAATTCTCGAGGCTCTTGATGCAACAGTCCTCGAACCGGAAGAGTTGCCGCCTGCACTCGGTGCCGTTTCAGATAATCGGTCACCACTAAACAAGTATCCGGAACCTGAGGATGAACTCGCAATTGACCCGATATTGCAAGTTCTCATCTGGGTGTATGAGACCATAAGCGATCAGGATGGGGTATTAGACGAATTCAAAATTGCCTGTCGTCGGTCTCATGTCTTTCCGATTGGACATCCTGATCAGGACGGCGTTGTCGACCATGTTGCAAAGATAGGCGAAACCGATCTGGAACTCTTTTTTCCACCAAAAAATGATATTCCAAATGTACATCTTCCGGGAATTGCTTTCCTGAGTCCGCCGGTATACCGCCCGGGCAAAAATATTGACTCCCGCAAACAGAGCCAACTTGTTGAGGATTTCAAACCTGCATTAGAGACGATCTGGGATGTTAATGACTTTGAGTTCGAACAAGTAGCTCGGGCAGCGGTTTTCCCACTCCTTCCGAGTCCCCAGCAACCAGACACCGATGATTCACCCCTTCAAGATAGAGATGTGTTAGAACTCGTTTGGCAACTTGCAGACGAATCTGTTACTCCTGAATTACCGTTACCGCACATCGAACGTACACAAACACTTCATCGCCTGTGTCTTCTTCCGGTTCCGACTCGAGCTGGCGAATGGTCTCCAGCCTGTCGAGTGTATTTCGGGTCAGAATGGCAACCAGACGACTCCGATACAAAACACGTAGAGGCCCTGTTTGAAGCTGCGGCGATCGATAACGCTCAATATCTCGCCAGCCCCGATGATTTCCCGGAGGTTGCTGATTTCGATACGGCCGAAACGGACGAGTTGGATGAGGACGAATCAGCGTTCGATGAATGGCGGGACTTCTTCAGATGGCTTGGTGTCTCACCACACATCCGGATTACGCCATTCTTTGATCCGCAAACTCGTCGTGATTTGATGTCAACCAAAGGAATAGAACGGCCGAAACGGACGTCCGTACTGGATGCGCTCTCTGATGAGGAGTGGTCAGAATACAAACTACACCTCACGGAAAAGTTAGATGAGAACGGCCGTCAGCGAGGAAAATATGATTCAATTTATGAAATACAGAGTATCGAGTTCTTTGACCAGCTCGTCGCTGCGGCTCACTCTTCAATTGGAAATGAAAGACCCGACGTGGCTACCCATCTGTTCGAGCACGTTACTTCGTGGTGGAGAGATAGCCTCCAACGGTATCGACATCCGGTTCTTGCAACTCATGATGTAGGGAGCTTCGGTCGAAGAAACCAGAATTGCCCGAAGGATCGAGAGAAGCGGCAGGTAGGTCTCAACCTCTGGCTATGGCAGCTCAAACATGCGACGTGGTGTCCAAGCAACCACGGAGTAAGACGACCAAACGAAGTTTGGTTGCCAGTCGATAGCGTGCGGACTCGGTTCAAAATGCACGACACGTATTTGCTTCCCGTTCTCCCGGAACAAGCCGTTGAAAGAGCCCGTGGTGCCGTAGATTTCCTTGTGGCAATTGGTGTCCGTCGCGACCTCTCTCAAAACACGTTTCGACCCCGAGATGCACGAACTGTCACGTCTACTATCGCCAACACGTTCACTGATAAGAACGGTGAGTTAGATTCGAAAAAGCAACTCTCTAACTCGCTTCGACAGATCAAATCCGCATATCGGTACGTGAGTGAACTCTTGCCACCTCTCTCCGACCAGCAACGTACAGTGACCGATAACGCGTGGGTTGGTGCCCAAGATAATCTCCGCGGGATTCCCGTTCTTTGTCGACGGCCGAGTGGAGAGTTTGTATTCAAATCAGCTGAAGAGGCGTACTTTATCGATGCACCAGACGTAGTCGAGCAGATTCCGTTTCCCGATCTCCCGATTTTCGTTCTTCAAGAGCCCGATGCAGTTCGATTTGGGACGTATTTCGGAATTCGAGACCTTGAGTCAACAACTGAGGCAAAACCACGTTTCATCGATGAACGCCCGGATCGACGTGATGAGCTTGTCGAAGAATTGGAGCGAGTTGCACCGTATATTCTCTGTCGATTGGAGGCAGAACGGCAGTCACAGGAGTTAATAACACGCGATCTCAGTGGGATGAGGTCTTTCCTTGATGATCTTGAGCTTGTTGATACGATCTCTGTTGAATACGAGCTATCTCACGAAGACAAAACAAGTGCTGTTTCGTCTGAACCGGTATATTACTTGGATCGACGAAATAGAGGGCGTTCCGAGCCTGCGATACCCATTCTCAAAACAAGTCCAAACCGAGACGAACAGTATCGGCATCTCGCCCGAGCCCTTTGCGGAGCTCTTGACGTTTCACAGTTCGAAGGTGTCGTGACGATGCTGACTGCGGCGGACGATCGTCAACGACGGGACTATTTGACTCTCGCCGGTGCTCCATCCACAGTGGATGAAATCGAGAGTAAACGCCGGGCACTCATCGAAGGAGAGGAGACAGACCCGGATGATGACATCGTGGTTGTCTTTGGGGAGAGGGACAACGAGGGCGAGACAAAAATAGACGATGTTGAGGACGCACCCGATCCAGCAAAACAGCAGCTCGAACAACGAACCCCCGTTACACAGGAACGTCCGATCTATGACTCCCACGACTTGACCGTTGACGGCGAGACTGTGACCATCGTAACAGAGCCAACAGAAATAGAGAACGATTCCAACGGAAGAGGCCCTAATGAAGATCCCCACAGTGAGAGTTCCAGAGGGGGTGCAACGATGGGATACCGAACAGCTGTTGATAAACTCGGAATGAACATTACACTCCAGTATGAACGAGCGCGACTTCGCAACGAGTACGAGTTCGGCAATATGGAAAGATCGCCCGCTGAGTACGTTTTCGAGGTAGAAACAGAGGCAAATATCGAGGACGCTCGTGAGAATAATATTGCGGGGCCAGTTATTGACCACCTCACCAGTGAAGTCGGGTTGCCGCTCCCCTATCCGGGATTCGATATTCTGACGGTCAATCCGGAAACCGGTGAGGCTGACCGGCTTATCGAATTGAAATCCTCTGGTCACGATACGCGTACACCGGGCATCTCGTGGAATGAATGGAAAACCGCCCGCACGGCGGAAGTCAGTGACCAGTTCTACCTCTATATCGTCGGCAATCTACGAAAAGACATCCAAGCAGATCCATATATTCGAGAGATTCCGAACCCATTCGAGTTACTTCGAGCTGAAACCGAAGAACGTGAGCAGACGACAAAAGAAGTGAAGGTGGACATCACCCGTTTCCGAAAACGAGCAGAAGTTCGTGAGACTAAACTAACCAGACAAGATGATTAAATCTGCCTGAAAGACCTATTGTATAGGATTATAGATCGCACATGACTTATCTAATAGCTTGATAATAGTGGATCATGTCCAATGAGATCACCGTCGATTGGGATGTAGACTTCTGGGCGAATCGGTATCCACTTTATTATTTGGCAATATACAACCGTGAGATCCGCCGACCTCCAAAAGAGACGCTACGTGCCTTGTGGCGTTGGAAATCACTACATCGTACGAGTTACGATCCGAAAGATGTACAACCGTTTCTCAAAGAAGCTCAACGACTTACTAACCAGATTGATAGCAGTATTAAGGATTCACCAATCAAGGAAGTTACTGACGCATTTTTTGAATTGCGTTCTCAATTAAAAGACAAAGATGGCCCTCTTAGTTCCACTTCGAGGGTAGCTGTCACTCCTCAATTCCTTCTTCATCTTGCGGATAGTCAAGGTACGTACTCTGGACGTTTTCCAATTCTGGATGTGATGGTTGCTCGGTCACATCGAACCCATACTTCCGAAGACGAGACAAAGACGCTCCAAAATGCACTCACCTGTTCTCGAAATTCATATCGTCAACTCGTCGAATACTTCTTTGACAACTGTAACACCGCTGAACAGGTTGCGACCTTGGAACGAGCACTCTTTGTTCAAGGACAATCCATCGGGCGCTATCGGGAGAATGAGGAAGAATACGAGACTATACGAAAAGTCCCAGTCAGTGATGCTCGCAAATACTTGCAAGACATCAAGAACCATGCCACACTCTAAGCCGTCTTATTGCTGATTCGGGAAATATCCTACTGGTATTTAAAATGGGCTGGCCTACTTTTTTGTACTATAGTAGCCACTGCAGGTCAATGCACACTGATCGCAAGACTGCTGTGCGATCAGTGTGCAAATAGTTGCAGTTGTTACTATAGTTGATCAACAGACTTTGTGGAAACTCAACCACAAAGTAAGACTCCTGCAGACGACGCACTTTTTCGACGGCACCGCCTCACACTCATTTGCTTCGTATGGAAAACCACGAATCGGATGGAAAGCACTCTATCGACGTTCTAGATGTTTTTAGACAGAATACAGCCAAAGAAAATCAAATAGTTAGTGCAAAGAAGGAACAGTCATCCCAGTCACAGATCCGCCAGATCGTGAGAAAAAATAATCAAGCCTCGGATACGCTCTACCGGAGTGCTGAAGCGCTTGAATTTGAGCCTGAAGCGGTTTTTATGATTCTTGAGTATCTCCAGCAATCATACGTGTCTCAGGTTGAGGAACTCGCAGAAGAGCGCTTACTCGTTTCTGGCGATCAGAATTATGTCGCATTTGCTCTCAGCGGGTATGAGTGGTATCATCTTGTTCAATCTCTCACAAGCAATACAAAGAGCAAACCAAAATCTAACAGGATCATTCAAACTACTCTAGAGGTACTAAAGAAACTCGCTGGGGATACATGGAGTAGCCAGTACGCAATAATAATCGGGCTTCCAGAAGAGAGAGTAGATGATGTAGTCGAACGGCAGCGTAAAGAGTACGGAAGAGATCATCCGTGCCAATGGGAACGCGTCTGAACGAGACAGACGTGATATAAAGACAGTCGCCCATGTTGTATTCAGCTAACGAGTATGGAATCGTTCGAGAACCAATTTTTTTGGCGATGCACGTGATGAGTTATCAGTAATCCCTGACGAAGCGGTTCAACTCACAGTAACGAGCACGCCCTACAATCTCGACAAAGACTATGGAGAGTCCAGTAACGATCGCCGGCCTGTAAAGAAGTGGCAGACTCTAATCCGAGATGTAGTCAGAGAGGTACTTCGGGTTACAAAACCGGATGGGAAGTTCTGTATCAATGTGGCTGCATCATTTCATTCAGACGAAGACAGTCGAATCCTACATCAGACCACCCACATGTGGCGTCTGCAATCTTTCCATTCAGTTATTCAACTCGTCACGCATAATTTCAACAGCGTCTCCACCCCAGTCAACCTCGATATAATCCATCTCCAGAATCTCTGCGAGCGCTGGAAGAACCTCATCACAATAACCTGCATACATTCAGTACGTATCTGTAGACGACACATTGCGCTGATCTACCACCACACTTTCATCTGCCAGATAAATACTCAGTGTGAGATATGGATCATCGCTCTCCGTTGCTGGAATGTGAGCATTTAAATGAGAATCTGGAACACTCTCGAAACCAGCCCGGAGTAAATCGTATTCAGGATCGGTCTGAGTGTATTCGTTAACTACGTCTGAGATTGGTAGACGGATATCGTCGTGAATGCACTGAGCTGCTTCTGTAGCTTTGAGTCCTGAGAGTTCGTTTTTTATTTCGGTACTATCTTGATGTTCTGCTTCTGACATTATAACTGACTGTAAGGTGGATAGATTAATAAACCGCTTGATACAGGGGGTATTTTCTAAAGATAAGTATCAAGTGGGTAGTTAGACAGGGTGTGTTACTCAGGATTTCTATACCAGTACAACACGTAATTAAACATGATGACAAAAACAGAAACCAAAGTAAAACTGAACCTCACAGACGAAGAAATCCTTCAGGAAATCCAAACAAACGGACGCGCAACAGTCCAACTACTCTGCACAGTACTAGAAAAAATAGAACATACATCGGTGATCGCGTACGCAGACTACGAGAACACGATATCCTCACAGAAGTAGCACCACGCCTATACGACACGCCAGAACAAGCAGAGAAATACATTGACTAATATGTCCAGCGAAACAACCATACTCAGCATCACAAAACAAATCCAACAACTTCAGGCACAACGTGAAGAAATGCGAGAACAACTTGAAAAATAACCAATTCTGTCACAGATTATCTCGCATCTACTAGCTACTGATAAACATTCGTGTTGACATTTATAAGCAACCCGGGGCTTCTTCTGTAATGCAAATGGCAGATAAAATCGAAGACTTACCACGCGAAGCAGAAGAATTCGTACGAATAATGAAAAAATCAGCAGGAGAACTGGGAATGCAAAATCTGGAAATCAATGTAGTGTTATTAGAATCCAAAAACGCAGCCTACGTCCAGATCGATCACCCTCAATGGCGTGAAAAACACGGACGCAAATCACGTTTCCTGATCTCGACTGATGGCCGTAAACACGCAATTCAACTCCCCACTGATGGTGATAAATATGGTGAGTAACAACAGTACTGAAGTATTCATTAGCGACGAACTGAATGTACGAGCAACAATACGTGAAGTGCTTGACAACCACATCGTCACAGACATCCACACGAACCCTGACGCCCAGATCGTCGCAGTCGAATTTGGATCGCAATACAGGTGGCAAACAGCACAACGCGTCGTCCGTGATGAAGTCACTCCCACAATTCCGGACAATTGGACTGTAACTGGCTTCATCTCAACGGGGGTAGATATCGAAACCTACCAACCCCTCAGAATTCTCAGTCTATCAATCATACCCCTGAAAGAACAGCAAGTATCGTCTTCAGACATTCCAAGGGGCGTTATGGGGGTTGTCACTGGAGGCCTCGACGAATATCTTAACGAGAGAAAGTTTGTGAGATACGATATCCCCAGTACGTACTCAGAGTGGTATGATGAATGGAATGACGACGCACCAATCGATTCCCGCATCATAGAGGGCCCGATTGGAGTAGCACGAAATGTCGACGAAAAGTACTGGCGCGGATGGGATATCGATTACGTGAAATCCGCAGTTAGAATTCTGAATGGAAAAGGAAGGTATGACTCGGACGAGTACCAGTTCCACACCGGCGTGCCTTTCGCTGTCGTCTCATATAGCGACGGAGCAGTGATTATTGCCCCCCGTTTCGATAAGAACTTAGATGACGTGTACGATCCAGACTTCACGTATAATGTGACAGATAGAGAATATGAGATCGGCAAAAACATCGAGTTCTTATAAGGTGTGGATCTAAGAATTCACCAGAACGTATCAAACACAAAGAGAACGTATATCCACGCATATAGAACCTTCTTACGTTTTTATCGAATGTAGTGGGCGGTGGAGATGATCTCCCCCTGAACCAGTAGACGGAATATCCACCGCCCATTGATACATTGGTACGTAGAGATGTAAAAGCTGCCAACGCCGGCGTTTATCTGATAGGACTCGAGACGCTGCACATGATGAACAGACGTCGATACGAATCCCTCAAAGAAGCACGGCCTGCCGTCGAAGAACACCTGTCCAGTGAAGTCATAGACGACGCCTTCAAGGCTGTCGATGACGCCGCCAAAGAACTCATCGTCGAGTACGAACTCGACGACGTGGACGTAGACGAAGTGAGACGGAGTCTGAAAATTGGGTGGTGTGAGAACGCAGTAGCCTTCATCGATGTCGGTGTCTGGGAAGACGAACACGAAGTCCGCGGCGTCATCGACAGCATCGAACGCAACCCCGTCTCAAACGCGCTAACGATCTCAGGCACAGTTGGCCGACGCAACCGCGATATGATGCGTGTGTCGGGAGAAGTGCTGAAACGAAAGTACAGCAGCGAGTGATGGGGGCAGGGGATGAGTGTACCCAGAACCAATCTTCGCGCTGCGGTCGGCGGCCCGAGTTGCCGGAGTCGTCATCGAGAATCACCAGCTTCGTCCGCTGTGATTAAGTTGAGTGCATCAGAGACACGATCATCATCAGACTCCTCTTCGAGATACCACATACGACGCTCATCGTCCTTGTTGATGTTCATCAGAGTTTGGCGTGAACAATTAGGCAGCTCACGAGAAGCCTTCCTGTAGGACACACCATTTTCTAACGCTTCTAACGCTTCAGATACATCAAAAAACCCTGTCTCACCTGCATCATAATTAGGCGAGAGGTTGGGGTGGAGATATCCATCATCACTCCTTACGAATCCTGTAGGCACTTGGCCCAGCCACTTACCCTGCCGACGTGCCCGACGCAATCCTGACTTGGTACGTCTGATCAACTGCCTACGTTCCTCAGTGTACACCATACCGACGATATCTGCGACGAAACGGTTGGTTCCGTCCGGCTTAATTTTTTCAACTTTCCCATTTGTGATGTAGACTGTTACGTCAGAATCCTCGCACGCGTCAAAGAACTCCTGTATAATACTTCCACGACGTCCGATTCGACTGATCTCCCACACTACAACGTGATCAACGTCACCACCTTTGATTCGTTCAAGAAGCTCGAGATAACCTTCACGTTCGCGGACACTACCTGAGATATCTAGGTCAACGTGTTCAGTCACTGTTGATGGATCAACGCTTGTGTTCTCATCGAACCATTCGTCCAAATCGTTTTTCTGGTGAGTAGTTTCTTGTGAGTCAGTGCTACCTCTGATGTACTTTTTATAAATTTCTGTTTCTGTGTTAGTGTCTGTCATAATTTGTGTTCGAAATATCGTTTGAGTGGGTTACCATTTTACCACCGAAATCATACTTAAAGAACTGCTCTCGATTACAGACCTGCAAGCAGTCATCCGTCTGGTTTACCACGCATTAGAAAATACTCTGTAGGGAATCTTAAACGCCGGCACGAAGAGGAATGCGCAGCGAGACGCGTGTCCTCGAAAATGAAATTGAACTCGATAAGGAAC
>LKMJ01005990.1_pt1 | contig 11490 bp, 18 predicted proteins | sample 643391 | NCBI WGS metagenome assembly LKMJ01 (sample SAMN04112250, study PRJNA286221) | soda lake metagenome | biome: soda lake; feature: Kulunda Steppe; material: water; isolation source: sample PL-Br10 brine of Picturesque Lake | place: Russia: Kulunda steppe | collected 2010-07
ACACACACACACACACACACACACACACACACACACACACACACACACAAGTACACACAATAGTTCACGTCTACACGCAAACCCCACATGCACAAACACAATGTTTATTCACAAGATTGAACATGGACAAAAAACCAAACACTCACATGCGCACGCGCATGCACACACTCGCTTCTTTACATGTGCGTGCACAACAAGTAACAAACACACATGTAAGTGCACATACACTGGCGCAAATGTGCTTTTTTTTCAAGCTTGCAATGCTGCTTGCTCATTTGTGCAATTTCAGAGAGCATGTTGGAGGAGCTTCCTTCAGAGCTGCTGTGCGTCATTTGCCAGCACCTACCTGCTGAGGATCTGCTGCGGCTTAGCAGGGCAAGCAAACGCTTTCATACTGGTAATGCCGAATGCTGCTTGCTTTCCTTCTGCCTTGCATGTGGTCAGCACCGGGCCTCTTCACCACATGTATGATCTGTTGATCTGATTTGCTTGCCCTGTCAGTGGTTATTCATGAATCTGATGAAGCATGGAGATGCTGCTATTCCGCGGCTCGGTTTCCTCCCTCTGCTGAAAAACAGCCGTGGCTGGAGCAATTCAAGCAGAGGTGAGCTATGCAGAAAACATTGTGATTTTGGTGCCCGCATCCGTGTCCAAATTTCTAAGACAGATAACATTCATGAATACACCGAGGCTGCTAACCTCAGCTCGGTTACCTCTTGCCTGTATATAAAGCCATGGATGGAGTAGTCGAGAAAGGCTGGCTGCCCCCTCCCTTAGCTTCGTAGTGTGTCAAAGGGGGCTGACAGAGGCCCCAAATGGAAAGTCTTGCATACTCCCTCCCCGCAGATGATTTCCTAGCACCAGTTAAAACTTTGTGTCTTAACTAGGGATCGGCATGTAGCACTACATGAGGCAATTGCATAGCGCTATATTGCATCAATACAATGCTGTATTTTGCTATATTTCAGCTCCTGTATCCGCCAGAACTCCACCTTGCACTTCAAATTTCGGCATCAGAATTGAGAGGGAAGTTCAGCACCCTGTATAATGCCACCATACAAAAAAATGAGTGAAAAATCAATTCTGTTGGGGCTGGGGGCTTCTTGTAGCGCAGGTAGCGCTGTACCTGGCAGTACACTCCTACTCATGTGAGGGCACATGCCTCAGTACCCCTCATTCCTCATTCCCCCCAGCGCTTAAGACAGCTCTGGACAACCCCTGCTCTTCAAAATCTTTTGCTGGTGCTGATGCTGGTGCTGGTGCTGCTACTGCTCGCTGCATGGCTGCTTGCACGGAGCTGCTTGCGTGGACTCAACTCACTCTAGCGCAGGGCATTCCAGCTTGATGACGGGGACCTCATAATTTACAAAAGAAATGCCATGTGACAATGGTACTACTTATGCTGTGCGGGGCCCATCGAGAAGGACTTGTTTTGCTGCTTCTTGACCACTGGCTTCCCAATAGTCTACCTCCTCCTCCTCCTCACATCATTCTTCTCCTCCTCTCTGGCATGCTCCCTGGGGATTGTGCAAACCCCTGCTGCTTCCAGTGCTTGCTGCACGCAGCTGTGACGCTGCATCATCCTGGAATTAGCGGGGCTGAGGTTGGCTTGCAACATTTGCACTCCATCACACAGCCCCACTCTGGCTTAATCTTCTTAGTACACGTGTCATACCACTTCTAAAGGGAACCTGCTGTCATCCTCTTGAAGAGGTCTGCAGGGGTGGCACTGCATTGGACATGGGGCTGCGTGCCATCTGTCCCCAAATTCATTGATGGCTTGTCCCCATTCAAGATGTCTGCCAATTTATTTTGTTGGAATACTACTGTCAAGACAGTCACTGTCTTCTGCCCTTAGTCTAGCCTCACACCACGAGGTCTGGTCTTGAAGACAGGACATCGTGCCACACAACATCACATTCCAACATATTTGTATGATTTTATTCTTAATTCTTGGGTCCCAGAGGTGAATTTTCAAGTTTTGATTTTGGTACGCGTTGTACCTGATTTTCTTTGCCCTACAACTGTACAGCGCTATGCTATATAGCGCTACTAGCAAACGCCAATCCCTAATCATATATAATGTTTCAGGAAAGGTGATGATGATTGGTGCTTGTTTTTGAAATCATGCCTGATAAACAGTGGCATTAACCATAGCTTTCACAGCTGTCCACCACGACCAAGGAATTAACAAACAATTGTACCAGCAATTGTACATCAAAATGTCATTAGAGTGAAATCAGCGCCCCAAACCCTGTTATTGGGATTATCCTTTCGTAACCATTTCCAGGCAGGTGAGTGGACGCCAGGAAAGGTCAAAGGCCCTCAGGCTAGAGAAGTAGAAATACATGCATAGGCTAAGCATGTGTGCGCAAGCACTTCACAGGCACGCGTGCGCTCAAACACACACACACACACACACATACACAACACGCATATGCACACTCACGTTTGAGGAATTCTGAGTCGCTATCCACAGGTACATAGCCTGTGCCCGTGATGCCCGCTTAAAAAAAAGGGTTAAGCTTATTCAGCTCCACAGCCAAGAGCAGGTACGTCGCAAGGGAATAGATCTGGATGCAGGTAGTGAGGCTAGAAAATACCAGAGAAAATACACATTTCTCCCAGGCTAAGTGTCTCAATGTAGTTGATCTCATTAGCTCAAGGCTATTCTTATTCACCATGTCTGGTTCGTTTCAGATATTAGTGCGTCAACGCTCTTCAATTGATCATGATATTTTACAAGAGCAAAGAAGGCAGCAGCAAGCCTCATTAGAGATTGCAGCCCTGAAACGGCAAAGGTGCGTGTGCAGTCCTTGATTCTTGTCTTTCTTAACTTTCTGGCAAATATGTACATGGAGGAAAGGAGAAATGAACACTCAATACATCTCTTGAGCAATTAGTGCAGCTGATCAGCGATGGGCACCTTAGACAGTCATAAGTTTTGGTTAATTTCAAACATCGTGGACCTTCAAGGCTTGAGAAGCTGGAGTCCTGTTTTTTTCTCTAGCTCGAGCGCAATTAAAGAAGAAAGGTTTGCGCCTGATCATTGCTCTTGCAAGCAGTACATTTACTTACCGTATGGGCGCCAACGTCCACGCAGGCAAGTACACGCAGCACAAGGTGCATGGGCGCCGACATCTGTGCAACAGCACTGGGACACCATTGTCTGTGCTGCTCCGATTGAAATAGAAGCACGGCTATCTGCTCTTGGCCAAGACATAAAGGTAGGTAGATGCCGTCCGGCCTTTGCCGTTATGTTGGCAACTCAAAACGTTTCAAACTAAGAAGAACTCCTGAAGATGCTGTGTTAAGGAGTGAGCAAGAAAGGCTCAAGGATGGGGTGTGCGCCCCCCCCGCTCCGTAGTGAGAGTAGTTGGAAGGTGCCCTACAGGTCTAGCTTGTGGCATCCAGCTGCCAGTACTGGCCAATCCCTTCTGATCAGCGCTTGTGCATGCAGGCCATTCAACTTCACCTGCAAGTATTGCGCAACTCCAAGGCTGCGAGGGGTCTTGAGCTTGATCAAGTCCGCCGGAGGTTGCGAGCAATGCAGGGCTGAGAAAAGGAAGCGTCAACAAGCAGAATGGGTCCACATTTACTCGACTCATGATCTTGACTTTTTTAGTTTAAAGGTTTATCCGCGTGTCCTTAAAACAAAACAAACACACATGTGCACCACATCATGAAAAGGGGGATAGCAGACCAGCAGGCAGGAGAAGAGCAGCCACTGCACGCACCACAAGCCGAAAAGAAGTCTAGAACTAGCACGAACGGGGTCGCAGCGCCAGCCGCGAAGTCAGTTGAAGAGATGGAGATTGACGAGGCGCTGCACAGCAGGCAGCTGGCCGTGTATGGACGCGAGGTGATGAAGCGCATCACCGCGGCGTCCGTGCTCGTGTGTGGAGCCAACGGTCTGGGCGCAGAGATTGGTGCGTTGGGCTGCGGGCTGCTTAGGCTTTGGGGACGGGTGATCCAGGAGAAAAAGAGGCTGTCTCCCTTATGAAGAAACCTGCTTGCCCTCCTCCTACTCCCTCCACCCCACTGGGCACCAAACTCCACCCCCTCTCTCCCCGCCCATTGCAGCCAAGAACGTGATCCTGGCGGGTGTCCGGGTGGTGACCGTCCATGACAAGCAGGCGGTGAAGCTGTCCCACCTGTCCGCCCAGTTCTACCTGAATGAGGAGGACGTGGGCAAGAACCGGGCTGAGGCATGCAAGGACAAGCTGCAGGAGCTAAACACCGCCGTGAATGTGTGTTCCTCCTCAGCGGACCTGGATGCCAGCTTTCTCAAGCAGTTCCAGGTGCGGGACTGTGCCCTCAACGTGCTGTTGTGCCTAATGCGTGCTTGCCCTGTTTTGGTGCTGTGTTGCCCTGCGTCCTTGCTGGTACAGCAATGCCAGCAGCCTGCAAATGATCAGTGCCTGGGCCCCTGCTTGCCTGCTCCCTCAGGTCATGGTGCTGGCAGATGCCAGCCTCGAGGAGGCCAAGCGACTGGACGCCCTGTGCCATGCCCATGGCGTCAAGTTCATCTGGGCGCAGTGCAGGGGCGTCTTCGCGAGCGTTTTCAACGACTTTGGCCCCGAGTTCACGGTCTTCGACGTAGATGGTGCGCGGCAGAGAGCTCGACTGTTTTCTGAGGAGCTTGCGGAGCTAACCCCATTCCGTTCTCTCCTCCACTCTGGCCACACTGCCTCATCACCACTGGCCTCCCCACCTTCCTCACACAGGCGAGGACCCACACACCGCCATTGTGGCTTCCATCAGCAATAGCAACCCAGCAGTGGTGACGTGTGTGGAGGATGAGCGCCTGCAGTTCCAGGTAACGTGAGCACAGGGCAAAGCCTCCAGCACAACCCCGGGTGCAGGCTCTCGCAGCAAGCATGTTGATCCCATGAATGGTTTGTGGCATGTGCCAAATGCAAGTGTATGGTACCGATGCCTTGTCAGAGCTGATTGGTCTTGTCAGAGCCTCTTGCATTTGGTCAAAACCAGTTGGTTCAGACAGGGTGCCTCCATCAAGGCATTAGTGGAAGCCCAAGGCCTCAGACAGGTGTAGACAGGGTCCGCCCAACAAGGCATCAGGTCTGTCCCAAGGCAGCAGTGCAAAACATGTGCTCTGGAAGTGCATGGATGTAGGTCGATGCCTTGGTTCTCCATTGGTCTCCTGCAGGATGGGGAGCTGGTCATGTTCACTGAGGTGGAGGGCATGGCAGAACTGAACACTCACAAGCCCATCAAGGTCAAGAATGTCAAGGTGCGTGCTCATCATGCAGGCTCGCTTACCATGTTGGACAAGTTTATAAGTCTAAGAAGGGATGCTCTGCACTGAGCACAGTCTGTATGAGGCCAAAGCGCCATTGCTATGCGCAGCAAGATCAGAGATCTGATGGATGTGCATGCGACGGCACACTTGCAATCACGAGGCTGGCCTCCACTTCATCTCCTCAACCCCCTTGGGAATGAATGAGCGCATGCCCAGCGTGACTTACTGCAGCTTGGCTCCCATGCTGCAGGCTCACTCATTTGAGCTTGAGCTGGACACCTCCAACTTCAAGCAGTACCAGCGCGGAGGCCTGGTCACCCAATTCAAGGAGCCCAAGGACCTCAAGTGAGTGCTTGCACAGTGAGTGATTGCACCAGAGGCACCAAACAAGCCTGGTCATGCAGGGGTCCAGATGGTCTGATTCAGCTGCCGCTGGGAGACACTGGCTTGATGCCCTGTTAGTGTGCGTGAAAGGTGGTCGGTTGGGATGGTTGAGAGGCGAGGCCCGCTGGCAGACACCGACTTGAAAAACCGTTGGTCGGTGGAGTTGGTTGGTCGGGGCGGTTGAGTTGAGCACTGCTAGCAGCAGCATGCTGTGCAAGTTGGGAGCGCCCACTGAATAGAGGTGCACCGACTGAGCAGGGGCAAGTAAGGCGCGCAATAACACCGTTTTTGTGTCAATGCTGATTTTGCGGCGGTGCAAACGAGCCGTGAATGGCTGGGGGTCAGTGCAAAAGTAAGAATGCAAGCGCGGGAGCGAGGCAATTGCACCTGCCCACAATCGTCGGGCTGGCCATTGCGCGCGTCAGGACAGGTGTGTGTGAGTATAGATGGTGCATGCGTCACACCGTCGCAGCAAAGAGGCGGGTGTGCAGACGGGAGTGTGAAGTGCAAAGGTCAAGCACGACGAAGCGACCTTTGTGCCATGCAAGCACAACCCTGCATCTATACAATAATGCCAGGCTGCTTGTGGGGTGTGTGGTCAATCCTTCCACACATGCATGTGGATCCGAAATCGCACATCCGAATACAATCCGCCCTGGCCTCTCCTCGGTCATTAGTGCACGTGTGTGTGTGTGTGTGTGTGTGTGTGTGTGTGTGCGTGTGCGTGTGTGCATGCATGTGTGCGTGCATGGTGTGTACTTGTGTTCATGTGTGTGCGTGCATGTGTTCGTGCGTGTGTGTGTGTGTGTGTGTTCTTGCGTGTGCGTGTGTGTGTGAGCTCGCGCACACTTACCAATCGTCTGCAATCGGGCCCATGTACTGTCCCACAAGGCATCAAGTTGGTGTCCGCTGGCAGCCTAGGCATGCATAATGAGATGACTCAGGCCCAGGGCAGGAGAGTCTGCATACAGTTAGAACCTTGCATGGGCAAGTGTGTGCGCAAGGGCCTCACCATTCGGTGGACTCGCTTTGGCACCTGTCAGTCGCAGTCTGTTAATTTATGGCAAGGCAGTGCGCGGTGCATGCCAGGTAGGCACTACCAAGCGCTGCCCTGCCCTGCAATCAATGGCCACATTTTCTACCGCTGTGCCTCGGGCAGGTTCAAGACCCTGGAGGTTGCAATCCCTGACCCCGGCGAGTTCCTGCTCCTGGATTTTGCCAAGTTTGATCGTCCGCCGCTCATCCATGTCGGCATGCTGGCCCTGAACGCCTTCGAGGTGCGCCTGTTCGGTCTCAGGCGGTGCGCTCGCTGACTGGTGCGCCAATTTGGCCAAGGGCCGTGCGCGTTATGATTAATGTATTGGCGTGTTCAAGGAGGCCCGCCTGGGCTGCCATTGCAAAACACTCAGGTGCCAGCCCAAACTTTGGGGTGCAGGGACAAGGGCTGCACATCGGCCATCTGCTCCTGCAGCTGGCGGCAACACACCGCGCGGGAGGGGCGTGGTGCGCCCGTTGGTGCTGAAGGGCGCCGCTTGCACATGACATGCTGCTTGCCCGACAGTGCGTGGCAGGGGGTGCGCGGCAAGGGGCGTGTGGTATGGCACCCTCATCGTGATTGACACCAGTGATTGACTGAGGGTGTGTCAGAGGCACCATCTGTCCATCACATTGTGGCCCATGCTCGCCGCTGCTACTGCTCCCCTCCACACCCCCCTTCCCTTCCCCACTCCTGAGGGCTGCCCCTATTCTTGCCTGCTCTGGCTGCAGGCCGAGAAGGGACACGCGCCCCGCCCAGCCAACGCAGGTGATGCGGACCGCTTGCTGCAGCTCGCCAAGGTGATGAGGGTCTGGCCGTGGGGCGTGGGACGGGCGCGCAGGGTGTTGGGTGGCCCCCCTGCTGTAGGGCCAGGAACGAGGGCGCGCAGGGCGGATGAAGAGTCACAAGCAGAACATGTGGTGCTTCAGCCCCAAGGATCATGAGCAGCAGACGCGGACGTCCTGACTTGCCGTGGGCAGCCAGCTGCAGGGTCTTGCAGGATGCAGCAGCAGCAGCAGCAGCAGCTGTTCTTCCCCTGCACATCTGCGCGCCCCTTAGGCGGTAGCTGCACCTGTGCTTGTGCCTTGTGCTGTTGCGCGCATGGGTCCTCTAGCCCTGCCACATGGGCATCTTAGTCCTGCTGCACACCTCAGCACACTGGCCTTCTCACATGTGCCACAGAAAGGGCCCTCACACCTATGCCACGCGCCTGGCCTCCCCTTGTATTCACAGGGGAGGGACACGAGGTTCATTGTTTGGCGTCTGAGGGCCTCCCCCCCCCTCCCCCTCTCTTGCCACTCAGAGGACCCACTCGCCTTGCCACACGCATCTGTTCTGCCAAACCCAGCACCCGCACACCTGCACCTGCACCTGCACCTGCAGGACATCAATGCCACCCTGCCTGAAGGCACGCGCGCAGGCGAGCTGACTGAGAGCGTGCTCCGTATGCTTGCGCACTGCGCCTCCGGGGACCTCAACCCTATGGCCGCCATGTTTGGAGGCATCGTGGGGCAGGAGGTGGTAAAGGCTGTGTCGGGCAAGTTCCACCCCCTGCACCAGTGGTGAGTGCTGCAGGCAAGGCCGGGGCGTGCCTTGGCGAGGGGCTATGGCCTTGCTCCAGCCAATGACTCCCTGCCAGTTGACCCAGCGCGGCAGGCATGCCTGCTGCAACGATCATCATACTGATGTTGGGCCTCGATGTGTGCATTGAGACCAACTACGCGCGTGGGCACCTGGACGGGGACGAGGGCGGCAGGGCAAGCTGCGCCGCCATGTTCCTTGGGTCTTTGTGCTTCCTGAAGTGCGCGTGCATGTGCGTCCCTGCCGCGTGCAGGCTGCACTTTGACAGCCTTGAGTCGCTGCCTGACCTGGAGAAGCTGCCTTCAGAGGAGTTTGCTCCCCTGGGCTCAAGGTAATGACGCAGAAGGCAGAGGATGAGATGCCCGCTGGGTGTGCAAGCCGGACTTGCAGCGCAGTGCCCCACAGAGCAATGCACCCAGGGACGCGGTTGCTGGGCTGCCGCAGCTTGTGTGCTGTGCAGCCCCCCTGCTTCCACACCCATCGCTGGTTCTTTCTCCTCTTAAATGCCCGCCAGGCGCGTGCGGTGCAGTGAAACACATGCCTGCTTTGACGACTGCATACGCAGCGCTGCTTTATAGCCTGGGCAGCAGCAAGCATGGCCACCCGGCTGCATGCTGGGCCAGTGCGTCCAACCCCCACACAGGACCTGCCACTTCCCCGCACAAGAGCACGCCAAACCCTCCAGGAGTAACCCCAGTGCGCCTCTGCCCCACCCTCCCATGCGCTGCCACAGATATGATGCGCAGATCGCGGTGTTTGGGCGGACCATGCAGCGCAAGCTGGAGGGCCTGAACCTGTTCCTGGTGGGCGCCGGCGCCCTGGGGTGCGAGTTCCTGAAGGTGCGGGGTCGGACAGGCTGGGGTGGGCGCGGGTGCCTTCAAGCTCTGGCTGGTTGTGTTGGGTGGTCAAGCGTGCTAGGCTGGCACGTTAGTTTAGCGGGGGGGTGCTGCAGGTTGGCAGCTAATGCAGGGCTGCAGCATGCAAGCGAACTAGAGCAGAGCGGAAGATGAGGGATTGTGGTGTGTGGGAGGGCCAGCATGTCAGGTGCGCCTTGTGTTGGTGTTTCCCTGCCAGGCGGGCACGACGGGGCATGCGTGGTGGGGTTGGCAACAGCAGCACCAGACTCAGGCAGAGACCATTCATTCCGTTGCACGTGTGCGCAGAACTTTGCGATGATGGGCATCGCCACTGGGCCAAACAACAAGGGCGTGCTGACCGTCACCGACGACGACACCATTGAGAAGAGCAACTTGTCCCGGCAGTTCCTGTTCAGGGACTGGAACATTGGGAGGTGCGAGCGGCGCATTGCAGGCGCATGCAACCTGTGCAGCCCTCCCTCTCCTCTGCAACCTCCCTCCCCAGTGCCCGTGCTCTCCAACAGCCGCCGCTAGCAGTGCTCACGCACCAACCGACCCTAACTAACTCAACAAGGCATCATTTGGGTGTCCGCCAGCAAGTTCAGGACACCCCCCGGACCAGATGAATGTGTGCGTGCACTACATGCTCAGTGTGGGACCTTCCAGCAGCTGCCTGTGAGTTCAGAACACCCCCCTGAAGAGAAGGCCGTGTGCATGTACAATGCACGTGGGCCCTCGCGATGCGGTCCTTGGCCCCACTAGCATTCATGGCAAGCCACCTCCAGCAGGCGCACCACCACGCACACCTTGCCTGGCTGTCAGGGCAGCTGCGCAGGACCACAGGGACCAGCTGTCTCAGGGGGCTCACAGCTGTCTTAGGGGGTTCACAGGCCTCTGCAAGATGCTTACAGCGTCTGCAAGAGTACCCGAGCAAGCAACCCTCCCCGCTTCCCTGCACGCCCCCAGGCAGCCTGCCTGCCTGCCTGCCTGCCTGTTGGCCCACATATGGCGCCCACCTCGTGAGCGCTTGCGCATGTGTGCGCTTGCGCTTACACTGCGCAGCTCCAAGTCAAAGGTGGCGGCCGAGGCAACGCAGCGCATCAACCCAGGCATCCACGTGAATCCTCTCCAGAATCGGGTGTCCCCAGAGACGGAGGCTGTGTTCAACGACAAGTTCTGGCAAGGCCAAGACCTGGTGCGTGCTGAATGTGTCCTTGCTCACCTTTGGCGGGGCAGGTGGGGAATGTTATGCACACGCAATTGTTGTTGTTACAGGAGGATGAAGCGCATGTGTGAGGGGAGGCTGAATTGGCTGATCATGCAAGATGGGGATGGCTAGGGCACACGAGGTTGGGTGGGTGGCTGGTGCAGGTGCCAGTTGGTATGCTGCGCGCGGGTGGGAGGCAGGTGAGCCAGGCGCCTGGTCTTCCATGTCTTGTAAGCTGGCGGTCCAGCCAGCAAACCTGATGCAGACTGTGCGTATGTGGGTGGGTGCGGGGACTCGCGTGCTGGAGTGGCCGCATCAAGCGTTCACGGTGTGACACAGGCGCTGGCGAGGAGGCCCGCAACTGCGCTCTGCTTTGCACCTCTCCAGGCCTGGACTTCTGGACCACAGGCATCGCAGCACAGTGCAGCGCGGGGCCGTCACACGCTCTTTTGCAGCGCGTGCGCGCCGCCCTGTGTGCAGCAATGCGCCTGCAAGCACATGAGAGCGCGCGCGACGCACCTCCCGAGCAAGCGCATCCCCGCCTCCTGTGCACGTGCGCGCACAGGTGGTGAACGCGCTGGACAACGTGAATGCCCGGCTCTATGTGGATAGCCGCTGCGTGTACTTCTCCAAGCCACTGCTGGAGTCGGGCACCCTGGGCGCCAAGTGCAACACGCAGGTGCGTCCTTAGCGCGCATGCCAGCCTGAGCAAAGGGCTGGCAGCTGGGGCGTGCCTGCCCAATCAGGCAGGCGGTGCTGGCTATGGCCTTCCAACACACCTCGTGCTTTTGTACACACACTTGCAAGCCCTCCTTTTGACATGCCGATCGAGTGCCCCAGCTGTCGCTTGGTAGCCGGCATCGCGCCTGATCATTGAGGCGGGTGTTTTGTACTGTCACCTTGTGGGACAGGTCTGATGCAATGTTGGGGGTACCCATGCCTGCACCATTTTGCATCACAAACAGCACTGGGCTGTGGGGTAGGGGATGGGGCAGCGGCGCCGGTGGGTGAGGGTGAAGTCAAGGCGCGCACCTCCTGATGTAAGCATGTGGTCCAGCAATGCGCTGTGCTTGTATTGGGTTTGTGCTCCGCCCCTCACCCGCTTCCACTCAAGCCCTTGCGCCTGGCGTACGCCTGATTCATTTTCTTCCCCCCCTCCCCC
>LKMJ01005991.1_pt1 | contig 11488 bp, 13 predicted proteins | sample 643391 | NCBI WGS metagenome assembly LKMJ01 (sample SAMN04112250, study PRJNA286221) | soda lake metagenome | biome: soda lake; feature: Kulunda Steppe; material: water; isolation source: sample PL-Br10 brine of Picturesque Lake | place: Russia: Kulunda steppe | collected 2010-07
AGAAGACAGGGAGGGGTGCACAAAACCAGCATAGGCATGCGCACTGTCGCACGGGCGTGCGCACCCAGGCACAAGACATGCCAGGATATACGTGGACCTCAAAACCATGCACCGACTTTTTATACACACACACACACGAATATGCACGCCCATATGGCGGTGCCCTTGCATTCAGTAAGCTTCAGGCTCTGTATGCCACGCTGCCGTCACTATTGCCGCGCAGCGCGCACTAGAGCAGCTCCTCTCCCACACACGCCACATGAGCCGCCTTCAAGCAAGCCGCGCAGCCCTGTGTGGTGCGGGCGTGCGCGCAGCGCCTGTGTGGCATAAGCACACCTGTTCACAAAGGTCTTGCTCTCCCGGTCGAGTTCTGTGGGCAGCACAGGCAGTACAGGGGCGGAAGGCCTGCCGTGGGTGGGTGTCGGGGGTCACCAGGCAGCAGGGGTGGGTCACCAGGCAGGGGTGGGTCCACCAGGCAGGGGTGGGTCACCAGGCAGCAGGGGTGGGTCACCAGGCAGCAGGCGGGCAGAATGCAACGCCGAGAGTGGTGTGATCAGAGGTGGCAGGGGGGCACAATGCAAATGCCGAGAGTGCTGTGGTCAGAGGTAGCACAGGGGCGGGCGGCATGCCATGAGTGGGGTTCCGTTTGTGCAGGCCAGGGTGGAACTCTCTGTGCCCCAAATGAGCATGGCTTATGAGAAAGGCATAGTGCTGCAAGAGGAGATGTTTCCTGTGTGCTGCAAACAAAATGCAGCAAGCACAGCCTTCAAGAGCATAACCAAGCCATGGAAAAGAGCATCACCAGGCCATAGATGAGGGGAGAAGAGCATCACTCGGCCATAGATGAGAGGACAAGAGCACCACCAGGCCATGGACTGTGACAAAAGCTGAGGCACCAGGCAGCGTGGTATCCTGCACCAGGCAGCGTGGTATCCTGCACCAGGCACTGGCATTATTGTGCGGTGCAGAGAATGGCCCATGCACGCGTGATGCCCACTGCCCTCACTGTGGGAGCGGCAAACGTCTTGTATTGACACCTTGTCAGAGCCAAATGGCTAGTGTGATTTCTGCCTATTCAGCCCATTTGAAATGGACTGACTGCAATGTGTGTGAGCTGCGTCGGCGCGGCAGCAGGATCCACACACTGGAGATAACGCCAGAGACAATTCTGCCTCCGAAGTTAAGCCCTTGCGCAGGAGTGGATTTGTCAGGAGTCCCCTTGGCGCGCAGGAGTGCCCTTGCGCGCACGAGTGCCCATGTGTGCACAATGGCCCATGTGTGCACGAGTGCCCATGTGTGCACAAGTGCGCATGTGTGCACAAGTGCGCATGTGTGCACGAGTGCCCTTGCACACACGTGTGCCCATGTGTGCACATAGGGCTAGCACAGCAGCAGCACAGCCTGCAGGCTGGGGGCCAGCACGGCATATGCCTGTGCTGCAGCGGATCACGGGCAATGTGTACAGCAGTTACACAAGCGTTCCCAGAAGTAGATCTCAACCGCACTCACCCCCCATTAAAAGTAGCAAGTTGGTGGGCAGCTTCCCGTCTGGATGCAGCTTGTGCATCTGCGCGTGGGTGCAGTTGAGGGGGTCAGGGACGCAACAAATGCTCTGGTGCGAGGATGACGCTGCAGATGCTGAGGTTAAGCTATCAAAGGCACGGGCAGCCTCTGCTCTTTCAACAATCAATCTATGTCTGTACAAAAGGTCTTTGAGCCAGCAGCAAACAGATAAGGGGCACACCTGTTCGCCTTCTAGTGGAGTCCATGCTTACTAGGGCTAATAATGCAGCCTTGCAACATCTGCATGTCTATTCGCAGGGCCCTCTTCATATCCTTGATTTTGTGGAATGATATCAAATTCAATCCCATGCAAAATAGTATACACTGACTCTCAGACCCATCATGAGATGAGGCCAGCTTCAAATGACTGCATGCTTCCAGCATACAGCAGCTCATTCTGTAGAGCCTGTTGGGACGCACCTGGTGGATGAGTCCATTTAAAATGTCAGAGACGTCACACCATCCAGCAAGTGAGGGTTGGCTGCTCCCTAAGATTCCAGCACTGGCCGCCTCCGTTTCCTGGTTGCAAAGTTAAATGCATGTGCATGCATGCATCACACATTAGTGTGTGCGCGCGTTGCAAGGAGGCAGCGCATGAGCTAATGCACTTCCACATTCATGTGCAGCAATTAAACTGTCAGAGACTTGGCGATAGAGTTTCAAGTCTAAGTGTACAGGGACAGCAGTGTCAGCAAAAACTATCAAGGGTGCGGACATGTCTCCATGGTACGGCACGAAGCACAATGCGAAAAGTATTTGAAGATCTGCAGAGCCAGTTGAGACCTTCACAGCGTCATCATCTGGCAAGGTAAACACACTTCCTGGCTAATTGATCATGCTTCCATGTGATGGACGCGGAGAGGAAGCAAGAGCAATGCTTCCATGCCTCTCATGGCATGAGCAATAAGAGCATAGAGGCATTGCTCTCGTTGCTCGTGCAATGAGAGGCATTCTGCACATGTACCAGGCCTAGAAGCACAACAGAGCCATCTATGATTTGCCATGGAACAAGGATGCTTGCAGTCTAATGCGCATGCAGATCTGCACCTGGTCTTCTAATGGAGACGGGCTCACAACCATGGGAGCTGAGAGTATCCGGTGCTTAGCCAGCAACTGCAGGGCACAAAGTCTTGAGTGAGGATCAGTGGAGCATGAGGGCAAGCATGCGCAAAATGAATCATCCCCAACGCTGCAAACTGATACTCGCCTTCAGGGCTTGGGACACTGTCATGTCATGCTCCAAGCAAACTACACTCCCCTTTGCAATTCCATCCCCTTTCTGCGCCTGTTGGGACTTGAAGGCCAACACGTCAGCTAGTGTACAGGAACTGAGCTGGGGCTTCAACATTTCTGTCTGTTTTAATCGAATGAATGTCAACAAAACAAAGAATTGGAAGATTTCGAGATTTGATGCAGTTCTGCTGCCTCCGCGATGCTAAAAAATAAATAAGAAACATGGAAGAAGATGATATCGATGATCCCTCATTGTTGGAGCAAGTGAAAGACTATGAGCTCCAGCCGGTAAAACTGCTCTCTCAGGATCATACGTGTCACATGCAGTTCCCTCACTTCCCATCATGTTGCTGCTGCTAACAGAATTGTTAAACTTCTGCTTTTTTTACAGAAACATGAGCTACGCATGGAGTGCGCCAAGGGGCGTGATGTGCGCATCATGGTGGGCATGCGTGTAATGGCGTTGCATCAAGTACTCGACCCTTTGTGAACATATGTTTTGCTGTTTCATGCGAATTGAAAGCATGAGGACTGGCATTGCCTGTCTGACACCAATGTTTGTAACCTGTTTCTGTGCACCTTCCTCGCCTGCCTTAATTACACGACAGTTTGTCCCCATGCGTACCTGCATTTCATCAGTAAGCTGCACATTTTTATGCTCCTGATGCTTGGCAATTCACCGTCTTAGCTGTACTGTGTCGCTCCTCAGCTGGTGAAAGTTGCAGCACTTCATTGTGGCACTTTGATTTTGCCTGCATGCAATCACTGAAAGCATCCACTAAATTGATAGGCAGCAAGCACTTACCATGATTTGTGTCCAGCTTTTATTGGCCAGAAATCTCCTCAGGCCTGCGAGCAGCCTAGATGCTTTGTTTTGTTGTGCTCTGGACCTGTGACTTGAGGACCTGTTGCTTGAAAAATAAGTGCATCAAATCTGCGGTGGTGTTGTGTTATGAAAATGTGTGAGATTTGCTTGAGTGCACAAAGAGTATGATGCATGCTTTGCGTGTTGTAACTGTGCATGCCCCGCTCCATGGCTTCTGAATTGCTCCCTGCTCATCACGCTACTCGGGATGCGCTGCTCTGCCACAGCGGGCATGCAAGGCTCATCAATATGCACTGCCTAAAGAGGGAAAGCAGGCACTGCTGAAGCGAGCGGCGGTCAGATTCTGGTGCAACATAATGGCCTTTCAGAGCGCTTGGCATGCGCACCATGCATGCAGCTGGAGGACGGCTCTGCTGAGGTGTTTGGGGCAGAGCTCCAAAAAGGCAACTCCGTGGATGTGTCTGGGCAGAAGCTGGCGGTGAGCTGCTCACTTGATGTCATGCTTGGACATGTGATGGGGAAATGCTTGCTTTTTGCTTTTTGCATGCTGCCATGGCTGTGCTGGTCTTTTGGGGAAATGCTTGTTTTTTGCTTTTTGCATGCTGCCATGGCTGTGCTTGTCCTTGGATAGAAGCTGGCGGCGAGCTGTCCTAGCTTTTCTCCACAAGATACTGCACTTACGGCCCATAAGCGTGGCAGGAGTGAGCCCTAAGCCATACCAGGGCTTTCCTCGTCAAGGCTGAATGCACAGCATTCGCGCAGCTGTATGTGCCCCTCAGAAACCATGCTCCCTGCGTCTCACTTCATACTGAACACGAAAGGGGGAGCACATGTCTTTTCTGTTGGAGCCAGAGCACTGAAGTAGGCATGTGCTGACGTGTGCTCACTGCACAACAACCCTTGGCTGGCCCTAGATGCGCAGGGCATGACGGCTAGGTGTGGGGGTGCATGTGCATACACATGCGTTGGCCTCTTAGCGGACATCTGGGGGCTCTGTGGAGGGGGCCTACTGGCTTGCAGCACAAGGAAAACATGCGGAACGAGTAGAGGAGGCAAGGTCTTTTGATTTGGTTGCCGTTCCAAACAAACTGATGCATGGCCTTCATGATGACCAGCCCACCCCTGGACTGCTTTGCCCAGCCCACTCAACACCCCAGTACACACCACGCGCTTGCCCTCCATCGCTTGTAGGTGTTCACATGGACTGGTTGCAAGCTGAAGGTGCAGGGCCTGCCAACCATGATGTGAGTCCTCATTTAAAGGCAGATCGGATTGTGCTTTGGAGGGTTTGACTGCGCTCTTCCGCCACACTATCTGTTGAGGATTGCCCGATTGATGAGCAATCAAGAGCGCAAAACAAGTTGCCGATTTTTAAGCTTCCTCCTGCTGCAGGCCTCCTGGGTCAAAAATGCTGTCCCTACTCCTGGTAAACACCAATGGAGCTGCGTGCAAACCCATGGCATTGTGCACAGTGGTCGATCTCTAAGCCATTGGTCGCTCCATAGGTTGCTCTAATGGCCTGCTTGCATCCTCGCACGTGTTCACTGCTGTGCACAGTGCTTTGAAACACTGTGTTCGCTTGGCGCAAGGAGGCTGGCGCGAGACAGCTTTTTCTTGCTGTGATGTAGTCTCTGTGCCTCACTGCCACCATCTGAACCTCAAAACCACGCATTTATTGCTGTGATGTGATCTCTGTGCCTCACTGCCACCATCTGAACCTCAAAGCCACGCATTTCTTGCTGTGATGTAGTCTCTGTGCCTCACTGCCACCATCTGAACCTCAGAACCACGCATATTTTGAATTGCGGATCCTAGAACCGTGTGAAGGCCAGCGCCGGTGCATGCTTGATTGCTCTAGTGTGAATGACCGCCACCCGCTTACCTGGTCTTGCAGATACACGGCTGAGGAGACTCCTGTTGCCGTCTACTGCAACCTTCACCAGATGCTGCGGCAGTGTCGGCTTGACGCGCAGCAGCAGCAGCAGCAGGACCAGCAGGCAGGGGGCCCGCCAGCGCAGGAGGCGGGGCAAGCGCAGCCTCCCTTCCATGTCAGGTGCGTGGCTCTGCTGCGAGGCATTGAGGCCAGCCAATCCACGAGGTCAGGTGCATGGCTCTGCTGCATGAGATCAAGGCTAGGCTGTCCACGAGGTCAGGTGTGTGGCTCTGCTGCAAGGCATCAAGGCCAGCCAGTCCACGAGGTCAGGTGCTGTTGCAAGCCCCAATGCATGCAGCAGCACAAAAACCAGTGCCACTGTTCAACGGTGCTCGCAAGGCACGCGCGGGATGACATGAGGGCACCTGACAAGCTCACGAGGCACTGAATTGCCCGTGACCTTAAAGCTCACACACGGCACTAAAATGCCCTCAAGGTGCCTCTGAGTGCCAACGGCACAACAGCACGCATGGCACCTGACAGAGCCCACGAAAGGCACTCGCAGGGCCACGAAGCACTTCTAAAGCCTGCGAGGCACCTGGCTGCCCACAACTTAAGAGGCTCCAACTGTACCTGACAGAGCCCACAAAAGGCACTCGCAGGGCCACAAAGCACTTCTAAAGCCTGCGAGGCACCTGGCTGCCCACAACTTTAGAGGCTCCAACTGTACCTGACAGAGCCCACAAAAGGCACTCGCAGGGCCACAAAGCACTTCTAAAGCCCGTGAGGCACCTGGCTGCCCGCGACTCATGAGGCTTCCAACTGTACCTGACAGAGCCCACAAGAGGCACTTGCAGGAATCTGCGGCAGCAGCAGCAGCTCCCGCTTCACTCTGCAAGGGTTGCGCGCTGGAGCGCCCAGCGTGTGTGGGTGTGGGTGCGGGTGTGGGGGTGTGGGGCTGTACGCATGCACACACGCTGACGTGCGGCGCTGCTGTTATGCAGGGGGCGCGGCCCGCGCGTCGTCATCGTTGGCCCCACTGACAGCGGCAAGTCCACGCTCACCAAGATGCTGCTGAACTGGGGCGCGCGCGACGACTGGGAGCCCACATTCGTGGACCTGGACGTTGGTGGGGCTGAGCGCATGCGTGTGCGCTTGCCTTGGTGCATGTGCTCTGACAAGCATACAAAACATGTGCCTCTACTAGAGCTTGTGCACGTTTATCCAAATCAGGTGCATTCCATGGCCTCCGTGGTGGGGTAGTGCCTTGGGCTCGCGGAATACAACACCCCAGGCCAGGGCGCCATTGCAGCACTCACACAACACATGCCGCACAGCCTGACTGGGCGCCATCATTGCAACCACTCCCCGCACACCCCGCACCGCAGGCCAAGGCACTATCACAGCACCTGGCTGTATCGCTGCGGTCCCTGTGGAGGCCCCCCTGGACGTCACTGAAGGGTGCAGCGCCTTGGACATGCCCCTGGTTTACTTCTACGGCCACGCATCTGCCAGCGACAACCCAGAGCTGTACAAGGTGGGCAGCGCATGTGCGCGCGTGTGCTGTGTGTGGGTTAGGCCTTCTTGAATGGCCAGAGGCACTGGCCGGTGATGAGCCTGAGCTTTTCTCGGTGGGCGGTGCTTTTGCGCTTGTGCATGCTGTGGGGGGGCGAGGTCCACACCCGCAGCCAAATTACCGCCCCAGCAGTAGGAGGTGCTGCTGATAGGTTCCACCATGCGCCGAGTCCACGTCCTTGTTGAAGCATGCGCGCACAGGTTGCACAACAGGTGTGCTCGCAAGCATGCATGCCCCCACAGGCTGCTCGCCTGCTGCTCTCTCAAGCGCGCACGCGCAGGGCGCGCAGCAGCTGCCCTGTGTCCACAGGGTCATTCCTCACTCGCTCATGCGCTTTTCTGGCACGTTTGCGCGGTCTGCGCTTGGCTGTCGGTCTTTTGCTTGCAAGCAGCACCAGCGCCCACAGCCACGGTGGACATTTACTGACCTCTGGGCACGCCTGAACACTCTTCTGCTTGCAAGCAGCACCAGCGCCCACAGCCATGGTGGTCATTTACTGACCTCTGGGCACGCCTGAACACTCCAGTCATGTACACGCCAAACATAAGCTGGCATGTGCTGGCACCGCCCAGGTTGATAAAAAATCCATTGCTCCCAACCCCGTCCCATCGCCTGCCCTCCTGTGACACCACACCTGCGCCCCTCGGGCAGCAGCACCTCACCAATCAATTTGATTGAATCAAACCACTCACGCGTCCACCAATGGGCTGATGTGGGAGGCAGCAGCCACAGCCAGGTGCACCTTGCCATGTCTTGAGAGCAGTGCACGCACGCTCTCCTCTGTCACGCCTGCCGCCTCGCCACTTCCTGCCCGCCCCGCCTGCACAGTTCCTCGTGGACCGCCTGGCAAGCGTTTTGGATCGGCGAGCTGCAGCCAACCCGCGTGCAGCCGCCTCTGGACTGGTAGTCAACACCATGGGCTGGGTGGAGGGCTTGGGCTACGAGCTGCAGATGCACGCAATCCATGCTTTCAAGGCGCGTGCGTGCTTGCTTGCTTTAGACAGCTAGCACCCCTTGGGCTCATGTGCATAGGGCTTATGCAGCAGCAAGCCATGTGCACATGTGTGCACGCCCAGCCCCTTGGCCTCAAGGCACGCTGCCCAGTCTTTTGACCTTAAGGCCCACTCTTTATGCTCTCTTGACCTCAGGGCGCACTGCCCAGTCTTCTGACCTCAGGGCCAACTCTTTTGACCTCGAGTCGCGCTGCCCAATTTTTCATGGTCGCCAGCATATTGCTTTTGGGCACGCCTTGCCAAAAGCGCATGGCTTCGCTATGAGGGTGCCTGCATCGCGTGCGCTGTTGTAACCATTGACAGCTGTACTGCTTGCTGTAGTGCAGCTCTTCAGTGTGCCCTCACCAAACCAACCACTATCGCTGCTCCAGCTGGCATTGCTAGTTTCATGCCAGCCAAGCTAGTCATGATTGTCTGCACCACGCCACTGCTGCTAACCCGTGTCTGCTCCTTCTGCTCCGTTGTCCCCACCCTTAATGCCTGTCAGAAATCTCAGTGTCTTTTCCTATTCGCACATCAGTGCCTGCTTTTGATGCCTGTCAGTGTTTTCCCCTGGCAGCGCCTGCAACTTCTGCCTGTCAGCGCATGCCCCCTCCACTACTCCACCACCCCTGCCCCTGACCCTGCCCCTGCTTCTGCCTGCATGCCCGCCCACCCGGCTGCAGGCGGACATTGTGGTTGTGCTGGATGCGGACAGAGTCCACAGCCAGCTCACCACAGATCTCAAGGTGAATGGCGTGTGAGGGGGGTCCAGCACGTGCGAGGCTGCGGGCGTGGAAGGGCTTTGTCCTTTTGGTTCAGGGCAGGGAAGTGGGCGTGCACGAATGCGCGGTACAGTGAAGCTGAAGGGGGCGTGCGCAAATGCGCGGCACAGTCGAACGCAAGCGCGGCCCCAGTACGAGGACCATGGCTCGTCCTGCACTTGGGTTGTTGTGCAGATACCAGGCACACAGATACTGTATGTACAGTTACTGTACATGCAGATACTAGGTGTGCAGGCGTGTTGCATGTGTCAGCCTGAGGCGGTCTGGGACTCCTGCGCTCGCACTTGATGCCTGCATATTGCTCGTACTTGATGCCTGCACATTGCTTGCATTCATACCTGCACATTGCTTGCATAGGTGCCTGCACATCGCTTGCACTGGTGCCTGCACATTGCTTGCGCTGGTGCCCGCACATTGTTTGTGATGATGCCTGCACATTGCTTGCATTCATGCCAACACATTGCTCGCGCTGATGCCTGCACGTCGCTCGCGCTGATGCCTGCACTGCCCTTGGCTGAACGCCCGCTCCAGCACTGTGCCAGACACCTGGCAGCGCTTGCTGGGCCAGCGTGATGCAGCATATGATGCGCAGCTCGTGCATGCTGCCGTTTGCGAACACCCGCCCCAGCCTGCGGAACGCCTCTGGCACCAGTGCACACTTGAAGGAGGCCGCTTAGATATCTTCCGCAGTGTGAGGTCGCGCGGTTGCACGGTTTGTGGTTGTGGTGAGGGTCCTCCGCAGCTTGTGCTGAGGGCCTGTTGCTGCCGAGGAGGTTGTGCAGTGGAGACATCCTGGGCACCCGGGGTGCATGTGTGCAAAAGCCTCCGTGTGCATATGCGCCTGCAGGGCACCGCGGGTGCCGAGTGCCCGGCCTCCCTGGTGCATGCGCGTATGCTCGAAAGAGTTTCAGAGGTGCTCGACCTTCCTCCGGGGGGTGATGCTTGCGCCTGCAGGGCACCGCGGGTGCCGAGTGCCCGGCCTCCCTGGTGCATGCGCGTATGGTCGAAAGAGTTTCAGGTGCTCGACCTTCCTCCAGGGTGATGCTTGCGCCTGCAGGGCACTGGATGCCAAGTGCTTAAGCTCCCCAAGTCGGGGGGTGTAGTCACCCGGGAGCGTGAGGAGCGGCGCAACGCCCGCGATGCGCGCCTCAAAGACTACTTCTATGGGTGCGGCCAAGCTGGCTGTGCATGGGCTTCATAGGCTCTGCTGTGTGCTCCATGGTCCTCTGTCCCTCTCTCTGTCCCTCCATTTCTCTGTCCCTCCTCTTCTCTGTCCCTCCTCTTCTCTGTCCCTCTTCCCTCCTCCTTTTCTCTGTCCCTCTTCCCTCCTTTTCTCTGTCCCTCTTCCCTCCTCTCCCTCCCTCTCTCTGTCCCTCTTCCCTCCTCTCCCTCCCTCTCTCTGTCCCTCTTTCCCCCTCTTTCCCCCCCCCCTCTTCTCTCTCCCTGTGTGCGCACCTGGCATTTCCTCTCGTGGGGCTCGTGGGTGTGATTGACGGGTGTGCATGCTTGTCTATCTTTGTGAGGACGTGTGAAGATATAGCAGTCCCCCTTTATGACCCTGTCAAGGCCCAACTTCAAATAACCCTGCTCGTGCCGCTCACTCAGCCGTCCTCGTATGCTGCTCCCACCCATCACACACGCACACGCAGCCACGCACTCTGCTCATACCTGCCACCACGCACGCGCGCAGGCCGCGCGGCACGCTCATGCCGTCCACGCAGCAGCTGCGCTCGGACCAGGTGCTGGTGTTTCGCATCGGCGGCGGGCCGCGCGCGCCAAACAGCGCGCTGCCCATTGGCGCGGTCAGCGCGACGGACCCGCTGCGTGTCAGCCATGTGGCCGGCAGCGCGGTGAGTGGCCTCTCTGGCGCTGAGGGGCTTGTGTGTGAGCGTGTGTGTGTGTGCGCGTGCGTGTGTGCGCGTGCGTGCGAGTTTGCTTCCATTCACGTGCGAGGGCGGGCTTGCTTGCGCTCAAGCACCTGCAGCTGCTGCACCAAGCTCGCAGGGCCAGCAAAAAGCAGGTGTCAAGGGTTTAGGGTGGAGGGCTGATGGAGGAAGAAGGAGTGTGGACGGCGGTCAATAGATGGACAGGCAAACAGGCAGATGGACAGGCAAACAGGCAGATGGACAGGCAAACAGGCAGATGGACAGACAAACAGGCAGATGGGCTGATGGAGGAAGAAGAAGTGTGGACGGTGGTCAATAGATGGACAGGCAAACAGGCAGACAGAAGGATGAAGGGATGGATGGAAGGAAGGATAGAAGGATGGAGATCCTCTGGAATCAATGGAGCGAATGGCGATCCCCAATCAGCCTTGTTTCCATGCCCGCCTGTGCACACCCCCACAGGAGCTGGTGCAGAGCGTCATGGCCGTCAGCCACGCGCCCACGCCCGAGCAGGTCCTGTCCAGCAATGTGGCGGGCTTTGTGCTGGTGAGGATTCATGTCACATGAATTATGTGTCCTCCTGTTCCAGACAGTGCACCCACAGCATCAAGGAGAGTGTGCGCATGTGCATGTGCGTGTGCATGTGTGTGCAAGCGCACAAAAGAGAGAGAAAGAGAGAGAGAGATAGAGAGAGAGAGAGAGAGAGAGAGAGAGAGAGAGAGAGAGAGAGAGAGAGAGAGAGAGAGAGAGAGAG
>LKMJ01005992.1_pt1 | contig 11488 bp, 15 predicted proteins | sample 643391 | NCBI WGS metagenome assembly LKMJ01 (sample SAMN04112250, study PRJNA286221) | soda lake metagenome | biome: soda lake; feature: Kulunda Steppe; material: water; isolation source: sample PL-Br10 brine of Picturesque Lake | place: Russia: Kulunda steppe | collected 2010-07
GATTTTCTTTCTCAACGGCACAATAGACTCTGCCATTTCATTTCGGACATTATGGACTATTTTTTGGCTGGCGAAGACCAGCAACAAACCAATCAGCCTAACGGTCTGGCTGGCGGTTAACCCTTTTTTTAAACTTTTTAAACTTTATCCTTTGGAGTCCCCTTGTATTTTGCATGCTTTTCAGGCATGTTGCCTGGCTAGTCAGCCCGTTTTGACTCCCTTTCTCTGTTCAGCTAAGCTGCCCTCGTCTGGCAGGTACAGCTTTGTAACCTAACCGAACCTTTCTCTGTTGACCTCAGGGAGAGGCACTTGGATTATTGAACCTTATTCTGATATGCATCCACGGGAGCGCAAAAGCAAACGCTCTACTCACCATCAATGGTGCGCCCTCCCTGTCAACAGGGCCCTCCCTGGTCACACATTCACCATACACCTTTCCTAGATACATGCTCCTTTGTCTACCTTGTGACGTTAATCACTGCGCGGCATCCTTTGACTTCATGCCCACACCCTACGACTTGAAACTGTGACCTGGACTCACAATACCTCCCCTACTTGTGCAGTGCTAATGATGTACAAGATGAGCAATACGTCCTTTTTAACTGCACCCATCCACACATGGTCCCTCTCCGAAGGACTTTTGCGTCCCTATTTCCTCCCGCAGGCTTCAACAGTGTGTCTGCTTTTCTGAGCCAGGAAAACAGAAAGCTTTATTTGTTCCTTCATGCACTGATAGTTTTTTTATGAGCAGGCTAGCAACCGCACTTCTTGACTGGAGGCCTTTTTTGTAACCCTTGCAACCCTCAGCAGCACAGAAAGTCCTGCTGTTTAATCTGACATTATGAATCATTTTTTGGCTGGCAAAGACCAGGCACAACCAATTAGCCTATAGTGGCTAGGCTGGCAATTAACCCCAACTTGTAATACGTTCACCCTACATAAATGCGCAGGCATAGCAGATGCACTTCTTGACTGAAGGCCTTGTCCTTGCAATCCTTTGTTTTTAACAGCTGCTTGTCAAACAAATTGAACTGATCACTCATTCTTTGCAACCCTTAGTGCCCTTGGTGCCACACTGCTACATCAGAGCACGCGGTGCCGCTGCATGCGCTCCAAGTATTTGCTGTCCACCTGAGACTCACGTGCCATTGCCACACGGCCTGTGCGCGCAACTTCCAAGATACCTGCATACGTAGTTGCACCAAAATAGTGCGTGACTGTCTTGACACAGAGCTCTTTTGGTGTTTTGCTTGTAGGCTGTCTTGGCGCGCAATGGGCCAACCCGACAATGTAAGGCGGATGAAGTAGGAAGTTAGTGAGATGTCTAAGATATGGGACTGCACTTGAGCACTCTCAGTATCAACACATGCTGTCTTGCATGCCAAAGAGTAATGAGGAGGGATTTATTGCAGCTCAGCAGCCAGCACCCACCATATGGTTCAAGCATGTCAGTCAAGGCCTTCATCTTCTCCTCCTTCCCAAGGATCTCAAACGTCAGCGTGGACTTGCTGATATCCAAGATGTTGCAGCGGAAGATGGCAGCCAGGTCCCTCAGCTCACCACGCTGCGCCACGCCACACTTGACCTGCAGCAAAATGAATAGATGGATTCAGGATTGTGAATCCACGCTGTCTTTAAGAATTCTAACAGTCTAAACGGTACAGTGACGGTACGGCTCGGATAGATCATAAAAACACGGTCAGGAGGGAGAGACTGTGGCAAATCGTCCAGTACGGAGGCACCATCTGCCAGCTTGGCCCTGCCAGCAAGCTTGCAGCTTTGAATCAACTGCCAGCATGCTTGCAGCTTTGAATAAATTGCTCCAAATATGTATCATAAAAAGGAAGTCCTGATGCAAAAAAATGGAAAATTAGAACAGGCCTTGGCGGGGTCAGCCTGCCCTCCCCAAGTAGCCTGCAGGTCAGCTGACAGGCCCTGCCCCATTGGCCAAGCCTAAGGGCTTCCCCCACATCAGACCTCGGCATAGGCCTACCCACACACGCACAAGCAAGAACCTGGAGGCTGCATCGGGGTGAAGCAAGGGTGAGGGCCCTCCCGGGAGCATGGCACGCATGCTTATGCGCATGCAAGTGAGGCCACTCCTGCCATCCAAGGGCATCCCTTGGCTCCTGTAGCCTGGCATGGAACCACGTAGAGGCCACTGGTGCTTGTGCTGTCACCGTCTAGACGGTCCAAAATATTTCAAAATACTGTAAGGATCAAAGGATTTGTGCTGTCACCGTCTAGACGGTCCAAAATATTTCAAAATACGGTTAGGATCAAAGGACGGTGCCGTCTCGTCCTAATCGTACAGCAAACCGTCTACTGTACTTTCACAACCCAGGATGCCATGCAAAAGATGAGGCCCCATGCCCACCCATATGGAGCCCTTCCAGGCCATGTCAAGGGTCGCCACACCTTAGGGCATGCAAGGAAAGTTCCAGGACCCCACTGCCAACATCCCCACACAGCAACACAAGAGAAAATAAGGCTCCGCCACTGGAGAGCAGAGCCCACGCTGCTCATGATGAGTCAATCCAAGAAGCGCGACCAACATGCCCGTGCTGCACCTGAGGCCTGGCATTGCCACCTCCGCACTAAACACAGCACCATGTTGAAGTTGTGCAAATGATCGAGCAGCTATGTCTGCTCAAAGTAAGACTCGATTCTACAAAATTTCAACATATTGGTGCTCTTCCAACTAATAGTTTTCCAACTAATATTGCTGGTTGGGGCAAGTCAATATGGTGTTGATGCCCATGTTCTGCCCTTTCTCTCTTGTGCCGAAATTGACTTACTAATTATGTCGGACCCTCAAAAGGCGGGGTCCTCAGTTCCCATATACAACATTCCTAAGCATGTTCTATGTCAATCGTGACCCATTTGATCCAGTAGAGTAGTAAGCAAAAGAATTTCACCTCTGGCACATGGTGCATGCTGGGGTACTGAGTGGTGCAACAATGGAAACCCCTCAGCATGACCTCTTAACCACTTTCTGAGGCTTTGCTCTTGATAACTCCTGAACCCTGTCCCGCCAAGAAAGGCGCTGCGGCTACACAGGAACGGGGGGCATTGAGACCTCTGGCAGCTGGGGCCCCATTTGAGGGCATAACGCCCAGCTCAGCCTTTTTGAGTATGGCCTTCTCCTCAGCAAAATCAAACGGGAACTTTCAAATTGCATGCAGCCCCCCGAGCCGCCTCCATTTTGGTCAAGATGAAACACTCGTCAATGGCTGCTAGTCTATGGGGCGGGGGGGTGGGCAGCATCCTGGAGGCACGTTTGCATTCCCAGGCCCGCACCCAGGGCACCTCCCCCCCACAACCTGAGCACGCAGGCGCACTTGGCTGCTCCTAAGGCTGACATCCTCATACTTAGACGAGGTCAGGCTGTTGCTTGGTCATTCCAGGAAGGCTGGATGGCCTGACTTTCAGCTTTGCTGCTCCAAACAGATGCGCATGCTGACAGAGGGCGGGATGCCTGCCGCGCGCTCACTCACCTTCACCAGCACCAGCTCCTGGCTGACGTACGGCTCCGGCGTCAAGTCCTTCACGCTCTCCACAAACACCAGCTTGTACAGCTGCCGTACCAGCTTGTCCACATCAGGCTGCACAGCCACAGCGGCCAAGGAAGCACCATGAGAACCACAGCATCCATGGCACGCAAGAGTAGCCACTAGGGAGGTGCGCACAACACAGCAGTTCAGTGGGACAGTTAGTAGGCACGAGACGCAGAGCCTGCCAGGCGCCATGCCAAACAGCAGCCAGGTTTGGCCACACCATGCGGGGGCTCTTGAGCTCAGGACCAGGAGGTCCCAGGGCGAGCCGGGCTCCCACACGCGTGAGATGCATGGCCATGTTTCGTGGCCACACGCGCAAATCACACAAGCGCAGGGATTCACACACACATGCCCACATGCCCACGCACAGGCCTGTTCGTGCATGCCCAGGTCTCTTGTTCATGCCCTGGTCTCTTGTGCATGCCCTGGTCGCCAACCAGGGCATCCTGGCATCCACCCACACTGCAGGTGTGAAGAAGCATGCTTGAGCAGTCATAGTTCTTGCCTTTTTAAGCCCTTCAAGAGTGCACTCCAGAAAACAGGGCTGTTTTTTTCCAACTTCAGCGAGTGCTCACCTGCTTCTCAAATTGGCAACTGCATGCTGCCGATGTCCAAGGACACCACACACAATGATCATATCCCCCACCCTGGCCCAGCGTTCAACTCATCAGTGTCCAAATCCCCCACTCCAGCTCAGATTTCAAAGGACACCACACACCAGGATTAGATCCCCCACCCCAGTTGAGGGTTCAATTCACCAGTGTTAAAGCCCCCCACTCCAGGTTACCCTTGTCCCTGAATCTTGAGGCTTCACTCATTGGGCATGCGCACCTGGGTACCGGGCACCATCATGCAAATCCTGCTTCTGCCCTCCCTTTCGCTCGCCCCCACCGCTAGCGACTGCACATTGTAGCCGCGCCTGGCAAACACACTGGTGACCTGCAGGCCGGTACGAGCAGGATGGACAGAATAATTGACAACCCAGAGAGGCTGGCGAAAGGGAGCGCATGCAGGCACTTGCCTGTGCGTGGCATTGGCCTTCAAGCGTGCAGTACCTCCTGGCTGTATACACCTCTTGCGCCTCTATGGCAGCTCTATGATGCAGGAGATTAGCGTGGTGGTGCACATGGGTGCAAATGCACTCACACGCACACATGCAGTGACAGATGTGATGCGGCCTTTTGTCCATGAGAGCGCGCGCATGTGCAGAGGGGGGCCGAGTTTGTGCGTCTGCACCAGCACTGGGCTGATGCGCCACCTGAGCCACCCTGGCACCACCTGGTGTGTTGAAATTCCTGACTGTGCTGGAATTGCCAGAAAAGCGAGCACGCCCACGATCTTGCGCCTTGCAAGAGGGGATGTACACGAGCTTGCAGGGACCGCCACTCATTTGGTACCGTTAAGGAGGCGTGTAGGTGGCAGCGTGAAACAGCAGCTCCCCCTTCTAGTTCACCAGCGGAGAATCGCCACCCTTGAAGGCACACCTGGTTCAGCACGCCTGGCACATCCAGGACTTCGATGTTGAGGGTGTGCGCTTCGAACTCGGTCTGGTTCTTCCCTTGGTAGGTGGCTTCAAGGATGTTGCTGACCTGCGTGGACGCACGAGCGTGGCGAGGGAATGGGTGTCACTGACATGCATGAAAGATACAATGGAACAAGGACAGGGACTGCGGCTCGTGGCACCTGCCCATGCAAAACTCACAGGAAGGCGAGCACAGCCTATGACAGCAGGGTCCGCGGGGCCAGCAGTCCTGCTGCACTTGTTTGCACATGGCATCACCTTTTGCAGGGTGCCCTGAACCCAGACACAAACCTGCAGGTCGTCCCCATCCCTGTCCATTTGATGTTCAACATGTCCTGTTGGCATGCCTGCAGGCTCGCACGCATGACACCATGTGCAGCACGCACACCCCTCCCACACCTACAGGGCATGCCCACATGCACAACAGAGCCCACCGCACACCCCTCCCACACCTTTAGGGCATGCTCACATGCTCAACAGAGCGCACCGCACACCCCTCCCACACCTTTAGGGCATGCTCACATGCACAACAGAGCGCACCGCACACCCCTCCCACACCTGGGGCATGCTCACATGCACAACAGAGCGCGCTGCACGTACCTCCCACACCTTTAGGGCATGCCCACATGCACAACAGAGCGCGCTGCACGTACCTCCCACACCCCACTGGTTTCTGCGTCGTCCACCACGTACACGTCATTGTCCTGCGCTTCTGCAGTGTGTGCCATGACCCTGCTTGCAGGCAGGCGTGGCGACAGGCGCGGTGCATGAATCCGAGTATGCCCCGGAAAGGTTCCAGTTTGCGGAGGACAGCGCCTGGGCGCTGGCAACGGCAGAGGCAGCCCCGAATGTTGCTGCTCAGCCTGGAAGATGACAGTAGGGCAGTGTGGCAGCGTGCACCTTCCATCAAGAGGCGCCATCAGACGGCAGAGGCCAAGGAGCGTCAAGCTGAGCAAGCAGGAGCCCCTCTGTGCCCACACCTACACCCACTTGGTGTCGTTTGGTGATGGATTGCCCAGGTCATCCATGGACATGCTGGCCAGGGCTCGAGGGGGGGTTGTGAAGCCTGCAGAGGGTGCGGAGCATCCAAAAACCTGGTGCTCACACTCTGAAGGTACAAGCACAGGGGCGCGGACTGATGCACAGAAGGCCTTCTGAGGTGCAGCAGCCAGCTTGCAGCTCAGGCGTGGTCCCGCACACAAACAAGAGCGTGGACAGCTGCTACAGCACAGGCGCGTGTCAGCACACACACACACACACACACACACACACACACAGACACAAGCACCCAAGCATGGATTTGGATCCAAAGGCTGATGCAAAGCCTTCAGGGCCACAGGGATGCCCCTGGAGCTGCGCCAGAGCAACGCGGCAGTCGGCACCACACCGCAGCGCACGCTGCTCACCTGCCCCCGGCTCAAGCAGCTGCTCCCCGCGCTTCAGGCAAATCCTGCCGGTGCGCGCCAGCTCCACGATGCCGAACTTGCCCATCACCTTCTGGATGGCGGTGCACTGCAGCGGGCCCGCACAACAAGCAGCACGCTGGGTGAGGGGCCCTCCAAGGCAACGGGCACGCTAGTGCACACCAAGGGCAGCAGCCCATAGGACACTGTGCAGGCTGGGACAGAGGTCGTTTTGTGAAAGCAAGTAAGGCCATGGATGGATAGACATTACACATCATGCGTGCGCACCTGCGCCGAGGCAGGCAATGGCTTTCACCCTGGAAGCTGGAATCGCGTGCATGCACACCAGCTGATTCACACCAGCCAAATAAAGAGAGACACCAACGAGGCCCTTGCTGCACACTCAAAATCCCTGATCCCGCGCCACCCATGTTCTCCCTCCCCCACACCTCCCGGACGTGCACGGCTATGTATGCGGCGCTTTCTGCTGCCGTTTTTTACTGTCAAACGCGTGTCCCCGCACAGGACACAATAAATTCATGCTTCCTTTCTTGCTGATGGTGTCTGGCTGAAAAGGCCAAACCCAGCATAATCAGCTCTCGTTGCTATGAGGATGGTTGCTCTTACAATCGGATGCCCTCCTAGAGGCCGCCATGGAGGGTGGGCATTGCGCTCGCGCACCCCAAGGAAACCGGGCGCCTGAGGATGGGTGCCTAGAGGCAGGCGGGGTGCGCAGCTTGTGCGCGCGCACCTTCCCAGGATCTCCAGACACAACAAGGGTGAGGGCGGTGTCGGACACGTCGACCACGCGCGCTCGGAAGATCTGCGCCAGCTGCAAGACCTCCGTGCGCTGGGGGCCGGGGGGGGCCCGCAGCTTCATGATCATCATCTCGCGCTCTGCAGGGGGACAGAAGGTGGGGGAGGGGGACCAGGTCAGTGCGGGGAGGGTGCGCTGCGCGCAGCGTGCCCTCGTATGCGCCAAAGCAATCTAACTCAGCAGCCAGCGCTTGGCTCCTTCCTTGCAGCGGCACGCGGCATGAACACACAATCCTGCACCACTGGGGGTGTCGCAAGGGGACCATGTCCAGCAATTCGAAAGCGTACGCATCAAGTGCATTGGACATGATGCCACTGGCGCAGTGCCAAGGGGCAGGACATGGACATGCGCTGGCCAGCGCACTCGGGGCGTGCCAGACATGCAGAGCCCATGGGAGGGAGGGGCACGCGGGCCAAAGCGCACCAATGCGCGTGCTGTCTGTGATGTCCTCTACGTAGCGCACTTTCACCAGCTTCTGGATCTGCTTCACAAGGTTGACCTGCAGCGCGTGTGTGAGGGCAACGGGTGGCGGGCACTCGCGCGTGCCCAAGGACGCGAGCAGCATGCAGTGAACTCAACACAAAGCCCTTTCTGAGGAAGGAAGGAGTCAACCATGGCCGTGAATATTACCCTGCAGCACCAATTCTTGAGGCAGGCTGGGAGCACGCGTGGTGTCTGCGCCTGAAGCTGGTGCAGATTGCTCTCACAGATGCGCGCCTTGTCTGGCTTAAGCCAGCTAGGCACCGTGGGGCTGGCACGCGCACAGAAGGCACAAGGCTCGCTGCGAAGGCTGTGAAGGCTGTTGATGACGAAACACATCAGAGCCCGTCCTCTCATCATGTTAAGGCTAACGACAGAAGTGAGCATTCTGAATCAGGGCAGACATGAGCATTCGTCCAAGGCACCCCAGAGCTCTCAGCATTCAGAACCCCGGCACATGCAAGCAAAGTCAGCCCAGTCTGGTGCCACGTCAAAGCAGGACAGCAAAAGACCTGGTGCAGTGTGCTGAGGCCGATTGCACGATCATTGCTGCTGCCCGGATAGGTTCCAAACAAGTGCATGTCATGCGTGCACACATGCACGTACACACATGCACGCACACAGATGCACAATCACATCTGCATTCTCTCTCACACAGACACACACGCATCCAGGCTGCGCACCACAGTGGTGGGGTTGCCAGTGACAACGATGGTGAATAGGGCCTTGTCCACGGTCAGGCCCACGGCCAGGGACTCGATGTTGGCACCTACGCGTGACACAGCTAATAAGTCAAAACATGCAGGAGCATTGATATACGCAAAGCCATGAAACAATTGTGGTAAACCTTACAGCAGCAGCAGCAGCAGCGAATTCCAGCAAGCCGCCCGAGGGCTGGGGCATGCAATCATTCCACCTCTGTGCCTGCTCTGCCCATTGCACCCACCACGCCTTGCAAAGACGCCTGCCACACGGTTGATCATCCCAGACTCATCAGCTACAAAGACAGAGATGACGCGCTTCTCCTCCCCCTCATTCAGCGGCTTGGGCTGGCTGTTCACATACACATCGTACGACTCGCCCTCCTGCAAGTGAGCTCATGTGAGAGGTGGCATGTTTTCATTGCATTTGAAAGCCAGCTGTCTCAAGTTTTCGTTTTTAAATCGAAAGGGTCTGAGCAAGGAAGGTTGGCAGAAGTGCATGGCCTAGCTGTGAGCTTGTTGGATGCATGTAGGCATGGCCCATGCATAATGATGTGCCTTATAAATCATTTTCAAAGGTAACAGGCAAAAGGCTCCTGGATCAGCATGCTAAATGTGAAGGGAGTAAGCGTGCGCGCACACATGTTTGCATCACTTCTGCCAGCATGCATGCAGTTAACAACATAAACCTATCATGGTGTTTAGCTCAAACAACGCTGTAAGGAGCGGTACGCGCTGCAGGCTGAAGCACAAGCTGTGTTTGCCCTGGCTGCTACAATCTCATAACCTTTCAAGGGTCCGCTTCTGCAAAAAGACGACGTGTCATCCACATTGCTCACCTGCGCCGCTTCATTCTTGGCAGCAACACGGGCCTGTAGACCAAGCAAAGAGAGGTGTTTGAGTGGGACGGACGCCGAATGGTGGGGCGATGTCGGGCTCGGCAGCAGCAAATTAGGGCGCGCCGTTTGTCTGCCAGGCAGCTGCCCCAAGCATAAAAGCTAAAACAGTTAGTCACCTGGACGCCTCTCCGCTGAGTTCGCTTGTTGCTGGCTGCTGTCAGTGCTTGTGGAGCTTGGCAGTGCTGAGAGCAGGCAGCAGGGCGCACAGGGCACTGGACTGTACCTGCCCCCTGCGGCCTGGCTGCCTGACCTGTGCAGGCAGCAGGCTCTGCATGCGTTAGGAATGTGAAGTCTAGCATAAGAGAGAGGAGCACAGCCTCTTCAAGAGAGGAGGGCTAGCTCACAAGCGCACTCTTGCCCTACCTGGTGCAGCTCGCTGGCTGAAGCGCTGATGGAGAAGCATGGTCAAGCTGAGCTCTCTATATAATTAAGAAATTTTGGCAAGTACTTCATGGACAAAACAAATTGATCCTAGGGTTTATCCTGAAATCTGGCTGTGATCTGCCTCTTATCGATTAAAAGATGGAACTGGAAGGGCTCTGCGCAAGGACCTTCGTCCCGGCAGAGTCGCCTCGCCAATCTCTATAGCCCCGACAGGCCTAAAGGCGCTGCCTTGCATCAGTACTGAGGACAAATATTAGGTCAGCACAGGACATACGCATCCCCTTTTGACCTTGAAATGGATCAAGCATACCAAAGTCAAAGCGATGTGTTTAATATTGTAAATTTATGTGTTTGCCTGGCAGTGTGCCATTCCTCAGCAATTTGCAGCAGCTTCAGAAGCGCGAGAACTCATAAGTTTGAGAACCTTTTAAGGTGACCATATGTAATTCAGACTTCACCTTGAAAGCTCTAGAATATGCTGGGTCACCTGGTTGGCGTAGGTTATAAACTGTTACAAACTTCGGCTATGCCTTGACAATGCTACCCTATGCTACAGCTTGGCCTAAAATGCTCCTGAGGAAATAGGGAGCAGCCAGGAGCAACAGGCGAAAGGCAAGATGTTACAAGATTGAATGAAAACAGCCCCCGAGACCAGATTAACCCTAACTTACAGCCCCTAACCCTTACTAGCTGCCCCATGTATGGGGGTTATATAACCCCCACCTAGGTGGGGGAGCATTTCTTGAGAGGGGAGTATCAAAGCCCTAGTCTCAGCACACTCAATACTTTTTTGTAAATCCTTTGTTAGCATACAACTAAACATCTGGCAGACTTTTTGTGGGAGATAATAGAACATCTCCTTTGGTCATTCAGCATTTAAGCAATTACACATGTCGGTGAAGTCTTCTCCAAGGGGAAAGGTTGGGCATCTCTCCAATTTGTAATTCTGGGTAATATTAAGATTCCTGAGATGAATCATCTGGGGCGGTGGTCTGGATTTGTAATTCTGGATAACATTAGTATTCCTGAGAAGAATCATCTGGGGCGGTGGTCTGGATGACCTGGGATGGATATGTCGATATATATATATATATGCATTGAACCAGGGTTCATGCCGAGTTAGGTCAGGCATCCTATCTTAATAATAACGACTTCCAAGAAGCATTCTGACATTCTCACTTTCAATTCAACAAAACCAAAGCTGTTTATCCAATGCGGGGCCCCTGCTCCCGGGAGCATACAAAGAAGCTCTTTGAAAGAGCTTAACCCTCGATCTACTTTGTCAAAGAAAAGGGATGTAAATTTGTTATAATTACGTGCACGTGTGCCTAGCTAGTAAGGAAGGATTGCCAAGCTAGAGCAGCTAACTTGTACTAAACAGTAATTTCCGGCTTCCAAAAGCAACGAAATATGTTATTTTTGGTAATTCAGAACTTGCAATTTCTCGAAAGATTTCATCAAAGTATACAGTATCGACACCGGTTTTTTTGCGAGGTATTAATTAACCCCCAGAGCGGGTTCGCAATAAACCTCCACCTTAAGAAATTACTTTTATCCGGGCCTCGCAAAGCTTACAGTTATTTATTTAAGCCTTTCTTGCGCCCCAAAATGGAGCCACACGCGCCCAAAGGGCAGAAGAGCCTTTTTGAAATGGGCTGCACCAAGCGGCCACGCACAGCAGCAGATGGGCAGCCTACAGAGCTCCGCACTCGCCTGGTGCCTAAC
>LKMJ01005994.1_pt1 | contig 11488 bp, 10 predicted proteins | sample 643391 | NCBI WGS metagenome assembly LKMJ01 (sample SAMN04112250, study PRJNA286221) | soda lake metagenome | biome: soda lake; feature: Kulunda Steppe; material: water; isolation source: sample PL-Br10 brine of Picturesque Lake | place: Russia: Kulunda steppe | collected 2010-07
GCCATGCCCGGAAGGTCCGTTTCCACATAGGTGATGTCAGGGAAGCGCTTGCGAAAACGCAGACCACGCGGTGACATGCCGCTGGCAATCTCCAGCACCTGGGTTACCCCCCTTTCACGGATCCAGTGTTCCAGGCGATCGTCCATCAGCAGATGACGCTGGACCAGCATCAGGCGCAGGTTGGCGCCACCCAGCCAGCGGCCAGCCGTTTCCATGGGCGTCATCAGATGATAGAGCGCACCCCCGGAGCGGGTCGCCAGAAACGACGGCGACAGGCCGCTGCGGTAGAAGACTTCCCCCGTATAGAGTCCGGTAAAACTGATGGAGTCGGTATCCTTGGCATCAGACATCGTGGCATATTCCCCTTTCACATCGCTGTTTTTTGACAACAGTGTCAGTAATAACATCTTCCTGAGGGTGCGCCCATGACACGGATGCTGTCGATCTGCCTGTTTGCGCTGCTGGCTCTGTCCGGCAATGCCGCCTCCGGGCAGTCGACACTGACCATCGCGGCTGCGGCAGACCTGCGTTACGCCCTGGATGAGATTGCCGACGAGTTCCAGCAGGCGAACCCCGACGCGGAGCTGCGTATCATTTACGGCTCTTCCGGAAAAATGACCACCCAGATCATCAACGGCGCCCCCTACGACCTGTTTTTCTCGGCCGACATCGCCTTTCCGGAAAAACTTGAGCGTGAAGGGCTGACCGCCACCTCCCCGGACATCTACGCACTGGGCCGGATTGTGGTCTGGGCGCCCAATGGGGATGAGCCGCCGCCGACCCTTGAGGACCTGGCCAAGGATGAGGTGCGCCGGATCGCCATTGCCCAGCCGCGCCACGCGCCCTACGGCATGCGCGCCCGAGAGGCGCTGAAAGCCTCGGGGCTCTGGGAAGACATTGAGCCGAAGCTGGTCTACGGAGAAAACATTGCCCAGACCGCCCAGATGGTGAATTCCGGCGGTGCGGATGCCGGCATCATTGCCCTGTCGCTGGCCCTGTTTCCCAGCCTTGAGGAACACGGCTATACCCTGATCGATGACGAACTGCATGAGCCGCTCAGCCAGGGGTTTGTCATCACCCGCCGTGGCGCGGATCATCCTTTGGCCGAGCGCTTTGCCGAATTCATGGACAGCGATGAAGCGCTCAATATCATGGCCGGATACGGCTTCATAAGACCGGAGGCAGACTGATGCCGGAGTTCTCCGCCCAGGACTGGCAGGCCATTGAACTCACCCTGAAACTCGGGCTCTATACCACCGCCATTCTACTGGTACTGGCCACACCCCTGGCCTGGTGGCTGGCCCACCGCCAATCGCGTTTCCGCACGGTGGTGCAGGCCCTTGTGGCACTGCCGCTGGTGCTGCCGCCGACGGTTCTGGGTTTCTACCTGCTCATCACCCTGGGCCCTCGTGGCAGTGTCGGTCAGTTCCTGGAGCAGATCGGTCTGCAGCATCTGGCCTTCACCTTCGAGGGCATTCTGGTGGCGTCCGTCATCTATTCACTGCCCTTTGCCGTTCAACCCCTGCAGCAGGCGTTCCGGGCGGTCGGCAGGCGCCCGGTGGAAGTAGCCGCCTCGCTCGGAGCCGGTGTTCTGGATCGGTTTTTCACGGTCATCCTGCCGCTGAGTCGGGGTGGCTTCGTGGTGGCGGCAACGCTGACCTTCGCCCACACCATGGGCGAGTTCGGTGTCATCCTTATGCTCGGCGGTGCCATTCCCGGGGAAACCCAGGTACTGTCCATTCTCATCTATGACTACACCGAAGCCATGGATTACGCCGCAGCCCATCGCCTGTCCCTGGGCCTGCTGGTGTTCTCCTTCCTGGTGCTGTTCACCGTCTACGGCCTCAACCGTCGCTTCGACCGGGTGACGCCATGAGCCTTCACGTCAATGCGCGACTGCTGCGCGGCAACTTCCGGCTCGAGGTGGATACCCACCTTCCCACACAAGGCATCACCGCGCTCTTTGGTCGCTCCGGCTGCGGCAAGACCACGCTGCTGCGGATCATTGCCGGGCTGGAACCGGTCAAAAACGCCCGCATCACCTTCAACCACAAGCCCTGGCAGAACGAGGACGTTTTCGTGCCGGTGCGCAGGCGCCGCCTTGGCCTTGTTTTCCAGGAATCCAGCCTGCTGCCGCATCTGAGCGCACGACGGAACCTGCTCTATGGCTACAAACGCACGAAGAAGTCGAAGCGCCGGCTGCACCCGGATGAGATCATCGAGATGCTGGAGATCAAGCATCTTCTGGACAGGCCTGTCTCAGCTCTTTCCGGCGGCCAACGCCAACGCATTGCACTGGGCCGGGCCCTGCTGACCAGTCCGTCGCTGCTGCTGCTGGATGAGCCTCTGTCCGGACTGGACGCCGAGACCAAACGCGAAGTCATACCCTTTCTGGTGCGCCTGGCACGTCATACCAGCGTGCCCATGATACTGGTGACGCACTCTGGCGATGAGGTGGAACAGCTGGCAGATCATGTGGCGTTCATGGAAGAGGGGCGGGTTGAGCAGATCGAGTCACTGAAAAAGGCGCTGTCGCGCCCCGACTCACCGCTGTTCAACGACGATGGGCCGATATCGGTACTTGAAGGTGAAATCGTAAGCGGTGAAGCCGGCACTATCGCGTTCCAGACCCACCCAGGCAAGCGTGCCCGACACAAACCCGTGCAGTTCTGGCTCAGCGGCGCCATCAGCCACCGCGCCAGTCTGAACCGACTGCGCATCCGCGCCAGCGACGTCGGCCTGGCACTGGTTAAACCGACCCAGATCAGTCTGCGCAACCTGTTGCCGGTGCTGATTCGGGAGATCGACTATGCCGAAAACCAACGGGTAATCGTCACCTGCGAGCTTGAGGACGGACAGTTACTGCTGTCACGCATTACCCGGGAGGCCCTGGAGGAGCTGGCTCTGAAACGCGGCCAGCTGGCCTATGCGCTCATCAAATCCGTGGCGCTGACGGAGTAGGCCTCACAGCAGCACCTGCAGGATGGCGAACAACCCGGCTGCAGCGGAAAACATGAGAATGGCCGGGCGCAGCCAGGGACCATCGAGCATGCCTGTGGTGTAGCCCGAGGCCCAGAACCCCACCACGATAGCGGGTATCAGCGACAGGCCCATCAGCAACTCCGCCAAGCCGAATCGCCCGATAAAGAACAGCCCCACCAGAGCCATCAGACCGCCGGGCACAAAGATCGCCGACAGGGTCCCGCGCAGGCGCTCCCCGGCCATGGTCTGGAAAGCCACCGCCAGCGGAGGGCCGCCGATGGCGGTGGTCGCGCCCATGAACCCTGAGAGGGTGCTGGCGATGACGATGTTGCGTGGCCTCAAAGTCGGCACCATGCCCAACACACTCATAACCACCGCCAACAGCACCAGGCCACCAAACAGCAGCGACAGGCCATCAGCACTGATCACACTCAGGATGGCGGCGCCTGAGGCCGTCCCAAGAAGTGCCCCCGGCATGGCCCAGCCCACATCCCAGGCCACCACACTGCGCCAGTCCCGGGCCAGAATCATCATTGGCAGCAGCATGCCAATGACGATGACCGGAGCAGGCACCAGAGAGGGGTCAATCAGAAACAGCAGCGGAGCCCCCAGAAGCCCCAGCCCGAAGCCAATAGAGCCCTGAATAAGGGCGCACAGCAGGATAACGCCCGTGGCCATGATCCATTGAACGAGCGTTATCGGGAATTCCATGCCGGCTCCGGCTCAGTCGTGGTGGTCGCTGATGATCTCCTGCAGGAAATCCGGCATGGCCAGAGCACCCTCGTGGATTGCCGCATTGTAGTAGTGCGTGGCAAAGGGCTTTTCCTTCACATCGGCTTCGCGGAAATACTGCAAGGGTGTGACCTTGCTGGCCAGCGTACAGCTCCACCAGCCTGTGGGATAGACCGGCTGAGGGAAGAGAAGCGTGCGGATGTGCTCATAATCCGCGCCCTGCATATCGGCATGGGCCTTGCGGATGATGGAGCCGGGGCGCTCCATCAGGGGCGATTCGGTCTGCTGCACGATCATGCCCCGCTCACCCAGGGCCATGAAACAGTCGCGGTAGAAATCGCGCGTGAACAGCCCCTCGGCCGGCCCCACCGGATCCGTACTGTCGATGATGATCACATCGAAATAGCCCGGATCACAGTCCTGGACCCACTTGATGCCGTCGCCGAAGAAGAAATTGGCCCGTGGATCGGTGTTGGCCGTGCACAACTCGGGAAAGAACTGTTCCGAGACACGGGTAACCCGCTCATCAATCTCGGCCTGCCAGACTTCCTCCACTCCGGGGTGTTTGAGCACCTCTTTCAGGGTCCCGCAGTCCCCACCGCCAATGACGGCCACACGTTTCGGGTTCTTGTGGGTGAACAGCACCGGATGTGACATCATCTCGTGGTACAGGAAATTGTCACGGCCTGAGAGCATCACACAGCCATCAATCACCATCAGATTGCCGAAAGTTTCGGTCTCATAGACGGCAATGTGCTGGTAGGGGCTCTGCTCCTCGTGAAGCTTACTCCGGATCTTCAGGGAAAAAGCCGTGGATTCCTCGTCGTAAACCTCGGTAAACCAATTCTCATCAAGCGCTGTCATGACGCATTCCTGCCTGGCTGGGTGAAAAGACCATTGTAAGCACGACGGCACCCGGACAGAAGTCTGTTTCCCACTGCAGCGGATCATTACAATGATCGGCGAACCCAACGGAGCCCGGCCATGACGGAAGACCCACGCACTCGCGCACTGCGCACCTGGAACATTCCCCACTGGAGTGAAGGCTATGTGGACATTGGCCCGGAAGGTGAACTGCTGATCCGCCCCGCCGGCCCGAATGATCAACGCAGCGTTGCACTCGCCGAACTGTTGAAGCAGCTGCGCAACGAAGGCCAGCGCCTGCCGGTTCTGATCCGCTTCAGCGACATTCTCCACGACCGGGTGAACCGTCTGTGCAATGCCTTCAACGAACAGATCGTGCGGCAGGAGTACAGCGGGCATTACACCGCCGTCTATCCGATCAAGGTCAACCAGCAGCGTCGCGTGGTCGAGGAAATTCTGGCGTCAGAGCCAGCTGCCGGAAATGGGCAGATCGGCCTGGAGGCGGGCAGCAAGCCGGAGCTTCTGGCGGTTCTGGCGCTTTCGGAAAGACCCGACTCGGTGATCGTGTGTAACGGTTACAAGGACCGGGAATACATCCGCCTGGCGCTGCTGGGGCGCCGACTCGGCCACCGGGTCTACATCGTGGTGGAGAAACAGTCCGAACTGCCACTGATCCTTGAAGAGGCGCAGGCTCTGGATGTGACGCCACTGATCGGCGTCCGCGCCCGCCTGGCCAGCATTGGTCACGGCAACTGGCAGAATACCGGCGGGGAAAAGTCCAAGTTTGGCCTGTCCGCCGCCCAGATCCTCTCTGTGGTGCAGAGCCTGCGTGAGGCAAAGGCTCTGGATTCGCTGCGGATGCTGCACTTCCATCTGGGCTCACAGATCGCCAACATTCAGGACATCCAGACCGGGCTGCGCGAATGCGCCCGTTTCTACCGCGAGCTGCGACAGGCGGGCGTGCCGCTCGACACCATCGACATTGGTGGCGGTCTGGGCGTGGACTACGAAGGCACACGCTCGCGCAGCGCCTGCTCCATGAACTACAGCGTGGACGAGTACGCGCGCAACGTTGTTCAGACATTCCGCGATGTCTGCGCCGGGAACGGCCTGCCCCACCCCAATCTGATCAGTGAATCCGGCCGGGCTCTGACCGCGCATCATGCGGTACTGGTCACCAACATCATTGACCGTGAAGTGCCGGACGACACACCACCCCTGGCCATCAGCGATCAGGCAACCGGCCCACTGCGCACACTCTGGGAGAATTACCAGCTGCTGTGCAACGGAGCCAACCAGCGCTCGGACGTGGAGATTCACCATGACGCGGCTCACGCCATGGGCGAGCTGCAGACGCAGTTTGCCCACGGCCTGGTATCACTGGCCGAGCGCGCCCAGGCCGAGCAGCTGCAGACGGCCATTGGCCGCCAGCTCCAGCGTCGACTGCAGCCGGCCAACCGCGTCCACCGGGCAATTCTGGATGAGCTGAACGAGAAGCTGGCGGAAAAGCTGTTTCTGAATTTCTCCGTGTTCCAGTCACTGCCGGATGTCTGGGGCATTGACCAGATCTTCCCCATCCTGCCGCTTCAGGGCCTGCTGCGCCCGGCCACGCGGCGCGCCATCGTCCAGGACATGACCTGCGACTCCGACGGGCGGATCGACCGCTACGTGGACGGTCAGGGCATCGAGTCCACCCTGCCGTTACCCGAGGGCGAGGATCAGGGGCTGCTGGCTTTCTTCATGACCGGAGCCTATCAGGAGATTCTCGGAGACATGCACAACCTTTTCGGTGACACAGACGCCGTCGACGTCACTCTCGACCGCGAGGGCCTGCCGCAGACAAGCAATGCCGCCCGGGGCGACACCCTGGCCGATGTCCTGGCTCACGTGAATTTCGACCCCACCGGGCTGCAGCAGCGTCTGGCGGCCCAGGTCGAGAAGGCACCGTTAACGCAAGCCGAGCGCACCCGCCTGCTGGAAGCCGTGGAAGCCGGGCTGGCCAGCTACACCTACCTGGCCGACTCCGACGCCTGAAACACAACTTAAAATCCTCAGGTGATCCGCTTCTGCAGGACCGGCGTATTTCCGTCCATGATTCGATTCCAAAAACTCGGGCGGGAATCTACAATGAACCCAGGGCAGTCCACAGCGTCAACCGCAACGAAGAGGCAACACGTGTCTCAGGCACATGACTCCGGTCCGCGGGCCGAACGCAGCAAGGATCAATGGAGCCAGCTCCTGGAGCGCGTCGGCGCATCCCAGGATCGCCAGGCGTTCCACCAGCTCTTTGAGCATTTCGGCCCTCAGATCAAGTATTACGCCATCGCCAATGGCATCGCACACCAGGCCGAAGAACTGGTCCAGGAAGTGATGATCTCCATCTGGCGCCGGGCCAGCACTTATGACTGGCGCAAAGCGGCCGCTTCCACCTGGATTTTCACCATTGCCCGGAACCAACGCATCGACATGCTGCGCAAGATCCAGCGTGGCAGTGCTGAGATGGCACTGGATACCGATGATCTGTGGCAGATCCCCGGCGACGACGAGAAGGATCCGGTCCCCTCCCTGCACCGCATTATCGCAGAACGACGGATTCGCGATTCGTTTGAACATCTGCCTCAGGATCAGGTCACGGTGCTGGCGAAGGTATACCTTGAGCACAAGTCCCACCAGGCAGTTGCAGACGAGCTCAACATTCCGCTTGGAACCGTCAAGAGTCGCGTTCGTCTGGCATTGAGCAAACTTAAAGTCATTCTTCAGGATCAGGATTTATGAGCGCCCACCACCCTGATGAAACCATGCTGATGGAATACAGTGCCGGCTCGCTGTCCGAGCCCATGGCGCTGTGTGTGAAAATGCACCTGGAGCAGTGCAGTCACTGCCGCAGCCAGCTGGACATGCTGAACAGTCTGGGCGCGATCATGCTTGATTACAGTCACCAGAGCAGCAAGGTCTCGGACGATCTGTTCGACAACATCATGGGCCAACTGGACAGGCCGGAATCACAGTCAAAGACAGCACCCGTGATGCCGGCCAGCAATCCACTGGAAAAGCTGCTGGGCACGGACCTCAAATCACTTCCCTGGAAACGCCAGCTGGGTGATGTGAGCGTATGCGACCTGACCGAGTATTTCCCCGGGCAAGAGCGGGTGACACTGCAGAAGCTCTGCGCTGGTGGTCGCGCGCCGGCGCACTCACATCACGGCACAGAGGCAACCCTGGTGCTGACCGGTGCCTTTGCCGATGGCAATGGGGTTTTTGAGCGCGGCGATTTTGTCATGCTGGATCATCACCACGACCACCAGCCGGTGGCACTGCACGGCGAGGACTGCATCACCCTGTCAGTGATGGATGCCCCAGTGCGCCTGACCGGACGCTTCGCCCGGATGCTCAACCCCTTCATACGATGATCGGTTGAGACATCACCTTGCGTACATTGGGGAGTGCTCAGGCACTCCCTTTTTTGTGCCCTCAACAATGAGACCGGCTTCATGGACACACTGATCGCAGGCGCTTCAGGCGGTATAGGCCTGGCCATGACACGGCACGAACTGGAGCAACACCCAGAGCGGCGCGTATGGGCACTGGCGCGCAGCAGCAACGGCGAGGCCCTGCAGTCACTGGCTGAGACTTACCCCGAGCGACTCATTCCCATCGCAGTCGATATCAGGGATGCGAACGCTATCAGTGAATCGCTGAAAGCAGCCCTGCCCGAAGACACCCAGCTGCAGCGGGTCGTATACGCCATAGGCGTGCTCCACAACGAACGCCTCTTCCCGGAAAAACGTCTGGAGCAGATCGACCCTGCGGCGTTGCTTGAGAGCTACCAGGTCAACACCGTAGGTTTCCTCACCCTGATGCAGGCATTGCTGCCCTGGCTGCGCCACCGCCAGCCCAAGACCATTGCCGCCATCTCCGCCAAAGTCGGCTCCATCGGCGACAACGGCTTCGGCGGCTGGTACGCCTATCGCTGCAGCAAGGCGGGGCTGAATATGGCGGTTCGCAATCTAGCGATTGAGGCCAACCGACGCCTGAAGCCCGCGACAGTCGTGGCACTGCATCCGGGCACCACAGAAACCCGCCTCACTGCACCCTTCCAGCAGTCGCTGTCACAGCTGAAAGTCCACACCCCCGCCGAGACCGCCGCCAATCTCTGGTCCGTGATTGACGGACTGACTGAGGAAGACTCCGGGGAGTTTTTCAGCTGGGACGGCTCCCGCCTGCCCTGGTGAACCGACATTCACTGGCTGGCGTACAAGCCCGTATCCCCATTCATTCACGTGCGAAGTAGAGGCGATCCATGGCTTACAATGCCCCTCTCAATGATTTCCGCTTCATCCTGTTCAACGTCCTGGGCGCTGACCGGCTCCACGAACTCGAGCCCTATGAGGAGGCCACTCCGGACCTGATCAACGCCATTCTCGAGGAAGGCGGGCGCTTCATGCGCGATGTCATGGAGCCCACCAACATTCCCGGCGACCGCGAAGGCTGTCAGTTCAACCCGGACGACACCAGCGTCACCACCCCGACCGGATTCAAGGAAGCCTACAAGCAGTTTGCCGAAGGAGGCTGGACCTCGCTGGACGCCCCCACTGAATACGGCGGCCAGGGCCTGCCCCACATCCTGAAGTTCATCGTGGATGAGATGGTGTGTTCCACCAACCTGTCTCTGGGCATGTACCCCGGACTGACCCACGGTGCCATCAGCGCCCTGCACGAGCACGGCTCGCAGTACCTCAAGGACACCTATCTGGAGAAGCTGATCAGCGGTGAGTGGACCGGCACCATGTGCCTGACCGAGCCCCAGTGCGGCACCGATCTGGGCCTGATCCGCTCCAAGGCCAAGCCCGACGGCGATGGCGCCTACACCCTCTCTGGCACCAAGATCTGGATCACCGGCGGCGAACACGATCTGGTGGACAACATCGTCCACCTGGTGCTGGCCAAGCTGCCGGATGCCCCGGCTGGAACCAAAGGCATCTCGCTCTTTGTAGTGCCCAAGTTCCTGCCCGAAACCGGCGAACGCAACCCCATCTTCTGTGGTGGTCTCGAGCACAAAATGGGCATCAAGGGCTCGGCCACCTGTGTCATGAACATGGAAGAGGCCAAAGGCTGGCTGGTGGGTGAACCCCATGACGGCATGCGCCAGATGTTCACCATGATGAACGAGGCCCGGCTCATGGTCGGCATGCAGGGGCTGGGGCTGGCCGAGGCGGCCTATCAGGTCAGTGTGGACTTCGCCAAAGAGCGCCTGCAGAGCCGCTCGCTCTCCGGGCCCAAGAACCCGGACGGCCCGGCTGACCCCATCATTGTGCACCCGGATGTGCGCCGCATGCTGATGCGCCAGAAGGTGCTCAATGAAGGCATGCGGGCCATGGCGCTTTACGCTGGGCACCAGCTGGATCTGTCCAAGGCTCACCCGGATGAGCAGACCCGCCAGAGCGCGGACGACATCGTTCAGGTGATGACGCCCGTGGTGAAAGGCTTCCTCACCGACGAGGGCTACAACAACGCCAACGTCGGCCTGCAGGCACTGGGCGGCTCAGGCTTCACCCAGGACTGGCCCATTGAGCAGTTCGTGCGTGACGGGCGCATTACCCGCATCTACGAAGGCACCAACGGCATCCAGGCCATGGACCTGGCCGGGCGCAAGCTGGGCCTGCATGGCGGACGCCTGATCCGCAGCCTGTTCGCGGACATGACCGGCTATCTCAAGGCCAATCCGGACTGCGGCCACCGCGAGGGGCTCAAGAGCGCCCTTGCCTCACTGGAAGAGGCGGTGACCTGGATCAGCCAGAACGGGCCGAAAGACCCGGAAGAAGTGGGCGCGGCGGCAACGCCCTTCCTGCGCCTGGCCGCGCTGACCGTCATGGCCTACATGTGGGTGCGCATGGCGGACGCTGCCCAGAAGGCCCTGGACAGCGGCGAGGGCAATGCCGACTTCCACAAGGCCAAGCTGACCTCCGCCGATTACTTCTTCCGCAAGGTGCTGTCCGAGAAAGATGCGCTGGTGGAGGATATAAAGGATGGCAAGGAAACCCTGATGGCGCTGGAGGACGGTCACTGGGCATTTGGCTGAGCGCCTGCACCAGCAACAGCTCCGGGACAGATTGCGGAATATAAGCTATATTTCAGGCACCCGTCCCCGGAGCTGCCATGAGACTCCAACCTTCTGTTTTTGCAGCATTAATGCTGCTGATTCCGACCCTCACCCAAGGGGCCGAAGCGGTCCAATGGACACCGGAAAGCCGACAGATCAGCATCGCAGACACAGCCCGTTACTGGGTTGATACAGACGGTGACACCGAGCTGGACGATGTGGTCAGTCAACCGGAAGCAAGCTGGCAGAAAATCACGGACAGCTCCATCAGTTTGGGGTATGTGGACGACCCGCACTGGTTCCGTCTCAGCATTGAGAACCCCTCCACACAGCGCCTGTCGCCCTACCTGGAGATTGGCTACCCGGTTCTGGATGACATCCAGCTCTATGTCTTCAGCCAGAACGGACTGACCCGGGAGCTGCAGCTGGGCAACCACTATCCCTTCAGCCAGCGACCACTGCACCACCGCAATTTCGTGATTCCACTGGAGCTGGCCGGAGGTGAAAGCCAGACGATCTACATGCGGGTGGACACCGGCAGCTCCATGCAACTGCCTCTGACGCTCTGGCATCCGGAAGCCTTTCAGGCCAAGGAGCAGAACGAAATGCTCTTCCAGGGCATCTACTACGGCATTGCCCTGGTCATGGTGCTCTACCATTTCTTTGTCTACCGTGCGATCCGTGAAAAGGCCTTTCTGTACTACATCTTCTATATCGCAGCTCTGCCACTGTTCATCGCCTCCCTGTCGGGCCTGTCCCTCCAGTATCTGTGGCCCAACGCCACCTGGTGGAGCGATCAGCTGATGATGA
>LKMJ01005995.1_pt1 | contig 11485 bp, 9 predicted proteins | sample 643391 | NCBI WGS metagenome assembly LKMJ01 (sample SAMN04112250, study PRJNA286221) | soda lake metagenome | biome: soda lake; feature: Kulunda Steppe; material: water; isolation source: sample PL-Br10 brine of Picturesque Lake | place: Russia: Kulunda steppe | collected 2010-07
GTAACACCACCGGAAAGAGCTTTATTAAAAGTTTTACTTCTCGGATCGATAGTATCCATAATCCGTACATCAGGATGAAGTGCGGCGGACCGATCACCTCCATCTCCTTCGCCGATATGCGAGTGGGTATCTACAAGGCCGGGCATAATTACTTTCCCGGAAGCATCAATTCGTTCTGCATTTTCTGGTATGGAAACGGATCCGGCAGCTCCAACCGCAATTATTTCACCGTTTTGCACCACGAGTACACCGTTTTGAATGGGATCACCAACGATGGGTATTATTTCTGCGCCCTCGAACGCATGCGGACGATCCTGCGCCTGCAAAGAAAAGCAGAAAAAAAGCAGTATCACCCCAAGATTTGTAAGAATTTTCATAGGTAGACTATTTGATTTCGGTTAATTTATCAGAGCAATAAACATACTTATTCACACACAGTTTGTAAAAATAAATAAAGCCCTGCCTGCATTTCTGCAAACAGGGCTAATAATGAATTGTCTTAATTTGTGTGTAGTGCTGAATTAAGTGATTTGAATAAGATCATAGCCCAGTACTTTTTGCTGTCAAAAAGTACTCAAAAACCACCGGGCGGTAGAATTGCTCCCGAGGAGAGATGGTTCCGCTTTAGCATGTAAATAGCAATGGGACTTTAGAATGCCTCAGCGTACAGAATTATTTTTACATACGGTATAGGAAAAAAATCAAATTCTGTATTGAACAAATTCTCCCATTCAAATCTTACATCTCAACTCTATTTTACCGCATTGGCGATTTTATCAACGAAGTCGAGCTTTTCCCAGGCAAATTCACTTCGGCCAAAGTGACCATAAGCGGCGGTTTTTTGAAATCCGGGCTTTTTCAATTCAAAGCGCTCTACAATGCCGGCAGGTGTTAAATCAAACACAGTTGAAATTGCTTTTGCCAGCTGTGCATCAGACACTTTACCGGTTCCGTACGTGTTTACATTAATTGAAACCGGGTCAGCCACTCCAATTGCGTAAGCAACCTGAACCAGGCACTCTTCGGCCAGTCCGGCAGCCACTACATTTTTTGCGATATGGCGTGTAGCATAAGCGGCACTGCGATCCACTTTGGAGGCATCTTTGCCTGAAAATGCTCCACCACCGTGAGCCCCTCTTCCGCCGTATGTATCAACAATAATTTTTCGTCCCGTTAAACCTGTATCACCATGCGGGCCGCCAATCACAAATTTTCCTGTCGGGTTTACGTGTAGAATGGTATCGGAATCCATCAATCCGCCAGGTATAACGGAAGCTATAAGGTTCTTTTTAATATCCTGTTTGATGAGCGACTGCTCCACGCCCTCGTCGTGCTGGGTGGAAATAACAATGGTATCAATTCTTTTGGGCTTGTTGTTTTCATCATACTCAACTGTTACCTGGCTTTTACTGTCCGGGCCGAGGTATGGCATAAGGGCCGTTTCTTTTCGGATGTGAGCCAGTTTTTTCAGCAGCTGGTGAGAATATTGCAGAGTCATCGGCATGTATTCTTCTGTTTCGGTACTTGCATATCCAAACATCATTCCCTGGTCGCCGGCACCCTGCTTTTTTTCGCCTCCCTCGTCAACGCCCCTGGCAATATCCTCGCTTTGCTGGTGGATCGTTGAAAGTACACCGCATGAATCGGCATCAAACCGGTAACTTGCCTTTGTATATCCAATTTCCCGAATCACTTGCCGGACGGTTTCCTGAATATCCACGTACGATTCAGTCCGAACCTCACCCGAAACCACTGCAAGGCCGGTAGTAACCAGCGTTTCCACTGCAACTCTTGATTCGGGGTCATCTTTTAACATGGCGTCGAGAATGGCGTCTGAGATTTGATCAGATACTTTATCCGGGTGCCCTTCAGACACAGACTCGGATGTAAATAAATTTTTCATGAATAAATTCTTTCTAAATGCAATTAATTAGATTTAAGCTGATTAATGTACAAAAAAACTAAACGGTTTTCACGAGAAGAAAACATCTGCTATTCGTATTAAACAGCCTGGTCATTTTTTCTGATCAAATTAAAATTTGTCAGCTAAACATTGTTATTTATTCTTGCAGAGAAGCATTGTGGACTATTACATATCCAAACGGGAAATTTAGTTTATAAAAACAGAATTGAATTTATTTAATTCCTTACTCTTGAAATAAGTCTCTGTTATCGGAGTCTCTGTTTTTTTGTGATACACCTAAATATTGATATGCTTTTGCTGCTGCAACACGGCCTTTCGGAGTTCGCTGCATAAATCCTTCTTTAATCAAAAACGGCTCATAGACTTCTTCAATAGTGCCTTTATCTTCTCCTACAGCAACAGCAAGAGTTCCCAGCCCTACAGGACCGCCTTGATAATTTTCAATAATCGCTTTCAGAATTCGGACGTCCATTTCATCAAGGCCGTTTTTATCCACATCGAGCGCGTTTAGTGCTTTGTCGGCTATGGCATCGTCAATAGAGTTCAGCCCGTCAAACTGGGCAAAATCACGTGTACGGCGCAGAAGTTTATTTACAATCCTGGGAGTTCCGCGGCTGCGTGTTGCAATTTCATGTGCTCCTTTATCGGTAATCCCGAATTTCAAAATCTGGGCAGTTCGCAGTGCAATTCTTTGAAGGAGTTTGGCATCGTAATAGTCCAGTCTCATATCAATACCAAACCGGGCCCTTAACGGAGCTGTTAGCAAACCTTTGCGGGTTGTTGCAGCAACCAGCGTAAACGGATTCAGATCAATCTGAACACTGCGTGCATTAGGCCCCGAGTCGATTACTATATCGAGCTTATAATCTTCCATTGCAGAGTATAGATATTCCTCAATAATAGGATTGAGCCGGTGAATTTCATCAATAAAAAGGACGTCACCCTCCTCAAGATTTGTGAGCAGACCTGCAAGATCGCCCGGTTTTTCGAGTACCGGACCTGTAGTTGGTTTTATCTGAACCCCCATTTCATTGGCAATAATATAGGCAAGTGTGGTTTTTCCAAGTCCCGGCGGGCCTGAAAGTATTACGTGGTCGAGAGCCTCGCCCCGCTCTTTAGCCGCTTCAATAAAAATATTCAAATTCCGGATTGTTTTTTCCTGTCCAACAAACTCATTGAGAGTTGATGGCCTGAGATTTTCCTCAAAAACCTGTTCTTTATCTTCCGGATCTAACAGTGGATTTTGCAAAATTCTGCCTTACTTATATCGGTTTTTCTTTAATATAACGTCAGTTCAACATAAGAGTATATTGAGGTGTGCCCCCTCATAGGGTAATTTTTAGGTTCATTTTCTTATCTCGAACATACGCTAAAATACTATCTTTAAGCTTTCATGCCTAACCATGATTAGTGCAAAAGAATTAAACCGATTATTATATCTATCTCATTTTAATGTATTAATAAATCATTAATTATTGCATGCCTGTTGGGAATCAGCACTGATTAGTTTTATTCTTATTTTTTAGAGTTATGTATATTTTTGTTTGATCTAAAATGGTTTTTATAAAAAATGGCTAAATCTACAAATTCAAGTGATACTCTGAAGTTTAACCCTCCGGATTTGAAAAAATCTGAACGGTCCGGTAAAAAAATTAATCCTGAAAAAAACAGGCTTTTAAAAGAGAAGGGAATGCAAAAAGATTCCACCCCTACTCAACTCAAAATTTTTGGAGAAAACTACTTTACAAACTACGAGTTAAGCTGGCTTAAATTTAACTGGAGGGTTCTTGAACAGGCACAAGATTCCGGCAATCCCCTGCTTGAAAGAGTAAAATTTATTGGAATTGTTTGTTCAAACCTTGATGAGTTCTTTCAAAAACGGGTAGGTGGTTTAAAAAGACAACAAATGGCCGGAGTAACTGAACTCAGTATAGACGGTAAATCACCGGAAGATCAATTGCAGGAAATTCGCCGGGAAGTAATCCAGATGATTCGTGCATTGCGTTCCTGTTTCCTTGATGAACTGATCCCTGAATTGGAAAAAGAAGGAATCTATATCAAAAAATATAATGAACTAAACAAAACCCAGAAAAAAGAAGCGGACACTTATTTTGAGCAACAGCTATATCCTATCATTACTCCGCTTGCGGTAGATGAATCTCATCCATTTCCATTTATATCCAATAAAAGCCGGTCTCTTGCCATTAAGCTGAAAGATCCGAATAACGATGAAGTATTATTTGCCCGAATTAAAATACCGGCTAACCGCCCCAGATGGATTGTGCTCGAGCAATCAGACAGCAAGGCTATATTATTGTCAGTATCCGATCTAATCAAGGAAAAAATTGAGAAATTCTTCCCCGGAATGAAAGTTCTGTCTGCTCATATTTTCAGAGTTACGCGTAATGCCGATATTGAGCGTAATGAAGAACAGGCCGATGACCTGCTGGAAATGATTGAAGAAGAATTACGCGAGAGAAGATTTGCAGATATTGTGCGCCTGGAAATTGACAGGAATATGCCAAATGATGTAAAACAATATATTTATAAACAGATGCAGGCCGGTAAAGAAGATATTTTTGAAATTAATGGCCCCATTGCCCTTGCCGATTCAACGCAATTGTGGGAACTGAAAGGTTTTAAACATTTAAAATTTGACCCCTGGACGCCTGCACTTCATCCTGTATTCAAACACCCGATTGATGAAAAAGCTCCAAGTATTTTTAAAACAATCAGAAAAGGGGATTTTATCGTACATCATCCCTATCACAGTTTTGAATCATCAACACAGCGATTCATTGAAGATGCCTGCCAAGACCCGAAAGTTTTAGCCATTAAACAAACTCTATACAGAACTTCAAGCGATTCACCGCTGATGCATGCGCTCATTCAGGCGGCTGAATCAGGAAAGCAGGTTGCTGTTTTAATAGAACTTAAAGCGCGTTTTGATGAAGAACGAAATATAAGCTGGGCCCAGCGACTTGAAAAAGCCGGAGTGCATGTTTCCTATGGAATTGCAGGATTAAAAATTCATTCAAAACTGACAATTATTGTTCGTGAAGAAAGAGATGGCCTTCGAAGATATGTGCATATCGGTACCGGTAACTATCATCCCCATACCGCTCAGCTTTATGAAGATTTAGGTTTTTTCACATGCCGCGAAGATATAGCGTCTGACGTCTCAGATCTGTTCAATTTGCTTACCGGCTATGCCCCCGATCAGAATTACAATAAACTGCTTGTGGCTCCAAAACATCTGCGAAGTTCTGTAATGGAGTACATAAACCATGAAATTCAGGAAGCAAGAGCAGGCAGGCCGGCAAAAATTATAGCCAAAATGAACAGTCTTGAAGATTCTCTGATCATCCAGGAGCTTTATGAAGCTTCTCAAGCCGGTGTCGAAATTGATTTAATTGTCAGAGGGGTGTGCCGTCTAATACCCGGAAAACCCGGATTAAGCGAAAATATCAGAGTTCATTCCATCATCGGACGCTTTCTTGAGCATTCTCGGTGCTACTACTTTTACAATTCGGGCGCTGAAATGTACTACATCGGCTCGGCAGACTGGATGCACAGAAATCTGGATGCCCGGGTTGAGGCATTAACCCCAATTGTACATCCGTCTCTCAAAGAGTACTTGAATTTTCATCTTCAATTAATATTGAGCGACAATCAGCAGCGGTGGATAATGAAACAGAACGGTAATTATAAAAAAGTGAAAAGAGATAAAAATGAGAAAAAGATCTCTACTCATAACACCTTGATGAATCACGCAAAACAATCACTTGATCCAATACCGAAAGCCTGATTTCAGATGCTAATTGGTGTTCAGCCTCTCCACATCCGACCCAATATTACCAAGCTCAATATCGAGCCGCTTTAAGAGTGCCAGTGCAGGGGTCTGAAATCTTCCGTCAATGACATACGTATTATAAACAGCATCCCTCGCCTCTTCCAACTCATTAAGATTCAGGTATGTGTTCCCAAGGAACCACCACGCTTTCTCTTCTATATGAACCGGCAGTTCATCTCTTTCTAAAATAGCCGTAAAATAATTTCTCGCCGTAGGGTATTCGGTATTGTTATAGTGTAGAATTCCCAGGTTCATTTCCACTCTAAACCTTTGTTCTTCATTAAGAGGCTGCTCCAGCAATACCTCAAAACTCTCAATAGCATTTTCTGTTTCATCACTATAGGCCATTGAAAGTGCCCTGTTTATAGAAATGTTTATATCTGATGCATCCTCCTCATCAGAACGAAGCACATCTGCACCGGTAAGCTCATTCTGTTCAATCGAAGTTATGGCCAGTTCGGCAGCAGAATCGGGTTGACCAATAGTAAAAAGCTGAAGCAGCAAAGCCAGCGTAACAGCCGCAGCCGCAGCATAAGCCCATGTTTTATAATTACTCCAGATTGATTCATTTCCAGAACCGGTTGAATCTTCTTCAAACGGATTCACTCCTTTTTTTGCAAGACTTCTCAAATGCAAATCTGTTTCAAAAAGATCGTAATACTCGGGATTCTCAAGAAATTTAATCCATAGATCATCTATTTCTTCTTGCGAAAGCTCTCCCTTGATATACTTATCAATCAGGATCGTTATTTCTATGTTCTCTTTATCTTTCATCTCGGTTTGATGTTTTTTAAACTCAATTGTTTTGGTTGATACAGCCTCTCAGTAGTATGAACCAAAAAAACCACATTCCTTACACTTTTTTTTGAGATTTTTTTATGTAACGGATCGAACACAATCAGTCAGCTTTTTTAAAACTCTGTATTTCCTGATCCAGGCGTTATTTGGGGTGATATCAAAGTTTTCAGCAATCTCCTCACCATCGGCATTCGGATACTTAAAAATAAATTTGGCCATTGTTCGGTAACTGTCTTTTAAGCCTTTTATACACATTTCAAGAATAGATTCCTGTTCTTCACTAATCAATTTCCAGACCTGATCTGCTTCGGCAGTAAAATTATGACTGTACTCTTCAAAATCATCCATCGATTCCTGATTGGCAATTTTCAAATAACTGTGCCTTGCACCGGTAAGCATGTACGACAATAGCCCGGAAGGGTTCTCAATTTCGCCGTTTTGAATTTTAGGTATTACATATTCAAACATGCGCTGCACAGCGTCTTCTGCATCACTTTTGGTAGCATCCATTTTCGATATCAGGTATCGTTTTAAAATCACTGTAGCTTTGGCACACAATTTATTAGCCGTCTGCATATCCCCCCGCTGAATAGCAAATACCAACTCAGAATAATCCATATTTTCAAGAATTAGGTTAATCAACCCTTGAATATAATAGAAGACTTATTTTCCACAAATTTTTTTACTGTAAAATCAAGAATTTCAATGACTGATCGTAAGTACCCTTACTATAATATTCCTTTGCTCCGAAGACTAACATACCTGTCTCCGGCAATAATAATATGGTCGTCAACTGGAATTCCCAGCAACTCGGAAGCATTTGATATACGTTTAGTAAGGTTGATATCTGCTGCCGACTCTTTTGCATAACCCGAAGGATGATTATGCACCAAAAGTATGCTGTTGGCATGATTCAGAAGGGCCTGTCGCACTACTTCAGCCGGATCAACAACTGTAGCTGTGCTGCTTCCGGAGCTTACTTTCTTATATCCGGTAAGGATTTTTGAATTGTTTAAAAACGCCACTATAAATTGTTCGTGGCGCAAATCCCGCAGCCGTGGTGAAAAAAATGTAAATGCATCTTGGGGTGACGTAATCTGAATTTTATCACCCATCGAAGCCATTTGAATACGTTTGGAGAGTTCGAAAACCGCTTCGAGAGTAATGGCTTTTACTTTGGCTATGCCCGGAATAATTTTCAGAGCCTGCCAGTCTGCCCTGGATAAATTCCGGATTCCATTAAAATGATCGAGCAGCGCTTTTGATGTATCAAGCACGTTCATTCCTTTACTTCCGGTTCGTAATAAAATTGCCAGCAGTTCGGCTTCTGTCAGGCTTTCCGGACCGTAATTCAGTAATTTTTCGCGTGGCTGTTCATCCGGCCTCATTTCCCGGACACTTTGCCCCTTGTATTTTTCGGCATCAAATTCTTTTACTTCCATAAGGCTTTTTATAGGTATGAACCACAAAAAGCCGATGCCTTACAGAAAAAAATATTAAATGATGAATTTTGAACCGCAGAATTTCGAATGATGAAGTGAGTTCACCTTCGAAATTCATAATTCAAAGATCACTCCGGCCCGCCCATCAGAGGTTCGTTTATAGCGCGTATGCTTGAGTTTGGAAGTCCTTCGGGATTGTTTGCTTTGCTTATTTCCAGCGCATCTATAACTATTTTTAAATGCATCTCTTTTGAATTTTCATAAAATGTCTGGGCAGCACCGGTCAGTTTTGGTTTTCCATGTAGCGGTTTATCACTTACACAAAGAAGTGTGGCAAACGGCACCCTGTAGCGATATCCATTGGTTGCCACTGTGGCAGACTCCATATCAATAGCTACACTGCGGCTGATGTGGATCTGCTCAACCGTTCGGCTCTTCATAAATTCCCAGTTTCGGTTGGCTGTGGTGTAAACCGTTCCAAGCCTGTACTGTCTTTCATATTTATCCAAAACACCTTTCAGGTACACATTTAGCATATGGTTGGGAGTAATTGGAATGTTCAGCGGCAGATTGTCGTCCAGAACCCCATCATCCCTCATAAAACCCGTGGCAAGTACAAAATCGCCGATATCCTGGTGATTTCTTAACCCGCCGCAATGCCCAACCATAACCATAGCATCCGGTCGTATCACAGCAACATGATCAGAGATGGTTTTTGCATTCGACGGACCCACACCAATATTTACCAGCGTAAACCCTTTATTATCAGGCAGCTTATGATGATAAGCCGGCATCTGGACAGAGTGTTTGGGTTTTACGCAGTCGGGGTAGAGACTGTTAAATACCTCCACGTGCATATCGTAATTTGTGAAAAGGATATACCGCTGAAAATCCTGGGGTTTAGTTCCGGTATAGTGTTCAAGCCGGTTCAGCGAAATATCAATGCGTTCGGGGCTGAACAGGAAAAGTTTTTTCTGGGTAATATCCCAGTCATCTTCATCCGCATTATCAAACAGTACGGGGTCATTCATTGAAATGCGCGGCCGTGATGGGAAAATTTTTGTTTCAGCTCCTTTTTCAAGTAATTTTTTCATTTCTCTCTTCAAATACCATCGATAGGCCTGAGGAAGGGCCATTTCTCCGGTGATTATCGGATTGTGTTCAGACCAGGAGCGTTTTACCATCAGCTTTGGATAATCCCCTTCATCATAAATCTGCTCCATTAAATCGCAGGCTCTGCTTACGATTTTATCGAGTTCTTTTTCGTTGGTGAAAGAGTCTTTCGTAATTTCTATTCTTTTATCCATAAACTTATTTTCAATGTCTGAATCTTTTCAATTTTCGAAATCCCGATGGGGAATCCTCAAAGATAAGAAAGTCTTTGAAACTCCCATTTTTTCTCTTCACGAATTATCCCTTGAACCTGAAAACCAAGACAGCACCCATCCATTCTATATTTTACAGGCTCCCGAATGGATAAATGTCATTGCTTTAACCCCTGAAAATGAGATCATATTGGTGGAACAATACAGGGCCGGCATTCATGAAACCACGCTCGAAATTCCGGGCGGAATGGTTGATGATGGCGAAACACCACTGGATGCGGCCGGACGAGAACTTCTTGAAGAAACGGGATATACATCTTCTGATTGGGAATTTATCGGAAAAACCAGCTCAAATCCTGCCATTTTATCAAACTACACACATCTGTATCTGGCCAGGAACTGCAAAAAAGTGGGCGAACAGCAGCCGGACGGCTCAGAAGACATTAAAATTCACTCTCCGCATATTTCTGATTTTTTAGAGCTCGTAAAAAATGGCACAGTTCATCACGCCATTGTCCTTGCGGCCGTTTCGAAATTTCTTCTTCACACCCGGGCCGAGAACTTTCTGGAATAAATTGTGTATAAAAAATGAACAGAATATTCTGCGGCCAGAATTATTTTCATTTCCTGAAATTAAGCCTGACTTTTACATCACTTTTAAAATCAGTTGCCCCATGATATTAAGAATGTGTATACTAAAAGGCTGTCGCATAGTGTTCAGTGTTTAGAACGAATTCAACCTTTGATTGGGTTATACGTACCTAACAAATACTTAAAAGAATTGTAAGATATGATCAGTACAGGAGAAAAAATCGATACTAACTTTACGCTCGAAGTGGTAGAAAACGGAGAGGTAAGTGAAAAATCTTTCAGCAAATTACTCGATCGGCCCACCATTGTTTCTGTATATATGAGGAATAATACCGGCGGCTGCGACAAACAAAACCGTAGCCTGGCGGAACACGCATCATGGTTTGATGAAAAAGGTTATAACCTGGTTGCCGTAAGCAAAGACAGCTGCGGCTCACATAAAAATTACGCCGAAAAACTGGACATTAATTACACACTTGCATCCGACCCTGATTTTAAATTTGCCGAAGCCACCGACTCGGTTGTTGAAAAAAAGATGTACGGTAACACATTTAACTCCCCAACAAGATCGGCGTATGTTATTGATACCGACGGAACCGTTCTCGGTATTATCGAAAAAATAAATACCAAAGCGCACGCAGAAGAATTAAAAGAACTAATTGAATCCCTATAATCCATTTATGAAATCATTAGTCATTGTAGAGTCACCCACGAAAACCAAAACCATCAAGAAATATTTGCCCAAGGGTTATACTGTAGACTCTTCTATGGGCCATATTCGTGATCTTCCTTCTTCAGCCAAAGAGATTCCGGCCAAATACAAAAAAGAATCCTGGTCGAATCTCGGAATAAATGTAGATAATCGGTTTGATCCTCTCTATGTAGTTCCATCAAGCAAAAAGAAAATCGTTACCAAACTAAAAAAACTCCTTAAAGAGTCCGATGAATTGATTCTTGCTACGGATGAAGACCGTGAAGGAGAAGCCATTTCGTGGCATTTGGTTGAACTGCTGAAGCCGAACGTACCCGTTAAAAGAATGGCTTTCCGCGAAATTACCGAAGAAGCCATTAAAAACGCTCTTGAAAATTTTCGGGATATTGATATGAACCTGGTTCATGCCCAGGAAACCCGCCGAATTCTGGACCGGCTTGCAGGATATACAGTATCACCGCTGCTCTGGAAAAAAATAGCACCGGGCCTCTCTGCAGGCCGTGTGCAATCTGTTGCCGTTCAGTTTCTGGTTGAAAGAGAACGTGAACGGATGAAGTTCAGGAGCGGTACCTACTACGACCTGAAAGCCAATCTTTCAAAACAAAAAGATAAAAACCGGTTTGATGCCGATCTCTCGCATCTGAACGGTAAGCGGCTTGCAAGCGGAAAAGATTTTGACGAAAACACCGGTAAGCTTAAAAAACCGGAAAGCGTAGTTCTGCTTGATGAAGAAAAATCAAACAAGCTCAGAGATTTATTACACGAAGCCGATTGGGCCGTTTCCAAAGTGGATGTTAAAACACAGAAACGAAATCCTGCGCCGGCATTTATTACATCCAC
>LKMJ01005996.1_pt1 | contig 11482 bp, 17 predicted proteins | sample 643391 | NCBI WGS metagenome assembly LKMJ01 (sample SAMN04112250, study PRJNA286221) | soda lake metagenome | biome: soda lake; feature: Kulunda Steppe; material: water; isolation source: sample PL-Br10 brine of Picturesque Lake | place: Russia: Kulunda steppe | collected 2010-07
CAGGTATTTAAAAGAATCTTTGTTGGCAAGCTGTACCCCTCCTAGCGTGAACACAGGTACCCTTGTGCGTCGAGAGTTAAAATGCACCACCTCTGATTTTGACGTGTTCACAATCAGTTCCTTCCTATGCAGCATAAATCTGGCACTGCATTAATCTGGCGTGACAGTGTCTACTACTAGTAGATATTGTCCGTTTGTGGGTGGGCTAGTAGTCCGACAAGCAGATTTTGTCAGTTTGTGGTGGGCCATGGCATAAACTGCACAGGGGGGGGGGGATGATGCAGACAAGGACAATGCAGTGTCATTGCCCTTTTATATAAGAAGAGGGAGTTTGCAAGTGCATTGCCTGCAACACCCACAGTACGTGAATATGAGAATTAAAAAGCTGTTCCAGGTGTATTAGAAGAAGTATACGCTTTTCATCATGCCTGGCCTTGTTCGTACTGAGTTCCTGGAATGCTGTGCCTGAATTTCAGGACACCACCCTTGCGTGTTTTTAAGTTTGTGTTGCAGGCCTGGTTGGCTTTAGCTAAGCTGCCCTTGGCTGGCAGGCACAGCTACGTGACCTAACCTTTTCATCACACTCAAGAGCGCTTCATTAGCTAGCAAACACTACAGAGGGTGCACCCTTCAAGGCAATCTGCGTCTACCTTACTTTTTGAAAATCATGCCCCAGGCGGTGGCTCTAGATCAACAAACAGGTGCCCAGAAACATTTGCATGGCCAAGTGGGTCACAGTAGCACCGAGCTCAGCCAGCTTTAGGAGCACTAGTCAGAGCAGTTTGCGAGTTGGGACAAGACGCATGCTCTAAGCTCTGCCTTCTCTGCATTGCTTGCAAACGTGTATTCTATGGACTCTCTGACAAGGTGATGGATGTCTTCCCCTTCAAGCAGGCACGTGAACCTTTTTTAATAACCTAGGTACCCCACTGGAGGGTAACATAGCAAGTAATGTGGCAGCTGTATGATGCTACATGCAGCAGGAGATGCGGCGCTGTCAAGGATGTAGCATTGAGATGATGGCTAATAGGGGAATGCAGCATCAGTATCTGACTGATAATTGTATCAAAAGCAAGGCCAAAGATACCAGAGGGTATGTACTGACAGCTTGAGTTGGGGTAGGAGCATTTCAAAAGCACTGGAAAAACAATCACCTCAAGATGAGGTCTTCAACTAATGCTCATTGTCAAAGACTGTTATGTTGTGTTGCAGCACCTAGGCAATGTGTTCTCACCTGTCAGACAAAACGTCTGCATGACAATTGCGTACTCGTGGCTGCAGCAAGTAGCAATTAAAGGCAGAAGTCAATAGATCATCTTAAGTTATCAATAAAGCATGGATGGACATGCTTGGAACATTTTTGATGTCAGCCATTCACTCCGCTATCATTAGCATGTATCTTGGTTGCTGCAGCCGCAGATGGTGCTAATCGCTGCATGTAGAGTACACAATGTGGCAGTGCATGCCAAAAAACATCACTGAAGCGTCCATTGAGGTAAAATGAATAACCTTCACAGCATTCTTGCCGATGAAAGGGAGAAGAGAGCGTCCCCCAGAAAGGATACATGTACAGTTCATTTGTGCAGGTGCGCGTTTGTGTGCATGTACATGAATAGGTTTTATGCATGTGCGCTTTCCTGTATAGATATGCGCACACCATGCACGCCAGACTACCCACCACTGTGGACATTCTGATAAGACATAGCAATCAGTCAGCCATGATAATATAATTGTGTCAAATAAGTTAATGCACTGCAGTGAAGTGTGGTACACAGCTACAACAGCACCTGAGAGACGTGCGGAACATTCCACTGTCATCGGTGCATATCACAAGCGGGTGTTTTGCCTCGAACAGGTGTTTGAAGTGGTGCTCCTCGTAAGATGAGAATGTGCGTGTCTGCATTACCACAAGTATAAGAAAATCTTGGCAAGCAACCTGCAAGTAACTTGCTCACTCTGCGTGAACTCATGCATATCTCAAACTGCTCATCAACCATAGTAACCATATTTTGCAAAAAACACAGAGACAAGGATGAAATGCTTGCAGCTTGTGGATATTCTTAATGTCTGGACCAGCAAAGTCAAATATGCCTTAAAAAAAGCATTCACCGCACCTTGATGTTGCTTGTCAAGCAAAGCTCAAGGGGGATGCGCGAGGCCTGCATGGTAGTTAAAATACTTATATTAGATGAGATTTGACCAAGCCACCTTCATGTTAGATTATAGAGATGAAGGTTACTCCAACCAGTCCTACCTACACCGATAGCACATCCAAAGACAAGGAGCCCGGACACAGCACTATAGCTCCCATTATTTACACATCAACTGCTCCAAATCCAGAACAAGCCATGCAAGCAGCAGCTTGTTTTGAAAACCCCAAAGATGGAAAAGACTTGCAAATGAAAGTCACCAACAACCACTGAACAGCAAAGGTGCCAGGGTAGAAAGTCTACCAAGTAGAAGGAAGGAGCATTTTCTTGGCCCTTGGCCAAAGCTCTATGGACAGATGTTCAAGATTGACTCAAGAACAGCAGCTGGCAAAGCCCCTGTGCACCCAGATGACACGTACCAGGAACTTTTCCTTCACATGCCTCTCCATGTAACACATGTGGCCAAAACGATCTGCATTGATATGCGTAAGCAAGTAGCTAAAAATTTGCAGGCATGGAAAGGAACATGTCCACTAAACTTATTAGCAATCAGAAGAGCAAACACTTGCTTCTGCCCTCCGCCCATGCTGTCCCCCACGTTTTGAATGTAAATTTCATGGTCCGTGTGTAACAAATGCGCATGTTTTGATACCAATCTATCATATAGAATGAAAATTACTTAAGAGGCTTCCAAAACTCATGCCACTTAAAACATCGAGTCATGTCCATCAGAGGGCGGAGAACATACAGGCAGCAAAGCACACACATCAAACATTCCTCACATTCAGAACTTATGCAAAGACACATTTTGTTAAAGAAAGAGAAACTATGCAAGCAGCAAAAAAAGCTCCCCACATCAATTGAGGAAAATTGGCCACTTGGGAAGAAAAGCCCCTTCACCAGAAAAGAAGAATGTCGTCAGCGAGGATCAGGAGGGTTGTGGGCAGACAAGCCAGAAGACCTCTCCTGATTAGTTTGAAGGTGAGGAGAATGCTCAAGAGAACATCTGGTCTGTACAAGCTTATGAGCATAGTGCACAGAATGAGCATGAAGCTTGAGAGCAAGTTTCTTGACTCTTTGCGAGTCAAGGCCGAGACTCTTCAGAGGAACCAAATTGTGAGGACTGTAAATAACACCCCCTACGCCTAAGAGAATGACATGAAGAACATGGTCTCCTGCATTGCTGCGTCTAAGGCGATCATGCTGAGCATTTTGTTAATTCATAACCATGGGCATGGACAGGTGTCTGTAACAAGATGCGTAAGCAAAACAAATCACTCGACTCATAGCAAAAGATAAAATACTTTACCTGGACAATTTCTCGACCATGCGTGTAACATTGCTGAATGGGGTTATAAGATTCGATGGACGCACCCGCGTGCTAACCACCAATGTGCTGCTCGATGTGCTTTCATGCCATTTTAACAGGAAAAGGGCCTTCCATCCATCACCAGAAACAGGCAGTTTTAAGTAACTAGTGTGCATATCCCAGGGAACACCCTCAAGCACAGCGTTTTAGCAAGTTGCCAACCTGGCTTGAATTCAAGCTGGGACAGAGCTTCTGCCTCACGCTCCGGTACTTCTCCACCATGTAGGGTAACCTGAAAGAGGTCAAGACCCTGTCTGAGGGAAAAGCGGCCTTGCAAGTACGCATTGGCTTTGTCGAGAGAGTACAACCTATCATACCACAGGCAAGTCACTTTAAATCAAAGGCTTGTTACTGCTTCTGCACTTTGGATCTGTTCCTTCACACTCTTTTGGACTTGCTCAGCACTCGAATACTTACTTTAAGACCTGCTTTGCGTGCTTCGCGAAGTGCAGGTTCCCTGTGGACAGGCGTGCCCATGCATCATCATAGCATCACATGATGATACAAGGAGCATTTACATTCGAAGTTGTGTTTACTAAGTATATCCGTACATTGCATCAATATGCATACCATGTTAAATGTTTCCAAGATGACCTGCAAGATAGTCTTGGTTGCTGGATTCTGTTTGTGTGTGTCGAGTTTTTCACATGCATGTAAGCTCTTGTGTGAGTGTGTGTATTTGCGAACGTGCGTGAATGTGCAAGCGTGTGTGTGTGTGCCTGCCTAATGTACTTTGGTTTGCAACGTGTGTATGTTGGTGCATTGGTGCGCACGCATGGATGTGTGAGCATGCAAATTCTGAGTGTGGATGGTGCCTGATAAGGTTTTTTCCCACTGCACTTTGCAAGAGCTTGCAAAGAAAATAATTTATTCTAGGTTAAAAATGGCAACGCTGAAACTAATGCACCCTTGCTTTGGCAGGTACAACACTGATACCAAAAACCATGAGCTCAGTGACAGAAACAATCTGAAGCAGACATACCAGCCCTGCAGACTGCTTACTTCTTGAAGTAATGATACAGTGAGCTGCTTTACAGTGAACTCACCACGTTTCCCAAGATCCCACGCTTGGGTTGCCTGACAGGTCAACCCCCACAACTCCAGAGCCACTAAACTTCTTCGCAACATCCACCTACACATTGTTTTTTTTAAAAACACATGTTCGTGAAATACCTGTGCAATCAGAACAAAATCCTATGTAAGCCTTCATCTTCGTAGAAAAAGGATGGAAACTGACTTTATAACAAAATCATTCATACATCAAAAAGCGATTGCAGTGACTGAAATTCAGCTTGCAAGTCTGCAGTTGATAACCTCAAGCTGCTCCTGGAGATCAAAAGTTGCAGAAATGGTCAGGAGGCTGTTGAATATACACCTTGTCACCTTGAGCCTGTTCACCCGAACATCAAATAATTGTTTTGCTTGCCTTCTTGACTTCTCAGGAACATAATTCATTTGGGGAAGTTGGAAAACTAACCGTATTCATAGATTCTGCGTGCCCCTCTCGCCTGTCAATACTGAGCAGTAGCTTCACAAGTATCCTGCAAATAGAGGCAAGCAGGCAGGGAATGGGGGCTATGGACATGCATGTGCCAAAACATGAGAATTTGTTGATAGAGAGATTGCAAGGAGAAGCGCAACGCTGCCCGGCTATAGCGGGTCACAAATCTGTCCAGTAAAAAATACAGTTAAATAAGATGGAACCTGCCCTTAGCGTTTGACGCTGGAGGGTGACGTCCTGAGCATACTAACATGCAGCTCACAGGAGAGGTCAACCCTTCAGCCGGTAAGCCAGGCCGCTTGCAAGCTTGCAGTGTGCTTCACAAGAATATCAGGCCGCCTAGTGTAAGAAAGCTCTTCCAAGTAGGCAAACGCCTTGTGCTCTAAGTCCATACTTGCACAGTACCTTTGATCCTGCAGCTCTTCTCCAGCCAAGGTGATTCCATTAAGCACCGCCTGCACATATGACTCCTTAGTCATGCCTTCCCTTTCTTTTGGGGTTGTCCGGAGCTCCAAGTACACTACATTCTCTGCAGCAAAATCTAAGACAACCTGCGCATGACGAGGCAGTGGTCAAGCTCACATACCCCTTGCGTTCCTTTTGTTTTAATTTAGCACTTCAACTAGGGATTTCAAAGCCGCAATCCATAAGGCAAGTAACACTTAAATTTTGGCCCCTCAGATGGGCAAGAAATTCTTCCTACAATACAATGCATGGTTCAGGCTTGAATTCTCTACGTTGGGTACATGCATATAGCCCTTCCAGTCAGTAGCTTAACTTGCAGCAAAGTGGGCTTGCACAGTGGGGCCTTGACCTATCAAAGTTAAGGATGACATCTGTACCTGACGAGCTATCAGCGAAATGCTGGAATGGTCAGAAGTAAGCTGATGAATTATTGGGAAGAGGCTAAAGCACTCCTCCATTGAGCAAGAGCTACCTGTGAACAAACGCATAATTCTATGCTTCTGGGTGCTTGGAATCACTGGGCGAGCTGCATCAGCTGCAAAAGGGAGGGCGGCATTTCAGGAAAACATTCAAAGTATCTGCACATAATCAATGGAACAAGCAAAGCAAACAACCTGTACCTTTCTTGAGCTCACCTTTGGAAGCGATTGCATCTAGAGGTGGAAGAAGGTGGCATAGTCCCTTGTTACTTGCAAGAAACCTGTACAAGCAACGTACCAGTAGCTCATCTGCCGGTCTAGTACTCGTCGCGTGGTTTGCAAGAGAGCTAGAAGAATGTTGCAGTTGCTGGAGCTCACCTGAGAGTCTCGGGACGGATGGAGCCGTTAAGCTGCAGGAAAAAAGCAGGCAGCAAGACAGTATGACTTTCTGGCGTTGCTTGGGATCCTGATCATTCTCGGAGTAACTCACGTGAGCATGAAGCTCCAGTTTTGGGATCCTGCGGCAAAAAGCTTCCAAGTCTTCTCCTTGCATTAGTAGTCACGACGGCGAGAGTCACAAGAACATCAACATGGTACGTGATTCGGTTACAGATTACAGGCTCAATCAGCGCTGATGACCTGGGGTAGCAATTTGTCAGTGGCGCAATGTGTTCAGGGGGTTTCAGGACAAACATGCTCCATGCATTGAAAATTCACATCAATTCTGTTGTGTTGTGGTGCAGGCTGCAAGACTGACAGGCTCATTATATACGCTCTCTCATTCTTAACTTGTACCTGCCTGGTGTACTTCAAAGCTGGTGTTTTTCATGCTACTTGAAACAACGAGGATACTAAGACACGGTTGGTTGCCAGCATGCCACAAGGTTACACGCGAGGGCATATATTAAGATATAACAATATGACTTGCATGTCCAGATTAAGAGTCGTATAGATATACAGAAAATTAAAATATCGAATCTTTCCTGTACTTGCCACCTGATAGCACGTAGCACACGTAGCACAGTTGTGCCTCCTTGGCGAATGTCAGGGAGATGGGGTTGATCAAGAAGAAGACAAGTTACTAAAGGACAAGGAGGATAACACCGGAGGAGGATGGGAGTTAAGGGTTTGTGGCAGCTGCTTGAGCCTGTGGGCAGACGTGTGAACATAGAGGCAATTGCAAACAAGAGGCTGGCCATCGGTGCGTGCAAAACCACATGGAAACAGAGGCAGTAGAACATGTAGGAAGACCTGAGGATTTGCCTGAGCCAGACATGAACTTGCCCACCAGATCGAGGCAGTCCAACCTTATCACGGCTGTGTGAATTCCCTGCAGATTCCTCTATATGGTTGCACCAATTTACGAAGGCCATGCGGGATGATAAGGGTGACATGGTGCGGAATGCCCACCTCCTCGGGTTTTTCCGCAGAATCTGCAGGTGCGTGGGATACATGGGCAAAACCAGGAATTGGTGGCCAGCACTCGTACTTACAGTTGAACAAAACATGACCAATAAGTCTAAGGCACCCGCTCATGAATTTTTCTTAAAATGACACAGAGGAAGGGCATTTTGTCTGGCCACATAGCTACAGTAGGCAGGGTGCCGCTCAAGCATGCTCCACAGAATCAATCGTGCTTCCAAAGCTGCTCTCAAACTTCAGATCACTCGCTCAAGTGGACATATTAATGGCAGGCGTACGTAGTTGCGCACTGGCAGTGCGTTCCGAGTTCTGCCACTAAGCTGTGCTGTGCTGTATGTGAATGTGTGAATGCGTGCGTGCCTGAGTGCGTGCATGTGTGTGTATGTGTGCGTGCGCGCACACGTGTGAATGCGTGTGTGCCAGTGTGCAATTAGATAGGGTGCAACTGTGCGCACACTATCATAATAATCATCCCCACCCAAACACACTATCTCTTGAACGTGTCACTACCTTTCCTTTGCGTCTCTACCTCTCTACCTCCCTTCCTCTTCTTCTTCTTCTTCTCCACCTTGCCTTTTTTTTGTGACGGTCCTGCATTCTCTTCTTTCCTCTTTCCGTCCAGGCTGCTGTTCCACCGCGTCCGCCCCGTTTTTGTGTTTGACGGCACCACACCCGCTCTCAAACGGAGCACCCAGATCTCGCGCCGCCGGCGCAAGGAGGCACAGCAAGGGGTCATGCGCAAGACTGCAGAGAAGCTGCTCATGAACCAGCTGAAGAAGCAGGTGCGTTGCCGATATTGGGTGGGGGTGCGGGTGGGTGTGGCCATGGAGGTAAGCAGGGAGGGGGTTAGAGTATTCAGGGTACTGCGTGCGTGTCGGTGTGGGTGGGCAAGTGCGTGGCTGCCAGCACCCATACATGCACTTCCGCTGGTGGGGCGCAGCTTCTTGCTTTGGATGGATGCACGCAGCTCGCTGCGGCGCGTGAAACGACCCTGCTCTCACAAAGGATGTGGAGAGTGCGTGTGCGCAGCTACGTGGGCTTGTGGATCCTCAGGGCTGTCGTCCTGTGATAGCCACCATTTCCACAGCACAAGGGCTGCTGTGTGATGAGCCCTGTAGGGCCCGGAAAGTGCATCTTTTGGGACCTTGCCAGCAGCCACTGTGCCCTGTGGATGCATCCTGGGAGCCATTCAGTGCCTGTGGGTGCTGTCCTGGACATATCCTGCAGGCCCTGGAGGCAGCTAAGGCGCATCGGGAGCAGCAGAAACAGCAGAAGCAGCAGCAAGGCCGGTCTGGCAAGCAGCAGCGGCAGCAGCACCAGGAGCAGCAGCAGCAAGGACCCGAAGGCGGCGGTGGAGGGGCCACAGGCGCAGCCGCGATTGCAGGGGCCGCCAGCAGCAGCGCAGGGCCATCCGCAGGCGCTTCTGCTGCTGAGCGCTCTGGCGCAGGGGAAGTGCCGCCAGAGCCTCTCACAGGCCCTGCACCTGCTGCTCCCGCTGCCGCGTCAGGTGGAGCGTCTGTTTCTGCGCGTGCGGACTCTGGCGCGGGGCCCTCGGATCCTGAGCGTGTGGCCAGGCTGAAAGAGGAAGATGCAAGGAGGGCACACGAGGATAAGATGCGGAGGAATCCTCACTACGCAGCCCAGGCAGGTGGAACGTGCGGGTGCATGTGCCCTTGCGCAGGGCAAGCATACTAGTTCTCGTGAGCAAAGCATGCAATCAGAGTCTGATTATCAGACAAAGTGAACACCCTTTCTGCTTGTGCATAATTGCACGCACTTGCGCATGCTCAGGCACACACATACCTGCATGCAGGCTTGGTTTCTTTGCATCGTATGCGCCCGGAACGAGCGCATCACCCGTGCGCGTCTCATACACACACATGCATGCATGCTTTTTTTCCTTGCACCATATTGTGGTGCACCTTGGTGCCCCATCAAACACCTCACTAGCTGTGCAACGGCTGGAGTATAGCGGCCATGCAAGCGCGTCCAGACCCCTTATATCCCCTGATACCCATGGCCTGTGACGCTGCATGCATGCCTTGGTCAAGCCCAATTTGAACTGGCTCCATGCTTGTTCCACAGAAGTGGCTGCATGTGTCCCCTGCGCTTGCTGCAGGTGGAAGCAGATGAGCAGCTGGCCCGGGAGATGCTGCGGGAAATGGAAGCTGAGCAGGCTAGGCAGCTGCAGCTGCAGCAGCAGCAGCAGCAGCAGCAGCAACAGAAGGTAGGGCTGCGTGGACTCTGCGCCATCATACTGCTGCACCTGAGAGCACTGCACACGCTGCCATGCCAGCATGCTGCTGCACAGCATCAGCAAGGCTAGCTGCGTGGGTGCAAAGGCTACTGTCAGCAAGCTGTTTTGAGTGTGTGGAGCCCCATGTAACTCATGCGCAAACCCATTTGACAGCCAGATTTGCCAGGAAAGATTTGTGGGCTGTGAGACTCCTAAGCCGCTGCACATAATGTGCCAGCACAGAAAGTCGCAGTTCGCGTAATCAAGACAGTCTTTGGTGTACCAGGCATACTGGCACACTGAGCCAAGGGTGTACTATCGCAGCTTGGTACAAGGAGGTCCACCTCTGCTTTCTTGTTCGGAGCATCCATCAAGCTCTGGCACGCCTGATGATTGCAGCTCTTGCTGCAGCATATCGTGCCCTGTTCTGCGCTCAATAGAAGCCAGCTTGCTTGCTTGCTTTGCCCAGGATGGTGGTCAAGATGGCGAGACATTGACTGAAGAGGAGATGCTTGCGGGTGGGATGAGCCGGCAGGTACAATCAGTGTGCCCTCCCCAGTGTTGTCAGTGTTAGCTGAAATCTGTGTGTTCACTAGAGAGGTGCATTCCAGGATTTGGGACAAGTTATTGAGCATGAGGAAAGAATGTTCTACACATCGTGTGTGCATAGATTTTCAGAATAATGGCTCACACCAATAACGTTGTTGCACGTAGGAAATTGGCTTACTGCGCTTGCGCGACCTAGGTGCAACTACTGACATGGAGCTAAGGTATTTGGATGACAATGTAAGTGCAGGGGTTCCTTCATTTGTCATAAGCCACACTACTGTAAACTGTGTGCTGCACTTGCACTGAAATTGTTGCACACTGCAGGCACATGTTCAATCCAAATGGTTTGGACAGACTAGCAACATGCTAGATTAAAAATCCTGTCCTTGTCTTCCAGTTAGAGTTGGAAACGTTCAAGCACAAGTCAGCCGTTTTCAATTGCTTCCATGTCTTAAAGACATTGTCTTTAAAACAATCCCAGGTACACAATGTGGCTTTCAAACCATCATCACGTGGCATGGCCACGCATTGTTGCAAATTGGAGGACAGTGGGCTGTATCACAGTCACCTTTCCAGGTTCCTGCAGCGCTATAGAGTATCTGTGGTCTGTAGCTCTTTACCCTTCCTGGTCCTGCTCGCTCAAGCCCTTGCATCTCTTTGAGACACACAAACAAGGCCACCTCTGCCCTACATCTTCGAGAGTCTCACTGGCAAGGGACCAAAAAGGAGTGCTGATTTCAGCTCCATCTCTGCCCTGTGTCCCTGTGAGCCCCTCAGAGAGATGTCCTGGACCCATTCAGCCTGCAAGGCTCCTCCAGCCGCCCGCAAGGGCCATCGCGCGCGGCTGCCCACATCATGGCTGCAACCACAGCAGGTGCGCTGGCATGAGGGCCACTTCTAAGACAGGGCTAGAGCTTTTCCGTACCCCTAAACCTTTTAGGCACACCAGCTCATTGCAATGCCAATGGGCTTGCAGGCACTGAGGGGTGCACGGTCTTGCCGCCGCTGCTGCCATAGTTCGTAGGCCTGGGCACACCGTCGTGACCATGGCGCTGCCGCCATGGGCAGGGTAGCACAGGCACCATGACAGGGCTTGGGCAGGGCAGCACAGGCACCATGTCAGGGCTTGGGCAGGGTAGCACAGGCACCATGACAGGGCTTGGGCAGGGTAGCACGGGCACCATGACAGGGCTTGGGCAGGGTAGTATAGGCACCATGACAGGGCTTGGGCAGGGTAGCACGGGCACCATGACAGGTTTGGCAGGGTAGCACAGGCACCATGACAGGGCTTGGGCAGGGCAGCACAGGCACCATGACAGGGCTTGGGCAGGGTAGCACGGGCACCATGACAGGGCTTGGGCAGGGTAGCAC
>LKMJ01005997.1_pt1 | contig 11482 bp, 9 predicted proteins | sample 643391 | NCBI WGS metagenome assembly LKMJ01 (sample SAMN04112250, study PRJNA286221) | soda lake metagenome | biome: soda lake; feature: Kulunda Steppe; material: water; isolation source: sample PL-Br10 brine of Picturesque Lake | place: Russia: Kulunda steppe | collected 2010-07
CCGACGATATTGCCGGCGATCGTCACGCACAGGCTGGCAATGGGCGCGCGCGTGGCGTCGAAGATCGGCGCGGCGACCCCGACCACGCCCGGCGTGACCTCGCCATGCGCGACCGCCACGCCGGCGCGGCGCACCTCGCGAAACCGCGTCGCGACCTCCTCGACGCCGTCGCCGAGCCCGAGGGCGGCGAATTCGTCGAGATTGTCGGCGATCATCTGCTGCATCTGCCGTCGCGGCAGCGACGCCACGATCGAGCGCGCGATCGCGCCGCGCACCAGCGGCATCGGTCGCCCGCGCGGATAGCTCGACAGCGGGTTCGGCGTCGAACATTCCGAGGCGACGCAGAGGATGCGCTGACCGTACCACCGCACCAGGAGCGCGCTGCAGGGCCAGTTGCGGGTCAGCGCGTCGAGTGCGCGCTGCCCCTCCAGCACGAGCCGGTCGGACTTGCGCATAAGGAAGTCCATCTCCACCACCTTGGGGCCGAGCGTGAACCCCGCGCCGGGCAGCGAGGTCACGAGCCCGGCCTCGCGCAGCATCTTGAGGTAGCGATAGAGCGTCGGCCGCGCATAGCCCAGCTCGGCCATCATCTCCTCGGGCGTCCATTCGAGGCGCTCCTCGCAGAACAGCCCGAGGATGCGCAGCGCCTTCTCGGGGCTCGGCGCCCTGCTCACGGCGCGCTCCCCTCGGGCTGCGGCGCCCGCAGGAAGAAGGCATGCCCGAGCATCGCCAGCCCCCCGATCAGCCCCGCCGCATCGGTCATCATGCCCATGGGCACCGCCTCCGCCGGAACCAGCGCGAGCAGGCCGAACACCGCGAAGGCGACGCGGCGCGCCAGCCCGAGGCGATCGGTCAGGAACCCGGCCAGCGCCGCGGAAACCAGCCACACCCCGACTGTCGCCGTCACCAGCGCAAGCCCGATCTCGACCGGCGCACCGATCATCAGCAGCGTCGGCGAGAAGGCGAACAGCACCGGGATGACATAGGCCGACCAGCCAAAGCGCATCGCCGCAAAGCCCGTGGCCATCGGCCCCGCGCGCGCGATGCTCGCGGCGGCAAAGGCGGCCATGCAGATCGGCGGCGTGATCATCGACATCATGCCGAAATAGAGCACATAGAGATGCGCCGCGATCGGCTCGATGCCGACCTCGACCAGCGCGGGCGCCACGAGCGCGGCGAGCAGCACATAGACCCCGAGCGTCGGCAGCCCCATCCCCAGCACGATACACACCAGCGCCGACAGCGCCAGAAGCGCGATGGCACTGCCCGCGCCGACCTGCACCAGCGCCGAGGTCAGGTTGAAGCTCAGCCCGGTGATGTTGAGCACGCCGATCACCATGCCCGCCGCGCCGGAGATCAGGATGATCTCGAGCACCGCATAGCCCGTCTTCGGGATGCTGTCGGCCAGATCGCGCAGCCCCGGCCGTTCGCCGCGATAGCCCAGCGCCAGCGCCGTGACCACGACCGACAGCGCGGCCAGCATCGCCGCGCGCTCGGGCCGCCAGTTCCAGGCGAAGAGCGCATAGAGCAACAGCGCGAAGGCGAGCACGAAATGCACGCCGGCGAGCACCTCGCGGCGCGGCGGGATGCGCTCGGGCGGCACGCGCGCGATGCCGAGCTTGGCGGCCTCGAGATCGGCCTGGATGAACAGCGCGGCATAGTAGAGCAGCGCCGGCGCGAGCGCGGCAAGCACGATCTCGGTGTAGGGAACGTTGAGAAATTCCGCCATCAGGAACGCCGCCGCCCCCATCACCGGCGGCATGAGCTGCCCCCCCGTCGAGGCGACAGCTTCGATGGCGCCGGCCTTGTGGGCGGGGTAACCGTCGCGCTTGATCATCGGGATGGTGATGACGCCCGTGCCCGCCACATTGGCCACCGCCGAGCCCGAAATCGAGCCGAACAGCCCCGAGGCCACGACCGAGATCTTCATCGACCCGCCGCGAAACCGCCCCATTCCCAGGAGGGCGGCATCGGTGAAGAAATTCGACCCGCCGGTGACCGACAGGAGCCGGCCGAAGAAGATGAACGCCACCACGACGGTGGCGGCCACGTTGATGGGGATGCCGAGAATGCCGTTCGAGTCGACGGCCATGTAGCCCGACAGCACGTCCCAGCTCTGCGCGCGGCCCTGCAGCGTGCCCGGCACCAGATTGCCGAAAAGGCCATAGGCGAGAAACACGCTGATGATGATCACCAGCGCCCAGCCCGTCGCCCGGCGCAGCGACTCGAGCAGCAGCGGGATCACGATGATCGCCGGCACCCAGAGCCCCGTGGCCCCGGAATAGATCCGGTTGACGAGATAGGGATACTGCCAGACCAGATACCCCATCGCCCCGAGCGAGGCGAGCGCCGCAAGGGCGTCATACCAGGGCACCGTAACGCGCTCGGTATGCCGCACGCGCGGCAGGACGAGAAACGCCGTCGCCATCGACAGCGCGAGGATCACCGCCAGAAGCTGCTGCGGATAATAGGACAGCCCCAGCATACGCGGCACCCCGAGCGCCCAGCCCACGGCGATGCAGGTCAGCGCCGTCGCCAGCAGCGCCCCGATGGGCCGCCACACCGCCTCGGGCAGCGCGCCGGCCCCCGCCTGATGATCCTCGCGCGTCATCTCAGCCGATCACTCTTCCCACAGCCCGATTTCCTCGAAGAAGGCAATCGCGCCGGGGTGGTATTCGCTCACCCCCGTATCGCCGACCATGTGCTCGTCCGGGTCGAAGGCGCCGAACGGGCCGAAGGTGCTGGTGAGGACGTCGGTCTGCTCGTAGAGCGCCTTGGCCATCTCGTAGACGGTCTCGTCATCGACGCCGGCATGGGTGAAGACGAGCTGCGGATAGGCGAAGTAGTAGCCATCCTCTTCGACGCCGGGCATCTCGCCGGCCTCGAGATGATGGAAGAAGGCCACCGGCCAGTGCTCGCGGGCGAGTTCGAGATTCTCGTCCGTCGGCTCGACCTGCAGCGCGCGCAGCCCGCCCACGGCGGAATCGGCCTCGCGCACCTTGCCCGCGCCATGCGCGAAGATGAACCCCACCGAGTCGCCCTCGATGAAGGCATCCGCGCCGGAGACCACGCTCGATACATCGACGGGCTCCATGTCATCGCGCGTCAGCCCCTCCGTGGCATAGATCGCGTCGAGCTGCGGAATGATGGTCTGCTGGGCGGTGAAGCCGTCCACCATCGGCTGCCCTTCGAGATCGGCATGGCTGTGGATGTCCGAGTCGGCGCGCACGAAGATCGCCTCGACGAGCGGCATGATGAGCGCGACGACGCGCAGCTCCGGCGTCTCCTCGCCCTCGAACCATTCCTCGCCCTGCAGCGCGTAGTTCACCTCCTGAAGGTTGGCCACGCCGAACTCGATGCCGCCCGAGCCCACGAGCGGGATGAACTGGGTCGGGCTGGTGGAGGGCTGGATGGTGGCGTTAAGCCCCGCCTCGTTGGCCGCGTTGGCGACAGCCGTGCCGATATTGTGAAACAGCGACCCGGGGTTCGATGTCGCGATCCCCACATTCTGTGCCATGGCCGGGGCGCCGCCCATGACCGCCGCGCCGGCGACCAGCGCCGGTATAAAGCTTCGCATGATGTCCTCCCTCGGGTTTCGGGGCGCAGCCCCGTCTCCAGTCTCGCATGTAGAGACAGTGATGAAGTCTGCCGCGACAGTTTCGGCATTTCAAGTTCAAAAATTTACGGCCGAGCCCTCTAACGCGGGGCACGGCGCATGCGAAGCCCCCGCCGCAGCAAAACCTGGAGTCTCGCATGTCGGGATCATGGGCAAACCGGGCAGGCAGAACAGAGCGTTGACAGACCCTCGCGAGTATCCTAACGAGCCACCCGACGGGCGACGAGCTGCAAGGTGCGGCAGCGGACTGTAAATCCGCCGGGGAGACCCATGCCAGGTTCGATTCCTGGGTCGCCCACCACCGTCTTCTTGAAATGCGTCACTCCAACACCGGCATCAGTTGGCAGCCGCCCTTGCGAGACCCGGAATGTCCGGTCGGCGGGCGCCGGTCAGCTTATGCGGATCGGCGGCAATGCGCGTGCCGGGTACCGAAAGTGGTGCGTGGATTTCGGGCCGGGTCGGCATGCGCGGTTGAAGCCGCGGCGCGGCGGCTTATCTTTCCGCTTTTGCCGTGCACCCGAGGGAGGCCCCATGTTCGCCGTCGAAGTACGTGACCATGTCATGATCGCACATTCCCTGCCCTCGCCCGTCTTCGGACCGGCGCAGGGCATGCATGGGGCCACCTTCGTCGTGGATGCGGCGTTCTTTTGCGAGGCGCTCGACGAGAACGGGCTGGTGGTCGATATCGGCCTCGCGAGCAAGGCGCTCGAGGAGACGCTGGCGCCGCTGCGCTACGCCAATCTCGACGAGACGCCCGAATTCGCGGGAAAGATCACCACGACCGAATTCCTGTGCCATCACATCTGGACCGGGCTCGCCGAGCCCGCGCGCGCGGGCGCGCTCGGTGACGGGGGGCGGCTGCGCCGGCTGCGCGTGACGCTGCATGAAAGCCATGTCGCGCGTGGCTGGTATGAAGCCGATCTTTGAAGATGGGATTCGCGGCGGACTGGCTCTCCCTGCGCGAGCCCGCAGACCATGCGGCGCGCGACGGCACGCTCCTGCGCCTGGCGGCGGAACGGGCGGCGATGGCGGGCGGCGAGTCGCCCGTGATCGTCGATCTCGGCTGCGGGACGGGCTCGACGGTGCGCGCCCTCGCGCCGCTGCTGCCCGACGCGCGCTGGCGGCTCGTGGATAACGACGCCGCCTTGCTCGAGCGCGCCCGCGCGAGCACTGCGGGCGCCGAGCTGCACCAGCTCGATATCGCGCATCTCGATGCGCTGCCGCTCGAGGGTGCGCATCTGGTGACCGCGTCGGCGCTGCTCGACCTGGTGACCGACGCCTGGCTGCGCGATCTGGCAGCCCGGCTCGCGGTGCGCGGGATCGGCTTCTACGCGGCGCTCACCTATGACGGCGCCATGAGCTGGACGCCGCCGCTGCCCGAGGACGCGGCGATCACGCAAGGCTTCAATCGCCATCAACGCGGCGTCAAGTCGCTCGGCACCGCGCTCGGCCCGGATGGCGGCGCGGCCGCGCGGGACCGATTCGAGGCCGAGGGCTTCATCATGCGCAGCGCCGACAGCCCCTGGCAGCTCGGGCCGGACGACGCGGACCTGCAGGGTGCGCTTTTCACCGGAATTGCCGACGCCGCGGGCGCCGCGGACGCCGAGGCGTGGCTCGATCGGCGGCTCGCCGCTCGCGACGCGGGCGGGTGCCGCATCGGGCATCGCGACGTGCTCGCGATTCCGCCGCAAGATTGACAGCCGCGTGACATGCCGGCGCCGCGCCCTATCTCTGGGGGCTGTTGAAGGTATGTGCAAGGAGACGCGGATGCCGCGAACAGACGTGACAGCCCGGGCCTGGGAGCGGCTCCTCGCGATCCGCGCGGGGCGCGCCTGCGCCTGTTGCGGCGACTTTTCCGAGGGCGAGCGCGCCGCGCTCGATCTCTACGCCCCGATTGCGCGCCCGGCGGGCGACGCGCACCTGATCGCGCAGATCGGCCAGTCCCTCGACGGCCGTGTCGCCACGGAGTCGGGCGATGCGCGCGATGTCTCCGGGCCCGAGGGGATCGCGCATCTGCACCGCATCCGCGCGCTTGTCGACGCGGTCGTCATCGGGGTGCGGACCGCGCTGCATGATCGCCCGCGCCTCACGGTGCGTCTCGTGCCGGGGACCAACCCGGCGCGGGTGATCATCGATCCGCGCGGACGGCTGCCCAACGATGCCGCCGTGCTTGCCGAGAACGGCGCGCGGCGCATTGTGATCCAGTCCACGGACAAGGCGCGGCCCGAGGGCGTCGAGGTCATCCGACTGCCGCAGGACAGCTGGATCGCGCCGGGCGACATCGTCGGCGCGCTTCATGCGCGGGGGTTGCACAATCTTCTCATCGAGGGCGGCGGGATCACCATCGCGCGGTTTCTCGAGGCCGACCTGCTGGATCGGCTGCATGTCTCCGTCGCGCCGCTGATCATCGGCGCGGGCCCGCAAGGGGTCACCACCTCGCCGGTGTCGCGCTTGGCGGATGCGCGCCGGCCCGCGACGCGGGTCTTCGAGCTTGGCTCGGATGTGCTGTTCGACTGCGCGTTTACGCCGGTCAACCGCACTGCGGCCCGCGCGGCATGTCACGCCGCAACCGGCTGAGCCTCAGCGCGCGGCGTAGCGGATGCGATGGCAAAGCGTCGCCGGATCGTCGAGGATCGCGCCGTAACGCGCTGGCAGATCTTCGAATTCCGTTTCTCCTGAAATCAGAACGTCGAGCGCCGGGTCGGCGAGCAGCGTCAGCGCCGTGGTGAGGCGCCGCCGGTAGCTCCAGCGCGGCGCGCGCGCCGGCGGGATCCGCCCCACCTGCGAGCCGACGATCCGCAGCCGCCCGCTGTGAAACGCCCCGCCCAGCGGCACCGAAACCTCGCCCGCGCCGTACCAGCTTGCCTCGACGATGATTCCCTCCGGCCCGGCGCAGTCAATCGCCGTGGCCAGGCCCGCACTGCTCGCGCTGGCATGGATGACGACATCGGCGCCACCCGGCGCGACCTCGGGCCCGGCAAAGCCGCAGCCGAGCGCGGCCGCGAGCTCCGCCCGCTCGGGCGCGATATCCACGAGGGTGACCTGCGTGCCCGGCATGCGCGCGCACAGATACCCCGCCAGCGCCCCGATCACCCCGGCGCCCACCACCACGACGCGATCACCCGGCCCGACCTGCGCATCCCAGCAGACGGTCAGCGCCGTCTCCATGTTCGCCCCGAGCACGGCGCGCGCGGCCGGCACCGCATCAGGCAGCGCAATCGCGGCGGTTTCCGGGCAGGCGAAGCGATCCTGATGCGGGTGCAGGACGAAGACCTCCTGCCCCGCGCGCGGACCGCTGCGCACCCGACCGACCGTCGCGTAGCCGTATTTCACCGGAAACGGAAAATCACCCTCCTGAAAAGGGGCGCGCATGCGGTCGTATTCGCTCGCGGGCACGCGGCCCGCGAAGACGAGCCGCTCCGTCCCCCGGCTGATCCCGCCGAACAGCGCCGCGACCTCGATCTCGCCGTCGAGGTCCCCGGCGCGGCACAGCTCCGCCCGTTCCGGTGCGGTGATCCAGAGCGCGGTGGGGTCGGTCATGGCGATCCTCGATGGCGGAGACGGCTGCGTAAGCCTAGCCTTCCCGGCTGTGCCGGCAACCATCCGGCTGCCCCTGCGCGCGCCGGGTCGCCCGTCTGCGGTCACGCCCTGTGTGCCGGATCGCCCCCCGGCCGTCACGCGAGTGCGGCGATGACTGGACGTGGCGCGGCTGGCGACCAGCGATGCGGCGGCGCAACGGCGCCCGATCCCGTCACACCTAGAGCATGTCGCGCAAAAGTGGGGACCGGTTTTGCGCTCCTCGGACATGCGATTTCAATAGGTTAGAGCGCGGTGCGTGAATGCGAATGAACGCGACGCGCTCTAGCCGGTTGAATTTGCGATCGAACTCAACGAGGGTCAAAGTCCCCTCGGCAGGAATTGGATATGCTCGATCTCATTACTCTTGGCCGGGCCTCGGTCGATCTTTACGGTGCCCAGGTCGGCGGACGGCTCGAGGATATGGGCACGTTTCGCAAGTATATCGGCGGCTCGCCCACCAACATCGCCGCGGGCACCGCGCGGCTGGGCCTGCGATCGGGGCTGATAACGCGGGTCGGCGACGAGCATATGGGCCGATTCATCCGCGAGGAGCTGGTGCGCGAGGGTGTCGATGTGCGCGGCGTGCGCACCGATCCCGAGCGCCTCACCGCGCTCGTGCTGCTCGGCATCCGCGACACGGAGCAATTCCCGCTCATCTTCTACCGCGAGAACTGCGCCGACATGGCGCTGTGCGAGGACGATATCGATCCCGCGCTCATCGCCGAGGCGCGCTGCGTGGTGGCCACCGGCACGCATCTGAGCCATCCGCGCACCGAGGCCGCCGTGCTCAGGGCGCTGCATCTGGCGCGCGAGGCCGGCGCGCGCACCGCGCTCGACATCGATTACCGGCCCAACCTGTGGGGCCTGTCCGGCCATGGCGACGGCGAAAACCGCTTCATCGCCGCGCCGGCCGTCACCGAGCGGCTGCAGGCGACCTTGCCGCTTTTCGATCTGATCGTCGGCACCGAGGAGGAATTCCACATCGCCGGCGGCAGCACGGACACCCGCGCCGCGCTGCGCGCGGTGCGTTCGCTGAGCGATGCGACGCTGGTCTGCAAGCGCGGGCCGATGGGCGCGGTCGCCTTCGACGGGGATATCGGCGAGCGGCTCGAGGACGGGCTTTCGGGGCCCGGCTTTCCCGTCGAGGTCTACAACGTGCTCGGCGCGGGGGACGGCTTCATGTCGGGACTCCTGCGCGGCTGGCTGCGCGACGAGGGCTGGCAGGCCGCCCTGACCTACGCGAATGCCTGCGGCGCCTTCGCGGTGAGCCGGCATGGCTGCGCCCCGGCCTACCCGACATGGGAGGAGCTCGATTTCTTTCTCGAACGCGGCGTGACCACCCCGGCGCTGCGCCACGACCCAGAACTCGAGGCGCTGCACTGGTCCACCACGCGCAAGGGCGACTGGCCCGAGCTGCGCGTGTTCGCCTTCGATCACCGCGCCCAGCTCGAGGAGATCGCCGACGCCGCCGGTGCGCGCGCGCATATCGGCCGCTTCAAGGAGCTGTGCCTCGACGCGGTCGAGCAGGTCGCGGCCGGGCGGCCGGGCTACGGGCTGCTGTGCGACGGGCGGTTGGGCCGCGACGCGCTCCACCGGGCCGCGGGACAGGGGCTGTGGATCGGCCGGCCGGTCGAGTGGCCGGGCTCGCGGCCGCTCGAACTCGAGCCGGAACTCGGCGCCGATTGCGGCGGGCTCGCGGAATGGCCGCTCGAGCATGTGGTCAAGGTGCTGTGCTATTGCCATCCCGAGGATGCGCAGGCGATGCGCGCCGCGCAGGAAGCGACGCTGACGCGGCTGTTCGAGGCCTGCCGTCGCAACCGGCTGGAGATGCTGCTGGAGGTGATCCCCTCCAAGGTCGGCCGCGTCGATGACGACACCACCGCGCGGCTGATCCAGCGCTTCTACGATATCGGGATCCGGCCTGATTGGTGGAAGCTGGAACCGCTGGCCTCCGACGGCGCGTGGCGCAGCTGCTGCGCCGTGATCACGCGCAACGATCCGCATTGCCGCGGCATCGTCGTGCTCGGCCTCGACGCGTCGCATGACGCGCTGCAAAGCAGCTTCGATGCCGCCGCGCAGCACCCGCTCGTGCGCGGCTTCGCGGTCGGGCGCACGATCTTCAGCGCGGCCGCGCGCGACTGGTTCGCCGGCAGGCTGAGCGATAGCGACGCTGTCGCCGACATGGCCCGGCGCTACGGCGCGCTCTGCGCGAGTTGGGACCGCGCGCGCCAGCGGGCGACGGGCTGAACCCGACACCGCGCATCTGCGCCGCCGCGACGGGCCGCGCCGGCGCCAGTGTCGCGGCTTGCGGGCAAGGCGATCACGCGCGCGCTCCTTCGTGCAGGCCCAGGGCGCGCAGGGCGGCAGCGAAACTCGCATCCGGCGCGCGCACGTCAAAGGGTACGGCGGTCATCCCTGCCGCCTCGGCACCTCGCAGGTTGCGCGGCTGATCGTCGAGGAAGACGCAGTTGCCCGGCACGACCTCGAGCGCGGCGCAGCACAGCTCGTAGGCCAGCGGATCGGGCTTGAGTATACCGGTATGGGTCGCGTCCACGATGGCGTCGAAATCGTCAAGCACCGCGAGACGCTCGCGAAACGTCTCGCCGTAGAAGAGGTCAAGCTCGTTCGACAGAACCGCGAGCTTGCGCCCCGCCGCCTTCACCCGCGCGATCGCCGCCAGCGCCTCGGGCCGGATGGTGGCCTCGGGTGCGGTCCCGCGGGCCGCGCGCACGAAGTCCGACATCTCGGTCCAGTCCGCCCCGACCAGCTTCGCGACCTCCTGCGTGCGATACCACCAGTAGTCGCGCTCGGTGAGCTTCTCGGCGAGCACGTCGCGCCAGAGCGGATCGGCGGCCGGGTCGAACGGCCCCTGCCAGCGCAGCGTGCCAGCCGGAAGGCCGAGCGCGGCCTCCGTCATCGGGTGCGTTTCGAACATGGTTCGCGAAATGACGCCGCCGAAATCCAGAATCAGTGCCTGCATGGCCGCAATCCCCCGGTGCGCCGGCCGCGCTGATCCGACATCCGTCGAGCTTACAGCGCCGGGGCGGCGAATCAAGTGCGGTGCATGCGCATGGCGCGCAATGAACCGGCGCGCGCGTCACCCTGCGCCGCGCCGATTCGGTCCCGTGACGCGCTTGCCGCATCGCAGCGCCCTTGTCGGGCGGGTCCCCATGGCGCTACGCTCGGCCGGTGCGCGAGAACAGGCGCGCACCGGCCCGCGCCGGCATCACAACGGGAGAAGCATCATGGCATCGAGACATATCCTCACCCCCGCCGCGGCGGGGCTGGCGCTCGCCGCGGGGGCCGCATCGGCTGACGAGCCGCTCAGCGTGGCGGGCATCCACGCCTCGCCGGTCGAGAATGCGTGGAATTCGCGCCTTCACGAGGCGCTCGAGGAGGCCGCCGCGGAAGGGATCATCGACTACCAGTTCTCCGAGGGCGTCTCCGGCACCGACTACCCCCGCGCGATGCGCGAATACGCCGAGCAGGGGGTGGATCTGATTGTGGGCGAATCCTACGCCGTCGAGCGCGAGGCGCGCGAGGTCGCCGCCGATTATCCTGACACCGCCTTCGTGATGGGCTCGAGCGGCGATCCCGCGGGCGAGAATTTCGGCGTCTTCGGCACCTGGAATCACGGCGGCGCCTATCTCGCCGGGATGCTGGCGGGGGCCATGACCGAGACCGACACCGTGGGCTCCGTCGGCGCGGTGCCGATCCCCGAGGTCAACCTGCTGATCAACGCCTTCGCCGCCGGCGTCGCCGAGACGAACCCCGATGCCCGCCACCTCGTCTCCTTCATCGGCACCTTCTTCGATCCGCCGCAGGCGCGCGAGGCCGGGCTCGCGCAGATCGATTCGGGCGCCGACATCCTCTTTGGCGAGCGCATCGGCACCGCCGACGCCGCCGAGCAGCGCGGAGTCCTCGCCATTGGCTCGCTGATCGACTACACCGACCGCTACCCCGACACCGTCTTCGCCAACGCGATGTGGTATTTCCGGCCGACCCTCGACGCCGCCATCGCCGACGTGCAGGCGGGCGAGCCCACCGGGCGCAACTACACCGACTACAGCCTGATGCCCGCGGGCGGCAGCGACATCCTTTTCGATGCCGATATCCCGCCCGCCGAGGCCGTCGAGGCGATGGAGGCGCGGCGCCTGGAGATCCTCGAGGGCGATTTCGAGGTCCCGGTGAACATGGACGAGCCCGGCTGAGCCGCGGTGGCGGATCCGGTGGACGCGATGGGGGCGGCGATCGCGGCGCGCGGGCTCTGCGGCGCGCAGAGACCCG
>LKMJ01005998.1_pt1 | contig 11481 bp, 10 predicted proteins | sample 643391 | NCBI WGS metagenome assembly LKMJ01 (sample SAMN04112250, study PRJNA286221) | soda lake metagenome | biome: soda lake; feature: Kulunda Steppe; material: water; isolation source: sample PL-Br10 brine of Picturesque Lake | place: Russia: Kulunda steppe | collected 2010-07
ATATTTCGAAGTATAATTGATGAGTGCATCCGACATTGGCGGATTGCAGACGTTCCCGAAAGCGCTGCAAGAGCGCGAGGCATGGCTCGATCCATACGACTGGTACGCCGAGATGCGTGAGCAGGCTCCGGTCCGATACGACAGTGACCGCGAAACCTGGGATGTCTTTCGGTACGAGCACGTCAAGGAGATCCTCGCAAACAACGACGACCGGTTCTCGACGAGTCCGCGGAACATCGACGGGTTCGAGGAACCACCCGACGACGAGGGATTCCTGCTCGATACGATGTTGCTGCAGGATCCACCCCGTCACGAGCAGCTCCGGAGCGTCGTCGACGATGCGTTCGAACCGCGAGCAATCCGTGAACTGGAGCCCCGTATCCGGACGCTGACCACCGAGTTACTCGACGACACCCTCGCAGACGCCGACGGAAAGCTCGACCTCGTGGACGCGCTGGCGTATCCGCTGCCAGTCATCGTCATTGCTGAACTCCTCGGTATCCCGAGTGACGACCGCGACCAGTTCAAACAGTGGTCGGACACAATCATCAGAGGGGCGGGTGACGACGTCGACCCTGAAAACTTCGTCGAACAACAGCGTCAGGCTGGTCAGGAGATGGCCGCATACTTTCTCACCCAGTTAGAAGATCGCCGACAAAATCCCAGAGACGATCTGCTAACGACTATCGCGACGGCAGAAGGAGAGGGCGGACAACTCTCCCAGCGGGAAGCACTGGGAATGTGTATGCTGCTTTTGATCGCGGGTAATATCACGACGACACATTTTATCACGAACGCTGCCCGCTGTTTCGACGCGCACGAAACGGATCTCTTTGTGACCCTCGCCGACGATGAGCGAGCGCTCACAACGGCGCTCGAGGAGGTCCTCCGGTATCGATCGCCGGTCCAGGCGATGACCCGAGTGCCCCGGGAGGATGTCGAACTTGGCGGCAAAACGCTGGAAGCAGGTGATGGCATCGTCGTCTGGCTGGGCTCCGCCAACCGGGATGAGCGCCAGTTCTCGGATGCAGACACGTTCGTTCCAGATCGGACACCAAACCAGCATCTCGGATTCGGCCACGGGATCCATTACTGTCTGGGAGCGCCGCTTGCCCGACTCGAAGCGAAAGTCGCACTGGAGGAGCTGATGGGCCGACTCTCCGGAATCGAAATTACCGATACCGATCTCACGCCGGTTCGAAGTTCGTTCATCTACGGCGTTGAATCACTGCCGATCCGATTCGAGAGCTAGCGGTCTCTGACAGCACCGGGCGCTCGATTCCACTTCCACTCCGGTGTCCACAGACTCAAATCAACCCCGCCCCAACACTCACCAGATGTCTCCGCCCGCAACCGCGAGACTGGCAGCCGCCTCTCCGGCCTTTCTTTCTCGAACGCCGCCACCGGCCATCGAGGACTGGCTCGCGTACTTCGACCCCGACGCAGTGCTCTGTACGGAGCCAGCACCGCGGGCGATGAACACACTCCGGCGTCTCTGTCCAGCCGATACTGTCCTTTTCGCACCCGAGGGCCGAACTGCGGGCCGACAGGAAATCGCTGGTGTCCCGTTCGTGTTCGCACCAACAGTCGATGCACTCCAGCAGTTTTCACCACCAGAAACCGACAGGACAACCTACATCTGTAGCGATCTGCTCGGACTGACGGTCGATAAAACCACACTTTCCAGTTCACTCACCGGAAAGGACGCCTACAGGGACGCACTCGACCCGGAAATTATCGAAGGCGATCATATCCACCTTTCGACGGCACTCCCGGCCGAATACCGCAAGGAGTGGGACAATCTCTCGGTCGTCGGCGGTGGCGCGGAAGCCGGGATGGCCGACACACCGCTCGTTGCACTCGACTGTCGTGCCGACGGCACCGTGCTTACTCGAACACTCAAACCGAGCAGACTGGGATTGCAAGCGCTGGATCAGGTCGGGCCACGCCGGGCAGATCGACTCCGCGAAGCCGGCTTCAGGAGTCGAGGACAGATTGCCGACGCCGATCAGGCCCGAATTGCAGATCTCTCGGGAATTGGCGGAAACACTGCCAGACGAATCAAGCAGAGTGCCGAGGCAATCGCAAGCGGTGAAATCGTCCGGACGGGCGATGAACCGCTCCCGAGCGGCGATCCCGTCTATATCGACATCGAGACAGACGGACTCTCGCCAACGATCACCTGGCTAATCGGCGTCCTTGACACCAGCGACGACAGCTACCACTCGTTTCTCCAGCCCGATCCCGACGAGCCGGGCGGGGCAATCGCGGCATTTCTGGAGTGGTACACCACGAACGCCAGCGGTCGGCCGATCGTCGCCTACAACGGCTGGGGGTTCGATTTCGAAGTCATTCACGAGCATATCGTCGAGTACTGCCCCACCTACGAGGACGACTGGACCAGCAGCTACCGCTTCGACCCCTACCAGTGGGCCACCGACGGGAACGCGATTCTCCCCGGCCGGACGAACAAACTCGAAGACGTTGCGGCCGCACTCGGCTACGAACGCGACGAGACACAACTGACCGGTGGCGCACTCGCCCGTCGCTACAGAGAGTGGATGACGGCCCCCGAAGAGCTCAACCTCGACTGGGAACGGTACGAGAGCTACTGCGAAGACGACGTTCGCGCACTCGCTGTCATCTACGACGCACTCAAAGACAGCAGCCGCCTCGTCTCCTCGAACACTGACAGCTCGAACCAGCAGACAGCGTCGAGACAGGGAACGCTCTCGGAGTGGTAAGATGAGTCAGGACACAGACCAACCGACGACAGCAAGCGATCTCGAACGAACAGTCCCTCGCTACAAAAACCAACTCGTCCACGCCGAGACGGTGCCGGCCAGACCAGCACAGACGGTCGATCCCCACGAGAGCCTCTCGCCGCAACTCGCCAGCAAGTTCAACGACGCAGTCGGCTCGCTGTACACCCACCAGGCGCGGGCACTCGATGCGCTCGCTGCCGAGGAAAACGTCTGCGTTGCAACTTCGACCTCCTCGGGAAAGACCTACGTCTACGCGCTCCAGATCGCCCGCAATCACCTCGTCAACCCCGAATCGACGGCGCTGCTCGTCTACCCCACGAAGGCACTCTCCCGCGACCAGCAGGGAGAGCTCACCGACTTTTTCGACGCGCTCGGGCTGGATCTCACAGTGCAGGTGTACGACGGCGATACGCCGAGTGACCGCCGCAAGCGAATCAGAGAGCAAGCCGACGTGATCATCACGAACTTCGCGGGCGTGAACGTCTATCTGGACTCGCATACTCGCTGGCGGCGCTTTTTCGGGAACTGCGAACTGGTCGCAATCGACGAATCACACAGCTACACTGGCGTCCACGGGATGCACGTCGCCTGGACAATTCGCCGGCTGAGACGGCTGCTCGCTCACTACGGGAGCGACCCTCAAATCGTCTGTACCTCGGCAACGATCGGGAACCCCAGCGAACACTCGAAACGTCTCACCGGGAAAGCGTTCACCGTAATCGAGGCGGACGGCTCACCCCGCGGCAAAAGAGAGATTGCGTTCTGGAAACCACCCGTCGACGACGAACAGCTCGGCGAGGAAGCCACCTTCGAGGAGTTCCAGGCTGCACAGACCAACCCGACACGCGAGGCGGGCTCGCTGCTCGCCCATCTCGGGCTGTCGGGCTGTCAAACACTGCTGTTCACCCGAAGCAGAAAGAACGCCGAGCTTGGCGCGAAGTACGCAGAAAGCGCCGCCCGCTCTCACCCAGCCGGTGGCTACTGCTCGGTCGAACCCTACCACGCCGGGCTCGGCAAGGAGACACGGAGAGCAACAGAACACGAGTTCAAGACTGGTGCGCTCGACGGTGTCACCTCGACGAACGCCCTGGAACTCGGGATCGATATCGGTTCGATGGATGCGACGATTCTCACTGGCTATCCCGGCACACGGCAGTCGTTCTGGCAGCAGGTCGGCCGCTCCGGCCGCGGCGACGACGATGCGCTCTCGGTGTTCGTCCCCAGAGCCGACGCCATCGACCAGTTCATCCTCGACAACCCCGAGTACGTGCTCGGTGACGCCATCGAAGATGCGATCATCGGCCTCGAAAACAACCCCGTCTACGCGGAACACGTCCGCTGTGCGGCCGCGGAGCTGCCACTTTCTCACGACGATCGAGAGTATTTTGGTGATCGCCTCGACCGGGCAGTTGAGATGTGGTGTGACGCCGGCGAACTCGCTGGCGATCTCTCCCGTGCTGTCCGATACACCGGCTCGCCGCGGCCGCAGGCAGATATTTCACTGTACGGTAGCTCGGATATCCAGTTTCAGGTCAGCTGCAGAAACGGTGAGATCGATATGGAACCGATCGACAGAGAGCGAGCCTACCGCGACCACCACGAGGGGGCGCTGTTTTTGCACGACGGCGTCCAGTACGAGGTCGTCGAGTTCGACGAACGCTACCCGCGGCCGTCGATCACTGTTCAAGCGGTTCGAACCGACGAGTACACCGAGACACTCTCAGAGAAGACGGTCACTGACCTCGTCGTCGAGGACTCGCACGATCTCGGCGGGGGCTACCGGCTGGCTTGGGGGACCGGCAACGTCGACATCCACTACACTCACTACCAGCGAAAAGAGATCGGCTCCGGGGAGGCAGCGACACCGCTTCAGCCAACTGGTCTCGATCCGATCGAGCTCCGGACGGAGCTGGTCTGGATCGAGTCACCAGAGCGGCTCCGCGACGAGGTTCTGGTAGAGGTCACTGGCGAGCGTGCCGTAGAGTTCACGAAACGTGACGTGATGGACGTTTTCGGGGGTGGGCTACACGGCGCCGAACACGGGATGATCAAGCTCACACCGCTTGCACTTCGGATGGATAAATCCGATCTTGGTGGGTTGAGCACGCCACGACACGAGGAGACGGGCTGTCCGACATGGTTCATCCACGACGCTCAGGAAGGTGGGCTTGGCTTCAGCAAGGGGATCTACGAGCACTTCGAGGAGATTGCCCGACAGACCAGGGAGCGAGTTGCGGCCTGTGATTGTACGGGGACAGGCGGCTGTCCGGCCTGTATTATGGACGCACAGTGTGGCAACCAGAACCAGTTTCTCCATACTGAGGCGACTGTCGAAGTACTCGATAGCGTGCTCGAACAGTTTTGAATACTCGCTCTCGCGGCGGCCCCGCTATACCACGGGTAGTTAAACCACCCTCCATATTCGTGGTGAACTATCCCGGGGGATGCATTCGTAGCTATAGGTACAATGAGCTCCACCCCCTCTCCAACTGTATCGGGCCCGACGCGGCGTGACGACCAACGATCCGTCACCGACCAGAACGAACTGTCGACACTGCTCGGTGCGCTGGAAGACGACGACTGCCGAGCGATCATCGAGGCGACCAGCGACGAGGCGCTCACGACGGGCGAACTCTGTGAGACCTGTGATCTCTCCTCCTCGACAGCCTACCGGAAAGTCGACGAACTCACCGGGGTCGGCCTGCTCGAAGAACGAATCCGACTCTGTCCGTCGGGCTCACACGAAAGCGAGTACACACTCGCCGTCACTGATCTCGAAATATCGCTTGGTAGCAGTGGCTGTGAGCTTTCGATGACGGAAGCGTCGTCGGGTCCGCAGATGCTAAGTGCCGACTGATAGTTGTCTCGACGATTCATCTCGGCCCGTCAGGACGGATATCTTTCGAACAGTTCGGTGTGGGCTGGCTCTTCTTTCGGTCACTTTCTTGCATTCAGCCGAGGCCGTACTCTTCCTGGTACAGCAAGACGAGCATCGAGAGCCCGGAGATGAGGATAAGTATCAGCGCAGGGATGGCGGCGTAGCCATAGAACAGTTCTGTGTGCGCACTCCAGATAATCGTTACGAGCGTATCCATCCCGAACGGGCGTAACAGAAGCGTCGCCGGTAATTCTTTCATCGTCGTCAAGAAGACAAGCGCCCCGCCGGCGACGATCCCGGGAACGATCCGTGGGAGCGTCACTCGTCTGAACGTCTCCAGTCGGCCAGCGTTGAGCGTTCGGGAGGCCTCTGGCAACTCGTCGTCGATTCCCAGCACCGCCGAGCGTGTCGTCCCAACTGCTTGCGGGAGAAATCGGACAACGTAGGCGAACACGAGTAAGACAACACTCGTTCGGTAGAGCCACGGCACGTAGTTGACACCAAAGAAGACGAGTGCCAATCCGATGATTACACCCGGGACAGCGAAGCCAACGTAGGTTACTCGTTCGAACAACCGAGCCAGTCTGGAGTTCGACCGAGCAGAGTAGTATGCCACTGGAAGCGCGAGGAGACAAGAGACCAGTGCAGCAAGCCCAGCAAGATACACCGAGTTGACGGCATAGCTCACCTCGAAAGCGAGCGACTGGGCTTCACCGCCCGTCCCACGGGCAAGCCAGGCACCGAAAATACCAACCGGAACGACCAGAGTAACGAAGGTAAGAACCGATATGACGCCCATCGCCGGCCATTTCCAGACGCCAAGTCGCATCTGCGAACCCTGGCTGCTCCCGCCGCCGACATCCTCCTCGCGCCCGAGTGCCGCTTCCAGTACGAGGATGATCGCGATCACCGCGATCAACTGGATCGAAAGTAGTGACGCGTAGGCGAGATTACCGAGACTTTCCTCCTGGAAGATCACGCTCGTGAACACACTGACACGCATGAATGCGGGCGTTCCGAAATCAGAGATCGCATAGAGCGCAACGAGCAACGCACCTGCCGCGATCCCGGGGCGGATCTGCGGTAGAACGACCCGCCGGAAAGCTTCGAAGCGGCCAGCATCGAGCGTTCGTGCTGCCTCGATCAGCGACTGATCGAGCGAGAGCAACGAGGCCCGCGTTGTCAGAAACACATAAGGGTAGGTGTACAGTGTGATGATGAGCACAGCCCCCCAGAACCCGTCGATCTGCGGCGGTGTCACACCGAGTACCGAGCCGAACTCGCCGTGGCGACCGAACGCTGACACGAATGCGAACGCGCCGATGTAGCTTGGCACCACCAGTGGGAGCGCAATTAGCACTGTCCAGAGTCTTCGGAAGGGAAGATCAGTCCTGCTTGTCAACACTGCCAGTGGAACACCAAGCAGAATCGAAAACACAGTGACAAAGACCATCAACCCGATGCTTGCTAGTAGAATGTCCACTGTGCGAGACATCGTCAAAAGCGTCCAGCCCCGCTCTGGGTCGACCTGAACTGCCTGCTGAACGATCCAAAAAAGCGGGGATGCGACGAGCAGGGCGACCAACCCGCTCACGGCTGCGAGCACGACCGAAGAGTTCGTTTCGACGCGCTCGGTCAGTGGCTTCAAAAACCCAGAGATCCGGCTTTCAGCGGCGGCAAGAAGCTGTACGAGCCGGTTTCTTGTCACGGTTATTCCTATACGCTCGAATTTATAAACAGTTTCATTCCGTATCAGGCAGTGGGAACTGTCGGCTGCTTTCGAAATCAGACGACCATATCTTCTTCCCGCAGCAGGTCCTGTGCTGCGGTGACATCTTCGAGATTATTGAGGTCGAATTCGGGTGGGTTGATATCGTCGACAGTTGGCAGATCACCGACGTACTCGACACCACCGACGACTGGGTACTCGCCGTTAACCTCGACGAAAAACTCCTGTCCTTCCTCGGAGAGTGCGTACTCGATGAACTCCGTGGCCGTCTCTTCGTCATCGACTCCTGCTGTCATCGCGATCCCGGAGACGTTGAACAGCGCACCGGGATCGTTTCGGGTAAATGCAACATCGAGTGGGGAGTCCGGGTTGTTGCTAATAATCCGTCCCGCGTAGTACTGGTTACCGAGCGCGATGTCCTGTTCACCGTTGTGGACTGCCTCTGCCTGTTCGGTTCCTCCCTCGTACAGCCTAATATCCTGATCGTTCATCATCTTCTGGATCCACTCCCGTGTTCGCTGTTCACCTTCTATCTCCATCATCGCGACAATAAACGACCGGAACGTCCCGGAGTTTGGTCGTGTCGAGATTCGGCCAGCGAATCGATCCTCTTCGGCGTATGCAAAGATATCTTCGGGCAACTCCGAGGCAGAGAACTCGTTCGAATTAAAAAGCACCGCGCGTACACGTCCCGACGCCCCGATCCACTCTCCGTCCGGGTCCTTGTATTCTGGAACCATCTCGAGTAACTCTGCTGGCAGTTCGGTCGTCAGCCCAGCAGATTTCAGTGCCGACAGCTCACCGGAGGACTGCGTATAGTACAGATCTGCCGGTGTAGACTCCTCTTCTGTCTGCAGCTGTCCGAGCTGATTGTCGCCGTACTCGACTTCGATATCTATATCCAGCTCGTCTTCAGCCTGCTCGAATAGTGGATTGATCTGTCCTCGCCGCCGATCGGAGTATACGAGTATATCCGCATCGCTCCCACCAATGCAGCCTGCGAGCGTGATCGATCCGACCGCTGCCCCCGTCGCTGCAAGCATCGTCCGTCGCGTGTATGAGTTACTACCAATACGATTGCCGTATGGGTTCTCTGCCATACGTAGATTTAGGTGGGCCTAAAAAATAAAAAGGTGTTGGTTTTAGCCTGGCCTAAAACCCTCATTATATGCGCTCTCTGTGGAATAATCTCTGTCAACCAGAGTCGCTACTTTTGGTTGCCCAATAGCGAAGCGGGCAAATCCCTACAGGTCGGCTGCTGAGTTCGAGTGCCAGTGACTGTCTGGGTGGGTTCGATTTGAAATGATCAAACGTCTCTGATATTTTTAGCTGGCCTAAAAATATACGGAATAACAGAAAGATAACTAAAATGCCAATATATACAACTCAACAATCGTCTTCTGTCCGTCGCCCACCAGCACACAACAATTCTCTCCGTCGACGAGTTGATGGACGGTCACACACCTCGCGGGTGAGCGAAGACAACAACGATCCGCACATTTCTAATCCGGTCGATACAAAACCACAGCGGACCCAGTTAGCGGGTTGCAGATTCCAGCACTAGCGTGTCGTCTTCGAGGTAGTGCTCGATGTGGTGGGCGTGTTCTTCGAGCGTTACTACCTGCTCGCGGAGTATCTCACCGGTCGCGTAGTCACCGAGGTTCTCTGCGAGTTCGATGTGGTCGCGGTAGCTCTCGATGATATCACCCATCATGTCGAGGTCGTTCTCCAGTGAGGTGCGGATATCGTAGACATCCTCGTCTTCAGCTTCAACGGTCGCGTTCTCCGCCAGTGTCGTCATGCTCGCATGCGGGACGCCACCCAGCGCCTGCAGCCGCTCTGCAACCTCGTCTGCAGCCAGCTCGACATCCTCGTATACCTCCTGGAGGAATACGTGAATGTCACGGAACTCGGCGCCTTCGACGTTCCAGTGGTGTTTGTGAAGCTGGTGATACAGCACGTACGCATCTGCCAGATCCGTATTTAGTGCGTCGATGATCTGCTCTGCCTTCTCCTTCTCGAGTCGAAGCTCGTTTTCTTCGACTGTGCCTGCCTTCTGCTGGGTCCGCTTTTGCGTACTCATTACACTTTACCCTTGTTCTGCCATCCACTTAAAAATTATCATATCCAGAACATTTTTTCGTATGGCCTAAAATCCAATGGGCAAAGCGCAGAAACAATGTTGACGGTGTTTCCAGATCCACGCTATGGATTGACCGCTGGTCGGACCGGAGGGAGTTCCAGTTACGACTCAACTGCTATGCCAATCGCCATCTCGCCTGATACCCCTCGGAATACCGAAGCTGCTGGTCACCCTGTGATTCGCAGAAAAATCAACAGCCTGGTCAGCAGCTACGCGGTCACGCGGTAGGTCGATTTGGTCGCGATTACGGTGTGGTGGCAGTCCGGACAGACGTACTCGGTGAGCTTTGTCGTTTCGTCGTTGTGGCTCATGCGTGTCCCGCACTGGCTACAGTCTTGCATTACAAACGATGATAGATTCCGCAGATATTAATATTTTATGTGCCTATTATCGATTATAACACCTATATTCATCACGGAAAATCATTGTCAATGTCCGTTCCAGATCGATAAATCTCCGCGGAAATCTCACACTGTGGCCGTCTCCGAAAAAATCATCAACTGTCGGAAAACAGTGACGGACCGCAAATCGACCGTCGTTACGCGGCTCGTTCCATATTTTCACGGCGAGGCCGTGAACGGCTCGTTATGCAAGTGTTTCTATATTTTCACGGCTTCGCCGTGAAAGCCCGAGAAGTTGGCTCAAGCCAACTTCTCGATGTTCTCGACGACAGCTTCGGCGAACTCGGAGGTTGCGAGCTTCTCGCCACCCTCGATCTGGCGGTGCAGATCGTAGGTGACCTGCTTCGAGGAGATCGTCTCCTCGACGGCGTCTTTGACGAGCTGGGCGGCGTCGCCCCAGCCCATGTAATCGAACATGAGCACACCGGAGAGCATCATCGCGGTCGGATTCACTTTATCTTCGCCGGCGTATTTCGGTGCGGAGCCATGCACTGGTTCGGCGAGACAGCGCGCGTCACCGAAGTTCGCACCAGGTGCGATCCCCAGGCCACCGATCTGGGCACCACAGGCGTCGGAGAGGTAATCGCCGTTCAGGTTCATCGTCGCGATCACGTCGTACTGGTCGGTCCGGGTCAGGATCTGCTGGAGCATGTTGTCCGCGATCCGGTCGTTGACGACGACCGCGTCGTCTGGTGCTTCGCCGTCGCGTTCCTCCCAGAGCGTGTCCTCGGTGATGACCTCCTCACCATACTCCTCTTCGGCGACCTCGTAGCCCCAGTCGCGGAACTGCCCCTCGGTGAACTTCATGATGTTGCCCTTGTGGACGAGCGTGACCGAGTCGCGGTCGTGTTCGAGGGCGTAGTCGATCGACTTCCGGACCAGTCGCTTGGTTCCGAACTCGGTGATCGGCTTGACACCGATACCGACCGGTCCCTCGTGGATGGTCTCGTCGAAGCCCATCTCCTCCTCGACGAACTCTTTAACCTGCTCGACTTCGTCGGTTCCTTCTTCCCACTCGATGCCGGCGTAGACATCCTCGGTGTTCTCTCGGAACGTGACCATATCCATCTGGCCGGGCTCCGAGACAGGCGATGGTACGCCGTCGAGGTGGTAGGTTGGTCGAACGTTCGCGTAAGTGTCGAGTGTTTTCCGCAGCGCGACGTTCAGCGAACGGAAGCCAGCGCCAACAGGCGTCGTAAGCGGCCCCTTGATCGCGATCCGGAACTCACGAAGCGCCTTGACTGTATCCTCTGGGAGGTTCTCGTCGTATCGTTCGCGTGCGCTCTCGCCCGCGTACACGCGCATCCAGCTGATCTCCCGGCCGGTTGCCTCTGCGGCAGCACCGAGAACCTTCTGGGCTGCTGGTCCGACATCCGTCCCGATTCCATCCCCGTGAATGATCGGGATGATCGGATTCTCTGGCACTTCAAATTCGTCTGTGTCTTCGTCGATTACCTCTACGGCTTCACCCTCGTCTGGTACCTCGATTTGGTCGAATTCCATATAATTCAACGTTCTGGGTCAGGCTGTAAAGTTATGCCGTTTTCCTCGAAGAGAGTTTCTAC
>LKMJ01005999.1_pt1 | contig 11480 bp, 11 predicted proteins | sample 643391 | NCBI WGS metagenome assembly LKMJ01 (sample SAMN04112250, study PRJNA286221) | soda lake metagenome | biome: soda lake; feature: Kulunda Steppe; material: water; isolation source: sample PL-Br10 brine of Picturesque Lake | place: Russia: Kulunda steppe | collected 2010-07
ACGCCCTCGAACGTGCCGTCGAATGAGCCATCGTCGTCGACAGTTCCGTTCATCTCGCCAGTCACAGTTCCATCGATTGCGCCCGAGATAGAGCCATCTAACTCGCCGGTTAACACGCCGTCTTCGACAGTTCCTTCGACCGACCCATCGAACGTCGCGATAATATCGTTCTCGAACTCACCGGAGAACTCGTGAGAGACAGTGTCTTCATCAGCGTCGAAATCTTCGAAGCCACCGACGAGGGTCCCGTCGAGTTGACCCTCTTCGTCGTCGGGACCGACCACAACGGTCGATCCGTACGCATCTGTCACCGCAACTAGTCCACCGATGAAAATCGCGACGGCTAGCACCGACACGACAATCTGCACGACCGTCTTCCGGTCGACGTCCATGCCTGCGGATTTCACAGGAACGGTCAAAAGGGCTTCGAACCGCTCGTTGCTCATTGGGGTGTTCGGTCGACGAATGCGGCGGCCACCCCGCCGACCACGCCACAGGCCCCAGGGTAGACGATACCAGCCAAAAGCACACCCTGGATACGACTCGGTCCCAGTGCGTTCCCCACCTCGAAGACAAACGTGCCCCCGAGTGCGAGTAGTACTGCGCCGAAGACGAGCGACGCCCCGACTTTGGCGCCGGTTACGACGTTACTGACACCGAGTGACCTCGCCAGCAAGAATCCAGCAGTCACGAATGCGATAACCGGAATTGCGTGATAGATAACCGCAGGAAGCACAATCGTCGCCGTTTCGATACCATCGAGGCCCTCGCCAGTAAGGTAGTTTATCGACATGGTTTCGTCGACAGCGGGACCACCCGGTGGGTCTCTCGGTTCGATGTTCACAAACTGCGCATTGTAGTATATCCAGCCAGCACCCTCTACGAGGTCGCCGATAAAGCGTCTTCCCTCGAATATCACGACGAGCAACAGTGTCGTAAGGTAGCCAGCTACGAACGCCGTCGCACCGTAAACTGAGCCGTCGACAACGGGTAGCTCACCAGGTCCTGATTGTTTCGTGTCGCTCATCCGTCGATGGTTTCTCCCGAAGACGAATACAACCGGCGATACGAACCGTCAGTTCGAGCGTTTCGCGTCATTCGAGCATCGCCACCCCTTCGTCGATAGAGAGATCACCGCGCTCGATTGCTTCGAGAATGCGCCGAACGTTTTTTTCGTTATCGGACTCGGCGTACTCTCCCTCGCCACCAACGTCGTCGAGTGTCATTTTCTCCGAATGTCCGGTCAGTTCATCAAAATCCGTCCCGTCAGCAAGAGCCGTCTCTTTTTTGACCCGGTAGTTTCCGCCATCCGTCTGGTAGAGGTCGTCCGGGTGGAAGAAAAACCAGTCCTCGCGGTCGAAGCGGACCCCAACCCGCGGCTTCGCCCCAAAGTTACGAGAGAAGTAGACGAGCGCGTAGATCTCTTCGCCGTCGAGATAAATCGGATCACCGGCCGAAGATTTCGCCTCGATGGCGTAGAAGTCGTCGCCGTCACCCGCAAGAACGTCAGGCAACTCTCGAGTTGTCGCGCTTCCGCTCGCAGGCGCTCTCATCACTGCAAAGCCAGCATCGTCGAGCAAGTTCACGAGTTCGCGCTCTCGGCGGTCGCCCTTGGCGTTCGACATTAGTTGTACTGCCGGTGGCATGTGTATAAAAACCCGGCTATTGTGCCGCGGGGATGCACGACGGCCGTCGTTTTTATGGTCGACAATGCCTGTGTGTGAAACATGTGGTTCGATGAAGGGGCCGTCGAGGTCGTCATCGAAATAACCCCCACGTGGGTTGCCATCACACTGTTGTTTATCGGGTATCTGGGTAGCATCTACGTTATTGCTCCGGGTGTCGCGCTCGCGTATTTCAAAGGGAGTTCCTGGAAAACTGCGACCTGGCCCGGCATCCTCATCGGAGCGTACGGCCTGTTCGTCACACTCAAGGCCGCATTCTTTATCGAGCGTCCCGAAGGACCCGCGCCGCCCTTTTCAGCCGACATACTGCCGTTCGTTCTCAGACCGCTCTTCGACCTCGCCGTGCAGTTCGAGACGGGGACGTTCCCGAGCGGTCACGCGCTGGCAGCGACTGTCTTCTGGGGGCTCGTCGTCCTTGACCTCAATACTGGGCGACTCTGGCAACGATTGGTCGTGGCTACAGTCGTCGTTACACTGGTCGGATTTTCCCGCATCGTGCTGGGCCTGCACTACGTCATCGACATAGTCGGCGGAATCGTCCTCGGACTCGTACTCCTCGCGGTAATGGTCGTTGTCCGTCGACGAACAACCAGACCAGCCAACACCACGCTTGCTGTCGCCCTCGTCCCCGTCCTCGCGGGATTCCCGGCAGAGACGCCCCTGGAAGCAGGTCCATTGCTTGCCGTGCTCGTCGGTGTGTACCTCCTCAACCAGTACACGGACGTCGTTGCACACGAACGTCTCTCGAACCCGGGCGCAGCAGAACAGCCCAGGGAAGGGCCGTCGCGTCCTGAGCCCGACATCGACTAGCTCATCTCACGAGTCAGTCACTGAGACGGGCCTCGGCTTCGATCTCCACCAGCATCTCGTCTTCGATGAGTCCGTCGACTTGCACCATCGTCGCCGCCGGACGAGCGGACGAGAACGCTTCGCCGTGGGCGCGGCCGATTTCCTCCCAGTCGTCGATATCGACCACGTACATCCGTGTTCGAATCACGTCGTCGAGAGTCCCACCGACCGCCTCCAACGCATCGTGAATGTTCGATACGGTCTGTTTTGCCTGCTCGTAGGGGTCATCTCCTCCGACGACGTTTCCATCCTCGTCAGTAGCTGTCGTTCCCGAGACGTGAACTTCGTTACCGACACGGATTGCACGTGAGTAGCTGACAGCATCCTCCCACTCCGTGCCTGAACTGACTCGTTGTCGCTCCATGCCAGCAGATGGGCCAGTGCTGGTAAAAAGGTGGCCGCTGCCGACACTCTCGCCATCCCCCAACGTTACTGCTCGGAGTTCTCGGCACCGCATCGGCGGGTGAGTCCATACGCCACGGCCCCCAGCCCCGCCACAGCACCCGCGATACCGAATCCTGCTCCGACCTCGTCTGCGGCCCCATCACCATCTGCAGGGGTTGGTGACTCCGTCGGAGTCGGCGTCGGGTTGCCCTCTGGCGTCGGTGTCGGTTCCGGAGTGGGAGTTGGCGTCGGTTCCGGGGTCGGGGTAGGTGTTTCCTCAGGACCCTCGGTCAAATTGACGGGGTCTGTCTGCTCACCGGCTCCATCGGGGAACACGTAGAGTGCGTCGTTCGTCTCGTTCGGTACGTCGAACCTCCGGCCGAGATTGGCGCTGCTTCCGACGAACGTCTCACCGGGAATTGCACTCTGTGCGGTCCAGAAGCTCGCTTCATAGGGGTCTCGCCACCAGACAATCTGTTCGGGATTCTCTGGGTCACTGATGTTGTGTATCATGACCCCACCGTAGTACCACGAACTGAACAACCGGTCGCCGACGATGTCGCAGTTGTGAGCCGTCGTGAACCACCCCTCCTGTGTGTTGTCGTAGGACTCGGGTGCCTCTATGTAAGCGAGATGTTCAGGGCCATCTTTGTCAGTGATATCCCAGAGCTCCACGCCACTGGGGCCCCCAATCGTTTCCTCAGGGTTTTCGGGATCTGAGGTCGCCCACGTTTCCTTCCCGACGAGGAGGATGCTCGCGTCCTCGTTGACCTGCGCGTAGTGTGCGTTTCCGGGTGGAATGCGTGCGTTTCGCTGTGCTTCTTCGGTGGAGAATTCCTGCAGTTCCTCCAGCGTGTAATCGCCGACGCGTGAGCGAACATCGGGTGCCGACGGGTCACTCACGTCGACTATCCAGGTTCCGGCGTTCCAGTACGGCAGATACGCAATCTCGTCCTGTACGTAGACATCGTGGATGATGCGACCCGGAAGCGGTGTCTCTCCCCACCCCGGTTCGTAATCGACGATGGACCACCGACCAACTTCTTCAGGTTCGTCGTCCGTGACGTCGACCATGACAAGGGGGTTGGTGCCGAGGCCACTGCCCGTCAAGTAGACGATTCCGTCGTCGAAGTAGCTGTTGTGGATAAAGTGGTCCGTCTCGTGCCAGGCGACTTGATCGGGGTCGGACGGGTCGCTGATGTCAAAGAGTGCGAGTCCCTGTGCCGACCCCGGCGCACGCTGTGCGGGGCCAACGACTGCCAGCCTATCCTCCCACGGCCAGACGTCCCAGATGAGCGTAATATCCTGGTCAGATTCGGTGTCGATATCTCGTCGTTCGGCGAGCACTGTCGGCTCCTCGGGGTCGGAGATATCGACCGAAGCGAACCCATCGCCTGCGGCAACGTACGCCACTTCCCCGTCATGATGAACTGCTGCATCACGTGCCCCGGGAACATCTGCCTTTCCGAGCGGTTCGTACCCATTCTGGAGGGTGGAAAGACCTGCGACACCACCGTCTCCAGGGGTTTTACCGGCTGCACTGACAGTTCCAAGAAGCGAGAGACCGACACCCCCACCAACTGCGCCGAGAAATCGACGACGGTTCATGTTCAGGTATTACGAGTGTATCAAAAATAAGTGATAGGGCCTGTCTCATTGTTCGAAACAACAGGATATCTGTAGCCGTTCCATAGTCCAGCGGGCGTCGTACTGCAGCAGGACAACTTTCGATTCACGTTAGCTGTTCGAAACCTGCTCAAACCCAGTGATTTCGAAGCGTGCGCCGCCTGCTGTCCCTTCCGAGACACGTATGTTCCAGTCGTGAGCGTCCACTATCTGCTCGACGATAGCGAGTCCGAAGCCAGTGCCGTCTTCGGACGTTGTGTGTCCGGTCTCGAACACTGATTCGCGTTCCTCCGGTGGAATTCCGCTTCCGTTATCCTCGACGAAAATCATCCCGTTCTCGGCACCAACCCGGACAGTGACGTCCGAACCACCGTGTTCGATTGCGTTTCGAAACAGGTTCTCGAACAGCTGTCTAACCCGAGACGGGTCGCCATAGAACTGAACGTCGGATGAACATTCGAGCGCCGCGTCGTCTCGGTCTATCATCTGCCAGCAGTTGGTGGTGATGTCCGACAGTCGAATTGGCTTCGTATCAGTCACCATCTTCCCCTGTTTTGCGAGCTGAAGCGTCTCCCGAATCAGCGTCTCCATCCGGTCGAGTGCGTCAGCAACGTGTTCGACCGAGGGGCTTTCGTAGTCGTCTCTGATGATTTCGAGGTGTCCCATGGCGACGTTCAATGGATTTCGCAAGTCATGTGAGACGATACTTGCGAACTCCTCGAGGCGCTCGTTCTGTCGCCGGAGTTCGCGCTCGCTCTCCTTTCGGTCGGTGATGTCGTGAAAGACGAGAACGACACCCGAAAACTCCTCCTCGGAAGGTAACAAAGACGTGTGAACTTCGAGTTCGCGAGTGACTTCAGACTGTGTTGTGACTGTAACCTCCACAGCTTTCTTTCGCACCTCGGAGGTCGACCACAGTTCGTCGACGACGTGTTCTGCAAGCGCTGTTTCGTTCTCTGTAATCACTCCATCTGTCTGTAACTTGATGAACGGCTCACCGACGAGGTCGTCAACACTGTACCCCAGTATTTCGGCACCCGGTTCGTTGATGTTGCCGATATGCCAGTCTTCCTCGACAGTCAGGACACCCATGGGAATCGTCTGAACGATTGTCTCGTATCGTTCTAGCTCGCGTTCGCGGTGCTTTCGTTCTGTAATGTCCGAGTACACTGCGAACCCGTCAATTTCGCCGGCCGCACTCACCGGAATCGACCGGAGGTTGAAAATCCGTGGACCGTCCGCAGCGAGACGGCGAACGACGCGGTCGACCATGTCGCCCGAGTCTACCTGATCGTCGATTTGTTCTGATTCTGTCTGGACATCGTCCGGCACGATTAGCTCGTTAACGGACGTATCACGGATCTCTTCATCGGAGTGGCCGAAAACGCTCTCGAATGCGTCGTTCACAGCTTTGAACACCGCCACGCCGTCGTGGAGTCCGTACGCTACTGTCGGCTCGGGAAAGTTCGAAAACAGGTCCAAGAACCGCTCGCGCTCGTGTTCGAGCTCTGTCGTCTCTGTACCGTAACGCTCTGGGGGCCTTTTTTCGCTCTCAATCAGGTTTTCAATACGGCTCCCGAGTACCCTTTCGACACCGGGAACGTTCGGTAGGTAGTCGGTGTTCTCTGCCGCGAACACGTCGCGTGCGACGTCGGGCGACTCGCTTTCTGAAAAGAGAACGAACGGAATCGAGTGTCCGTTATCACGTACGTGTTCGAGAAAAGAGACACCATCTCCGTCACCGAGTTCGAACGCGGAGACAATACAGTCAACCGAGCCGTCGTGGAGCTGTTTCAACGCTTTTGTGGTGGTCGCCGCTGTCGAGACGGACGGCTTCAGCGACGTGCCTTCAAGCGTGACCTTCGTGTCCGATCTCCGACAGTCATCAGCATCCACGAGCAATAGCCGGACGGCTCGCTCCATTGACCGCAATTCTACTGCACGCTCATTTAATGTTTCGGGGATTTTCCCAAACAGAAAGCGCCCGTTGCATATCGAATACAGCAGTATAGATGGAGTGGACTCCCTACTCAGACCAGTAGAACCACGGTGCAAGAAGCATGTACGCGAGGGCTGCAATCAAGAGGGCGCGTGGAAACGCGCGATTGAACGCGGTCGGTGCGACTATCGCACCCACCTGGACAACACCCATGACCAGTGCGTCCCGGGCGGCGAGTTTCGGGTACGGGACCGGTACGACCATCAACACCGAGAGAACGACGGCAGCCACGAGCAAAACCGGGACTGACACCAGTCCACTCAGATACGCCGCGGCGAGAATGGATGCTCCGAGGGTGTTCTGGATGCCGGGCCGGTTCTCGTCTTCGTCGACGTACACCGTATAGAGTGCAGTTCTGACCAGTGAGAAGACGACGAACACGGAAGCGGCACCGACGGCGACGGCGAACAGCTCCGGCTCCTCAGTCAATGACCCCCACTCGTCTTGTGCGACGACAAAGACGAACAGCCCAGTCGCGGTACCGAAAGACACGATGTCGGCCATCGAATCCAGGTACGGGCCGACGGGCGTTCCGCCTCGCCAGCGGGCGATGATGCCGTCCAGACCGTCTGCGACCGCAGCAAGCAAGATGAGTTGTGCGACGAGCACCGGCCGTCCGACGACGGCAGCGGCCATCGCTACGACGCCGACGGTTGCATTCAACAGCGTCATCACGTCAGCGACACCGAGTCGGTCGAGAACCCGAAGCGACATACACGACTCGTTGTGAAGGGGACACAAATAGATGCGGATTCGAACCGAGCGAGACAGTTAGGCTGGAACGCAGCGCCAGTACCCGTCGCGTTTCTGAATGAGATACGACAGCTCTTCGAGTCGCCTCTCTGTCTCGGCCACCGGGTCACCGTCCAGCCCTTCCTCGTGTGTTTCGATATACACCGTCGGTCCCACCTCAGTGAGCGTCTCTCTCCCGCCGGCCAGAACGCGAGGAGCCGCCCCTTCCACGTCGAGTTTGATTACGTCGGGAGGCGGTTCTGACTCTGCAACGGCGTCGAGTGTCTGGACTGGGACTCTTACGGATTCGGCGACGGTCGCCCCCCATCTGGTCGCACTCTCGCGGTCGAACCCGGAAAGTTCGGGGTACGTCGAGAGATAGAACGGCGCCTCACTTCGGCGTTCTCCGAGGGCCAGCTGTCTGATAGCTATCTGTTCAGCCAGTCCGTTCAGGGCAACGTTCACAGAGAGGTGGTCGGCCGTTCGTGGTGCTGGCTCGAACGCGATTATCTGCCTACCGGGCCAGTCAGTAGCGAGCGTCAGCGCGTAGATTCCGACGTTCGCGCCGATATCGTAAATCACGTCGGCCTCGTCACACTCGCTGTCCATCTCGGCGAGCATAGCATCGTCCCCGTGACGGTTGAGAAGTTCGTAACATCGCACTGTCCCCGCTGGCGTCCGGTTTGTTCTCGGAAGCAGTCGATACCGGTAGTTGAGGGCGACGAGGCGGAAGTACCAGCGAAAACCGAGCGAACGTATCCGTGAGATCACGCTGTCACACCTGACGTCGTGCTGCACTGTCAGTCTACCGGGAGATGTCTCAGTCCCGGCCAAGGCGCCCTCAGACGGGCGAGTGCGGTTCGGTCCGGGAGGCGAAAAGCTAACGAAACAGCGGTGTCATCTGAGTTCATGGTTACAGTCCTCTCCGAATCGGACGTTCGTGACGTGCTCGAGCTCGATGAGCTCCTGGGAGTGGTGGAGGAGGCTCTTCGAAAGCAAACAGCAGGAGCGGTCGAACGACCGGAGCGTCCGCATTTTCCTGTCGGAGCGGGCATCGACAGCGAAAAGCCACACGGGACGGGGCTCGCGATGCCAGCGTACGTTCACGGCGACCCCTACTTTGCAACGAAGCTCGTCAGCGTCAACGAAGGGAACGTCGAGCGTGGGCTTTCGACGATTCACGCCCAGATAGCGCTGACCGACGCCCGCACCGGCGTTCCCGAGGCGTACATGGGCGGGACAACCATCACCAACGCACGGACGGGCTGTATCGGCGGACTGGCTGTTCGTGAGCTGGCACCAGCGGCAACGACAGTCGGCGTGCTCGGTGCAGGCGCGCAGGCACGGTGGCAGACCCGTGCGATAGCTACCGTGGCAGAACTCGAAGACGTTCGTGTGTTCTCCCCGAGCGACTCCCGGGCGGCGTGTGCCTCAGACCTCAGCGACGAGGGAATTCCGGCGAGAGCGGTTTCGTCTCCACGCGAGGCTGTCGAAGACGCTGACGTCGTCGTCACTGCGACCACCAGCACGGAACCGGTGTTCCCGGCCGACACACTCGCCGACGGAGCACTCGTGGTCGCAATCGGGGCGTACACCCCGGAGATGCAAGAGCTCGAAGCGTCGGTTCTCGACGAGGCAGAGCGTGTGTTTGCCGACGTTCCCGAGGAGGCTGCAGAGACCGGCGACCTGCGAGCGAGTTCGCTCTCTGTTAGCGATCTTGTTTCGCTGGGTGAACTGTTCGAGGGAGGCTACCAGCGTGAGCAGGAAGATAGCACGCTCGTAGTCGAGAGTGTCGGCTCTGCTGTCCTTGACGCTGCAGCGGCACAGGAGGTCTATCGACACGCGGATGGCATCGGAACTATGGTTTCGCTGGAGTAAGGACGGCAAAAGAGTGCCATAGCCGGTCAGACAACGTTCTTCTCGACGATTTCGTCGCCGGTCTCGAACCGGTCGCGTCGCAGCATCGAGATGTCGACCAGTTCCGCACTCCCCTCGTTGACGATTTCAGCAACTATCTGCCCCGTCGCTGGCGCGTGCTGGAACCCGTGGCCAGAAAATCCGCCCGCGACGACGAATCCAGGAACGACTTCCTCGATAATCGGGTGGTTGTCGGGAGTGACAGCGTACAGTCCCGCCCAGCCGCGTTTGATTCGCGTCTCTGGACCGAAGTACTCCGTCCACTCGGCGGCGTGCTCGACCGCTGTGACGGCCCAGTCGAGCTCCATCGAATCGTCGTAGTGGTCGGGGTCCTCGTCCGGGTCTGACTCCGCAAAGTGACCGCCAACTAGCGCGTCACCGTCTCGCTCGGGTCGGAAGTACGACCCCCTATCGAGGTCGATAGTGAGCGGGTCGTCTTCAGGGACCGGGCGGGAGGGCTGGACAACCGCAATCTGTCTGCGGCGGGGGAAGATTGGCAGGTCGACCCCTGCCATCGCCCCTACTCGTCTCGCTGCCGCACCGCCCGCGTTGACAACGTACTCGGCTTCGTGAGTGTCGCCGTCCGTCTCGACACCGGTGACTTCACCGCCCTCGATAAGCACGTCAGTGACTTCCACCCCAGTCTGGATGTCGACACCGCGCTCGCGAGCCGCGTTCGCGTAGCCTTGCACAGCGAGATTCGGGTCGGCAAACCCGTCGTCGGGGTTGTACGTCGCACCAACGAACAGCTCTGGTCGCAGTCCTGGACAGTGTTCGACGGCCTCGTCAGGGTCGAGATACTCGCTCGACGCGCCGAGGTTACGCTGCATCTCGACCGTTCGCTCAAACGTTTCTGCACTCTCCTGAGTTCTGGCGAGAAAGAGATAGCCCGTCTTCCGGTAGGCGATATCGACGCCGAACGTAGATTCGAACGTGTCCCAGACTCGCTTGCTTTTGAGCGAGAGTTCGACGTTGACTGGCGTCTGGAACTGCGCGCGGATCCCGCCAGCAGCGCGTGACGTACTCGCCATTCCAAGCGAACTCTTCTCGAAAAGTGTGACATCGGCTCCACGCCCAGCCAGGTAGTAGGCCGCGGAGACTCCGACAATTCCGCCGCCGACGACGATAACGTTCATACCGTACCCTGTGCTGGCCGGAAAGTAAATACTCCGGGAAGTCTGACTACTCGTTTCATGCCCTGTGATAACATATAGCGAATGTTATTTATTGGCTGGAGGACAACCTCTCAGTACGGGAAGGCCAGCGCTCAGGGAGGGTAGATAATATGCCTAGCAGTGCATCCAGCAGTTTCGATACGCTTCGACTGGAGGGGCTGTTCGTAGCCCTCGGCCTCGTTCTCCTGTTGGGGGGTGTACTCGTCGGATTCACCGGACTGACCGATACGTACAAACACGAGGTTCGAGAGGTGAGCGAGAGCGACCAGGAACTCCCGTCTGGAGAGCATGTCCTCTCGAGCAAAGACCTCACGCTGACAGAGCAGGCAGTCTTGCTGGAAGCAATTACCTCCGAATCGCCTGCCTGGACAACCAGTCCCGTCGGACTGGAGTTCAGTTACCCAGAATCGCCAGATAGTACGACGTATACGATAGAACTCGACGGGACCCTCTACGTGCTGGAAACGTCAACAGACGAACGCCCGACGATGATGGTTGCGTCTGGTGTGCGCGTGAGTCTGGTGTTCTCCGGCTTGCTCCTGCTGGCTGCCGGAGCGGTGCCGATTTTTCACGTCGCACTCGGCACGGGCGAGCCGTTCTCACCTCCCCTGGACTCACTTTTCCAAACGTGGATCCCCACCTGGGCGCTTATGATGCTTGCACCGTCCGCAGCACTCGTCCTGGTTTCCCCGATCCTCTTCGAAACGCTTGTTTCGGTGCCGTTGAACCTCTTTCTCGCACCCTTCTCGCTTACAACAGCACTCTGTACAGCAGTAACGATGCTGGCGTTACGCCCTGTATCCCTGCCTGATGCGTTCGTTCTCGCTTCCGCGGTGAACGTGCCGGTTGTGTGGACTCTTACTGTTGCACTCGTCGTCGCACCGACCTCAGGCGAGAGCCAGGCCATACTTACGCTGTTACTCGGGCTGGCATCGCTCTCCGTCCTCGTCGGGCAGGTGCTGGGCTGGTACACGCTTCGCTGGCTGGAAGTGCGCCGACGGAGGCCACCGCACAGCCCCACGTACTGGCAGATTTGACTGAATGCTCACGGATGGGATAACAACTAAATCACCGCCACTCCCAGTATTTGGGAACGAACATGACACTTCTCGA
>LKMJ01006001.1_pt1 | contig 11478 bp, 19 predicted proteins | sample 643391 | NCBI WGS metagenome assembly LKMJ01 (sample SAMN04112250, study PRJNA286221) | soda lake metagenome | biome: soda lake; feature: Kulunda Steppe; material: water; isolation source: sample PL-Br10 brine of Picturesque Lake | place: Russia: Kulunda steppe | collected 2010-07
ACACACTCACGCACACACACACACACACACACACACACACACACACACACACACACACACACACACAGAGAGAGAGAGAGAGAGAGAGAGAGAGAGAGAGAGAGAGAGAGTGAGAGAGAGAGAGCCCTTTGCTGGCGGGTATTGCAAGGATAGAAATGAAAGGAAAGAACAAATTAAATCTGTTAGCACCTTGATCTTCTTGATGATTGAGGGGTCGATGTTGTCCTTGTCATACGCCCGCAGGGAGGTAAGGAAATCATCCTCCATGAGCATGCGCTTGCTGGCCTCCCAGTAGTCATCCACCATGCGCCCAGACTGTGCATCCTTCATGCGCACCTTCAAGAGACAAGACAGCCGCACAGCATGTGCAAAAGCCATGTCCATGCTCACAGCGCTCAGCAATAAGTAAGTGCACGGACGCCAGCATGTCTGCTTGTGCTCTGATTACCATGCAAGTGCTATCGCATCCAGATACTCATTTGTGCACCAAGTCCAAGCAGGCGACAATACAAATCGGTGTGTGCAGCTGTATCTGAGACCTTGCAGAAGGCATATTGCAAGCGCTGGCGCAGCCATGGCAAAGCAGGGCCTGGCTGTCCCTGTCTTGTGGACTGGAAAAAGTTGGTGATGTGCGCACACACCGGCCGCTGCTCCTTCATGATGCACACAGCCTCCAGCACCAGCTTCACGCCCGCAGGAGGGCTCTTCATGCCCTTGACCTCTGTGATGTCGTTTTTGGTCAGCGTGTTCAAGGCCTGAAGAAGCAAGGCTAGCATGCTGGTAAGTGGAGGGTGCGGCATGGAGGACCCGTGGGCGGGTTCGGAAATCCACGTGCCAGATCAAACCAGGCCAACAGACACAGAAATCGCTCTGCTGCGTGAGCAAAACCAGCAATGGTGGTTTGCATGATCCAAAGAGCGGGATCACTGTGCCTGTGATCATTCTGCGATCCTACAATTGCAGCAGGTGATATAAGCAGGTCCTTCCTTGGTATTTCCAGGAGAACCAAGCCATTTCTGCCTGCAAAACATTGTTTGCAAAACTTTCAGTGCAGGCAAGAATTTGGAATGCCTTGCCTTTGATTGGCACCCTGCTTACCTTTTGAGCAGCCTCCAGCATTGGCATGGCCTCGGCCAGGTCAGCTTCACACTCATCTTTGATAGCTTTGACCTGCACACATTCACACACAGAGCAATTATGACACAAGCTGGGATACACACACGGTGCAGAAAGAACCAGCAATTGGTGGTGCTGAAAAGCACCTTTGGTCCAGTATAATATATACTGGAGGTCTGAGGATCTTGGCCAGGTCTGGTGATTATGACAGACAGGAAGTCTACGTATCGTTACACACGGGCACACCTCATATACACTAGCAGTAATAGTACCTCTCCCAAAGGGTTTACCTAGTTCGTAGATGCTGCAATTGGGACAGCATGGTATGCAATCTATTGGAGGTATTCCTAATGAGTATAATTGGACATGGTTGTGAGTTGCGATGCGGAAAATTTTTGGCACATATGACAGAGCCCCACCTTTGCAGCCTCAGCGCTGGCTGCTGCCTCCTCCTTACTGACAACCTGCTTGACTTTGTCAGCCTCTGCACTCTCATGAGTGATGATTTCCATGGCTGCGCTCGTTTCCTTGGACGCCACCTTAAAACATCCAAGGATTCAAAAGGTCGATATTGGCACTGCAACCCTGGACCACGCTGTTGCCATGACATGTAAACAAAGGCGCTGATCAACATCCAAAACCAATGCAGCAAAAAACTGCTCTAGACTCTAGATTCTAGCACAAATATGCATGTGATCAAGCAGGGGAAGCTAGACAAAAGTGTGGAGAGTGTGGCATATTCTCAAAATATGTTCCCAAAGAAATGGTACGCACCTCAAGTTGCGGCTGCAGGGCAATGAGCTCTTCCTTCATGCCACTAACACTCTCCTCAGTTGTCTGTAGCTTCTCCAGGCCTATTTCGTACCGCCGTTTGGCTAAAAGCACCTCGTCCTGCATAGTTGCATGGCTCAGCAGCTTGAGAAGTAAGGGGGAGTTGCAGCTCAAGGCAGCAATAGTGTGCCAACTCACAGGAAGGACACTCAAACAATCAAAAGAACACAGGCTGCAAGGGTCCTGCCATACCTGACGCCGGCCCAGGAGAGACTTGTAGCTGCCCAGGAGCTCCAGGTATGAGGTGGGAGTGACGTAGTAGTGGCGGCGCTGCTCTGCCAAGAAGCGCTCGCTCAGCTTGTGCACAGAGTTGTGGAACATCACACAGATGTCTGGCAAGGCATCGCCCGCGGCACTGCAGGAATGAGGATATCAATATCAAAGAGAATGCCAGGAAGATTAAAATCTGCATTTATCATTGAAGCACTCACCATCACAGCTCTTTATTTCTCCAGAGTAAAAGCCATGCAAACATGTCTTAAACACAATTCATGTTGTGCAAGCTCAGCAGAAGAAAGCACAGGTCTATCAACCAAGGGATGTTGTTACACAGTGCGCTGTCAAAGCTTTTGAGGGAGTGGCTTACCTGCCGCCATCACCATCATGCCCACTGCTCAGGTGGCTTAAGAAAGAGGATGCCACTGTGTGGAGCGCATCTGCCGGCCAGCGAGTGAACCTGGCCACCACACATGGACACCAGAGCAAGTGTGGACAAGAAAGCATAGGATCATTTAAACATGCCAGTCAAAAATGGGTGATGCGCAAATCAGAAAATAATAGCCACAGAAGGTCACAAGTGGACAGGCAGCTCTGGGTACAACATAGGTTATTGGCTCATGAAGTGACTAATGAGACAGGCCAAGTCCACAGTCATCACAAACACCATTAAAACCAGAGATTAAGTGCGCATCCTCTTAGAAGAAGAGTTTATTACTGACTATTAGTACTTCTTGCAAACGTTCACTCACCAATCAATCGTTGTACAATTGACCAAGGAAGGGAATTTGCGTAAACGCTCCCTGAAGCTGCTGCTTACAGGAGAGAAGCTGAGCACAATATGCATGTTGCGGCGAACTTCCTGCAAACAAAGCAGGCAACATTTATTTTTTTCTCATAGCAGATAAATAAAGAAAGCATGTGGCACAGATAATCATATGAATTTAGGAGAAATCAGAGCTTTGACTGTCCGTTTATGCTGCTGGCCAGCACGATGTGCTTTATTGTCAAGTATGCCAGCGCAAAATGCTGCATAAGCATGTGTCTTGTACTTTGCCTAAGGCAATTGGTGCAGGCGGTTATGTGTGTTCCAAGGTATACAAAGCAAGCTTGCACAAGGCATCTCAGGGCCAGTCAGTCGGTCTGCCCCTGCGCGCAGGCGCGCCTCCCAGTTGCGCTTGCACGCCCCACATGGCGTGCAATAAGCACCCAAAAGAGCAATGGTGTGCGGAGGAGGGGGCAGTGTAGCGGCGCTGGTGGTTGAAGGCGTGGTTAAAGGGCTGTGTGCGAATGCAAGCACGCGCAGGAGTCCGACAACGCGCCGTACTTGCATCTTGGGCAAGGGATACGCGCTCCTTTCTCTTCTCCCTCCCCGTAACAGGGCATCGGTACAAACTACGTGCATGCCTAGATCATGTTGATGCAATTAAATATTGGAGCGTCATGCAGGCAAAGCATATGCTTACTATATGTCCAAGTTTAGCTTTTTGGCAGGCACATCAGTGTTACCCGAGTCAATAGCCCAGCAAGAAGCGCAGTCAGGCACATCTGTGAGCAATCTTACCTGGACAAAGAAGTTGTAGAGGGAATCTTTCGTCCCGTCCATGCCCGCTTGCTTTGCACGCGGCCGGATATTCTCGAAAATGGTGGACAGGTCGCTGTTCTGCATTTTGACAAAAAAAGGCGAGAAACAGTAAGAAATGACCGAGTTGCCTGAACTTCATAACATGGCAGAAACAGAGGGTGGCTTACTGGCAGAGGAGTATACGAGCGCTTGCTTGGAGAAGGGCACATACAACCAGGTTGTAAAGCAACCAGGGTCCACAGCGAAATACTTGTCCATCCCTTACCTGCATGAGGTTGGGAACCTCGTAGGTGTTGAGAAGGTTCGAAATGTCCTCTACAAAGCCCTCTTGTACAATTTGTGTGTCGGCAAACAAGAATACCACCTGCAGCCAGAAGGCACAACCCTTGGAGATGTGACAACAGCCAAAAATCCAGCAAGTGTGAGCAGGGCCAAAGGATGTTTGATATCATGCTTCCTATGCATAAAACCCCAAATAAGAAAGGTTGCTTCCCTTGGCATGTGAGAGTACGAGCGTGCAGCAAAGTGCACATGACATGCTCTTGAGATTCATCACCTTTTGGTTGGCCTCCCCAGCCATCTTCAGGACCTTCTTAATATCCTCATGCCATTCAAATTTGCCATAAGCCTTGGAGATCTCAATTTGAAACACTTCAAACTCCTAAGGAACATAATGACAAAGATCGCACGTGAGTTGGGTGTGCAAACAAGGAAGGATGGCAGGGCAGCACCGTGGCGCACTAAGTGACTTCCACTCATGTAGAGTATGTGTGTCAAACACCATGCAAATAAGCCAAGGCTCAGGCTCTGAACATGCTTGGAAGCACGACCAAAATTGCGATCAAGACACCAGACTCTCTGCAAACGTCAATCACATGCACACCTCCATGTACGCAGCAAGACGGGTAAGTGACTGCCGACCGGCACCTCCCATGCCAACCAGTAGGGCATTTCCCCCTGGGAGCTGGATGATGCGTGCAATACGCGCCACGTGCTCGAGCGCAAACTGCAAGCGTGGAATTGAATATTGGGTTGAACAGACAGGCAAGGAGGAGCTAAAAGCATTAAAGAAAACATTGCCGTGCCTTCTTTCACCCATGCACCCAGAAATAAGTTGTGCTTCAATCCACGGAGTGCACGATTTCAAAATAAAAGGGAGGAAAAAACACGCGCCCAGCCAGGCACTTCCACCTGTAGATTTCATAATTTTTAAAGTGTACGGCGGAGCACACACCTGAAATACAACAAGGTGCATGGGCTTCTTGCTTGTGGCATTGAAGTCCGACAAATACTCAGTCACCACAGCAGCCATGGCTGACTGGTCCTTGATCTGGCCGTACACCTGTGGCACATTGAACAAGGTTTGTGCATATGGGCAGCAAAGCATTTAACTTGACGCAAGGCTCCACCTCAAACATGGACGGTAACAGGAAAGTAGCTTGATCGTGGCTGTCATTTCTGTGACGATGACAGCATCATGGATTGCGCACCTTGTTTTCTGCACCCTGCACCATAAAGTCACCAAACATGAGCCCCCGCAGCGCGTTCAGCATGTTGCCCTCGTCCAGATGGTCTTGGTCAAAAACGCGCTCAGGCTGTGAGCACAGGTGAGGATGCACAGTGATCAGGACAATCATGCCGGAAAAAGACAATGCAACCATGCACCTGAGCTGGTGAGTGGCAGTGGAAAAATGATCTGTGATGGCAGCGAGGCCACCGGCCTGAGCGGTACTGATGCAAGGCCACAGAAGACAAATAAGAGGGACATTTTTAGCCTCTTTGCTACTGCTTGCAGTCATGGTTGTGGCCAGTTCATCAAGGCGTGCGCCACGCTCCCCACCTTCTCCTTGAAGTGCAGCTTGATGATCTCAGAAAGGTGCTGGCCCACAAAGAGCCTGTCATGGTCGTCCACAAGTCGGTCATAGAACACACGCAGCACCTCGTGCGTCCAAAGCTTGATCATCTGCAATGCATCCTCCACATGTTCATTTGCCTTCGTGATGCCCTGCAGATCAATTTTAAATCCAACGTACGCTTGAGATTGGCTCCTATTAATCACCAATCACAGTTGCATCTGATAGAAAGTCAAACTTAAAAGCAGTGCAGGATGGATCAGGATGAGGAAATACCATCATAGGATGCAGAGAAGCTGCATGAGCGCCTCTCCAGACGCACCTGGAAGACCTTTGACACATCACGCAAGTTGAAAGTGTAGTGGCTCTTGGTGGGGGTTGGCAGCAGTTCCCGCTGCGCAAGCGTGTAAACCTGCAGCACACATTGATGTTCCAGAACATAACCAGATAAAAGACTACCAACATCTAAGCTCAACCTCACAAATGGGAATCTTGTTGGTGGCAAAAGGTTTGCTGGCTCAGGTGCAAATATGCAAAACATCGTAAGAGCTCCACAAAGACTTCTGCATCTCCACGACATTTTTATGCATCCCTATGTGTGCACAATTGGCAGTTTTAAGTTCTGGATAGGTCGGACACAAGAAGCACAAGCCATCCCTCCTGGGCATACGATGGATGTGACCAGCAGCGCAGTACCTCAATTGAGGCAGCCACAAGCGGGCGGGTGAGCTTGGCAATGGGCTGGGGGTAATTAAACTTGCGCATCCAGTGGTCAACAAGGGTGTTGAAGATGATGCTGCGTTGGTTAAGTAGGAAAGGAAACAAAGTGAAAAACAGCTGTGTGTTCCTGGCCTTTGGCAAGCTGTCATGCAAGCTGTAGGTGAGAGCCATGCCTCATTGATAAGAAAAGCAGAGCCTGTCATACAATCAACACCAGACACACAGGCCCACTCGAAATCATGATGCAGGAGTCCATGAGCACAGGAAAGACAGCCAATAAGCATAAGGTCATGATGTTTGTCGAATCCTAGATCCCTGGAAATTTTGAGAACAGCGCAACAGAGAGTACAAAGGAACAGCACCTGAGGTTGTCACTGTCAAACGAGGTGATGGACACAACGCTGTAGTGGCGCAGGTACCGATTGGTCACGGAGCTGCGGCCGCCACCAGGGGGACCCATGGCCGCTGCAAACTGCACATCCTGCATATGCAGTTTGGCATCGCAGGTCAAAACAATGTAATGAGCGTTTATCGCATAAAAGCAGCCCAGTGTGATGTGCAGAGAGGTGTAAGTTTGGTGACTTTTTAGCTTGCTTCAAGCAGCAAAGATTTTGAGCTAGTCTTTCTGCAGCGCCGCACAGGTCTTGCAATGACACAGACAGCTATTTCAAAGATTTTCATGTAAAAGGGCGCCAAACACGCAAAATGTTCTCGCCTGGAGCTTCCGGAAGGCCAGCTCCTTGTGGTCATACCACCCGCTGTGGTCCATGAACTGTCGCAGCAGCTCAATGGGCGGCTGTGCACCATACTCCTCCACCTGTTGCACAGCACAACAGGCATGCGTGGAAAGACACAACAGGGTTACACTTGTGAGGCTGGAACTGACTTGAGTGCACCTACTGTGACCTAGCACAAATTATGTTATCTTTTAACTCAAGGCGCAGCAGAGATAGGTATGGAAAGAAGGATGGGCCTGTGGCATCAGGCCCTGCGGTGCTACCTGATTCTTACCCCTCTTGTGTAGAAAGTTGACAATCTGCAACATCTATTACAGTTGGGCCGGCGGCTGTAAATATGCCGCAGTAAGGATAAAGCAGCAGCATGCACAAACAGCTTGGCATGCTGCACTGCCATTGTGACATTGAACCTAAAAGGCAACACGGGCAGCGCTGTGGAGCACCTGGGGCATGTTGAGGTCATCAACAAAAATGACCATCTGCTTGCCCTGGGGTGGCCCGTAAACCCCACGCTTGCGCTTGTCCATCTTTCCATCAATGATCTCCTGCGCGCACAAAATGGTTGACGCAGCAGCATTGGGTAATGTGAGCTGCACAGATAGGCAAGCTCAATTGAATACCTGATCTACAAACAAACGCAAAACAAGAAGTCAATCTTACTCACATCATGCTCTCTAGCTTCTTGTGTCAAAACTGCACCTGCCTGTGTCCACTCAGAGGCAATCAAAATGAAACAACACACCTGTGTCATGTTTGCGCTGGTTTGAGCACTGAATGTCATAAACATGGAGGACATGTGTGCGGGAAGCCCCTCCTGAAGCTGCTTCTTCACGTAAACCGTCTTACCCGTCCCTGCACAACACAGCAAGAGCACAGGCACATGCCTAGAAGGAAAAGAAGGAACAGGGAATACACACTCTTGTAGAAAGGAAACCACACACAGGAAACTATGACACGAGAAAGAAAATTAAATATAACAAAATCAAGCCATCACAAGAAGGCAGAGCCGAGCCTGACAGCGTAAAGGCCAACTTGCGATCTTCTATCTTCGGCACCTGTCAAGGAGGTTTAGACCTCAAAGGATGGTCAGCAGCATACACAGAAAGGGCACAAGCAGGCTCCACCCACTTCTGTACACCTGCTGACCAGCCCAAAAGATCTGGCCCAGAAGAGGCACCATACAAGCAATGCAGACTATAAACAAAGGTACATACATGAAGTGTACACAAACCTGTGGGGCCAACAAACAGTGCATGCATGTGGTGCTGCACCAGGCGGTCTAAGATGTAGGTGTACCTCACAGTGTCCACCTGAACAACAGAGAAGATAATATTGGGGGCAGAATCGTATGAGACGGAGTGTACTTGAAAATGCAGACAACAGAAGCATTGCTTAAGACACACTTATTTCTACACGGAGAAATAACCAAGCACATTTCATATTGTTGCCACAGGGTACAATCATCCCGAGGAGACATGAAGTGATGCTTGCTGTATCCTGTTGCCTGTAGAAAAGTATTGGATTCCTATGTACTGCGCTAGAGATAGACTGGACGCACCGTGGATACGATGATGTTGCTGTATTCCGCCTCGACCGGGATCTGCTTTGACTCAATGGTGTCCATCCATGGCACCCACTTGCCGCGTTCCTTGTCAAATACAAAGTCATAAACCTGCATGGACAACATAGACAAGAAGGGTCAAGGCGCCCCATTGTTTGGTCAAATAATGCTGGGCCTGAGTAGCATTCTTATAATGCTATGCAGCATCGTAGGCAAACAATGGTGCTGGATGAGTTGACATGCATTTTTAAGCGTAGATGCAGCAGGCAGCCATCCTGTTTGCTGAGACGTGAGGACAAGTGCAAACTCGGTACAGGCCTTAAACCAGATAATCTGCCCCAACGCATTAAACACAAGTAAATGTAGCCTTAGCTCATCTGAATCAGCTGGTTTGCATGACAATGTTAAAAACAAGCACCAACCAAACGTGCAAAAACAACACGCGGACACCCTCTCATCCATGCTGCGAGCGATGCGGCACAAGCAAACACACATGCATGCACGCAAGCAACACACACACACATACACACACATACACAAACATGCACACACGTGCTCGCACGCACGCACGCACGCACGCACGCACACACACTCTCACATGCATATAAAACTTATGCATTCACACATGCTTCTGAGCTTGCCAGGCAGGCCTGTATTCCTTCTCACCATTTTGCCTTCTGGGAATGGTGTGGAGAGCTTAAGGGGGGTGCCTGTGCACCAGAACTTCAGCTCTGCCGGTGGGTCGTTTGACAGCACTTGCCTGCACAGAAAGCAGGGTTGTGTGTGAAGGGCAGAGACTGCTAAGGAATGCTGGTGTTGAACAGGGCAGCCACACACATGAATGACAGCCCGAGTGTTACCACTCAACAATTGGAGGCAACCCCAATTGCCTAGAATTGTAGCATGTTTCAATGTGCACAGCGCAGGTGTGATGTGCACCCAAGGGCATCGACAGCAAGGACGGGGGAGCAGACAGTACCCTTAAACACGCATTAACAACTCATGCCATGTAAGCCCGGCATGAACCGCACCTCAGAGAGGCATCAAAGCGCTTGCGGCCATCATCATCTGTGTTTCCGCCCAGCGACCAAACCAGGGCAAACAAGAACTGACAGGTCAACCAGTTCAGCTGCTGCTCTTCTGTCAGCTCCCTGGAGGTGTTCACAGCCCAAAACAAAACACACAATTTGAGCACATTGTGCACCTACACGGCACAAACACAGATATTGAGACCAACCATTGCCGCTGCAGGCACAGGGCTGCTGCTGAAGCATCCTTTATCCTGTCCACGCCTACAAAGCATCCATCCACCATGTGGCAACCTACTTGATGCAAGCTGTGGAAAACAAAGGTTCTGAAACATACCACTTGCACATGCACATGCATTGCAGGAACAATTACCAAGACATTGGCAGTGTCTGTATGCTGCTGAAGCAAATTTAGGAACCGCTCAGTTTAGGTCACAGCGTTAACCATGCTTAAAGCAATACACACCCCAGCTGCCGCGCCTTACTTGTGTGCCAGTGGATCCTCGCCCTTGAAGTCATCCAGGTGTGCCTCAAGCAGCCGCATACAGCTGGACACCAGGTTGATGTCCTGCATGGGCAGCGGGCTGCGCACCTGCAAGACAGCAGTAGCAACAACTTTTGACAAACTTCCTTTCAAACGTGTCCGGTATCTTTCCAAGTAACAGTGCGCAAGTCAGAAGAGCTGAGTGCATTTAACCTGTCGAGAAAGTGGCTGTCACCAAGTTGGGTAAAACATAAAAAAAGATGGAAAGAGTTAGCACATTGAATCGCTCTTCAGATGACCAAATGAAAAATGCTGGCCACTAATTCATCTGCATATGCCCGCATGCACCAGCATGCATGTGCACGATTGCGCACATCAAGCAAATATCCCATACCTGCTTTAGAGCCACACGCAGCATTGGTGGCACCAGCCAGTCAAACAATTGAGTAATGTGGGCCTTGTGCGTGGCAGTGATGCCTGGAGAAGGCAGCGTGTTGAGCCAGGACAGCAGCACAGGCCTCCAGCCCAGAAGGGCTGGCTGAACGTACACCTGAACAGAGCAACAGGGTACGCATGCGCAAAGAGATGCTTGATCATCACAACTGCCGGCATTCCAGGTACTGGATTCCATGCAATCAAAAAGTTGGATGCAAGGAATCCTCTTGACATGAGAAGACCCGATGATCCACCCCAGGAATTGACTTGGTTGCAAAAGGCTACATCTAAGGGGGAGGGTGGTTGAAGGCGTCAGCATAAGCACACAGGGTCCAGTGAGAAAGTTATGCAATGGTTGTTCAAGACGGAGACAAGGGAAACAAATGCAATACACAGCTCTGGAGACCTGCGCAGTGTCTACTGCTTTCATTTGATCCCAAAAGCCTAATACCACCAAACAAACCATCAAATTGGCAACCAGTCTCGTACACTCGTCTTACTAGTTGGTTACAAACGATCCTGCTAGCACACAGAGAAGAATGACTTGTGCTTTCTACTTCAAATCATCATGAGGGCAACTCACCATGCCACAACGACTAACGGTGGCAGGCGAGGCAGCGGCCAGGTCCTGCACTTCAAAGATCATGTTCATCAGGCCTTGCATGGCAATGATCTCGCCTGCAGCAACACGGTACAAAAAAGGCAGGCATTCAAGAGCCACAGATCGAAAAGACTCAAATAACTCTGCCAGAAAAGTTTTACGAGTCGCATAGGAATCTTAAAAGATTAGTGCTCTTGCTAATTGTCCCAGGCCCGGTTGCATAAATCAAAATTTTCAAATTTTCAGGGGAAAATGGCTAAGTAGGAGACAAAATACTGTTTAAATACGGGTACAATTCGACATTGCAGGGG
>LKMJ01006002.1_pt1 | contig 11478 bp, 8 predicted proteins | sample 643391 | NCBI WGS metagenome assembly LKMJ01 (sample SAMN04112250, study PRJNA286221) | soda lake metagenome | biome: soda lake; feature: Kulunda Steppe; material: water; isolation source: sample PL-Br10 brine of Picturesque Lake | place: Russia: Kulunda steppe | collected 2010-07
CAAGTCACGGAGAGGACCATGGACTTCCAGAATGATCTCGCCGGGTTCGGCCGGGTGGCCATCGGCTGTGGGTCTGCAGACAATCGCCGGGTTGAGAATTTGAAAAACCAGGGGCACCAAAGGCTCCGCTCCGGCCAGGATCATTTTTTCCTTGGCAACAAAAACCGCCGATCCTGTTAAATCAGGAGGAAAAATGGCCGCTCCGGTGATATCACCCCGCCCTAGATCTTCGTCCAGGAAGGCCTGCAGGGTCCGGCGCAGGTCGGGTTTTGTGAACAAATCGTGGTTTTGGCTGTCTTTCATCATGTAATTCCATTCCCGGGCGAGCTCTGCTATTTGGCCGCCCTGCATAAATCTGTTAAACATGTAGCCGTAACACCCAGCGATAGATTGCAAAGTGTACCCCGTCGGCATCGCCACTGTTTCCAGGCTGACAAATTTTAATCTACCGCGATTATAATGATGCCGCCACCAAGAACAAGGAGAAAAAGCCATGTTTGAACCGGAAAAACCCGCCGCCAGAACGGTCAGACAGGACAAAGTGTTTTTCACCGCTTTTGCCTGTCTGGTAGTCGGCTTTCTTGGCGGCATTGCTTTTAGTATCTACAAGATGCCCGACGCCGCCCCCTCCTTTGCCACTGGTCATCAGCAGAACCTCAGCCCTGAACAGCAAAGGGTAATGGAAAGCCTGGAACAGGCGGTGGCGGATGATCCGGGAAATGTCCAGGCCTGGACCCAGCTGGGTCATCTCTATTTTGACACCGATCAATATGAACAGGCCATCCATGCCTATACCAGCTCCCTGGAGTTGGACCCGGAAAACGCCGACGTGGTGACTGATCTCGGCGTCATGTACCGCCGCAACGGCCAGCCGGAAAAGGCGATCAGCTCCTTTGAGCGGGCCATTGCCATCAATCCGGGGCACGAAACTGCCCGTTTCAACATGGGAGTGGTGCTGCTCCATGATTTTGAAGATCAAAAAGGAGCCATCAAGGTTTGGGAAGAACTGGTTGAGATCAACCCGGTGGCCTACGCCCCCAACGGTCGGCTGGTGGCTGAACTGCTGGCAGATTTGCGGGAATCTCCCGATGTTATGTAAATTTTTACAGGATTTTATTGACAATAACTGTTATAGTTTTTTGTTTTTTGATTACCTGTGGGATGAGCTGAACAGGAAAAATTCCCTTGTTAACCGGATGGTCTTAACAGACTGAGAGGAAAAGTATGGCGCGAAAAAAACGACGCTCGCCACGCATCGATATCAGTATACCGGTACGGATAATCATCCACAACAAGGGCACCAATCGAACCCTGGCGGAGACCACGGGGCGAATCAGCGACATATCCCGGCATGGTGTGCGACTTATTGTTACCCAGGCCAAAATTGAACGGTGGCATATTTTCTATTCTTTTCACGACAGCGACCAGCAGGTTATTTCCCTGGAAGTTCTACCACGGCATGATCAGGACCAACAGGAGGATGTTCCGGATTTCCAGCTTCCTGTAAAGCCGATCTGGTTTGACCGTCTGCTGTCCCAGCCGGACAAACCCTTTCAATTGGGGATGGCTTACCGCCGCGAACTTCCTCCCGAGCTCGTAGAATGGCTCAAAGGGTTGCAGGCCAAGCTTCACAGCCAACGGAAAACAAGCTGGTGGTCACGACTTTTCGGCGCTCGTTGGTAAATTTGTAACCAATCACAGGGTTTGTCCTGTAAGCGGTCACGGCCTAATCATTGATTTCCTGGTCCGTTTCCGGTGAAGGCAGGATTGGGCTAAGAATATTGAAAGGCAGCATAAGGGTGCTCTTAATCAACTTCAGCAACCCTTCCCCCACAGCATCCGGGGACATGACAATGAGCTGTGGATCACGGATATCACCTTTAACCGCGACGGGGATGGTTAACAAGGTAGCATCTTCACCGCCAATGATCCGGCCTATAAAGGGGATCCAGCTCACCAGGGTATCGATGGTCTTAAAAGGTGCCACAAGGACCACCATATTCGCCTCGTAGTCAGCCAGATCCAGACTGCCGCGGGCGATCAGGTTGAGGCCCACCCCACGTACCACCGCCTTTTCGATGGTCAATACATGATCCTCGATCAGTGCCTCAAACTCCAGTTCCCGATAAGCAAAACCTTCCTCATCCAGGCCGGCAATATCACCGGTGAAAATATCGGTGATATTAACCACACTCAAGATCCGGGACAGCAGCCCCATTCTTTTGATTCTGCCGCCCTCCGGCGAATTAATGCTGATCACACCTTTTTCCCAGTGCGCAAAATCGCCATGAAATTCTGCTTTTAACTGGCAGTCACCGGTGATGATGTCCTGTTCGATACCGAAGCACGACAACATCTTTTCAAAACGGGGAATCTCTTCGGTGGCCGGTGCAACGGCAAAAGAACTGGTTCCCAGGTCCGGGTTTAGATACCAGGTGCCGGTGATCTCCAGAAGGCAAAGCACGCCGGACTCGATATCAGCCACCAGGCCGGTGGCGGGCGACAGCGACAGGTTTCCGGTCAGCGGCTGCCAGCGCAGGGAAGGGGTCTCGTCTTCGGCCGGCAAGGGGCCGGAATCAAAATCTTCCAGGTGAAAATCAAGCCGGCCCGTTACCGGCCATTCCCGGGGCTCCGAGATGATCGCAAGGCGAGGATGGTGGCTTTTAAATTCATCATGCCAGGAAAGCAGGGTCTGCCAGCGCAGGTATGGGGCGGACAGATCAAGATCAAACTCAAGGCCGGTACTTAAGGTTTTGACTCCACCGGCCAACTCGAGCCGCTGGTCGGCGTCCAAACTGATATCCATTTGCCGCAGCTGCAACTGCTGTTCATGACCCTCCAGGCCCAGCTCGTTGACGGTTATCCGGCGTTGTTCGTCGACTTCCGGGGCCCATGACAATCCCCGGACGGCCAGCTGCCCGGCAAAATAAGGTGCCATCAGGTCCGGGTGAGGCGCGGCATCGGTGTTTGGGGGCAGATAAAGCGGAGTGGGTATCTTGAAACGGGCCTCGCCACGCCAGTCGCCCATCTCCAGATGTTGGTCAAAAAAAGCAAAAAAATCAGCCAGAACGCCCTGGTTCAATTCACCTTCAAAACTTCCGTGCACCGGGGTCAAACCATTTTCACTCAGGGCGGGATCCCGGTTCAACAAAACCGCCAGGCCTCGATAACCCCGATGCAGGCTCAAGTCAAAACGGGCCTGACGGTCATCGTCCAATACTGTGCTTTCAATCTCCACCCCCTGTTGCTCATGACTGCTGATCATGAATTCCAGGCTGGTCCGGCTTAATTCCCGGTTTTCCCCGGAGTGCAGGTTGCCTGCCATAACCAAGGAGTTTTCGTCCCAGTTAAAGGTCAACGGTGCCAGGGTGAGCGGGGCCTGGGGAAGGAAGGACTCGGGCAACCATTGCCGCTGCTCCAGCCATGTCCTGATGTCGGAGGTCAGTAGGCCGTTGAGCTCCACCATGCCCTGCCAGTTCTGCAGGGTTTGGTGCCGCAGGCGGCTGTCCAGGCTGAGATAACCGTCCCGGAGTTCAAGTTCAACCTGGTGTAAATCAACCCTTTCATCGTCAATCCGCAGGCGACCCTTAAGGCATGTGACTTCAGTGGCCAGCAGGGGGGAGTACCAGGTCAGCCCCCGATCATCAAGGTCAATTTCTGCGGAGTATTGCCACGTTATTGGGCGAAAAAGCTCCCCGCTTGCCTGTCCTGAATCAATGGTGATCGGGCCGTCGATGTCCTCCAGCACCGGTATTATAGCCTCTTCAAGGACCGGGTAATCCAGCAGATGCTCAAAGAGGGCGCCACTGTCCAGCACCGCCTCGGTCTCTTCCAGGACAAAGGGTGCTTCCGGGCTTAAAGCAACCCGGCCCGTACTTCCCTTCAGTCGGTGTGGCCCCGCCGTGGCTTCCAGCCCACGCCAGCGAACCAGTTCCCGATCAATGAGAAACCGTCCCCGCTGGACGGTCAGGGGCCAGGGCAAACGGTCATAGATGATTTCACCCTGGCCCTGTTCAATGGTGGCGTCCGCGGTAAAATCATGCCAGTTGTCACCAATAACCAGGCGGCCGGAAGCTTCACCTTCCGCGCTGGAAAAACGTTTCATTTCTTCCAGGAAAACCTGATGATCCAGCAGCTCGGGCAAAACAGCGCGCAAATCTTGAAGGTCAGCATCCAATTGCATATCCAGCTGGAGAAGGGGCAGGTCTCCTCGCAGCCCCACCCGCAGAGAGCCGTCCCGTCCATGGCTGTTGCCAAGGCGGGCTTCGGCTCCGCTCAATTCAAGGATGCTGTTTTCAATCCGAAGCGGGCCGTGGGCCTCGGGCAGATAAAGATCAATCCCGGGAACCATGATTTCCGCCCGCTGGACATCAACCTCCAGGATCATCATGTCTGCCAGGGTCCTGGGATCGCGCAGTTCGTTCTCCCTGCCGGACAACTGAAAAGAAGCCCGGGAGGCCCGGCCGCCCAGAACTATCTCGCCGACTTTCCGGGCTGGCTTGTATTCACCAAACAGTTCCAGCACCGCCGGCATGATCTCATCTACGTTCAAATCCCGACCCTGCAGCTCAATATCCCAATGGGGCGATTCCTCGGCCGGGACTTTACGGCTGATAACCCCATTAAGCCGCAGCTCCGGCTCCGTGACCTCGAAGTCATGGATCAAAAGCTGCCAATCGTCTTCCTGCTTGTTCAATGACAGATCTATAACCCCGCAGTCCAGGCGCACCACGCCGGTTTGGGGTGAGATTTCCTGCGGGCTCAAAAGAAAACAGGGCAGTTCTCCGGTCAAGCTGGCATCAATGGTTTCAAAACCGGCCCCCTCGGCGGTCAGCTTCAGGTTGGTCGTTGCCTCCAGAGGAGCCATCCCCTGCACCGGGGTGGTGATAACCTCGTGCAGGCGCAGACCTTCTGCATTCGCCTGAAGATAATAGGTTTCGTCCTTTGTTAAATGGCCCTGGAGGGTCAGGTGCCGGCCAAAGGAGGGCTGGACGGCCAGGTCCACTTCAAGTCGGGTGGGGGTGACCCGGAAAGCGGCATCGATTTCGGTCAACTCCATGGCTTCCAGGTCAACCACCCCTGGGATCCCGGTGTCATCAATATTCACAACTCCCTGGATGATCTCTACCTTGCCGGTAAAAGTACGGGGAAACACCCCGGGCACAGAAGGCTCCTCGGAGAGCAGGGCGGAGGGATCAAGCTGCAGGTCGGGCTCCGTCAGGACGACCCGGCTGGGCTCCAGACGAAACAGCAGCAGGGAGGTATAGCGTGGAAAAACTTGGGTTTCCGGCAGCGCCAGCCGGAGTTCATCCCGCCTAACATCGACACCTCTTACCAACAGATGAGGGGTGGGGAACCAGGCCAACTCAATGCTGTCCAGACTGATCTCGCTTTCCAGGTGATAACCCAGGCGCTCGGCCAGTTCGGACCGCACTGGCTCGGACCTGAGAATAAAGGGCAGGATCAGGGCCAGCAAAGCTGCGATCAGCAGCGCCACCAGCACAATAAGCCTTATTTTGCGAGCCATAAAAGTTGGTGTCGACGGAAAAAGGTTTGATAAAAATTTAATCTGCTAGGTTAACAGGTCGTCATCTCCATAGCGGTGCTTGTGTTTGATTCTAGCAGCCCGCCATGATCGGCGCGATAAAAAGTAGGCGATGGCCAGACACAAAATCAGCCAGCCAACCCCGTAAATCAGCAGATGCCGCGTGTGGTAATCACCGTAATTGGCCCCCAGGTCACCGCTGATGGCCACTCCCAGGAGAATCAGCAGGGCCAGCGGGGTCAGGTAACGGATGAAAAAATTCCAACTCCTGGGCACCTTGTTGCCCAGTTTGCTGATATGAGCGCGAAGTCTTTCCGGGCCTGCATACCAGCCGATGATCAGGCACTGCAGCAGCCCCCCCAGGACCAGGCCGTAGTTGGTAATAAAATGATCGGCTATATCAAGAAGGTAAAGACCGGCCCTGGAGGTAAAAATTAAACTGCCCGCGATCCCAAGCAAACAAATGGCGCTGACTACCTTTTTGCGGCGCCAGTGAAACTTGTCGGTCAGGGATGAGGAAAAAGCCTCCACCAGGGAAACCCCGGAGGTCAGGCCGGCAACAAACAGGACCAGAAAAAACAGGGTGCCGAACAGGGCATTGAAGTCCGGCAACAGGGTAATGGCCTGGGGATAGATGACAAAGGCCAGTTGCGGTCCGCTGGCGATGGCCTCTTCAAACTCCACTCCCTGGTTGACGGCCATGAAGCTGACAATACCAAAAACCGCCAGCCCGGCGAAAATTGAATAACAGCTGTTGACCACCGCAGTAATCAGGGCGTTTCTGGCCAGGTTGGTTTTGGCCGGCAGGTAACTGGCATAAGTAATCATGATCCCAAACCCCAAAGATAGGGTAAAGAATATCTGGCCGAAGGCGGCGGCCCAGACCCTGGCGGCATCCGCACGGGCGGCGGGGTCGGCGGTCAGGAAGTTGATCTTGTCCCAGTCGGGGGAAAGGTAATTGTTGCGAATCCCCTCCCAGGCACCATCCAGGGTCAGAGTCCAGAACACGATAACTGAGGTCAGAATCAAAAGCAGGGGCATGAATATTTTGGCGGCGATTTCGATGCCATGACGGATGTCCCGGTAACAGATTACCCAGCAGCAGACCCAGACAAAGACGGTGGAGAGCATAATGGGCAGACGCAGACCGCCGAACTCGCCTGGGGATGAGGAAAGCTGAAGAAATTCGTGGATAAAGAAGTTTTCCGGGTCATTGCCCCAGGCCATGGTAAAGGAATGAAAAAAATAATTCACGCACCAGCCGATCACCACCGAATAATAAAGCATGATTCCAAACATGGCCACCACCGGCATCCACCATCCCAGAATTTCGAACCGCGGGCTGATGCGGGCAAAGGCCAAGGGAGAAGCGCCCCTTTCCCGGTGGCCGACACCGTATTCAAGCAGGATGATGGGAATTCCGGCCACTGCCAGGGCGACCAGGTAAGGTACCAGAAAGGCCCCACCACCGTGTTCGTGGGCCATGTAGCTGAAACGCCAGATGTTGCCAAGGCCAACGGCCGAACCGATGGCGGCCAGGAGGAAGCCGAGATTACTCTTCCAGATACTGCGGGGAGTGTTCATGGTATTGTACTTCCTTGGTCGTCAAAACTGTTTTTTCGTCATTAAAAACCGGGGGTAATCACTCGGGCCGGTTGCAAATCCGCGCCATATTAGCATAACGCATTGAAATAACAAGTTGATTGTATGTGTTCTTCATGGTATTAAAAGCCCGGCTCAGGCCTTTGCAACCTCGCGAAAAAAGACAAACAATAGCAGAAAAAATAAACAGCACGGAACAAAGAAATGCAGAAAAAACGCGTTGGCGTTATCGGTGTCGGTCACCTGGGTAAGTTTCACGCCGCCAAATATGCCGCCATGGAAGAAGCCGAACTGGTCGGCGTGGCCGATATCAATCCGGACCTGGCCAGGGCCGTTGCTGAAGAAAACAGCACTACTCCCTACGGGGACTACCGACAGCTGTTACCGCTGGTGGATGCGGTCAGCGTGGTGGTACCCACCGTCCATCATCATCAGGTGGCCATGGAGTGCCTGGATCAGGGTGTGGATGTTATGCTGGAAAAGCCGATGACCGTCAATCTGGCCGAGGCCGATGAGTTGATCGCCAAAGCCGAGGCCGGTAACCGGATCCTTCAGGTGGGCCACATCGAGCGTTACAACCCGGCGGTAACAGCCCTTGAACAGTACCTTACCCGGCCGCTGTTCATTGAATCCCACCGGATTCACATGTTCAACCCTCGGGGTCTGGATGTCGACGTAGTATTGGACCTGATGATCCACGATATCGACATCATCCTGAGTATCGTCGACTCTCCCATCAGTTCAATTCATACCGTGGGGGTGCCGGTGGTGACTCCCAGCACCGATATCGCCAACGCCCGGATCATTTTTGCCAACGGCTGCACCGCCAATATTACGGTGAGCCGGATTTCCAAGGACAATGTCCGCCGGCTGCGTATTTTTCAGCCCAAATGCTATCTTTCGGTGGATTACGCCGAAAAATCCCTGATGGTCATCCGCCTCAAGGATAAACTCAATGAACAGGGAATGCCCGAAGAGGAGATCACCCATCATAAACTGCCGGAGCATGACGCCCTGGAGGCCGAATTGCGGGACTTTTTAAAAAATGTTCGTGATCGCACCACCCCCAAGGTCGATGGTGCCCAGGGGCGTTTGGCCCTGGAAGTGGCCCAGGAGATCATGTCCCAGATTGCCGAGAATTTTCACCGCTATAGCGATGTCTTACAAAAATCCTGACCGGAACCCCTCATGTCCTGCAACCATGTCCTGATTATCGCCGGCGAAGCCTCCGGCGATATGCACGGCGCCAATCTGGCTCGAGCCTTGCGGGCCCGGCGGCCGGAACTCAAAATCAGTGCCATGGGCGGCAGTGCTTTGGCTGCCGCGGACTGTGACCTGGTTTACGATTCCAGCCGCCTGGCGGTGGTGGGACTGGTTGAAGTGCTGGGGCATCTGGGAGAAATTCTGGCCGCCCGCAGGCTGCTTTTTAATTTTCTTCAGGAGCAGCGGCCGGAGCTGCTGATCCTTATCGACTTCCCTGATTTCAATCTGATGCTGGCGGCCAGGGCCAAAAAACTGGGGATCAAGGTGATGTACTACATCAGCCCCCAGGTCTGGGCCTGGCGCCGGGGTCGGGTGCGCAAAATAAAGCGGCTGGTGGACCGAATGGCGGTGATCCTCCCCTTTGAACAGGAATTTTATCGCCATCGGGGAATGGAAGTGGATTTTGTCGGCCACCCCCTGGTGGATGAACTGACCGGTATTGCCGGCAAACCGCCATTGCCCTTAACCGAAAGTGAACAACAGGGCAACGGCACAGCAAGTGCCGATACTGGCCGCCAGGTCATCGGCCTGGTACCCGGCAGTCGCCGCCGCGAAATCGCCACCCTGTTGCCGGTTTTTCTGGCCGCAGCCCGACTCCTGGCCCAAAGCCGGGAAAAACCGCCGATTTTTTTGCTTCCCATGGCCCCTGGGCTGGGGAGGCAGACCCTCGAAGAAAACGGACTTGATCAATACCCCGAGCTTGATATCCGGATCAGCGATCAAGACCGCCATACCACCATGGCCGCCTGCGATGCGGTAATGGCCGCCTCCGGCACCGTCACCCTGGAGTTGGCAATCCTGGGGGTGCCGACGGTGGCCACCTACCGGTTCTCCCCCTTAACCTATCTGATCGGGCGGCTGCTGGTAAATGTACCCCACGGAACCCTGGTAAACCTGGTGGCAGGCCGGGAGGTAATTCCCGAGCTGATCCAGGACCGGGCCGAACCACTGGCAATCAGCCGGCAAATGGCCGATTTGCTGGACAACCCCGCCCGCCGCCAAACCATGCTCAAAGATCTGGCGGAAGTTCGCGAAAAACTGGGCCGGGGCGGGGCCTCGCAAAAGGCGGCAGATCTGGCCATCTCCCTTATGAAAATCCCGTAATTCCCGGCAGCACCTCAGCCTTATGATGCTGCCGGGCGTTTACCGTTGGCGTATTGCTTCATACAAAACCACCGCCACCGCCTGGGCCAGGTTGATGCTGCGAATACCCGGGTTGCTCATGGGAATGGCACAGCAGCGATCGGCATAAAGGGAGAGTACTTCTTCGGGCAGACCTTTGGTCTCTTTGCCGAAAACCAGAAAATCCCCAGGCTGGAAGCAGACCCTGGTATAAACTCTGGCGGCCTTTTTGCTGAGAAAATGCAGTTTCCTTTCATCCTGGGCGGCGAGAAATTCATCGAAACTGGGCCAGGTTACGATCTTTACCTGATCCCAGTAATCAAGTCCGGCCCGTTTCAGGTGTTTGTCGTCGACCTTAAAGCCCAGTGGATGAACCAGGTGCAGCACGGTGTCGGTGGCTCCGCAAAGCCTGGCGATACTGCCGGTGTTGGGGGGAATCTCCGGCTCTACCAGGACCACGTTAAAAGGGGGGGACTCGGTGTTAAGTGGTGGGGGGTGTTCAGTCATGTTGGGCATCTTATAGCAGGGTGGGGCGATAATCCGGAGTCACGGTGATTCTGCTGGTCATGACCTGCCGGTCAGTCCGGTCAAGGTTTTTTGCCAAACGACTGGTGTCCTCGACCTGCTCACGGAAGTGGGCCAATACCTCGCCTTTTAGTACCGACCGTGGTTTGAAACTCAGTTTCATGGGGTTGATGTACTCGCCGTGGCGGCGGATACGATAACAGACATGGGGGCCGGTGGCCAGCCCGGTGGATCCGACAAAGCCGATAATATCACCCTGGAGCACCCGGTCGTCAAGCTTTAATCCCTGTTCAAAGCTGGATAGATGGGCATAGTAAGAAAAATAACCGTCGCTGTGCTCTATAACCACTAATTTGCCGTTATCCCCGTTACCTTCCCGAAAAATGATCCGGCCGTCGGCGGTGGCCTTGATCGGGGTGCCGGCGGGAGCGGCCAGATCGACCGCCAGATGAGGCCGGACCTCGTTCAGTATGGGGTGCTTGCGGCCCCGGGTGAAACCGGAGGTAACTCGGGCCATGGGCACCGGCGAAAGCAGGAAGTTAGCCGCCAGTTCGCGGCCGTCGGCATCGAAATAAGCGGCCTGGTTGCCGGAGGATTCAAAGCGGAAGGCTTCAAATGCCTCTCCCCGGGCCTGCTGGTAACGGGCATGGATAATGGGTCCATAACCGACAAACTCACCGTCTTGGTAATACTTTTCAAAAATCAGCTGAAAACGGTCTCCAGCCCTGATTTCCGCGTTAAAATCCATCCGGGAGGAAAAAATATCGGCAAAACTGTAAACCAGCCGGGCTTTTTCCCCGTGGGTTTTGAAGGCGGCAAAGAGGGATGACTCGACCTCGGCGCTGATTTTTTTGGTTTTCCGCTCCAGGGCCACATTCATTTTTTCTGCCTGGAAAACATCATCGGTGGTGCGCTGAACCCGGTAAATATCCAACGGTCCCGTTTGATAACGATATTCCACCACGGCGTCGTTGTGGTCAAAAACCGCCATAAAACGATCCCTGGGGCGCAGGGCGCGAAAATCCAGCAATTCATCCAGGGCGCTGATGATCCGGTGGCGATCCTCGGCATTGATTTGGGCTTGCCGCAGGGTATCATCCAGGGTGTCACCGGCTTGCAATTCCCCATGAAAACGGGAGTAATCAGTCTTTTTCGCCGGCTGGCTCCGGTACTTGGCTGCTGAATCAACCGCTTCCGGCAAGGCCGCATAATCCGTCAGGGAGGCCGGGGTTATATTAACGAAAAACAAGGCGACGCTGATTATCGCAAAGGTATAGACCAAGCTCGACCGGGCGCCAGCAAGCAAACAGATGCCGGCGTTTTTAATGCTTTGCAAAGCATCGACAATGGATAGATTCATGGCCGGGATCCCTTGTTTATACCAAGATAATAGCTTATATTCACCGGATAAGACCGGTGAA